>ENA-ORCR01000037-ORCR01000037.1-marine-metagenome-genome-assembly--contig:-NODE-37-length-180309-cov-10.442768_pt1 | contig 180309 bp, 186 predicted proteins | sample MGYA00237782_ERZ508514 | MGnify/ENA primary metagenome ERZ508514 (study PRJEB26185, sample SAMN06268960) | marine metagenome | isolation source: Eden Landing Ponds, San Francisco, CA, USA | place... | reverse complement strand
TACAACAGGTACGGGACGACGAACAGCCCGAGCAGGATGATCGTGAGGACGACGGCGTAGCCGACGATCGTACCCGCGAGCGCTCGCCAGGCCGGATGGTCGAACTGCTCGCGTGATGCAGGCACCATATGTCGACCTCTCCCGCCGATGCCTTAGCCGTTTGGACGGGACACGTCCAGTCGTCTGGATTACAGATTTGATAACGAGGGGCGGAATGTTATTTGATCGGGGTTTTTATTTCAGGTGTGTCAATGAAGCGGGAGCGCGACTCGATTCGCATACTGTATCTCGACGGGCACGAGTCTGCGGATCGGAGAGCGCGAGAACTCGAAGACGCCGACAGCCGCTTTACTGTCGAGGTTGCAGGTAGCGTCACTGCTGGCGTCGACCGCCTCACGAACGAAGCATTCGATTGTCTCGTCTCGCCGGGCGAGTTGGACGGCCGCACTGGTGTGGGGTTGCTCAGTGCGGTCTCGGAAGCGGCCGAAGACTTGCCGTTCGTCCTCTCTACGGTCGATACTGGCGAGGGTGTTGCCAGTGGCGCAATCTTCACCGGAGACGGCGACAGTGGCCCTGGGAGTGCCGATCCTGAGACCGTCGAACGATTGGCGGCCCGCATCGAGACGGTGCTCTCAGAGCACCGGGCCAGTCAACGACACAAACAACGGGCGAATATCTTCGAGAAGGCCCAACGGATCGCCGACATCGGTGCCTGGGAGTACGGCGTAGAGACGGATCGAGCATTCATCACAGATGGCGTCCGTCGTGTCCACGGCCTCGACCCGGACGAAGTGATGACGCCTGAACGATCGATCGAACACTACCACCCCGACGATAGACAGACCATCAGAGAGGCCTTTCAGCAAGCCATCGAGTCCGGCGAATCGTACGACCTGGAACTGCGTTTCCGAACCGCTGACGACGATTTGCGTTGGGTGCGGACGAGAGGCCAGCCCGAGGTCGAAGACGGGGACACCGTCCGTGTCTTGGGGACGATGCACGATATCACGGATCTGAAGCGGAGAGAGCGAAAACTCGAACAGCAGAAAGAGCGCTTCGAGGAGTTTGCACACGTCGTCTCTCACGACATCCGAACGCCGCTGCAGCTCGCCAGTGGCCTTCTGGACGAGGCAGAACGAACAGGCGACCCAGAAGCGTTCGAGCGGATACGCCAGGCCCACCAGCAGATCGAGACACTGATCGAAAACGTCCTGACGCTGGCCAAACAGGGGCTGGGGATCGGAGCGACCGAGCCGGTCGAGGTCGACGAGATCGTCCGGGCCGCTAGCGAAAGCATCGATCGATCGACTGTGGCCGTCGAAACCGTCGAGACGTTCCGAATCGAAGCCGATCCGAACAGGCTCCGGCAGTTGTTCGAGAACCTGTTGGCGAACGCTGCGGACCATGCGGGCCCGGACGCAACTGTGACGGTCGGGCTGATCGAACCGCTGCCGACGACCACTCGCGGTTCCGATAGGGGTGGCCACGGTTTTTACGTCTCCGACGACGGTCCCGGGATCCCCGTGGACGAACGGGACGACGTGTTCGACGCCGGGTACTCTACCGCCGAAGACGGCACTGGCTTCGGGCTGAGTATCGTCAAGGAAGTCGCCCTCGCTCACGGTTGGGACATCAGCGTGACCGAGAGTCGTGATGGCGGTGCTCGCTTCGAGATCACCGGCGTCGAAATCGTCTCTCCGTAGGGTCGAGTGGCCGTCGGCTTAAAACTGATAACGACGGTCGTCAGGATCACCCTGTGGTCCGCCGCCAGCCCCACCTAGTCCCCCCATCCCGCCGGTCATCTCGTCGTAGGTCATTCCGGAGAGATACTCGTCGTAGGTGACATCGTACGTACTCCGGAGGTGGAAGTCGAGCCGGCCGGTCTCGACGGTCGACTGGAAGAACAGGTGGAGCGCCCGCTTGACGATCTCCGCGGAGTCATCGGCGTCGAGCGCCGCCTGCAGCATCGTCAGCTCCCGTCGGGACTCCTCGTCGAGGTCGATCGTGAGGTCGCCGTCCAGCTCGTCGTAGGTCGCTTCAACGTCGGCAGTGAGGTCGTCGAGGCTCATGGGGATGCGAGCGCCCCGGCGGGGAAATGGGTTTCGCGGTGTGGTCAGTACGGAGCAGTTCTCTACAGCTCTCGTTCCATCGCGAACTCACCGCGATGTTTGTCGGTTACAGAGAAGCCGACGGTCCGGTAGAGGCTGACGGCGATCGTGTTCGAGGGCTCGACGACGAGTGTGACGCGCTGGATCCCTTCTCGGCGTCCCAGCGAGAGGAGGCTCCGGACGAGTTCGGTGCCGATGCCGGCGGACTGGTGGTCCGGGCGAACGAACACGGCGAGCTCGGCGGCGGCATCCTCACCGTCGTCGTAGGGCATCAGGACGGCGTGGCCCACCGCGTCGCCGTCGTCCCACGCGACGACGTCGTGGCCCTCGAGGAGGTCTTCGATCCAGGCGGTTCGGCGCTGTGCCGACCGTGGCGGGATTCCTTGCGCGCGTGACTCGTCGTCGAACTGCTCGTAACACACCTCTAGCGGGGCCGGATCGCCGTCGTACTGCTCGATGCGAACGTCGCGGTCCTGCTGATCGGTGATAGATCTCGCGACGGCGGGGAACTCCGCGCTCTGGGACCCCGTTGATGACATATCGAAGCCTACGGCGTCGTTCCTCAAAGCCTCCCGCCGCGTTCCCGGCGGCTGGGAGTCAGGTTGGTACACTGGCGGGTGGGCAGACAGGTAGCCGGGCAGACATCGACCGGTTCAGGGTGTGTCCACTGTTGTTGCGATCGGTGGCTTCACGCCGTCTCGCTCGCCCAGTCGTCGAGCGTCGACTGGTAGTTCGCCGAATTGGGGAGGGGCTCGTTACAGTAGTCACAGCGGGGCTGGTTCTCGGGGACGCGAGAGCCACAGCTCGGGCAGTTCGTCTTCGCTGTGTCGTCGGAGGCGACGACCGTCCGGGTGCTGTCCATGCTGGCACCGCCGACGATCAACACGGCTGCCGTTACGAACCACAGCAACGGATGCACTCCTAGCAGTACCGCGGAAACGGGCACGGCGAGCAGCGCGATCCCCGCAACGACGACTGTGTCGCTGTGGGCCACCACGCGTTCCGTTTCGGCCATTATCTCCACCGTTTCGCGCCCGTTACAAAGAGATTGCCCCGCCGAGGGTTGCGGTCAGTGCGCCGACGGCGTCGTGATGAGTGGTCTGGTGACTGCCGAATCGCCCCAGTTCGGCCGCCTCCGGCCGTGTGATGCCGCCACACCCTCCACACGGAAGCGGCACCCTTTTAGTACCTGATCGAAAATGAATCGCTACAGTCTAGTGGCGAGGCGTAGAAGCGTCACGGCATGCACGTCAGCGTACTCGTGCCGTCGTCCCTCGCCCGGGAAGCCGAGGATCAACGCGAGGCTACTCGCAAACTCGGCTACGTCGCCCGCGCGGCGACGGTCTACCGGGTAGATCGCCTGGTCGTCTTCGACGACCCGGCGGGCGAGACCGGCTCGCTGGACGGCGGGTTCGTCCGTACCGTACTGCGGTACGCCGCGACGCCCCCGCACCTCCGAAAGGAGGCATGGGGGCAGCGGGACGAACTGGAGTTCGCGGGCGTCTTGCCGCCGCTCCACGCCTCTTCACGGACCGGCTCCGGATCGAACGGTCCGGGGTCGTTGAGACAGGGTATCGTGACCGAGGTCGGACCTGAGGGGCGCGTACGGGTCAATTGCGGCTTGCAACACCCGATCTCACTCCCGGCTCCCAATCAACGGGACGTCGCGGAGGGGGAGCGCGTGACCGTCAGGGTCTCTTCGCGACGACCGGTCCGCGCCAAGATCGTAGACGAGCCCCTCACGGGCTTCGAGGTTCATCGCGCGGACCTGCCGACGGCCATCGAGACGTCTGGATCCACGTGTGCCATCGCGGCCTCCCGCCACGGGACGCCGCTGACGGCGACGCGAATCACGGACCTGACCGGACACCTCCAGGACGTGGGGCTCACCCTCGCCCTGGGGGCGCCCGGTCGTGGTTTGCCGGAGATCCTCGACGTCGACGCCGATTCGGTCGACGACTCGCCCAGCGCGTTACAGCGCGGAATCGAGTCGTCAGGCGATGCGGACGTCGGACCCGCAACGGGTGGGTTCGACTGCTGGCTCAACACGATCCCGAACCAAGGCAGCACGACGGTGCGAACGGAGGAGGCTCTGTTCGCGTCGCTCGCGACCTGCCACGTAACGGAGTGACACAATGCCACAACCAAGCCGACCACGCAAAGGCTCGATGGGGTTCGGTCCACGGAAGCGCGCGACCTCGGAGGTCCCGCGCTTCAAGTCGTGGCCGAACGCTGACGGACAGCCGACGCTGCAGGGTTTCGCCGGGTACAAGGCGGGCATGTCCCACGTCGTGGTGATCAACGACCAGTCTGGCTCCCCCCGTGAAGGGATGGAGGAGACGGTTCCGGTCACCATCGTGGAGACGCCGCCGATGTACGCGGTCGCGCTGCGAGCGTACGAGGACACACCATACGGACTCCGTCCGACGACGGAGGTCTGGACCGACGACGCGCGCCCCGAACTCGATCGGGCGCTCGACGTCCCCGAGGGACACGACCTCGAGGCCCAGGCCGAGGAGCTGCGCGAGCTCGCCGCGAACGGCGAGGTCGCCGAGGTGCGGGCGATCACCCACACCTCGCCTGGTGAACTCCAGGGCGTTCCCCGGACGACCCCCGACGTGATGGAAACCCGGATCGGCGGTAGCTCGATCGACGAGCGCGTCGACCACGGACTCGATCTCGTCACCGAGGGCGGCGAGCACTCGATGACGGACGTGTTCCGCGCCGGCGAGTATCTCGACGTCGCGGGCGTCACCAAGGGCAAGGGCACCCAGGGCCCCGTCAAGCGCTGGGGCGTCCAGAAACGCAAGGGGAAGCACGCACGCCAGGGGTGGCGCCGACGCATCGGCAACCTCGGCCCGTGGAACCCCTCCCGCGTCCGCTCGACGGTACCCCAGCAAGGACAGACGGGCTACCACCAGCGGACCGAACTGAACAAGCGCCTCGTCGACGCCGGCGACGACGAGGTCACGCCCGACGGCGGCTTCGTCAACTACGGCGAGGTCGAGGGCAACTACGCACTGGTCAAGGGCTCGCTGCCCGGTCCGGACAAGCGGCTCCTCCGCTTCCGACCGGCAGTCCGCCCCGGAGACCAGCCGCGCCTCGATCCCGAGGTGCGCCACGTCTCGACGGCATCCAACCAGGGATAATCCATGACGACAGTACACGACCTGGATGGCGAGGCCGCGGGCGAGGTCGAGCTACCGTCGGTGTTCGACGCCGACTACCGGCCCGACCTCATCAAGCGCGCCGTCCTCGCCGCACAGGCAAACCGGACGCAGGACTACGGGTCCGACGAGTACGCTGGCCTCCGCACACCTGCGGAGTCCCAGGGAAGCGGTCGCGGCATGGCCCACGTGCCCCAGCAGAACGGGCAGGCCCGCCGCGTTCCCCAGACCGTCGGTGGCCGTAGCGCACACCCGCCGAAGGCGGAGAAAGATCGCGGCAAAGCAGTCAACGACAAGGAGCGCCAGGCGGCGATCCGCTCGGCCATCGCGGCCACCGCGGACGCCGATCGCGTGCGCGACCGCGGTCACGAGTTCGACGACGAGCTCGAGACCCCGGTCGTCGTCGACGACGAGTTCGAGGACCTCGTGAAGACCCAGGAGGTCGTCTCGTTCCTGAAGGCAGCGGGTCTCCACGACGACGTCGTTCGAGCCGACGAGGGCCGCACCGTTCGCGCAGGCCAGGGGACGACCCGTGGCCGCCGGACGCAGGAGCCCAAGTCGATCCTCTTCGTGACTTCCAGTGACGCTGGTCCCTCGACGGCCGCCCGCAACCTTGCGGGCGCCGACGTGGCGACTGGCTCCGAGGTCAACGCCGAAGAACTCGCGCCCGGAACGCATCCGGGCCGACTCACGGTGTTCACCGAGGCCGCACTCGAGGAGGTGAGCGAGCGATGAGCTCCACGCAGTCCGTGATCAAGCACCCGCTCGTCACCGAGAAGGCGATGAACGACATGGACTTCGAGAACAAGCTCCAGTTCGCGGTTCGCACCGACGCCACCAAGCCGGAGATCGCGGACGCGGTCGAGGAGCAGTTCGAGGTCGACGTCACGTCGGTCAACGCCCACGTAACGATGGACGGCTACAAGAAGGCGATCGTCGAACTCAGCGAGGACCACGACGCCGACGAAGTCGCCTCGCGAATCGGGGTGTTCTGAACATGGGACGACGCATTCGCGGACAGCGGCGAGGACGCGGCGGCTCGGTCTTCCGGGCGCCATCCCACCGCTACAAATCCGACAAGCAGCACAAGAAAAACGAGGACGGCGACCTGGTCAGCGGCGAGGTCGTCGACATCGAGCACGACCCAGCGCGATCCGCGCCGATCGCCCAGGTGACCTTCGAGGACGGCGACCAGCGACTGGTCCTGGCTCCCGAGGGCGTCGCAGTCGGCGATCAGATTCAGGTCGGCATCTCGGCCTCGATCGAGCCCGGCAACACGCTCCCACTGGCAGAGATCCCGGAGGGCGTGCCGGTCTGTAACGTCGAGTCCAACCCCGGCGACGGCGGGACCTTCGCGCGCGCCAGCGGCGTGAGCGCACGCGTGGTCACGCACGATCGATCTGTTACCGTCGTCCAGCTGCCCAGTGGCGAGGTCAAACGCCTCGACCCCGACTGCCGCGCCACGATCGGCGTGGTGGCGGGCGGTGGCCGAACGGAGAAGCCGATGGTCAAGGCCGGAAACAAGTACCACAAGGTAAAATCGCGCGCGATGACCTGGCCGCGGGTCCGTGGCGTCGCGATGAACGCCGTCGACCACCCATTCGGTGGCGGCGGACGACAGCATCCCGGACGGCCGAAGTCCGTCTCCCGGGACGCACCGCCGGGCCGCAAGGTCGGCGACATCGCCTCCCGTCGAACCGGACGGGGAGGTGACGAATAATGAGCGAATCAGGATACAGAACCGGTCACGAAGGCGAGTTTACCTTCCGTGGCCACACGCTCGAGGAGTTGCAGGACATGAGCGTCGACGACGTCGCGGAACTGCTCCCCGCACGCCAGCGGCGAAGCATCGAGCGCGGGCTCTCCCCCGAGAAGCAGAAGCTCCTCGAGGACGCTCGCGAGGCCGAACCCGAAGAGACGGCCCAGTCGCCGCTGCGAACGCATCTGCGCGACATGCCGATCCTCCCCGAGATGGTGAACATCACGTTTGCCGTCCACGACGGGCAGGAGTTCGAGCGCGTCGAGGTCGAGCCCGAAATGCTCGGGCACTACCTCGGCGAGTTCCAGCAGACTCGCGGCAAGGTCGAGCACGGCCAGGCCGGTATCGGTGCGACTCGATCGTCGAAGTTCGTACCACTCAAGTGAGGTGATAGGATGGGAATCAGCTACAGCGTGGACGTAGACCCGGACGCGACGGCGAAAGCGATGCTCCGGGAGCGTCAGATGAGCCAGAAGCACAGCAAGGCGATCGCCCGCGAGATCAAGGGCAAGACGGCCGACGAGGCCGTCGCCTACCTCGAGGACGTCATCGCCGGCGATCGATCCGTCCCGTTCCGGGAGCACAACAGCGGCGTCGGCCACCGATCCGACATCGACGGCTGGGACGCCGGCCGCTACCCCGAGAAGGCCAGCGAGGGCTTCCTCGACCTGCTCGAGAACGCGATCGCGAACGCCGAGCACCAGGGATTCGACGGCGCGACGATGGAGATCGCACACGTCGCATCCCACAAGGTCGGCGAATCACAGGGCCGCAAGCCCCGAGCGATGGGCCGGGCTGGCGCCTGGAACTCGCCGGAGGTCGACGTCGAGCTCGTGCTCGCAGAGGGCGAGGAGATCGACGACGAGGGAGGTGACGCCTGATGGCGGACGAACACCAGTTCATCGAGGACGGCCTCCAGCGGAGCCAGATCGACGAGTTCTTCGCCGAGGAGCTGGGCCGCGCCGGCTACGGCGGCATGGACGTCGCCAAGACGCCGATGGGGACCCAGATCGTCCTGAAAGCCGAGAAGCCCGGTATGGTCATCGGCAAGGGCGGTGAGAACATCCGATCGATCACCACGACCCTCGAGGAGGAGTTCGATCTCGAGGATCCCCAGATCGACGTGCAGGAGGTCGACGAGCCGGACCTCAACGCCCGGATCGTCGCCGACCGCCTGGCGAACGCCCTCGAGCGTGGCTGGTACTTCCGGAAGGCAGGCCACACGACGCTCGAGCGGATCATGGACGCCGGCGCGCTCGGTGCGGAGATCGTCCTGTCGGGGAAGGTCACGGGCGCTCGCGGGCGCGTGGAGAAGTTCTCTGATGGCTACATCAAGCACAACGGCGAGCCCGCCGAGACGGTCGTCGACCACGGCCAGGGCGTCGCCGTCATGAAGCTCGGTACGATCGGCGTGACGGTGAAGATCATCCCGCCGGGCGCCGAGCTGCCCGACGACTTCGAGATTGCGGAGGAGGCCTCCACCGAGGGCCTCGAGCCCGAAGACGCCGAAGCCGGCGTCGAGGAGCTGCTCGAGGAGCCCGACGAGGATGACCTCGAAGAGCTCGAGGACGCGGCTGCGGAGTCCGACGAGGACACCGGCGAGTTCCCCGAGGAAGTCGTCGAGGAGGACGAGGAGTTCGAGGACCCCGAGATCCCGGATGACGACGACGTCGCCGAGGAGCTCGAGGAACTCGAGGAGTCCGTCGAGGACAGCACCGACGCGGCGGAAGCCGCGGAGGACGACCTCGACGAGGATACCGAGGCGGAAGCCGAGGACCTCGTCGAAGAGATGGAGGAGGCTGACGAAGCCGACTCCGAGGACGAGGAGTCCGACGCGGACGACGAGTCCGACGACGCAGACGCCGATGCCGACGAGGAGGGTGACGACGAATGACCGAGATTCACCCAGTCGAGGTTCGGGACATGACGCCGGCCGAGCGTGAGGCCGAGCTTGAGGATATCCAGACGGAGCTGCTCAACGCGAAGTCCGTGCAGGCAGCGGGCGGTGCGCCGGACAACCCCGGTCGCATCAAGGAGCTCCGGCGTGCGGTTGCCCGGATCAAGACGATCCAGAACGAGGAGGGAGACCTCGACGAATGAGCCTGACGCCCGCGTCGCTTCCCCGACACGAGCTGGTCGGTCTACCCGTTCGGGTAGCCGACGCCAGCGATTCCGGTATGGCCGGAATCGCGGGCCGCGTCGTCGCCGAGACGACGTCCACGCTCTCGATCCGCGGCCACCGCGAGGGGGCCGCTGGCGGGGAGGCGCGGGTTCGTCAGGTTCCAAAGCGCGGGACGACGTTCGAATTTTTGCTCACAGATGAAGCTGCCGACGGCGCGAGCCCGCCCACCGAGGGCGCCCGCAAGGGGTCGGGGACTGCGTCCAAACTGCCCACCGACTCCGTGGTGGCCGGCGAGGGCGTGGCCCACGTTACGGTGGATGGAGCGCGACTCCACGCGCGACCTGCGGAGCGAACGGAGACACGGAGTGATTCCACATGGCGATAGGACTAGACGTATCAGCGCCTCCGGAGCCAGACAACCCGGAGGACTACGACTACGAGACGTGTCCGTTCTACGGCGAACTCTCCGTTCGAGGGCAGATCCTCGAAGGCGAGGTCGTCTCGACGGACATGGATCGGACCGTCGTCGTCCAGCGGGAGTACGACGTCCCGGTCGAGAAGTACGACCGGCTTATGAAGCGTCGCTCCCGGATCCCGGCCCACGTGCCGGGCGTCCTCGACGGTATCGAGGACGGCGACACGGTCCGGATTGCAGAGTGTCGACCGCTATCGAAGACGAAGAGCCACGTCGTGGTCGACGTGGTGGACGGAGGTGACGCCTGATGGAGGCGCTCAACGCCGACGTCACCCAGGGTCTCGAGAAGGGCTCGATCGTGAACTGCGCCGACAACACCGGCGCTCGAGAGCTCAAAGTGATCAGTACCCACGGTTACAGTGGGACGATCAACCGCCACCCGAAGGCGGGCCTGGGCGACAAGATCACCGTCTCGGTCACCAAGGGGACGCCCGAAATGCGTCGCCAGGTGCTCGAGGCAGTGGTCGTGCGCCAGCGCAAATCCATCCGGCGACCAGACGGCCAGCGCGTGAAGTTCGAAGACAACGCGGCCGTCATCATCGACGAGAACGAGGAACCCCGCGGGACCGAGATCAAGGGTCCCGTCGCACGGGAAGTCGCCGAGCGGTTCGGAACGATCGCCAGCGCGGCGACCATGATCGTATGAGAGTGATAGCATGAGCAAACAACCACGAACACAGCGAAACCGCACGGCAAACGCGGATCTTCACGAGCGCCACGACCTGGTTCGCTCGACGCTGTCCGACGACCTCCGCGAGGAGTACGACTCCCGACGGGTCCGCGTCAACGCGGGCGACACCGTCGAGGTCATGCGCGGTGACTACGCCGGCGAGACCGGCGAAGTCCTCCGCGTCGATCTCAAGGAGTCCGTCGTCCACGTCGAGGACGTCACGGTCGAGACCGCCGACGGCGAAGAGGTCCCACGACCGGTCGACGCCTCGAACCTCAAGGTCACTGGCCTCGAGGTCGACCGCGATCCCGAGCGCGAGTCCCGCATTCGCGGGGAGGACGAATCATGAGTAACCACCAGAAGCGCCTCTCGGTGCCGAAGTCCTGGCCGGTCGAGCGCAAGACCGAGACGTTCACCGTCAAGGCCGACGCCGGCCCCCACGGTGAGGACGGCGTGCCGCTGGTCGTCGTGCTGCGCGACGTCCTCGGCTACGTCGACTCCCGCAAGGAAGCCCGCTACGCGCTCTCTGCTGGCTCCGTTCGCGTCAACGGCGATCGGATCAGCGACGAGAGCCGACCGATCGGGATGTTCGACATCCTGGCGTTCCGCGAGCGAGAGGAGTTCTACCGCGTGTTCCCCGACGAGGGCGGTCGGCTTTCGCTGACCGAGATCGACGAGGACGCTGCGGGCTCCAAGCTGGGCAAGGTCATCGGCAAGCGCGACATTGCCGGTGGCGACGTTCAGCTCACGCTCCACGACGGCGAGACGCTCGTCGTCGAGGCGGGCGCGGAGTACGCTCCGAAGGACTCGCTGGTCGTCGACAACGAGGACGGCGAGGTCGTCGCTCACTTTCCCTACGAGGAGGGTGAGCTCGTCACCGCCGTCCGCGGCCAGCACGCCGGCCAGATCGGCGAACTGGAGACGATCGACGTGGCAGCGGGGAGCTCCCCGAACCGCGTCCTCGTCGACGGTCTCGACGACGAGACCTTCGAGACTGTCGAGGAGTACGTCGTCGTCATCGACGAAAACTTCGTCGCCGAGGAGCCCGATGAGGGGTCCGACGACGAAACGGCCGAGGAGGCCGACGCGGACGACGACTCCGACGACGACGGAGGTGACGACGAATGAGCCAGGCCGAGTTCCACGAGATGCGCGAGCCGACCGTCGAGAAGGTCGTCGTGCACATGGGCGTCGGCGAGGGCGGTGAGCCGCTCGCACTGGCCGAGGACATCCTCGGCGAGATCACCGAGCAAGAGCCTGTCCGTACCAAGGCCAAATCTGCCGAGCCGGAGTTCGGGATCCGCGACGGTGACCCGATCGGCGCGAAGGTGACGCTGCGCGGCGAGGACGCACACGAGTTCCTCGAGACAGCGCTCTCCATCGCCGACCTCTCCAAGCGGCAGTTCGACGACACCGGGAACGTGAGCTTCGGCATCGCCGAGCACACCGAGTTCCCGAGTCAGGAGTACGATCCCTCGATCGGGATCTTCGGACTCGACGTTACCGTCAACATGGTTCGACCGGGCTACCGCGTCACCAAGCGCGACGCCGAGACCCGGTCGATCCCGACGGGCCACCGCCTCGATCCCGAGGACGCCGTGGCCTTCGTCGAGTCGACCTACGACGTAGAGGTGACAGCATGACCGAGCAAGAGGAGACCCAGACTGACACGGGCGAGCACGCCGAGAAGCGTACCGGCCAGCTCGAGGCCTGCCGTCGCTGCGGACGCGAACAGGGCCTCGTCGGCAAGTACGATATCTGGCTGTGCCGACAGTGCTTCCGCGAGATCGCGCGTGACATGGGATTCAAGAAGTACCGATAACGATGACAGCAGACGATCCACTGGCGAACGCGCTCTCGGGCATCGACAATGCGGAGAGCGTCGGGCACCTCACCCACGAGGTATCGCCCGCCTCCGAAGAGGTCGGCAGCGTGCTTTCGGTCCTCTACGATCGCGGTTACATCGAGGGATTCGAGCACGTCGACGACGGCAAAGCCGGTCGCTTCGAGGTCGAACTGAACGGCGCGATCAACGACTGCGGTCCCGTCAAGCCCCGCTACTCCGCGGGTGCCGGCGAGTACGAGAAGTGGGAGAAGCGGTTCCTCCCCGCTCGCGACTACGGCGCCCTCGTCGTGACGACGAGTCACGGCATCATGAGCCACTACGAGGCTCGTGAGGAAGGGGTCGGCGGGCAGGTGATCGCCTACGTGTACTAGACAATGCCACGAACAGACATCCCGATCCCCGAGGCCGTCGACGTCGAGATCGACCATCTCGACCTCACCGTCTCGGGCGACAACGGTAGCGTGACGCGGCGGCTCTGGTACCCCGACGTGACGATCTCCCTCGAGGAGGTCGACGTCGAGGCCGACGGCGACGATGCGGACACCGAGTCCGTCGACGCCGTCGTTATCGAGAGCGACGCCGACGACGCCAAGACCATGTCGACGCTGGGCACCTTCGAGTCCCACGTCGAGAACATGTTCCACGGCGTCTCCGACGGCTGGACCTACGAGATGGAAGTGTTCTACAACCACTTCCCGATGCAGGTCACCGTGGAGAACGAGGAGGTCGTCATCGAGAACTTCCTCGGCGAGCGCGCCCCGCGACGGGCGCCGATTCACGGCGACGACACGCAGGTCCAGGTCGACGAAGAGGAGATCACCGTCTCCGGCCCCGACAAGGAGGCCGTCGGCCAGACTGCCGCGGACATCGAACAGCTCACACGCGTGAACGACAAGGACGTCCGCGTCTTCCAGGACGGCGTCTACATCACGAACAAGCCGCGCAAGGGTGGTGCCTGATGAGCGATTCATCCGAGATCGAGGATCTCGCTGGCGTCGGTGCCAGCAAGGCAGACGCACTGCGCGAGGCCGGCTACGAGTCCGTCGAGGACGTTCGCGCCGCCTCTGTCGACGAGCTCTCGGAGGTCGAGGGCGTTGGCAACGCGCTTGCAGCACGCATCAAAGACGACGTCGGCGATCTGGAGGTCGAGGAGGACGACTCCGAGGACGATTCCAGCGCCGATAGCGAGTCCACCGACGCCGACGACGAGTCCGACGACTCCGAGGCGGACGCGGAGGACCGCGACCTCGACGACATCAGTGGCGTCGGTGCCAGCAAGGCCGACGCACTGCGCGATGCCGGCTACACCACGCTCGACGACGTGCGTGGGGCCAGCCAGTCCGACCTCTCCGGCGTGGAGGGCGTTGGCAACGCGCTGGCAGCCCGCATCAAAGCGGACGTCGGTGACCTCGACGTCGACGCCGAGCCGGAAGGCGAAGTCGAAGACGAGGGTCCCGAGGATGCGGACGAGGACGTCGAGACCGAACTGCGCGCCCGCGGACACGCGGACAAGACGCCGGAGCTCTCCGAGGAGGAAGAGCGGCTCCTCGAGCGCCGGAGTGCCGTGTCTTCGCCGCAGTTCAACCGACAGGACTACCACAAGAAGAAACGCGTGCCGTCTTCCTGGCGCGCACCACGCGGCCAGCTCTCGAAGCAGCGCCGCGGCATCAAGGGCAAGGGCGCAAAGGTCGCGGCGGGCTTCCGTTCGCCGACGGCCGTTCGCGGTCGCCACCCCAGCGGTTTCGAGGAGGTCCGCGTCCACAACACGGACGACCTCGATGGCGTCGACGGCGACACTGAGGCGGTACGCATCGCCTCCGGCGTCGGCGGTCGCAAGCGCGAGCGCATCGAGGACGAGGCCGAGGAGGCCGGCATCCGTGTGCTCAACCCCACCTACGAGGAAGTCGAGGTGAGCGAGTAATGACTGACCTCAGTGCCCAGAAGCGACTCGCGGCAGACGTCCTCGACGTCGGCGAGAACCGCATCTGGCTCGACCCCGAGGAACAGGACGAACTGGTTGACGCGATCACCCGGGAGGACATCCGAGAGCTCGTCGACGAGGGCGCGGTACGCGCCAAGCCCACGTCCGGCAACTCCCGTGGCAAGGCCCGCGAGCGCTCCGAAAAGCGCGCCTACGGGCACCAGACCGGGGCCGGCTCCCGCAAAGGGAAGTCCGGTGGCCGCCAGTCCGAGAAAGATCGCTGGACGCGCACGGCGCGCGCCCAGCGACAGACGCTCCGCGAGCTGCGCGACGACGGCGTCGTGACGCCCGCCCAGTACCGTGCGCTCTACAACAAGGCGCGCGGGGGCGAGTTCCCCGACGTCCGCCGTCTGCTCAACTTCGCGGAGGACGAATACCAGATCGACATCGACAGGAGTGAGTACTAGTATGGCGACAGGACCACGATACAACGTTCCGATGCGGCGTCGGCGCGAGGTCCGGACGGACTACCACCAGAGGTTGCGCCTGCTGAAATCCGGCAAGCCCCGACTCGTGGCGCGCACGAGCAACGGGCACGTCAGGGCGCAGCTGATCACCACCGGACCCGACGGCGACGAGACAGTAGCGAGCGCACACTCCGCGGACCTGGCCGAGTACGGTTGGGAGGCTCCCACCGGGAACCTTCCGAGCGCGTACCTGACTGGGCTTCTCGCGGGCAACCGTGCGGTCGAAGAAGGCATCGAGGAGGCCGTGCTCGACATCGGCCTGAACAGCCCAACGCCGGGTAGCAAGGTATTCGCGATCCAGGAGGGCGCGATCGACGCGGGCCTGGAGATTCCCCACAACGAGGCGGTGCTGTCGGACTGGGAACGCAACCGCGGCGAGCACATCGCCGACTACGCGGAGTCGCTCGACGATCCGCTCTACAGTGGTGAGTTCGACGCGACGGATCTGCCCGAGCACTTCGATACGGTCAGGGAGGAGCTGCTATGAGCGACAACTACAACGACGACGGCTGGGAACCGGTCACCCGGCTCGGCCGGCAGGTTCAGGAGGGCGAAATCGACACGATGGAGGACGCCCTCAACTCGGGTCTCCCGCTGAAGGAGCCCGAAGTGACCGACCGGCTGCTGCCCGGGCTGGAAGACGAAGTGCTGGACATCAACATGGTCCAGCGGATGACCGACTCCGGACGGCGCGTGAAGTTCCGCTGCGTCGTCGCAATCGGCAACCGCGACGGCTACGTCGGCTACGCCGAAGGGCGTGACGACCAGGTCGGCGCCGCGATCCAGAAGGCCATCGAGATCGCGAAGCTGAACATCATCGACGTCTCCCGTGGCTGTGGATCCTGGGAGTGTGGCTGTGGCCGTCCCCACACGGTCGCGCTGCGCACGCAGGGCAAGGCAGGCTCCGTCGAGGTCACGCTCCAGCCCGCACCGCGCGGGCTCGGCCTGGCCGGCGGCGAGACGCCCCGTCACGTCCTCGAGCTCGCAGGTATCGAGGACGCGTGGACGGAGGCCAGCGGAAACACCCGTACCACCGTCAACTTCGCGAAGGCGACGTTCAACGCTCTCCGCAAGACCGCGGAGGCGCGCGTCCCCGAGTACGCCTTCGACCAGCGTGAGGTGATCGAGTGATGTACGCAGTCGTGCAGCTCCGTGGGGAGGTCAACGTCTCCGAGGACGTCGTCGATACTCTCGAGATGCTGAACCTCCACCACGTCAACCACGCGGCGCTCGTCCCCGCAACGGACACCTACGAGGGAATGATCACGAAGGTTCACGACGTCGTGGCTCACGGTGAGCCATCGACCGACGTCGTGGCCACGCTGGTCCGATCTCGCGGCGAGCCCCTCGAAGGGGAGGCCGAGATCGACGACGAGTGGATCGATTCGAACACCGACTACGACGACGTCGACGCGCTGGCCGAGGCCCTTGTCGCCGAGGAGACGACCCTCCGCGATGCGGGTCTCTCCCCGGTCCTGCGCCTGCACCCGCCCCGTGGCGGTCACGACGGCATCAAGCAGCCCGCCGGGTCCGGCGGCCAGCTCGGCGTCCACACAACAGAGCAGATCGACGAACTGCTCACGTCGATGCGATAACAATGACGAGCAAGAAACGACGCCAGCGCGGCTCTCGCACGCACGGCGGCGGCACCCACAAGAACCGACGTGGTGCCGGCCACCGCGGCGGCCGGGGTCGTGCTGGCCGCGACAAGCACGAGTTCCACAACTACGAGCCGCTGGGCAAGCACGGCTTCAGCCGGCCCCAGTCCGTCCAGGAGGAGATCCTCGAGATCAACGCCTCCAAACTCGACGAGGACGCCGCGCTCTACGCGGCAGAGGGCCTCGCCGAGGCCGAGGGCGACGGCTACGAAATCGACGCTCGCGAGATCGTCGAGGACGGGTTCGAGGCCGACGCGGTGAAGGTTCTCGGCGGCGGGCAGGTCCGCGGCGAGCTAACCGTCGTCGCCGACGCCTTTTCCGCCAGCGCCCGCGGTCTCATCGAGGAGGCCGGCGGCGAGGCGGTTCTCTCCGAGCGCGGCGAGGCCGCGGCCGAGGACGAGGAGGACGCCGAAACAGAAGACGTATCACCGGAGTCCGCTGGGGAGTAATCAATGGGCTGGAAGGAGGTCGCCGAACCGGTGCTCTCGCGGATGCCGGTCGTGCGTCGACCGGACTCGCACGTCCCGTTCAAGCGGAAGCTGGCGTGGACGGCGTCCGTGCTCGTACTGTACTTCTTCCTCACGAACGTCCTTCTGTGGGGAATGTCGGACAGCGCGGACGCATTCGGGCAGTTCCGAACCGTCCTCGCCGGCGCGCAGGGGTCGCTCCTGCAGGTCGGGATCGGCCCGATCGTCACCGCGTCGATCGTGCTACAGCTACTGGGCGGTGCTAACCTCCTCGGTCTCGACACCGACGACCCGCGGGATCAGGTGCTCTATCAGGGGCTCCAGAAGCTGCTGGTCGTAATCGTTACGCTGCTGACGGCAGTTCCGATGGTGTACGCCGGGTTCATCCAGCCGGATCAACAAGTAGCGGCGCAGCTGGGTGTCAGCACCTCTGCGATCCGCCTCCTGCTGGTCACGCAGATATTCATCGGCGGGCTCCTGATCCTCTACCTCGACGAGATCGTCTCGAAGTGGGGCGTCGGTAGCGGGGTCGGGCTGTTCATTATCGCTGGCGTCAGCCAGCGCCTCGTCGGTGGGTTCCTCAGTCTCGACGGCGGCTTCTTCGCCAACTGGTTCGACATCATCACGGGCCGGACACCGATCGGCCCGATCATCGGCGGCGGCGGACTGATGGACATCCTCCTCGCTCCGGGGAACTTGCTGGCGCTGATGACCACGATCTTCATCTTCATCGTGGTTGTCTACGCCGAATCCGTCCGGATCGAGATCCCACTCTCGCACGCTCGCGTCAAGGGCGCCCGGGGTCGGTTCCCGGTGAAGCTTATCTACGCGAGCGTTCTGCCGATGATCCTCGTTCGCGCGCTGCAGGCGAACGTGCAGTTCTTCGGCCAGCTCCTGAACCGACAGGGCATGATGCCGGCGTGGCTTGGCGTCTACACCGACGGCAATCCGGTCGGCGGGCTGATGTACTATCTTGCGCCGATCTACACGCCCCAGGACTGGATGTGGTTCGCGGGCCAGACGCCCGCGGGAATCGAGGCCTGGCAGATCATGATCCGCGTCGGTATCGACCTCACCTTCATGGTGGTCGGCGGCGCGATCTTCGCGATCTTCTGGGTCGAGACGACCGACATGGGGCCGGAAGCGACGGCCAAACAGATCCAGAACTCCGGGATGCAGATCCCCGGGTTCCGCCAGGACGTCGGCGTCGTCGAGAAGGTTATGGAGCGGTACATCCCGCACGTGACCGTCATCGGCGGTGCCCTGGTCGGCCTGCTCGCCGTCATGGCCAACATGCTCGGCGCCATCGGTGGCGTCTCCGGTACGGGGCTGCTGCTGACGGTCTCCATCACGTACAAACTGTACGAGGAGATCGCCGAGGAGCAGCTCATGGAGATGCACCCGATGATGCGCCAGATGTTCGGCTAGCGACGCCGGGGATCTGAACCGCCAGTCGCTCTCGGGTTTTTCCTTTCGCGTTTCTCTGTTTTCCGCGTTCCGTTGCTCCCGATTTTCCTACTCCGCGTTCACATCGAACCACCGTTGGACTCGACGCCGAGCTCCTGCTGGCGACTGATTACTCCGGTAGCTGCGCTATTCGATCGGCGAGCCGCCGACCAATCTGTGCCAGTCCGTGATCGCCGGGATGGAGCACGTCGGTCGTCAGTCCCGTGGGCTCCAGTAGCTCGGACCCCTCGACGATCTCCACGTTCTCGTTCGCGGACTCCGCGACGATCGTTTGGAGTGCGTGCCGGAACGCCTCTGCGCGTTCGGCGTCGTCGCCCCGCACCAGATCGGCGTGGTAGGGAAAGAGCGTGATGCAGACGACGGGCGTCTCCGGGTGGGCGCTGGCGACGGTGTTGATGAGTGTGCGTGCGCGGTGGCGGAACTGCGCGAGCGTGAATCCACGGTTCGCCATGTTGACCGAGAGTGCGAGCGTCGCCACGTCCCAGTCCTCGCGGTCGGCGATGTACTCGGCCATCGCGGGTTCACAGAACGCTGATCCCGAGGTGCCCAGATTGATCGGATCGACCCCGAGCGCTCTGGCCGCCTGTGCGACGTAGGTCAGATGGGGAGCCGCGCCAGCGCCCTCCGTGATCGAGGTGCCGTAGGCCAGGTATCGGCGGTCGGGCCGTTCGTCCACCGTCGGCGGTCGGCACGGTCCCGCGACGTCGTGAAGTGCGACGGGCGCGGCGTCCGCAAAGCGGAGCCGACAGACCCGGGGATCGAAAGCAGCGGTATCGCCGCCGTCGACATCGAGATTCTGGATCCGATCTGGCACCTCGAAGTCGGCGGTGGTCGGCGTCGGTCCGACCTCGATGGGTTCGGTCGGCTGGAACTCGCCCCAGAACGGCCAGACTACGGTGCGTTCGGGTGCGGACAGTGTAATCTCGACGCTCCCGGCGGCGTCTGGCACGAATCGGAGTTCACAGCCGGTCGGATGTCGAAGTCGCTCGCGGGCAGCGACGTTCAGATTAACACCGACTGTGTCGGGAACGCGCGCGAATCGGTAGCCGTCCGCAGCCCACTCCGCGGAGTCGAGTTCGGCGACGTTGTGGAGCGAGACCGACGGATACGCGTCGGACTCCATCGTTGGTGCCTCGGTACCGACGGTGGAGTTTATAGCTGTGTTTCGGCGACTGTGAGGCGGCGCAACCACTGGGTCGGTCAGTTCCGTGCCAGCGTCTGCAGACAATCACAACCGCCGATCGCGATCAGTCGTCGGCCTGCCCGGCAGCGGTTTCGGCCTCACCGGTCGCGGTCAGATCGGCCTCGTTCTCGAGCCACTCGTCTGCGTCCATGGCCGCTTTGGAGCCCATCCCGCCGGCGGTGATCGCCTGCTGGTAGTGGAAGTCGACGACGTCGCCGGCACCGAAGATCCCCTCGACGTCGGTGGCCGTCTGGCCGCCCTCGAAGCCGCCTGCGACGCCGAGATAGCCGGCGTCGTCCATCTCGACGCCGGTGCCCTCGAGGTAGTCCGTGTTCGGCGTGTGGCCGATGGCGTAGAACACCGCGCCGACGTCGTGATCGAAGACTTCGACCTCTCCGTCGAACTCGGGATCGTCGAACTTGTCCTTCGGGTGGCCGTCGGGGTGGCGCAGGAGGGTGACGTGGTCGACGCCGTCGGCCTGCGAGCCGTGAATCTCCGCGAGTTCGGTGTTCCGCATGATCTCGACGTCGCCGTCCTCGACCTTCTTCTCGATGCGGTCGATCCAGTAGTCCTCTGCGCGGAACTCCTCGCGGCGGTGTGCGAGATAGACCGTGTCTGCGAACTTCGTCAGGAAGTGTGCCTCCTCCATCGCGGCGTCGCCGCCGCCCACGACGAGCATGTCTTCGTCGCGGAAGAAGGCGCCGTCGCAGGTCGCACACGTCGAGAGACCGTACCCCATCAGATCGTCTTCGCCGGGAACGCCGAGGGTGCGCGCGCTGGCGCCCGAGGCGGCGATGATCGCGTCGGCGGTGTAGACGTCGCCGTTCGTGAGTTCGACGCGGAACGGGCGGTCGTCGGCGTCGACGGTCTCGATGATGCCGTTCTCGAACTCGGCGCCGAACTTCTCGGCCTGCGCGCGCATCTCGTTGATGAGCTCGGGGCCGGAGATCCCCTCGGGGAACCCGGGGTAGTTCTCGACGTCCGTGGTGAGGGTGAGCTGCCCGCCCGGTTCGTCGCCCTCGATCACGAGCGGATCGTTGTTCGCTCGGCCGGCGTAGATCGCCGCGGTCATGCCCGCGATGCCGCTGCCAGCGATGACGAGCCGTCGGTGCTCGACGTCGTCGCCGCCGTCGGCAGCGACTGCTCCGGCGGCGTCACCTGTCTCAGCGAGTCCGAGTTTCGCGTCCAGCTCGCCGGCTTCCTCCAGTGCGGACAGGTCGTCGTACCCGCCGATCAGCTCGTCGTCGACGAAGATTTCGGGTGCGGTCTTGCGGCCCTTCGCCCGCTCCACCATCTCCTCGAACAGCGCCTCGTCGCCCGTTACCATGTACTCCTCGTACTCGATTCCCTTCGAGTCGAGGAGGTCTTTGGCTTTCTCACAGTAGGAGCAGTTCTCCTTCGTGTAGACCTCGACGTGGGGTTGGCTCATGTGGAGTTATAGGTGCTCCTCGCTGTAATTAGCTTGCGTTGTTCGAAGGGAACGGTTGGCACAGACGTCCAGTGGCTTCGCGTACGGTATAGTTCGCTTCCGAAGATCTGCCCGGTTCAGGGCGTTAACCGCTCGATGGAGACCCACTCCACGGCGCCGTTCTCGGGCCAGGCCACGACGAGCTGCTTTCGCACGCCGTGAGCGAGCCGAACGTCGAGCGCGAGGTCGCGAGGGTCGAAGGCGAACGCCGAGGGCACCACGCGAACGAGTCGTTCGGAGTGGCCGAGATCGTCGACGGACTCGACGCTGGAGTAGGTTCGGAAGTCCGCGCCGAACTTGAACCCGGTCTTTGGAACGACGCCGTACTCTCGCAACGCGGCGTAGCCCTGCAGCCGTCGGTCGAACCGATCGCCCTCCACTGCACGCCCCCGCTCGACGACGGCGTCGTAGCCGCCCTCTACGGTGAGGGCACCTGCAGCCACGAGCTGGGCAGTTTCGACGAGTGAAAGCTGGAGCGCGTCGACGCCCTCGTCGCGTTTGCCGAGTGGCTGGCCGTAGAAGGACTGCTGGTAGAGCGCTTCTGGTGGTTCCCAGCAGAGCGCTCGATCGGCGAGGAGCGTGGCCTCGACGGTGCGATCCCACTCGGGCGTCGCGGTACCCTCCCACTCGGCCGCCTCGGTCTCGAAGTAGGTCACCTCGCTCTCTTCGTCGACGATCGCGAGCGTACAGCCCCCCAACTCGGTCGCGGGCACGGACTCACGTTCGCCAACGACCCGAACGCGGTACGCCACGGCGTCGTCCTCGGGGCCTTTCCCCCGCGGGTAGACGACGAAGTCGATCGTCTCGTCGGGGTCGCCGACCCAGCCCTCGCGTGCGGGCGAACAGTAGAACCCGCGCTCCCGGAGGTCGAGGTAGACCAGAAAGCAGAGTGCAGCCCGGTCGCCACCGTGGACGCTACCTGCGCCCTCCCGGAGGAACGTCTCGAACCCCACGCCGTCGACGGCGTCGATGTCGCCCCGCAGCAGGAGGTGGGCGGCTTCGACCCACGACAGCGCAATCTCGTTCCCCTCGAGAGGGTAGCCGTACCCCCGGGCGTCGTAGAATCGCTGCCGTGCGTCGCCGCCGACCACGACGAGACCGTCCTCCGTGCGGGCGTCCATACGCAGATGGGCGCCGCCCGCACTCAAAGAGGCGACGGTCCACAGTCACGCAGAGCAGGCGATTCGACGTCACTCCTGCCGGTCACAGGCGGAGTCGAGACACCGCCGCCCGCTCGCGAGTTCGAAGATCGGGAGTCCACACTCGCAGTCGTCGACGACGGTCCCGGTCGGCATCCCGAAACTACCCTCGCAGTCGGGGAACGCATCACAGCCCAGCAAGATACCGCCTCGCTGGAGCACGCGAAGGTCCTCGCCGCAGTCCGGACAGTCCCACTCGCGATCGAATCGCTTCTGGACCGCATCGAGCAGCGGCTCGCAGCTCCGATCGAGACAGACGTCGAGTGGTGCGCCGCGCTCGACGCGAAGCCGGGGGAGGCCACAGGAACAGCGCTCCTCGCGGACGGTCGCGCCGTCGGGAAGGCCGTACCGCTCGGCACAGCCGATACAGCTGACTGCGCGACCCGAGCGGACGAGCGTCCCTTCACAGTCCGGACACTCGCCGACGGGGTGGCCAGCGCGAGTCGCCGGATAGCTGGCGTAGCCGTCCTCGGTGTGGGCGAGGACGCGCAGCCGTTCGTCGCCATCGCGGGCGTCGACGGTGAACGCCGCACCGTCGTCCTCGATTGCGGATGGATCGGTCCCCGCAATTCGCGACCCGACGATCGTGCGTGCGCCTTGGCGCTCACGGCCGTCCTCCGAACGCGAGCAGGATACTGACGCCGCGCGGGTGAGCCACGCGACGGGCTGATAGCCGTCTGCGTCGTGGACGAGCACCGTATTGTCGGGCTTGATTACGACGGTGACGTGGCCGCGTCGTTCCTCCCGACGATCGCCGTCCGCGACGACGGTGCAGTCCCCGGAGAGGACGCGGATTGCATCGCCGCCGTCGCCGAGCACCTCCGTGGTAACAGGCATGAACCGGGTTCGCCGCGGGTTCAGTGATAAAGCTGTGCCCACGACCGCGGTAATGCCGGGCCTACAAGTGCAGTAACTGTGACCTACGAACTGTTACGACCCGGGTACGCATCGGCCCAAAACGCAGGACGGCGGGCAGATGCTCTCTGCTCGACCGCGAACGATCTCGCCCGTTTTTGAAGGGTGACGGTCAACGGACGGTCGATGACCGATCCAGCACCACTGACGGTGACACACGGGTAGTCTACCGTGCGGGATCGTCGAATACGGGACTGAACGATCGCATTGTGGCGGATTCGTCACGGACACCGGGGCAGCTCAGTCGGTGATAGTCGGTCGCTGACTGACGGTCTGCTGCGCCGAACTGTCCATACATGGGGGAGAGAGCAGCGCATACGTCCATATAATTGCCAAATTTCTTCAAACACAAGTGAATTTGCGGAAGATTCTCACAAGGCATATATACCGTTGTCACAACACCTCGACTGAGGTTCGGGGGAGAGATTGACAATGCGCGAAACTGACGCAGAAATCGACAGTGGCGGAGTACAGGAGGCAACTCGTTCCAGCGAGTTCGAATCAGTGTCGACGCGACGGTACAGCGTGGCTCCCGACGAGCCACTCGACGTCGCAGTCGTGTACGCGGTGGCAGCGTCGAAAGGCGTCGACCCGATGGGGCTCGACGAGCCACTCAACGGTGCTATCGACGCGGACGCACTCCGGCAGCTATTCGCGTCCGCAGGGGACTCGCTCACCGCGAGATTCGTCCTCGACGGCTGTGAGGTTTCCATCGTCGACGGCGGCGACGACGTCATCGTATCTACTCGTTAGCACTTCGATACCGACGCTCGATTATACCCGGTGCCAGTCACGCAGAGCCAGTACTGGCGGGTGTGATGATCTCCGGAATTCTCCAATAACGACATTCCTACTACGGACGTATGGGGCCCATACTCCCCAAATTCGCGGTTCTGGGGCGGTGACGGTTCTGCCTTGTCCAGTAGCTATTTATCCACGGATGTCCTGGGAGCGTACTGTATGTCCCAGTGGCTCTCGGACGACGAACTCGAGCGAATATCACAGTTCGCAAACACACCTGGCTACGAGCGATCGCCCGAGATGTTGGCCCCCGAGGAGAGCGAAGAGTAGGATACACGATCGACGCCGATTTTTCTCGATCGCGTCTCGCAGGTGAACAGTTGCCACGTTTGGCCAGTCGTTGTAGCAGACACCGCACGCCCCCGAGCGTGGCCGATCGGTGGCCTCGGTCGACTCTGCAGACGGACGCTCGAGGAGCAACCCTGTGTCATTGGGTGTACTGTGAGCGAGCGGAACTGCAAGAGGGAGAGACACAGCGTCTACGGAGCGGGGAAGAACGAATGTGTGGCGTGGAGATATCACGAATCCGTGTGATCGACGGAGTCGACGACCGACCCAGTGAGTGATCGACCGCACCCGATGGCTAGTCGATCAGGTTCTCCGCCTCCATCTCCGACCAGACGCGGTCACCTTTCTCGGTGATCCCGTAGATTCGGCCCTTCCGTCGATCCTCCGGCACCAGCAGCTCGACCACAGAGCGCTCACGGAGCTCCTGAAGCGCCCGCGAGACGTGTGCGATCGAGATGCTGGTCTCGTCGGCGATGCGCGAAGGCGTCGCCGGTCCGTTCGCGAGACAGCTGAGGACCTCGGTGCGGTAGTTCGAACTGATCACGTAGCCGATTTCGTCCCACTCGTCGTTCATGATTTGCTGTGCTCGTGGACTGTTGGATCGTTCGAAGCAGCCGAGCGAGTGCTCCGGGGGTCAGTCTGGTCACGGGTCGTCGGCGCGGGTCGTCCGTCGTCTGTGGGCTGTATCACGGTCGGATCACTCGTCCTCGATGAGCGCAAGTGTGTCTCGCTTCGATCGACGGGCGTAGACGTAGTTCGCGAGCGCAATCACTGCGATCGCGCCCAGGACGAACAGTCCGATGCGGAACTGGATCGCATTCCCGCCGCCGGCCAGCGGGGCGAGCAAGACGCCGACGAGCCCCGCGAGAGCAACCCCGAGGTAGAGCCACTGCCAGGGAACGTCGGTCCCGTTCCGATCGAGCTGCTCGTCGATGTCGTCGGCTTTCGCGGTAAGTGCGACGTTGCCCGTCTCCGAGTCGTAGGTGACGACGCCGACCTCCTCGAGCTTGGGCACGTGAGTCTGGTACAGTGAGACGTACGCGCGCTTGCGCTGCTGACTGGTCAGCTCGTCGACGGGCACGTCGTTTTCTTTGGCTGCGATCTGTGCTGCGAGCTCCGTCAGCTGAACGGGCTCCTCGACGCGCTTGAGGTAGTGTAGCACGAACCGCCGACGCGGATTGCTGAGCAGGTCGAAGATCGTGTCGAGTGACGACAACTCTTGATCGGTTTCTGACATTAGCTGGGTCGTTTGTAGATGCCGGCTGTGGCGGCGTGGATCCGCTCGGTACAGCGAACCTTTCCGGAGTCTAGCACTTTGTTACAACCCGGTTTCCTCCGGCGATTCCGATCAAATCGCAGGATAGCGGCGCCGTATCCGTTCACACCACGATCGCAGCCCCGCGACGGAATGGCCCTCCCACGCCTGCAGGAGTCCGCTCCTACTGGCGCTATGGCGAGTATAACAATACAGGACCGGTCCCCGAGTTCCGCCCAGAATGAGTTCTCTGGCTGCCCGTCGTCTCACTGACCGATCCACCGAACGATGACGTACGGTGAATCTCGCATGCCCGCGTGGCAACGTGCGCTGTCAGATCGCGTCGCCGCAGACGTCGTCCTCGCGTGGATACTCGCTGCCGTCACTTACCTCGTCGTGGCGATCGACGCACCGGCGGCGATCCGGATGGCCATCGGCGGCTCGGCGCTGTTCGTCCTTCCGGGATACGTGCTCGTCGCAGTACTGTTCCCGCACAGGGGGCCAGTGGCCGCGCCGGGTCGGCTATCGTCGCTCCGCGGGCTCGACAGAGTGACCGCTCGCGAGCGCATGGCGCTGTCTTTCGGACTCAGTCTCGCCTTCCTCCCCGTGCTCGGAATCGGTATCGCGCTCTCTCCCTGGGGGTTCTCCGAGGCCGCGATCGTCGGTGGTCTCGTCACCTTCGTCGCGGTCGGTGGGCTGATCGCCGCGCTCGTTCGCCGACGTCTTCCGCCACAGGATCGGTTCCGGATCCCCCTCGCCACCTGGGCCGGCGAGCTCCGGGCAGCGCTGCTCGACGGATCGCCAGGCGAACGAACGGTCAACGCGCTCGTCATCGCGAGCGTCGTTCTGGCGTTGCTCACCGTCGGGGGTGCGCTCGCGATGCCCCAGGACGGCCAGACGTTCACGAACTTCGCCGTCCTCACCGAGAACGACGACGGACAGCTCATCGCCGGCGACTATCCCTCCGAGCTCGGTTCCAACGAGTCGGCCTCGCTGGTGACCGCCGTCGAAAACCACGAGCAAGAGACGATCAACTACACGGTCGTCGTGACGGTCGAGCGGAACGCAAGCGCGGACGCGTCCGACCGGACTGTGGAACTCGACCGCTACAGTGCGAGCGTCGATCCAGGGGAGCGATGGTCCCATCGACACGCGTTCCAGCCCACGATTTCCGGCTCCCAGCTCCGCGTCCACTACTACCTCTACCGGGGTGGGGCTCCGGCGGACGCCGACGCGGCCACGGCGTACCGGCATCTCTACTTCTGGCTCTCCGCACCATCCGGGGACGCCTGAGATGCTGCCCTGGGAGCACGCCGCGGTCGGCTATCTGGCCTACTCGCTGTACGCCCGCGTCGTCCATCGCCAGCCACCGCGTGGCGACGCCGTCCTCGCGGTCGCGTTTGCCGCGCTCCTCCCCGACCTCATCGACAAGCCGCTGGCCTGGGGTGCCGGCGCACTACCCAGCGGCAAGTCGCTCGCGCACTCGCTGCTGTTCGCTGGTCCGGCGATCGTCCTCGCCGGCCTCGCTGCGGGCCGACGCATCGCGGTCGCGTTCGCGCTGAGCTACCTGCTCCACCTCGGCGGCGACGTCCTGTTCCCGGTCGCGCTCGGGCACGCACCCGCGTACCGATTCCTGTTCTACCCGCTGATCGAACTTCCGGCGGCGGACACGCCGGGACTGTTCGCCAGGGCCGGCGAAGTCATCCACACGTTCTACGAGTTCCTCCAGACGTCCCGTGGCCGGATCTACGTCCTCTTCGAGGGTGCGCTTCTGGGCACGACGGTCGTGCTCTGGCTGTTCGACGGCCGGCCCGGCCTCGCGACGATCCGGCGGTGGCTCCTCCCCGAGCGAGCGGATCCCTTCAGCACGTAGGGGCGCGCTCGATCGCGGTATCTCACTCGTCGTTCTCCCACCCGATCCCTGTCCAGTCTCTCCTACCGTCTCCCTGTCCAGTCTCACCACCCCGCAAAGTCTCACCACCGCTCCCTGCTCAGTATCGTACTCCATCTCACTCACCCTGCCCCACCCCTTCTCCGGCAGTCTCGCACCTACTCTCTCACCCGCTCAGCCACACGCCCTCTGGGCCGTCCAGTCTCGCACCCACTCTCTCTGCAGGCAGGTCGCGTTCGCTGGGGCGTAGCCGGTCTGTACCGCGTGCGCAATGCTCGCTATAACAATACCCGGTTCGTCGGTAGCACGCTCACACGCCCCGCCGTTGGGGACACGTCACAATGACAGTAGCCAGAGTTCGGATCGCGACGCGGGCATCGCTATCGAACAGTACGGCCGGACCGAGGGGGGTGGTCCGGTGAGCATTCCGATCGCCGCTCCCGATCTGGGTGCGCGCGAACTCTCTCGCGCGATCGACGTCGTCGAGAGCGGTCGGCTCGCCGACGGGCCGGCCGTCAGAGAGTTCGAGACGGCGTTCAGCGACTACTGCGACGCGACCCACGGCGTCGCCGCGGCGAACGGCACGGCGGCACTCACCACCGCCTTGCGATCGCTCGGGATCGGCGCGGGCGACGTCGTCGTGACGACGCCGCTGTCCTTCGTCGCCACCGCGAACGCCGCACGGCTCGTGGGTGCGACGCCGGTGTTCGCGGACGTCGACCCCGCGCGCTACACGCTCGATCCCGACGCCGTGCGCGCGACGATCGAGGACTACGACGGCGAGGTGGACTGCATCGTCGCCGTTCACCTCTACGGGCTGCCGGCACCGATGGACGAGCTGGGATCGATCGCCGAGGAGTACGACGTTCCGCTCCTCGAGGACGCCGCACAGGCCCACGGCGCCGAGATCGCCGGCCAGCCCGTCGGCTCGCTGGGCGACGCTGCCTGCTTTTCCTTCTACCCGACGAAGAACGCGACGACGGGCGAAGGAGGCATGATCGTCACGGACGACGACGCGATCGCGGCCCGGGCCCGGCGCTACGTGAATCACGGCCGGAGCGACGCCGACGTCCACGAGTCCGTCGGCCACAACCTCCGGATGACGAGCCTTGCCGCCGCGATCGGCGGCGCACAGCTTAGGAAGCTCCCGCGCTACACTGCTGCTCGCCGGCGCGCGGCCGAGCGCTACACCGAGGCTCTTGAAGCGACGCCATCGGTGCTCGCACCGATCGAGCCCGCCGGGACGCGCCACGTCTACCACCAGTACACCGTGCGGACGCCCGATCGAGAGGCGCTTCGGAGCTACCTCGAGCGCAACGGCGTCGACAGTGGGATCTACTACCCGACGCCGATCCACCGACAGCCAGCGTACGATCGTCCGGCAACGCTCCCGGTCGCCGAGCAGGCAGCGGAGGAGGTGCTGTCGATCCCGGTGCATCCGGGCCTCTCCGCCGCCGAGGTCGACTCGATCGCGGAGCTGCTCGCAGCGTTCGACCCGGAGGCTGCGTAGATGAGCGAACTCACAGCCGGCGTGATCGGCGTCGGTTCCATGGGGCGCCACCACGCCCGCGTCTACCACGAGCTACCGGGCGTCGACCTCGGTGGCGTCTACGACGTCGACCGCGAGCGCGCAGATGCCGTCGCGACGAACTACGGGACCGAGGCCTACGACCTGCAGTCACTCTTCGACGCCGTCGACCTCGTCTCGATCGTCGTCCCGACGGAGTACCACGCGGAGCTCGCGAACGCCGCGATCGACGCCGGCGTCGACCTCCTCGTCGAGAAACCGATCGTCGACGACGCCGAGGTCGGTCAGGAGATCGTCCGTGCCGCGCGGGAGGCGGACGTGACGCTCCAGGTCGGCCACGTCGAGCGGTTCAACCCCGCCGTGCGGGCGCTCCAGGACGTCCTCGCCGACCGCGAGATCATCGCCGTGGAAGCGAGGCGACTCGGCCCGCCCTTCGACGGCGACCGCGGCGTCACCAGCGGCGTCGTCTTCGACCTGATGATCCACGACCTCGACGTCGTTCGGTCCGTTCTCGACGTGACCGCCCGGGACGTCGACGCACGCGCCGGCGCGAACGGCGAGTACGTGACCGCGACCGTCGACTACGGCGACGGCGTCGTCGGCACGTTCACCGCGAGCCGCGTCACCCAGAAGAAGGTCCGCGAGCTCTCGATCACCACCACGGACTGCGTGGTCACCGTCGACTACATGGAGCAGTCCGTCAAGATCAACCACCGCTCGCTGCCGGAGTACGTCGAGACGAACGGCGACGTCCGCTACCGCACCGAGAACGTCGTCGAGCGCCCGACCGTCGAGAACGGCGAACCGCTCAAACGCGAACTCGAGGGGTTCGTCGACGCCACGAGGAACGGGGACGACCCCGTCGTCACCGGTGAGCAAGGCCTGGAGGTGCTCCGAACCGCCGAGCGGGTGGCTGGCGCTGCGGGTCGCGAGCACTGAGTACCCACCGAGAACCAGATTCCCCGACGTCCGCCCGGTCGTTCTTCTATTCCGCTTCGCTCCCCCTGTTCGTCTCTTCCGTTCGAGTCCCCTGCCCGTCCGCTCTGTTCGCCTCCCCTGCCTGTCTCTTCCGTTCGCCCGCTGTGCGCTCCCCTCGCCCCGTAGCAGCGCCATACCGATCGCTGCTGAGCGTGCACTCGCACCATAACAAACCGGTAGCCGTCGGAGGGATCGCTCGAGACCGACATGTACGAGGACCACACTGTCGCCGTCGTGATTCCGACCTACAACGAAGCCGGATTCGTGGGGACGGTGATCGAGACGATCCCTGACTACGTCGACCGAATCTACCCCGTCGACGACTGCTCCACGGACGGCAGCTGGGAGGAGATCCAGACCGCCGCCGCCCGAATCGACGGGACGGCGCCCGGCGATCACGAGGCGCGAGGTACTGAGGAAGCGTCCGGCGATGACGAGGCACGAGGAGATCGCGAGACACCAGGCGATGGCGAGACTCGCCCAGAGGACGATCCCTCGATGAGCGCCGACGGCGGCACCAGAACCACGGTGGCCGCGGGAGCGGATGCGGTACAGGCCGACGACTCCCCGCGGACGAACGGCACAGCCCCGGGGAATAGCGGCGAATCGCCCGCCAGCACCGGCGCTGCAGCGCCGCTCGATCGCCGCGTCGTTCCGATCCGTCACGAGCAGAACCGGGGCGTCGGCGGCGCGATCAAGACCGGCTACCAGCGCGCTCGGGCCGACCGGATTGACGTGACCGTCGTGATGGGTGGCGACGGGCAGATGGACCCCGACTGGATGCCGGACCTGCTCGAACCGGTCGTCGACGGCCGCGCGGAGTACGCCAAGGCGAACCGCCTTCTTCTCGACGAGCACCACGAGACGATGCCCCGGCACCGCTTCGTCGGCAACCACATTCTCACGATGCTCACGAAGATCGCGACGGGCTACTGGTCCGTCGGGGACCCACAGCACGGTTACACGGCAATCTCGCTCTCGGCGCTCGACGACGCCGGCATCGACGAGATGTACGAGTTCTTCGGCTACTGTAACGATCTGCTGATCCGGCTGAGCGCCGCGAACTGCCGCGTAGCGGACGTTCCCTGTCCCCTGACCTACGCCGACGAGGAGAGTCACATCGCGTACAGCTCCTACATCCCCCGCGTCTCGGGGATGCTCCTTCGATCCTTCCTCCGCCGGCTTCGAACGGATCGCGGATCCTCGGGCGGCCGCGGACGGCTGGCGCTGTTCGTCGGCGGCGCGATCGCGACGGTCGGCGGGGTACTCGGCGTGACCGCATCCGGGATCGCGGCGGGCCGCTCCGATGACTCACGAAACGCTCGGCGTTCGTCGAATGCCTCGCAGGAGAAGACGACGAACGACGAGAGTGCCTCCGCAGACACCGACGCGGCTGCGTCGGTCGACACTGACGTGGCGACCTTCGCCGAGAGCGACACGGGTGCTTCAGCCGCGAACGATGCCGCTACCTCGCCCGAAATCGAGCCGGCTGCCGCGGACGCGCGCGACGACGAACCGGCGGGCAGTGGCGGTTCGTCGAGCGTCGCGCGCTGGGCCGTCCTCGCCATTGCAGGCGTCGCCGCGCTCCTGGGCGCGATGCTCCTCGATGCAGTGATGAACAGCAACTACAACTACACCGAGCGGATTCCGGATGGATCGGGCCCCAGAACTGAGGAATCGGAGTAACGGCCGAATCGAACGGACGAACCGAGCGAGACGGGACGGCCAACACGGTTCTCTCCCAATTTCCGGCTCGAAGAGGTGGACAGCTACGTCACCGATTCGAGTTCGGCGATGAGAGAGCTAACCGCTTCGCGAACCACGTCGGTCTCCAGCCGTCCCTGCCAAAAGTCGACGTCAGCTTGACTGATCGACTGGACTCCCCAGGGAACGACGTGGATCTTCTCTGGCGTCCCTCCACGCAACCAATCAGACGCGTCAACTTCGATCAGTCCCTCCATCCACGTCCGCGTCGTCAGTGTCAGCGCGACGTACTGCTCGCCATGGAACGGCCGCCCCTCGTGATTCGAAACGATCACCCAGGGCCGCCCAGCGGCAGAGCCTTTGAACGGATCAGCACCGTAGACGACGTCTCCTGGCTGGAAGATTGGCACCTCGTCTTCGCTCACGTGTCGTCCTCCGAAACGCTTGGATGGGTATCGTCCGGTGTGTGCTCGCGCCACGCACCACGATCTTCTTCGCCCAGTTGCTCGTTGAACAGGGCCGTCGCTCGGGCGTAGCCGTCGTGGGCCTCCAGACGTTCTTCATCGATGGTGACCGCCCAGTAGTTGCCCTTGTGTTCCACGAGCCCACGCTCTTTTAACCGCGTCAGGGCCGTGCTTACGGCACCGTCGTCCCGATCGGTTCGATGGGCAATTTCACTGGCTTTGAACGCGCGATCGTCGTTCACACCGAGGAATGCGAGCACTCGATCGGCAGTCGAGAGCGCTTCCAGTTCGCTCTCACTGGATCGATCGAACCGCTCCCGGTCGATGGACATAGATGTGACTACTGTAGGTAGTGTAATGAGCGTTATCGTCGAAGTAGTCGAAAACGACGGTCCGTTATCGCGCGACGAGACTGTACGCCTTCTTCGCGACGTCCATCCCCGCACCGCCGGATTCGACGACGTAGTAGGGAACCAGCTCGGCGCCGAACTTGCTCTTGTAGCGGCAGAGTCGCTCGGTGTTCGCGCCCATCAGGTCGTACGTCGTCGCGCCGCGGGGCGCGTCGGTCGCCAGATCCTCGATGATCGTCCAGTGGACGAGGCTGTTGACGGCGGTGCCCTCGTAGGTCGCGCGGGCGCCGCCCTGCCAGTAGTAGGCCGCGTCGTCGGAGTATAACGCCGTGACGCCGCTAAGGAACTCGTCGTCGGGACCGCGAACGACGTAGGCGCGTGCGCGGTCGCCGAGTGCGTCGAAGAGGTCGCCGACGTACGGCCAGGTGAGCCGGAAGGGGCGGTCTTGCTCGGCGTAGCGCTTGCTCGTCTCCTGGTAGATCGCTTCGGCGCCGTCGAGCCCCTCGCGTCCGACGGTAACGTCGAGATCCGCCGCGTCGCCGATCTCGCGGCGGAGGCTCTTCGAGAAGTCCGTTCGGATCGTCTCCGGATCGCTGCCTTCTGTATCGAGCCGGTAGGTGAACGCCGTGTCGAGATCGAGATCCGACCAGACGTAGGGACGAGGATCGAGATAGTCTGCGTTGCAGGTCATCCGAAACAGCGTCGTCCGTCCCTCGACCTCGAGGTCCTCGAGGACCAGCTCCGCGAAGGTCCGATTGACCTTCTCGCGTTTGCGCTGTTTCGGGCTCGCGGGCATCACGACGGGGCCGAGTCGCGGAACGCCGAGCCCGGGTGGTGGCGAGAGCGCTGCGGTGCCGACGGAGCGATTCTGCACGATTGCCGGGAGGAGCGCGACGGGCTGCTGGCCTTTGAAACCGCCGTAGAGTCGGAGCTCGCCCTGGCTGTGGGTGTCCAGGACGTCGAGCGCCGCGGGATGGTGGAACGGCTCGGTACCACCAGTCGGAAGCGCGTCGGCCCACTCGTCGAGGGTGAGTCGGTGGAGATCCATCGAACGCGCGGAGCCACGTAGCAACGGGTGATTGTTAATGTCGCAGTACTCGGAACGCAGGCGGTTCGTTCGTCGAGGTTCGCTCCGCAGGTGCGTCGAATGGGGCCGTGAACCGTCGGGAGTCGATCACTCAGGATGGTCGAGTTCGCCGTATAGATCGCCCGGCGATCCGACCCACGCGCCGAGCTCCAGCGCCCGTTCGAGCAGATAGCGGTACAGCTCGGTGTGCCCCGGCCAGTCGCCGTCGTTGAATACGCGGGGATGCCAGAGCACCGTCGCGATCGCTCCGCGATCCGCTGCCTGCTCGAGGATCCGGTCACACGCTGCTCGCGCCGCGTCGGGGTTCTCGGCCGGATTTGGCATCGCCACGTCCATCATCGTCAGCGGGAAGGCGACGAACTCGTCGTCGAACGGGCGACCGATCGTGTCGCCGTAGTCGAAGCCGATCTCGGTCGAGGAGCCGACGGTCGCGTCGTAGCCCAGTCCGAGCGCGGCGTGGTGCTCCCAGGTCTCGGGGAGCGTCCGGTTGAGGTAGTGCTGGCGACCGCCCAGGACGGGCTTCCCGAAGACGGATTCGAGGTGTCGTTTCTCCGCGCGAAGCCGCCGCCGGTCGTCGTAGGACTCGTAGGAGCCGTGAAGGCCGACCTCCCAGCCGCCGCGGTCGAGACGCTCCATCAACTCGACGATCTCGGGATCGTCGAGGGAGTACCGATCCGCGTAGAGCTGCCAGGCGTCGAGGTCGAACCAGTCTCGGATCGGTCGGTCCCCGAACAACCGTTGCTCGTCGAGGAAGTAGAAGGCCGACCGGACGCCGAGTTCGGCCTCAATCGCGAGCAGCCGGTCGAAGGTCCAGTTTGGCCGTCTGCCGGGCAGTAGATCGAGGAGCTGCGTCGGATCCCGATCACGGAGCGCGTAGAACCCGGCCTGTGCGAACTTGTAGGGTCTGTCGACGTCGTGGGTTAGACACAGTGCGAAACTGTGGTCGGGGAGGAGATCCTCACCGACCTGCGGCCCGCCCTCGGCGATCCGCCCGACGACCTCCGACTCGTCGACGGTTTGCTGGGCGCCGGTTGCTCCGTCCCGATCGCTGACTGCAGTGCCATCGCTGGCTACGGTCTCGTCGCTGGCGGATAGACCGTCGCCGGTCGACCGATCGTCGTACCGTCGCACGTCCTGTCGCGAGGTCGCCTCGTTGAGCGGTCGCGGCGGCTCCTGGCGCCCGTCCGCTCGACGCTCCGGTTTGGAGGGGGTCTCCGGTGGTAGCCGCTCGTCGGCTGCCGGCTCCGAGGCGTCGCTGCTCACGTCGCCACCCCCTCGATCTGGTCGAGCATGTACTCGGAGACGTCGACGGTTTCCTCGAGGAGTGCGCGGCGCTGTCGGTCCCACCGGTCGCGAGCGGCCGGGTCGGTGGCCAGTTCGATCGCCCGATCGATGGCCTCGTCGCCGTCGGTCGTCGAGTGGACGAGATCGAACCGTTCCAGCTCGTGGAAACAGCCGAGCACGTCGCCGTCGCCGAAGGAGTCGACGCGCACCGACGGCGTCCCGAGCACGGCGGCCTCGATCGCCATCGTGTCCGAGTCGCCGAGAAACACCGAGGCCTCTGCGAGGAGGTGGTGGATGGCCTCGGGCGGGACAGGCACCGGCTCGCCGGGGAGATCCGCCGGCGGGTCGTCCTCGCTGCTCACGTAGACTGGGCCGTGCTCGGCGAGCTCCGTTGCTACCCGGCGTTTCTGCGCCGGCGAGAGGCCCGCTTCGCCGACGTCGTGGTAGGCGCCCATCGAGACGAATCGGAGCACCGAGTAGGGCTCGTCGGGATCGACGCCGTGCTCTGCGAGCAGGTCAGTGTCGGTCTCGAACAGAGTGGGGTGGAGGTAGGCGAGCTCGTGAAACCCATGGTAATTGTGATGGTTCTCGCCGAGGTCCTGCTGGACGCCGGTAGGTGAGTAGACCGCGGTCGAGAGCGGCGCGAGGACGTCCGCGAGCGTGCCGGCGGTCTCGCTGTCGTGGAAGACGAGGTTCGGCGTCCGCGTGAGCCGCGCTGCGCCGACGGCCGCGGGGTTGAGCTGGCTCACGATCACGTCCGGCTCGAACCGCCGAACGTAGTCGACCGTCTTGAGCGTCCGGAGGCCCCACTCCGGCGCGAGTGTCCACGCTGGCGCGCGCTTGCGGGAGAGTACCTCGTGGTCGATGCCGTACGCGTCGAGTAGCTGCGTCGTCACCTCTTTCTCCCTGGCCGTGACGCCGACTGCGTGCTCTCCGGCGGCCAGCGACTGGATCGCGTGTCTGAACAGGTGGACGTGCGCAGGATGAGTGACGTCGAAGTGAACGCGCATTGGATCGATCGACAGGATGGCCGAACCCACCGGAGTTTGTTATTGCGCGGATACCGGTGCTACGCCCGCCAGCCACCACCGAGTGCGATGGCCGTGACCACCTGTCGTGCTAGCAGCTACCCAGCGACTAGGTGTTGGCCGATAAACATTTTTTATGCGGTTGTTTATCCCAACGCGATGAGCGACCTTGCGGAACTCACTCTCACCGATCCGATCTTCTTCGGACCGACGTTCGAGGCCGTCCCGGGGCTGGCGTTCGACTTCGAAGACGTCCACTACGTCCAGGCAGAGGGGGACGCGACACAGTACGTGTTTTTCCTCTGGGCGACCGGCTGTGAGACCGGGGCGTTCGAGGCCGCGCTGACCGACGACGCCACCGTCGACTCCTGGGCCCAGCTCGTCGAGTTCGACGATCGAGCGCTCTACAGGGTCTGGACGCACGAACTGTCCGAGTCGGAGGCACCGCTGGTCTACCCGCTCTCGCGGCGCCACGACGTGACGGTGCTCGACACCCACCGGGACGCGAGCGGGTTCCACCTTCGCATCCGCGCGCCGACCAGGGAGGCACTCAAGGCGTTTCAGTCTGCGCTCACCGGACGGGGTGCCACCGTCGAGATCTCCCGGATCACTGCCGACGATCAGTCGGGCTCTGGGGCGTGTCCACTCACCGAGAAGCAGTCCGAGGCGCTGGCGCTCGCCTACGAGCAGGGATATTTCGCGACGCCGAAAGAGGTCACCCTATCCGAGCTCGCGGCGGAGTTCGGGACGACCCGCCAGACGCTCTCACACCACGTTCGGAGCGCGGTCGAGACGCTCGTCGCACGCAACGTCGAACCCTCCGCTTCGACCTCGGTGACCGAAGAGTTTGCCTGACCGGATTCTCAGCGCGACTGGCCCACGACCGACTGGTAGACTTCGTAGAGCCGATCTGCCGTCGCGTCGACGCTCAACTCGGCGGCGACCAGCTCGCGGCCGTTCGAGCGCTCGCCGCTTTCGGCGATCTCGGCGACTCCGCGGGCCAGTCGCCGATCGTCTTCGGCGACGACCGACGGCTCGACGCTCTCCAGGCGCTCGGCAACGTCGCCGACCCGCGTCGCGACGACCGGAAGGTTCGCCGCCATCGCCTCCTTGACGACGTTGGGCGAGCCCTCGCTCTTCGACGTCAGGATGAGGACGTCGGCCGCGTTCATGTACGTCGCCACCGCCTCGTGGGGCACGCCGCTGATCGTCTGGAGCGCAAGCGTGCCAGATAGCTGGTCGTTCGCTGCCTCGACGATCGCCTCCGCGCGCGGGAAGTCCTTGATCTCCCGTGCGGTGTCGTAGGGAAAGAGGACGTGTCGATGCTCCGGGTTCCAGCCGACGGCCCTCTGGGCCGCTCGCTGTTCCTGGGGCGCGAACCGGTCCAGATCGACGCCGTGGGGGATCACAGCGGGGTCGAAGGGCAACGCGTCGGCCATCTCGGTGGACATCACGACGACCTCGTCAGCGCGCGCGGCACAGCGGCTCGTGATCGGCCCGTAGCGCCCCAGGAGATCCGACCCCCAGAGCGAGACGACCACCGGGAGGTTGGGCTGTGCGAGCGCTGCTGGCGCTGTCAACCCGTAGTTCGCGTGAACGAGGTCGTACTCGCCGAAGGACTCCCGGATCGTCGTCGGGAGCAGCCGGAGGTAATCGACCACAGACCGGTTCGAATCGGGGCCGTGATCGTTCGGCACCGGGATCGTCGTGCTCTCGACGCCTCGTGCCTCCAGCGCATCGACCTGCTGGACGAAGAATCGGGCCCGGTCGTTGGTCACGAGGTTCAGCACGCGCATCGTGGTGTCCGCGGCGTCTGTATCGTTCGTGGTCGCCGTGTCCGCGTTGTCCGTGGACTCCTCGGTGTCGGCGGGTCCGGCGGCTGCGGTCACTGCTGGCTGCGCTGTGGGTCCGCGTCGAGCCAGTGCGAATTCGCCGCTGGCACGTCGCCGTCCCCGAGCCGGCAGTGCCGGTGGGTGGTGCCCCCGAGGTCGAGCGCGTTGCGGCCGTCGAGCACGACCATCGGCTCGAAGGCAGTCCAGTCGATCGTCTGGAACGCGTCGTGATCCGTGCCGAGGATCGTTGCATCGGGTGCCGCGGACGCGGCGGTTCGAAGCGACACGTTCTCGACGGGCAGTCCCTCGAAGGCCTCGTCGTCGAGCACTGGATCGACCGCGAGCACGCGCGTTCCGTACTGGGCGAGCAGCTCGGCGATAGCGATCGGCGGGCTGTTTCGCGTCTCCGCCACGTCGCCCCGGTAGGCGAGTCCGAGCAGGAGCACCGTCGCGTCGCCGATGTCGGTGTCTCTCTCAGCCAGCTCGTCGGCGAGCCGATCGACCGCGTAGGCCGGCATGTCGTCGTTGAGCGCCCGTGCGGCGGGGATCACCGGCCCGTCGACGGCGTTCGTCTTCGTGAGGAACTGTGGGTAGACCGGGATGCAGTGGCCGCCGACGCCGATGCCCGGCTCCAGGATGTTCGTGACCGAGATCGAGTTCGCGGCCTCGGTCACCGTTTCGACGTCGACGCCGAGCTCGTCGGCGTACCGGGCGAACTCGTTGGCGAGCGCGATGTTGACGTCGCGATAGACGCCAGCGAAGACCTTGACTGCCTCCGCCGTCGTCGCGTCGTCGAGCCGGATGACCTCGTTCTCGGTGACGTGTTCGTAGACGAGCGCGGCAGCCTCCGTCGCGGCCCCGTCCGTCCCGCCGACCAGCTTGGGGTACGCTCGGCGGATGTCCTTCAGCGCGCGACCGGAGCTGATCCGCTCGGGACAGAACGCGACGCCGAACTCCGAGGGATCGAGACCGCTCGCCGCCGCGAGGGACGGTTCGAGCATCTCGGCGGTGGTTCCCGGCGGTACTGTCGACTCGAGGAGCACGAGATCGCCGGGGTCCAGCCCGGCAGCGATCGAGGACGTCGCCGCGACCAGCGTCGCGAGATCAGGTTCGCCGTCGTCGTCGAGCAGGGTTGGGACGACGATCACGTGGATTGCGGCTTCGTGCGCTGCCGTCGCCGGATCCTGCACGGCGCGCAGCGAGCCGTCCTCGACCACCTCCTCGACGAGCCCGTCGAGGCCGGGTTCGCCGTCGACGTGCGAGCGGCCAGCCTGAATATCGCGGACGACGTCGGGATCGACGTCTGCGCCGATCACGTTGCTCGACGCCTTCGCGAGCGTGGCGGCGACCGGGAGTCCGAGCTTGCCGAGCCCGTAGACTGCGACCGGGATCTCGCCGTTCTGGAACGACCGGCTTCGGTGATCCGACGGCGCGAGCGTGCCGTAGAGCCGGTCGACGGTGAAGACGTCGCTCACAGGTGGTTCCCTCCTTCGAGCTCGTCGGGAAGCGGTCGGTGCTCGGCGGGCGTGCCGATCGCCAGCGTCCGTGGCGGAACGTCCTTCGTGACGACGGCGCCTGCGGCGACGAACGCACCCTCACCGACCTCGACGCCGGGCAGGATCGTCGCGTTCGCACCGATCGTCACGTCGTCGTGGAGATGTGGCCCGTCGAGCGTCTCCTGTTCGTTTCGGACGGGCGTTGCATCGTTGGTGAGCGTGGCGCCCGGTCCGAGAAACACTCGATCGCCGAGTTTCGACTGGGTTGGGACGTAGGCGTTGGTCTGGAGGCTGGTGCCGTCGCCGATCTGCGCGTGGCCGTCGATCACGGCTGTCGTCCCGACGAGCACGCCGTCTCCGATCCGGGTCTCCTCGCGCACGATCGCGTGGTGACCTGTCGAGAAGTTCTCGCCGACGACGACGTCCGGGTAGATCACGGTCCCGCCGCGGATCGTCGCGCCAGCACCGATGACCGGTGGCTCGCCCTCGGCGCCGTCCGGCGCGAGGCTGGCGGTCTGTGCGACGTCGACGTCGCCGTCGATCTGGGCGGCGTCGGTCACGCGAATCGCCCTCCAACTGTGCGTTCGTCGATCGTCAGTGGTCCGTCGTCGTTCGACGCCGTCGTTTCACCGCCCAACACCGTTCCTCCGCCCGACGTCGGTCCGTCGCTCGACGCCGCTCCCTCGCGGGCCGACGCCGCGTCGGCCTCGATCGATGCTGTCGGGTCCGTCGCTCGCTGAATCGGCCTCGTCATAGGTGGTGTCCCCGCCGAAGCGGGCTCTGACCGGAGCCAGCCGGAGCATCCGCTTTGTTATACGATCCGTTCCCGATTGCTCGCCGGCGATCGCCTGCCCGCCGTCGTTCCACACTCTCACGCCGCAATTTGCGGGCCTGCGGGCGGTGCTACCGCTGACAACCGTCCGTAGCCAGCTACTACGGGACCGAAAACGGGTACCTCAGCCGGTAACAGGCCGCTACAGCCCAGAACGGTCGCGTGGGTTTATTCGACGATCTCCCGACTCCCGTTTCGAATGGGTACCGTCGTGATCTCGGTGGACGCAGCGCTCGGCTGGAACTGTACCGACGGGCAGCCGCCGTCGGTCGAACGCGCAGCCGCGGCTCGATGGGGCTGGCGGAGGATCCTCGAACTGTTCGAGAGCTACGAGATTTCGGCGACATGGGCGGTCGTCGGTCACCTCCTTCTGGAGGACTGCGACGGCGTCCACGAACACCACCCGCTCGCGCCCGCCCGTTTCGCCCGCGAGCGCGAGGCCTGGGCGGAGCGTCCGGAGCTACGCCACGCCCGCGAACTGGTCGAGGCGACGGTGGACTCCCCGGCCGACCACGAACTCGCATTCCTGCCCTTCTCTGGCGTCGAGTTCGGCCACGACGACGTCAGTCTAGATCTGGCCAGAGCGGAGTGCGTCGGCTTCTTCGACGCGCTCCCCGACTCGTTGCCGGCCCCACGGACCGCGGCGTTTCCGGGCAACGCCGTCGGCCATCGTGGCGTCCTCGCCGAGTGGGGGTTCGAGTACTACCGCTGCGCCGTTCCCGACGCATCGTCGTCCTTCCCGCTCGCCAACTCCGCGCGACGGCTCGCGAACGCGACGATATCCGGACCGCCGATCGTGCGTCCAGCGATCGACGAGTACGGACTGGTCGGGGTGCCGACCTCCGTGGATTTCGCACGGTTCGACGGCACGGCCGGCTGGCTCTCGGGTCGTGCCATCGCTGATCCGGCGATCGCCACGATCGAGCGTGGTCTCGATCGCGTCGCCGATAGCGGCGGTGTACTGCACGTCCGGTTGCGACCCGCGGACGTCGTCGACGAGCGGGACGCGGCACGGATCCGCGAGATGTGTGCTGCAATCGATCGCGCCCGGGAAGCGGGGGTCGAGGTGGCGACGGTGGAGGCGGTCGCCGAGCGTGCCCGATCCGAGCCGCCCTCGACGTGGTCCTATCCGACGACGTGAGCCGCGTTCGCGTCAAACCGCACGCAGGCGGCGGTTTCTTCGGTCGACCGTATGCGTTGCGTACCCACAGAATCCGCTCGATCAGCGGCGTATACTATTCCCTGTACACTGGGTAGTGCCGATCATGGGGAGTGCTACTCGGTGACTGCAGCGCTGTTGCCGACCGGCCGAGAGGCTGCGACCTACACCTGTGTCCGTTCGCTCGCTGCTGGGGGCGTCTCGCCGATCGTCGCCTCCGAAAAGGGCGGGGTGCCCGCAACGAAGTCGAGGTTCGTCGACAGAACTGCGACGTTACCGGACCCTCGTGAGGATCTGCTCGCATACCGGGACGCGCTGCTCGCGCTCGCGGATCGCCCCGACGTCGAGACGATCTACCCGATTCGCGCCGAGGACGGCTACGTCCTGTCGCGATACGAGGAGGCGTTCGCCGACCGCGTCTCGCTCGTGGTCCCGCCGTTCGATCACATCGAGCGTGTCCACGACCGGCTCGCACTCGCGGCCGCAGCCGAGGCCGCCGGTGTGCCTGTTCCGGAGACGCAGTCGCTGGACGCGGTCGAGGACTGGGACGGTCGCCACGTCGTCAAGTCGCGGTACAACGTCCTCGCCGAGCCGTATCTTCCCGAGCGCGCTCCCGAGGACCTCGACGTGGTCAAATCGATCGAACACGTTCCGCCCGGTGCCGAGCCGGACGTCGACGAGCTCGTCGACGCCTTCGATCACACGCCGATCGCCCAGGAGTTCGTCCCGACCGACGGCGAGTTCATGGTCGCCGCGCTCTACGACCACGGCACTCCGGTCGCAACGTTTCAGCACCGCCAGATCCGCGGGGATTCCTACACCGGTGGCGGTGGCGTCTATCGGCGTTCGATCTACGACACCGAACTCGAGTCCGTCGCTCGCGACCTCCTCGACGAACTCGACTGGCACGGCCTCGCCTGCATCGAGTACATGCGCGACGCCCGAACCGGCGAGTACGTCCTCACCGAGATCAACCCGCGGTTCTGGCAGTCCCTGCCGTCGACGGTCCGGGCCGGTGCCGACTTTCCCGCCTACTACTGGCTCCAGGCGACTGGTCGCGGCGAGGAGATCGACCCCACGTACGAGACTGGCGTCGGGAGCCACCTGCTCCACGGTGAGCTTGGCCACCTCCTGAGCATCAGGAGCGAGGACTCGCCGCACGTCGAGCGGCCGTCGATGGCAGGCACCGCGCTCACGATCGCCGCCTCCTGTCTCGCCGAGCCCCGCTTCGATTATCTTCGATTCGACGACCCCGCGCCGTTTCTCGCCGGGATCTCGACGAAGCTTCGTGGCTCCAGGTGAGCAGTCGCGATCCCACTGTCCCGGTAGCACCCATCTACGGCCGGCTACGCGGGGCGTAACAAAGCCCGGTCGACGGACAGTGCCCGGCAGGATGTACGTTCCTGGCGACCGCACGCTCGACGTCCCCGACGACGCCGAGATCGTCTACGCGAGCTGTACTCGACCGGGTCACGAGGTCCTCGAGTCACTCCTCGACCACGGCGCGCCCGTGAGCGAGATCGTCTCGATCACTCCGGAGATGGCCGAGCGTGGCTCCGTCTGCAAATACCGATCCTTCGCCGAGATCGCCGAGGAGCACGATCTCCCGATCTACTACCCGCAGGAGTACGGGATGGAGGACCCCGCCGATCTCGATCACTTTCAGACGATCGACGCCGATCTCCTGATCGTCAACGGCTGGCAGCGTCTCGTGCCCGGCGAGATTCTGGACACGTTCGAGCAGGGTGCGCTGGGCAACCACGGGAGCGCATTCGGCCTCCCGCGCGGGCGCGGTCGATCACCGCTGAACTGGTCGCTCGTCGAGGATCTGGACCGATTCCTGCTCTCGATCATCCAGCTCGATCCCGGCGCGGACTCCGGCGAGGTCGTCACCACTCGGAAGTTCGATCTGACGACCTACGACACGATCGAGACGCTCTATCACAAGGTGACGATGGCGATCGAGGCGATGCTGTTCGACTCGCTGGGGCCCGTGCTCCGGGACGAGATCGAGTACGGGGAGCAACGCGGCGAGGTCACCTACTACCCCAAACGGAACCCCGAGGACGGCGAGATCCACTGGGGGAACGTCACGCGAGACGTCTACAACCAGATTCGGGCCGTCACCGATCCCTATCCCGGGGCGTACACCTTCGAGGGCGACGCCCGCGTCGAGATACAGGAAGCGATGCCTTTCTCCGACGATCTCGCAGTCGACGTCGAGCCTGGCGTGATCGTCGAGTCCTTCGAGCTCGGTGACTTCGTCGTCGCAACGCCGGATGGTACGCTCCTCGTCACCGAGTGGGCGGCCGACGACTGGGAGCCGGTACCGGGCCGCCGGTTCGAGTCTCCCGGCGAGCACGACCGCGTGGACCGATACGAGCATCGCCAGCACCTGACGGGATCGGGGGCGCCCGATGCGTGAACATTCGGATGGTGGCGATCCGGGGGACGGCGCAGATGCCCGGAGCGACGGAGGCGTCGAGCTCTCCGAGCGGGTCGAACGGTCCGGAGGTGCCGAGTCGGTCCCCGATCTCTGGCGTGGCGAAGCCTCCGAGGATTCGACCGAGGGGATCACCTACGAACTCGACGTCTACGCCGGATTGCTGGAGGGCCTCCTCGCGCGCGGGTACGAGTTCGTGGGCTTCGAGGGCGCGATCGCGGACGGCGAGATCGCACTCAGACACGACGTCGACATCTCGCTCGCGCGGGCGGCCGCGATGGCCCGCGCCGAGGCGGAGCTTGGCGTCACGTCGACGTACTGCGTGCTGGTGACGAATCCGCTGTACGATCTCCTTGCACCCGACAGCCGGCGGCATCTGCACACGATCCTCTCGGCGGGCCACGACGTCGGCCTCCACTTCGATCCCCACTACTACTGGGAGGCAGAGCCCGTGGTGGAGGATCTCGAAGCCCGCGTTCTCGAGGATCGCGCGGCGCTGGAGCACGCACTCTCCTTCGTCGCCCGGGAGCAGCCAGGGCCGGTGGCCGTCGACTCGACGGTCGTCGCGACGTCGATCCACCAGCCCCCCGAGTGGGCGCTGGGGGCGACCTTCGACGCCTTCGAGAACACCTACGAGCCGGCCTACTTCTCCGACGTCGCGTACGTCTCGGATTCTGGCGGCAAGTGGCGATCGGAGCGACCCTTTACCGAGGGCGTTCCGGATGCGATGCAGCTGCTCGTGCATCCTGGGCTCTGGGGATCGGCGGACCGATCGTTGGCGACGATCCTCGAGCATCACCGCGAGCAGTGCCACGACCGCATCGAGCGGTACGTCGGCCCCTTCGGTGGGTAAACTGCTCTATTACAATGCGCGTAGCCCGGCCGACTCTGGTCAGATGACAGACGACAGGATCCACGAGGGCGATAGTGACCAGCGAGAGTCGGCGACGCTCTTCACCGAGTTGGCCGACGCGGCTCAGGACGCCGAAACGAAGGCCGACGCGGAACCGAAGATGACGGACCCCCACTCTACCGCCGAGCCCGGTGCCACCGTCGACGGCGCGGTCGCCAGGGCTCTCGTCGATTCACCGTTAGGCGAACGGCCTGCCAGCGCGAGCATCGAGGTGCCTGCACTCGGAACGGTGCTCGTCACGGGCGGCGGCGGGTTCATCGGCAGCCACCTCGTCCGCGCGCTCGCGGCCTGCAACGACGTTCGCGTACTCGACACGTTCGATACCGGAAGCCGTTCGCAGCTACCCGACGACGTGACGGCGATCGAGGGTGACGTCCGCGACCGGTCGCTCCTTACGGAGGCGGCGACCGACGTGGACGTGATCGTCCACCTCGCTGCGCAGGTCAGCGTTGAGGACTCCCTTTCGGATGCACCGGCCAGCAACGAGACCAACGTCGCGGCGACGCTCGACGTGCTCGAACTCGCCCGTCGCGAGGGGGCGCGCGTGGTGCTGGCCTCAAGCGCCGCGATCTACGGCGATCCGGCGTCGGTTCCGGTCCACGAGACCGATCCGAAGCGTCCCGAATCGCCCTACGGCGTGGACAAGCTCGCCGCAGACAACTACGCCCGCGTCTACGGCGCCCGGTTCGACGTCCCCGTCACGGCGCTCCGATTCTTCAACGCCTACGGTCCCGGTGCGAACGCGGGCGTCGTGAAGGCGTTCACAGAGCGGGTCCTGGCGGGCGACCCGCTCCTGATCCACGGCGACGGCGAGCAGACTCGCGATTTCGTCCACGTCGACGACGTCGTCCGCGCGACGCTCGCCGCTGCGACGACGCCACACACCGGTCGCGCCTACAACGTCGGCACCGGCGAGCGAATCTCGATCCTCGAGCTGGCGGAGCGACTGATCGAAGAGGCAAACTGCTCCGTTCCGATCGAGCACGCGCCGCCGCGATCCGGCGACCTCGAGCACAGTCTTGCCTCGATCCAGCGTGCTCGCGATCAACTGGGGTACGAGCCCGAGGTCGATTTCGATCAGGGACTCGAATCAGTGCTGGCCGTCGCTCCTGAGCGGTCCCCAGACGCCGAGTGAGTGCTCCCAGTAGGCCGATCCACGCCCCCGGATCCGCCGACTCGATCCGGGCCGACGATGCTTTGTCAGTCCAGCGACGTCTTTCAACACGAAGATTGCCTTCCCTACGTCCGGATAGGCCTGCGTTGCTCCGGACGGTTCTGTTTCGCCGGATCGCACTGCCGCTGGGATCCTGCGTCCGTCATCCGGACAGCGACGCTGTCGGGTGCAGCCGCCCGAAATGGGGCAAATAGACCCTGATCCGGAATTCCTGTCCCTCGGCAACCGATTTCCCTTGATAGCGCAATCGGTATCGTCGGACTACGACCCCCACCCCCATTTCCAGCAAAGTTTCGACTGGAGATTCCCACCCTCCCTCCGACGAACCGTGGCCGCCCTCGCTTAGTAATGCACTACCGCCGTATTGCGTCGGGGTGGCATCTTGTCTCGTGCTCAGAGTAGGGCTCGTGTGAGCTGGCATCGCGTTGGCGGTTTCCATTCGCCATTGCACCTGTCCTTCGAGTAGGACCTATTTACAGAACAGACATTGGATGAACAGTACGGCCCATTAATACAGGTTGGTAGTATTGACGCTACTGCCAAGGGTGGTATGTGCAATGTTACAACGACGAAATCGGTCGCCGAAACTGACGGATGGTTCGGCGACGGGTGAGCGCAAACGGTGGTTTCAGATCCGGGATCGTTCCAGGTCTCATGCCGGGCCTTCGATCGATCTGAACGTGGACAGCTCTCTCCAACCGGGACGAATTGCAGTGGAAACGACCCCCGACGACACTTATAATCCAGTAGTGAACCATTCATGAGTTCGACCGCGTCCGAGTCGGAACCTCTCGATCCCGATCAGCAGCTGCCCTCGTCGGAGACAGCATCAGATGCGACCGAATCGACGGAGCCAGCGCAGCTCTCGCTGGACGTCGTGTACGACATCCTGAAAAACACGCGGCGGCGACGCGTGCTCCATTTCCTCCACGAGGAAGACGGCGACGGAACGACGCTCGGCGACCTCGCCGAGCGCATAGCGGCCGTCGAGAACGACAAACCCCGCGCACAACTCGACGCCCAGGAGCGCAAACGCGTGTACGTCGGACTGTACCAGTGTCACCTCCCGCGCATGGACGACGCGGGCGTCGTCGACTTCGACGGTGACCGGGGCACCGTCGAACTGGGCTCACACTCCGCGCAGGTGTACGATCACCTCGAATCGGCCGAGGACGATTCCGAGCCCGAGGACTGGTCGACCTACTACGCCCTCTACGGAATCGGCGGTGTGCTCACCGGACTCGCCCTGGCCTGGGGTGCCCCCGCTGCGGCGCAACTGTTCGTCGTCGGGCTCCTCGTCGCCGGTGCCGTCGTGCTTTCGGCAGCACATCTTTTGACAGAACGACCCTGACCGCGCGGCCGCTATCCGTTGGATCGCGTAGTGATCCCGTCCCCGCATTCCCCGTTTTTCCCGCTCCGGACGACGTCGGCCGTGACCAGATCCGGTGTCGTCACGGATCACAGCACTCCCCTTACTTTCTCTTCTCACGATCTCTACACACCCTCCATTCTCCTCTCAGTCGTGGTCCTCAGCTGTCTGTACACACACACCGCCGTCGGTGGCCGCTGACTTCGCCCTCCGACTCGGGCTACTACCGAGATTGGAGTAGCTCCTTGCTTCCGACCATTGGTAGATAGCCGCCGAACCGTAGAAGATGGCTATCAAGAGGGGCGCTATCTCCGGATCTCGCAAACGTCTCTATAACAATTCGGGGGCAGCGATACGGTTCGCGCGTTCCGATCGGGCCGGGAGCGCCGGCCTGCGGACCCGGACCTCACGATGATTCCACCAACGATCCCACAGACGACCTCCACGGAGGTGCCATGACCGTGTGCGGCATCACCGCACGAACCGGACGAGCGGACGTGGTCGACGACCTGCTGAACGGTCTCAAGAACCTCGAGTACCGCGGCTACGATTCGGCGGGCATTGCGCTCCAGAACGGCGACGGTCTCGACGTCTACAAGCGCCAGGGCGAGACCGGCGATCTGGACGCGGACGTCCGCCGACGCCGCCCGAGCGGCGAGATCGGCATCGGTCACACCCGCTGGTCGACCCACGGCGCACCGACTGATGCGAACGCCCATCCCCACACATGCTGTGGCGGCGACGTCGCGGTCGTCCACAACGGCATCATCGAGAACCACGACGAGCTCCGAACAGAACTCGAGGCCGCGGCGCACGAGTTCACGAGCGAGACGGACTCCGAGGTCGTTCCCCACCTGATCGAGGAGCGTCTCGCAGCGGGTGACGGACCTGAAGCTGCTTTCAGAGCAGCGATCGACCGTCTCGAGGGCAGCTACGCGATCGTGGCGATGGTCGACGGTCGCGACGCGGTCTACGCGACGCGATCGGGCTCGCCGCTCGTGCTCGGTATCGCCGACGACGGCTACTTTCTCGCGAGCGACGTGCCGGCGTTTCTCGAGTACACCGACCGCGTGGTCTTCCTCGAGGACGGCGACGTTGCGACGGTCACCGCCTCGACGCATACGATCACGGATTCCGACGGCGCGATGATCGTCCGTACGCCCGAGACCGTCGACTGGAACCCCGAGGACGCCGAAAAACGCGGCTACGACCACTACATGCTCAAGGAGATCGACGAGCAGCCCGACGCGCTCGAACGGACGCTCGAGGGCCGTATCGACGCCGAGCGTGGCTCGGTAGACCTCGAGGCGTTCCCGCCTGGTAGCTTCGAGGACGTCGAGCGCGTCCAGCTCGTCGCCTGTGGCACTTCCTACCACGCAGCCGCGTACGCACAGCGACTCCTCACGCACCGCGGGATCCCCGCGACTGCCCACCGCGCCGGCGAGTACGCCGAGACTGCGAACACGCTGGAGCACGGCACGCTCGTCGTGGGCGTTAGCCAGAGCGGCGAGACGGCCGACACGCTGCAGTCGCTCCGCCGTATCACCGACGCCGACGCTCGCACGCTCGCGGTGACGAACGTCGTCGGCTCGACGATCTCGCGAGAGGCCGACGACGCGCTCTACATCCGTGCGGGCCCGGAGATCGGCGTCGCCGCGACGAAGACGTTCAGCTCGCAGGTCGCGACCCTCCTCCTGCTCGCCGAACGCATGGCCGCCGACGTCGACGGCGCTGGCAGCGACGATACCTCCGCAGTGCTGTCGGCGCTCGAATCACTGCCGGGGAATCTCCGGACCGTCGTCGACAACACGGACGCCAGGGCCATCGCTCGCCGCGCGAACGGTCGCGAATCGCACTTCTTCATCGGCCGGGACGTCGCCCATCCGGTCGCGCTCGAGGGCGCGCTCAAGTTCAAGGAGATCACCTACGAACACGCCGAGGGGTTCGCCGCGGCACAGCTCAAACACGGACCCCTCGCGCTCGTCACTGACGATACGGCGGTGGTCGCGGTGTTCACCGGCCGCCACGACGAGAAGACGCTCGCAAACGTCCGCGAGGTCCAGGCCCGGGACGCGCCGGTGATCGCCATCGCCAGCGAGGACAGTCACAGCGTCGTCGAGGCCGCAGACGAGTTGCTGCCCATTCCGGACACGGAACCGGAGCTCGCCGGCCTGCTCGCGAACGTCCAGTTACAGCTGCTCTCCTACCACGTCGCTGACCTGCTCGATCGCCCCATCGACAAGCCGCGGAACCTCGCGAAGAGCGTCACCGTCGAGTGAGCGGCAGTCGCCGTCACGGCGCCGCCATCGAAGATTCTCGTTTTTCCGGCAGTCGGCATCGGAGTCTCTGCCAGCGTCGTTCGAGCCGCTGCAGGGACGTCGGGATCCCACCGACCTCAGAGAATCCTCTCCTGCCGTCAGCACGGTCCGACGACGCGGGGCTCACGCTGGCACCAACGGGCCGCTCAGGCAATCGCGATGACGCCCACGTTGTGGATCGCCGCGAGGAACGAAACGATGACCGCCGGCAAATAGCCGATATCGAGCAGGTGTTTCTCCACTGGCCACTCGACGGCGTCTCGGACCGGGCCGGCGACGCTGAGCCCGATCTCGACCGCGGCCACGATCGCCGCGATCGAGACGAGGTTCGCGAGCAGCATGCCCACTCCCGGCCCGAAGGCCTCGATCAACGCGGCGACGAACGGATTACGCTCGTAGATGCCGGCCACCGTCAGTCCGTAGAGCGTCGTGGCAGTATCGGCCAGTCTGCCCAGGACGAGCGGCGCGACGTACGGAGCGTGGCGGTCGAGCAGTGCAGACACGGGAATCGATCGGAGGCTCGTGGCTGGCTCCCTTGGTTATCGACTGACTGCTCCCGAGGCGCGCTGTCCTCGAGCTGTCCAGCGGTCTATCCCTCTCGTCCCGGCGTCGGGTCTCGGTCGCGCTCCAGGTGCCTATGGCGACTGTCCCGGTATCCACCGACAACCGTCCGGTATCCTCAGCCAACGCCCCGGGTAATGGCCACAACCTCCTCCGGTAACCGGTCGCCGAAACGTCGGTAATTCGGTCGTAGACGCCCCTTCCCGTCGGGAAGCACTGTATAACGAACAACCGGGACCCCCACCGATCTGCCATGTCCCAGCCAGGCGACGCGCCGGACGGACGATGCCAGCGATGTGGCACCTCGGTGAGCACCCGATTCCGCCGGGTCTTCGGCGGCAACGACGAGACTGTCCACGGCTGCGTGGAGTGTATGACGCTCTCGGAGCTCTGTGAGGGAGAGGCCGCACTCGAAGAGGAGGCGAGCGCGCCGACGCTCGAGTAACGCAGCGGGCTCTCTAGGTCGCCACTGGATTCGTACAGCGTTCGCGCCCGATCCGTCTGACTGCTTCTCTGCGGATTCACGTCCCACGTCCCACGTCCCTCTATCCACTTGTCCTCCTGCCCCCTCCTCCTCTTCAGTCCCCCTGCCTCCCCGCCCTCCTGCCCTCTTGCTCGTTCGTCAGACGATTCGGATCCCAGTCGGCCGCCGACTGATTGCTACCCCGTTCCCCCGTCGCTCTCGGGGAGTGGGGCGATTGCACCCACGGTGGAGGTGAGCGGGAGGGTGGAGCTAGTACCCTTTCTGGTGAGTGAGGGTCTCCTGGTCGTGGGTACGAGACCGCCGATCACTGGCCGGACGAGCGTGCGTGGAGAATAGAGCGGAAAAACAGACTACGAGGAAACTGGTGGGATTGAAACCGGTCCCGACGTCCAGCAGCGCGACGAGTCGGCGGTTCTCGGGGCTACGATTCGGTGCCGGCCACGCGATAGACCTCGAGATCGCCGTTCGAGATCACGCGCGAGATAGCGGCATCGCGCTCGAGGCGTTCGAATCCGGCTTCGGAGTAGCGGAGCCCTTTGTACAGATCGACCTCTCGCTGGTAGTCGCCGTCGTCGATCGTGAGATAGCGGTCGGACTCGTAGGCCGTCGTCAGGTTCGCGTTGAACACTGGGCCGCGTACGCCGCCGGTCGCCGACAGCGAGGCGGACCTGTCTGCCGCGTGCGTGCCGTAGATCGCGTCGACGTAGCGTCTCGGGCCGCCGCGAATCCCCAGAACGACCGTGTCTCCCTGGCGGTAGTCGAACGTCGTCTCGTACCCCTCGACCGACCCGTCGGTGACCTGCTGGTTCGACTTGTACATGTACGGGCTCTGGTGGAAACCTGCGGCCTGGACGACGAGCATCACGGCGAACAGCGTGCAGAGAGCGATGGCGACCGTACGACCGGAGCTCCTGACGCCGAGGGATTCGACGGACTCCGCGATCGCGACCGCGCCGAGGATCGTGATCGGGACAGCGAGGAAGCCGAGGAAGCGGAAGTAGTGGTCACCCTGGTCGGCGACGAACACGAACGCCATCAACAGCCCCGGTGGGATCAGTCCCGCCACGAGATAGGTCACGAGCGCGTCGCGCGTCGTCGGGCTGGTGCCGCTGCGGAACGTTCGGAGCGCCAGCAGCCCCGCGATGACGCCGAAAACGACGGTGACGGCGAACAGCTTGAGGAAGAGGAGCTCGACGCTCCCGCCGACGGCCTGCAGCGAGCTCGACCACGTCCCTGCCTGCTGCACGGTCTGTGGTCCCTCGCCGAGCAGTCCGCTGATGACGTACTCGGTTCGCCCGCGGGCCCGCGGATGTCTGAACGTCCAGACGAGGAAGGCGAGCCCGACGACCAGGGTGTGGGCCCGGATCGAGTGGTGACTCGCGATCGGATGGGTGGGATTCCACCGCCTGTAGCAGTACTGCACGAGGGCGATCGCGAGCAACATCGCCACGAGATCCATGGTCTCCTGTGGGTGATAGAAGACCAGTGCGACGGCCGCGAATCCGAAGGCGACGCTGCTCGCGGAGAACAGCGAGCGTGCGGCCACCTCCGCCGTGAGATACCGGATCATCAGGTAGATCACGAACGGAACGAGCATGATCGCCTGGCTGGAGGGATGGGCCATCGGGTGGATCGTCAGCCCGTTGATCGGCACGAACAGGAGACCCGAGAGGAGCCCGATCGTCGCGGCCCAGGGCCGATCCGAGACGACCGAGACGGTGAGGCTCACGAACGTCACGAACGCGAGCGGGAACACCGTGAGCGGCAGGACGACCAGCGCTCGCCGGAGCTCGACGCCCGCGACGTGGCCGAAGATGATGCCGCCGAGGTGGACGCCGGGGTAGAGGCTCTGGAGTGGCCCCCAGCTCCCGCGATCCATCTCTTTCGCCCAGCCGAGGTGGGTCAGGGAGTCGCCGGCGCCGTAGAAGTAGTAGCCCCGGATCGCGGGCAGCGCGAGCACGGAGATCACGGCGATCGCGACGAGTAGATGCGCCGCGTCCCGTCGTCGACGCGATGCGGTCACCGCAACCCAGCCACCGATCAGCGTCGCGACGCCGATCGCCGCCCAGTAGGCGAATGGCGTCGCCCGGTAGATCGACTCTTCGTAGCCCGTGGTGGGCGATCGGTACGCCGCGGCGATACCGACGGCCAGCGCGAGAAACCCCACGGCGAGCGCGAGCTTCTGTGCCGTTCCCCGTCGCCTCGGCCGCCTGCTCTCCTGCCGAGCATTGTGCGCGTGCATTGTATTTGCTGCGCGGCGAGACCGCGCGAACTTGCCTATGCTGGCAAGCTAGCGGCCTTTGTAATGGCGCTGGTACGGTGAGTATGCGCGTCGTACCACGCCGCTTGCTGGCGATCAGCGGAGTATGGCCCTCGCTGCCGGGGCGGTGGTCGTTGCTCGCGGTAGGGTGACGATCGAATCGGTAGGCAGTGTCCCCTCAGCGAGCGTCTGCCAGATCGCAGACGAGCTCGGCCTCTGCGATGACGAACTCCTCGCGCCAGATACACTCCTCCTCGGGCGGGAGAAACAGACAGTGTTCGCTGCCGCGCTGCTCGACGGAGATGACCTCCCACGTCTCGCCGCGATACCCCAGGTCGCGCTGGGGATGTGGATCGTCCGCAACCGCCTCCCACTCCGATTCGCTGGACACGGTCACGCACCCCCTCCGCCGGGTAGCCAGTGAGTACCAGTGGTGCCGTTGCAGCTACGCAGAGCCTTCCAGACCGTACCGCCGCAGTACCGTCGTTGCATACTCCGGTAGGCCGGAGTTACCCACGTAAACGTAGTGGCACGTTTCGGCCGGACGCTGTCGACGTGGGGCTGTTGGCGTTCCAGCTCCGTGCCAGATACCTAGGGATAGCTACCAGCTGTCGTTAACACAACCGACGAGCAGCTTAATTCGAGGGGTATGCGCGGCCACTTCGATCCCACGCACGGCAGACGGCGGTCCCACCGAACGGTATTCGAGAGTAGTGTGCGGTCACTCTGCTGCACTGTCCATCGCCGAGAACGCTGGTTCTCCCGAGGTCTCCGATTGGTGATCTCCCTGCTATACCGGCCCGCGACCGAACAGTGACATCTCTGTCATGTGCTACCACCCGACAGAAATCATTTGGGGCCCGATCACGTTGTCCCAACAACAGATCCGAACGGCCATCGCCGGTCCCGTGACAGATCCAGACCAGCTCTGATCGCACAATGGATGCAGACGTCCCCACCGACGAACTGCTTCAAGCACTTGCGAACCCTCACCGACGGCTCGTGCTGCGCGAACTCGTCGAGAGTCCATGCGAGGTCATCCCCGTCAGTGAACTCGAAGCAGCAGTTTTCCGCGAGATCGACCGCTCGACGTCCCAGATCCGAACGCAATCCGAGACAGCGATCCTGCTCCGCCACGTCCATCTCCCGGCGCTCGCGGACGCCGGCCTCTGTGAGTACGATTCGGATCGGGAGCGCGTCGTGTACGATCCCGACGAGTTCGCCGAATCACTGCTCGCGTTCATCGAGGAGCGACGGCGGGCTGACCAGATTCACTGAGCGACGCCGCCGACGGTCGGCGGTAGCCGGCCTATACTATTGGCCATAGGGGCTCCGTGATCTGTCGATGACCTGTTCGAACTGCAACGACGGCGCTGGTGCGCCCGCGACAGTCGTGTTTCCTCGCGAAGACAAGCGAGTCTCCGTGGTGCTCTGTGAGGGCTGTCGTGTTGCGCTCGAAGCGGCGCCACGGTGTACGGTCGAGCAGCCGACTCGCCAGACGGCTGGCAAGTGATTGCGGTAGGTGTTCGGGCGCGCTCGCGACGACGAAGAGCGGGCCGCGACACAGGATTGAACGCTTCCGACGCGACGGCGTCGCTCTCGACGGGTGCGAGTGGTGCTCGCCGTTCGTCGCGATGCAGACAGATTAGCGATATGGCGTGCCGTCGACGCGCACAGGGGCCTCCGGCGCGACAGTCACGACGTGGCCGTCGACCTCGAACTCGAGTTCCCAGTCGGTACTGTCGTGATCGTCCATCGCGTCGAGTGCGTCCGTATCGACAGCGTCACCGAGTCTGAATCCGAGGTCCATCGGATCGACGCCGCGCGCGTCGGCCAACGAGCGGACGACGCGAACTGAGAGCGCCGGCCGCGCAGAGTTACCCATCCGTAAATCCCATCTGTTGCGTCGTGGCGCATCCTTTAGACAGGCACGGAATTCGCTCGCCCGGCGGTTTATATACGGATCCTATGCTACACGGCCGGTTTCGGGAGATGGCGCAACGCTCAACCCCTCGAGTGACACTGGAAGATTCCGATCGGGCGAATTGCGTCCACCGTCCTCGCTCCTGGGCCGTGGGGCCCGGATCCGAAGCTGTGGCATCCGACCATGGGCCGTTCTCCTGTATCTCGAACCGTACTACCCGACGTGGAGCGCCTTGCCGACTCACTTGTCTCGCAGCACCGTTTCACTCGGCCCGGTCCGCGCCGCCGTCGAGAGTTGTACCCCGGCGTTGAGGCTGGTGTCGATGCCGGTCTTCGCGTCGTCGCCGACGACCACGCCGAACTTCCGCCTGCCGGTGTCGACGCGCTCGCCGTTCACGGTCGTCCGCACGGACTCGTCGTCGTGCCGAAGATTCGCGACGGTGGTGCCCGCACCGAAGTTCACGTCGCGGCCGAGGATCGAGTCGCCGACGTAGGAGAGGTGTCCCACGGTCGCTCCCGCGAACAAAATCGAGTTTTTCACCTCGACGGCGTTGCCGATTCGCGCCGACGGGCCTACGACGGTCGCTCCGCGGACGTACGCGTTCGGGCCGACGTCGGCATCCTCTCTGATCACCACCGGCCCTTCGACGTACGTGCCCGAACGGACGCGGGCGCCGTCCTCGACGATCACCGGGCCGTCGAGGTGGACGTCGGCCTCGACGGTGCCATCGATCCGTCGCTCGCCGGCATCCTCTGTGTCATCAGTTGGCCCCACGCCCCCTGTGAGGGTATCGCCGATCGCGAACTCACCATTCACGCCGCCGGGTTGGTTCTCTTCGCTACTACCCAGTTTGCCGAGGACCTGCTCTGTGGCCGTGAGAAGCTCCCAGGGACGCCCCACGTCGAGCCAGGTCCCGTCGTGCTCGACTGCGCGAACCTCGTTCCCCGCTTCGATCTCGCGACCGATGGCGTCCGTGAGCTCGTACTCGCCGCGCGGGCTCGCGCCGATCCGTTCGATCGCGTCGAAGATCGACGGCTCGAAGGCGTAGAGCCCCGCGTTGATCAGGTTCGAGGCCGGCGCACTGGGCTTCTCGACCAACCCCGTGACTCGATCGCCGTCGGTTTCGACGACGCCGTAGTTCTCGGGATCCGGCACCTCCCGCACGGCCATCGCCGTCCCGCCGGCAGTGGCGAGCGTCTCCACGATGTCGTCGTCGACGAGCACGTCGCCATTCAGCGCGAGACATCGCCGGTCGACGAGATCGCCCGCACGCCCGATCGCGTGGGCGGTTCCGCGGGGCTCGGACTGCTCGACGTACTCGACTGGGATTCCGCGGTGGGTTGCTCCCACCTGTTCTCGGATCGCCTCGCTCCGGTAGCCGACGACGAGCACGAACCGATCGACCGGCCCGAGACACTGATCCATGATCCGCTGAACGAGCGTCGTCCGCCCGACCGGCAGGAGCGGTTTCGGCCGTCGATCGGTCAGCGGTCGCATTCGCGTCCCTTCGCCGGCGGCGATGACGATCGCGTCCATATCCCTGGCAGCGGTCTGACCGCTCATAATCACCCGAGACCGTTCGATTCGGTAGCTGGTGTGTAACGATGCAAACGCAGGAGTCGGGGGTCCCCGACGCAGCTTCCGAATGGAGAACGACGAAAAACGAGGGCGTCGCTGGGGATCAGGCGGTCTGCAGTGCGTCGTCGATCAGTTCACGGGCGGTCTCGGTCAGCGCTACGGTTCGGTCCTCGGTCCGGCCCTGTGCCGTGACCCGGACGAGGGGCTGCGTGCCGCTCGCGCGGACGAGGAACCAGCCCGCCTCCGTCTCGACTCGCACGCCGTCGCGCTCGTCGATCTCATCGTATCGTTCAGCAGCCCGTCGAGCCACCGCCTCCACGATCTCGTTCTTGTCGGCCGCCGCGGCCACCGGTAGCTGGTCGCGCTCGACCGGGTAGCTCGGGAGCGCGGCGATCTGCTGGGAGAGCGGGCCCTCTCGTGCGACGAGCGCTGCGAGCTTGCAGGCTGCCAGCGGTCCGTCCGGTGCGAGCGTCTGGTGGGGCCAGATCCACGCACCGCTCGGCTCGCCACCGAAGCTGACGCCGGACTCGCGTGCGCGCTCGGCCACGAAGACGTCACCAACGCGACAGCGTTCGACGCGGCCACCCGCCTGCTCGACGACGTCGTCGACGACGAGGCTCGCACCGACCGGCGCGACGACCGTGGCGCCGTCGGCGACCGCGTCGCCCGCGAACAGCGCGAAGAGCTCGTCGCCGGCGCAGAACCGCCCACGGTCGTCGACGGCCATCGTACGGTCGGCGTCGCCGTCGTGCGCGATGCCGAGATCGGCGTCGGTAGCTGCGACGTGTGTAGCGAGCGCGTCGCAGGTACCCGCCGTCGGCTCACTCGGCCGCGATGGGAACCGGCCGTCGGGCTCGGCGCCGAGCGTCCTCACGTCACAGCCGAGCTCCCGGAGCGCGTCGGCGGTGACGCCACCGGCGCCGTTTCCGACGTCGACGACGACCGATGGTGGGTCCTGGATCGAGACCGCTTCGACGAGCGCCTCCCGGTGTCGTTCGGTGGCGTCGGAGCGACCACTCCCGTCACAGCGGGCCTCGGCGCCGCGTGCGGATTCCGTCCCCACCGCGTCCCAGGCTGCGGGCTCGCCCTCGTCGTTCCGGACGATTTCGGTGATCCGCTCTCGGCGCTCCTCGCCGAAGGCCACCCCCTCGTCGGTCCAGCATTTGAGTCCGTTGTCCGCGGGCGGGTTGTGCGAGGCCGTGACGGCGACGCCGGCGTCGGCGTCGTACCAGTCGACGCTCCGTGCGATCGTCGGCGTGGCCGCGACGCCGACCCGCAGGACGTCGGCGCCGTACTCTCGCGCACCCGTCGAGACTGCGTCTGCGAGCAACGAGCCGGTAGGTCGTGGATCTCGTCCGATCACGAGTCGGTCCATGCCGTGGGTCGCCAGCGCGCGACCGACGGAGAGAGCGACGTCGGCCGTCACGGTCTCCCCGAACGGGCCGCGGATGCCGCTAGTCCCGAACATCGATCGGATCCTCCGCTCGCTCGTCCTCGGAATCCTCGCTGGACTCGGCAGCGATCGCGGATACCGCCTGCGGCTGCGTCGATCCCGCGTCGACGAACTCCTGAGCGTCTGGATCGTGTTCGAGTTCGAACTCCTCGACTGGTCCCCGTACGTGGCGGTGTCGTTGTGCCATCGATGCCGAGAATCTCTCCATGCACGGCTCCTTGTTATCGCGGTGCTACTGCGCACCGCTGCGCGATAGCCGATCACTGCGGTCGATTACTCGGTCAGAGTTCGACGGTCTCGCCGATTTCGGGCGCGCTCGCCCGATAGCCGTCGTCGCGGAGCGTCGCTGCGAACTCCGCACAGCGATCGCCGTGGTTGACCAGGAGTTCGGCCTCGGAATAGGGCTCGAGGAACTCGGTGAGCCCGGGCCGATCGGCGTGGGCGGAGAAGTCGAACCGTTCGACGCCCGCTGCGACCCGGAGGACGTCGCCGTCGATCGGCGCGCTACCGGTGTCCAGCAGCTCGCGGCCTGGCGTCCCCTCGACCTGATAGCCCGTCATCGCGATCAGGTTCGTGGGATTGCCCGCGATCTCCGGGACGTAGGTCATCGCCGGCCCGCCGTTGAGCATCCCGCTGGTCGTCACGATCACGGCGGATTCCTCGGCGATGCGCTTTCGCTGGCCTTCCTTCCCGTCGACGAACCGCGCGTGGCCTGCCGCCTCACGCAGCGCGTCAGGGTCCCGCAGAAACTCCGGGTACTGCTGGACCGTTCGCGTGACGTACTGGCCCATTCCGTCCACGTACGTCGGCAGGTCGTGCGCGGCACAGACCATGAGGATTTCCTGCGTTCGCCCGATGGCGAACGCCGGCACCACGACGGTGCCGCCCTCCCAGAGCGCCTCCTCGACGGCGTCGACGAACGACGCCTCGATCTCGCGCCGCGATGGTCGCTCGACGTCCGCGTACGTGCTCTCGACGATGACCGCGTCGGCCTCCGGCCGGGCCGTCGACGCGGGAAGCAGTCGCTGGGTGTCCGTGTGGAAGTCGCCGCTGTAGCAGAGTCGGGTGTCGCCGTCGTCGATCAGCACGTGGGCGCTTCCGGGAATGTGGCCGGCGTCGTAGAACGTTACCTCGTGGCCCGCGGCCTCGAAGGGCTCCTCGTACCCGTGGGTCTGGGACACCTGCGAGACGCGCTGAATCTCCATCTCGGTGAACGGGCAATCGTAGGTCCCGCCTCGGAGTTTGAGGGTGTCTCGCGCGAGCGTGCGACACAGGTCCCGGGTCGGCGGCGTCCAGTGGATCGGTGGTCGTCGATCGCCGGAGCACAGCGAGGGCACCGTGCCGACGTGGTCGAGATGTCCGTGACTGACGACCACGGCCTCCGGCGCCACGTCCCCGACCGGGAACCCCGGCGGCGAGCCCGAGCCCATCCCGTAGTCCAGCAGGAGGCGATCGTTGACGAGGATCGCGCTCCGCCCGACCTCGCGGGCGCCGCCGAGGAACTCCAGTTTCATCTGTGGCGTAGTACTGCGGGCGGGTCCTTGCGCTCGTCGGTTCGGCCACGAAGCGCTGTTGCTGCTTGACTTGCGGCTGAGAACGTAGAGATCGAGTGGTCGTGATTGTCACCTCTGAAAGAGGCCGGATGCTCGGTGACCCGGGCACCTCGGAGCAATCTCCGACGGGCTTCGCCTCGCGTTTGCTCGGCTCAGCACCGAAAGACGCCGCTTCGCTCGTCTTTCGAACTCACACTCACTTTGTTCGCGTGACGCTCGCAGTGCGCTTCGCTCCCATCGCCCGGGATAGTCGAGTCGCCCGGCTCTTTCGATGTCTCACCCTGCACCGCTTCCCGCGACCTCACCCTCCCCAACCTCCTCCCTCCCTTCGCTCGGTCGTCCCTCGCACGCTACGCGGCTGCTGACGCAGCCGCGAAACGCGCGCCACCGCTCACCACTGAACGTAGCTCAACTACACAAGCTTCTGGGTGGGACTGGAAGGGGCCGTTGACGGACTACGTCCGTCTGCTCGGGAGACCAGAGGTCTCCCGGTGACCGTTCGTCGATATCTGACGACGCAAGCACCGCAGTGAGTGAGCGGAGCGAACGAACGAGGAGCACAGTGAGTCAGAATCGTCGAGCGGGAGGGGGCTTCCTGGGGCGGTCGCCGTTCGGTCGTCGTATCGTGAATCACCGGTCTTTCCACTCACTCGCGAACCAGAAACCGCTCGTACCCGCCAAACGCCAGATCGAGCGAGCCGATCCACCAGTTCCAGCGCTCGGCGAGATCCATCTCCTCGGGGGCGTCCTCGAGCTGCTCGACGACGAGAGCCACGCCCAGGTCCGCACCGATATCCTCCCGATATGTCTCAGCGTCGTCGAGGTCGCCGGCGGCTCTGGCGACGACTCGCGCCGCTTCTGGATCGGCGTCGAACGCGTCCTCGAGCGCAAACGCGAGATCGGGCCGATTCACGCGCTCTGATTCGCACCGCTCCAGCCTAAATCCCCGTCACCGACGCCGTTGCCAGCCGCGCGAGAGGGGAAGCGGTAAGTGCGCGGCCTGCTGACCCGAGTGTATGAGTCTGGGGCAGCGCGTCTCGACCGACCATCAACTCGCGCGCCTCCTGCAGATCGGCGTCGTGCTGGAGGAGCTGGTCGAGGCTCGCGCGGAACGCCACCTCGAGGAGCTGGATCCATCGAAGCGAGCGGCGCTGGACGACGAGGTGGAGGAACTGCTCGCAGAGGCGGCCGTGGAGTCAGCCGAACACCGCGATCGCGTCGCCGCTCTCCTCGACGAGCTCGACGCGGAGACGACCGGGTTCGAGCAAATCGAGGCGCTCGTCGAGGAGCACTACTCCGCGCCGGGGAACACCGACGGCGTGCTCTACGATCAGCTGTTCAGCGAGGAGACTGCCTACAAGTTTTACGACGATCTGATCGCCGCCATCGAGGACAGCGACACGGAGTTCAGTGTGGATCGCGAGGAGGTGCTCGCGACGCTCCGGGAAATTCGGGCAGAAGAGGAGGAGGGCGTCGAAGACGTCGCGGCAATCATGGAGGCTCGCGAGTGATGAATTCGGCAGATCAGTATCTCAAGGCGATCTACCTCGCCCAGCGACTGGAGGACGGACCTGCGGCGACGGGCACGCTCGCGGACATGCTCGACGTGTCGCCGGCCAGCGTCAACGAGATGGTCGGCAAACTCGAGTCTCGCGGACTCGTCGAACACGAGAAGTACGCCGGTGCGACCCTCACCGACGACGGAATCGTTCGCGCCGAGGACACCCTCCAGACCTACTGCATCATCGAGCGATTCCTCTACAACGTCCTCGAGGTCGAGGACTTCCGTGGGGAGGCCCGCGCCCTCGAGAGCGTCATCGACGACACCGTCGCCGAGCGACTGGACACGATCATCGACCGGCGGGAGGAGTGTCCGGACTGTTTCGACGCCGAGGCGGACTGCTGTGAGTTTCTAGAAGTCGAGCAACAGGCGGACTGAGGCCGCCGTCACGGCCACAGATCTTTCTCCGAGCACGAGGCGACCGATCTCCATGGAGTGTCCGACGTGCGATCGTCGTCTGTCGACTCAGGCCGGGCTCCGGCAACATCACACGAAGGTCCACGGGAATCCCCTCCCCAACCGAACCTGCAGTGACTGTGGATCGGAGTTCTACGATCCGAACTCTCGCCGTACCTACTGTGAGGACTGTGATCCCAACGCTGGCTCCAACAACGGCAACTGGAGCGACGCGCTCGAAACGAGCGACTGCACAGAGTGTGGCCATCAGTTCGAGTATTATCCCTCAAACAGGGATGGCGTCTACTGTTCGAGGTGCATCCAGAAGTGTGACGGGCTACTCCCGGACAATCCGGCGGACAAGATCGAGCGCGTAAGGACCGACTGTCCCGCCTGTGGCACTACTCGGCACGTTCTACAGTCTCGCCTGGATCGCCGCAAGCGAGGGGTGTTCTGTGATATGGACTGCTATGGGGACTGGCTCTCCGCGCATATCGTCGGCTCGGACCATCACCAGTGGAGTGCGTCGGAGCCCACGTACAATCGTGGCTGGTGGACCATTCGCCGCGCTGCACGAGTTCGAGACGACCATCGCTGTCAGATCTGTGGGGTAACGAAATCGGAGCTCGGCCGGCATCCGGACGTCCACCACGTCCAGCCAGTTCGCTCCTTCGAGGACCCGCGTGAGGCACACCGTCTGGACAATGTAATTGCACTCTGTAGATCGTGTCACAGGAAGGTGGAGTCTGAATCCATTCCGGCCCCATCGCCGGGAAATGAGTAATGCACTTGTATGCGGGAACGGAACCACCTACGCGAAGCCCTGTGGTGTAGCGGCCAATCATAGCGGCCTTTGGACGCGTTCGGTTACGGCCGGATGCGGAGGTGAGCCGTTGACGGCGGTTCGAATCCGCCCAGGGCTATCTTCTCCGAAACGATCGTGAGCGAGAGTTATCTCCGGCGGGTCGATCCTTGACAGTCGCGCGCAGCGAGCATCGGGGGAGCGAGCGCGTCCAGCTCGGGTGCGAATCTGCGCCGGGTACTCCTTGAGCAGTGTCCGCATCAGCTGCTGCTCTCCTCAGCCGCAGCTCCTCGCATTTGCGTCTGCCAGAGCAACCGATTTTGCCTGGTCTTTTATATATTGAACTGCATCACGATATATCGAATTCTGGCGTCGTCGCGGCACTCGTCATCGTCTCGAATCCGAGAGAACAGCTACGAGAACGTCTATACCGCTGAAATTCGGCGCATATCACATTCGGTTCCCCAACTCCGGCATCGCTACCGGCCGTCACCGTCGGTAGTTTAATGCACGATGGGTGTGGAATAATGGGTCCCGGAACGACGCGGTCCTCATCACCATGACTACCCTCACCGATCGCTGCTACGATTGCGGTACGGAGTACGTCCCGCTGGCCGTCGACGACGGCCGATGTCCCGACTGCGACTCACCCGCGACGCCGCTCGTCGGCACGCCGACCGTGTTGGACGTCCGGCCGATCGCGACGGTCGATCTCGACAGTCTGCCCGTCGAGGAGGCCATCGAAGTGCTCGTTCGCGACGACACCGACCGGCTGATCGTCTACGCGTTCGCGGTGCCGTCCTCGGGCGTTCCCTACGCGGTCGCGATCACGTTCGGCGACGCTACGATCCGTCGCGGTGACGAGCACTGGGCGTCGATCGAGGGGCCGGAGTGCGTCGTCGATGCGGTGGTCGACCGCGTCGGCGAGCCGCCGGGTCGGCCGCCTGCTGCATCGACCGAATAGGTCCAAAGTGACAGCGAGGTCCGCTCAGAGTCCCTGACAGACCTGCTGTCCGCTGACGACCTCCGGAATAATCACCTCGTCCGCGCCGACCCGCTTTGCCAGGGCTTCGTCCATCTCGTCGCCAGCGCGCACCACGAGGCGAACGTCCGGCGCCCGCTCGGTCGCTGCCACTGCGACCTGGACGTTCGTGCTCGTGTCGTCGACGGCACCGACCACGGTTTCGGCGCGCTCGATACCGGCAGTCCGGAGCGTCTCGTCGGTGCGTGCGTCGCCTTCGATTGCGAGAAATCCGTCGTCGATCGCTCGCTCGTAGTTCTCGGAGTTTTGCTCCACGATCACTGGTTCGCGATCGTCAGCGAGGAGCCCCTCGGCGACGGTCCGGCCGAAGGTGCCGTAGCCACAGACGATCACGTGCGATTCCCGGCCGTCGATGCGTCGGTCGATGCTCATGGCGGTGAGTTCGTCGGTGAGCTGGCCGCCGAAGGCGGCCGAAAACAGCGTTTCACCCGTCCAGATTCCCGTCAGGACGAGTCCGGAGAGGACGGCGATGGCGTAGGCCTTGACCAGCCGTGCCGGGCCGTCGTGGTGTTCGAAGTACAGCTCGATGCTCGTGGGGTCGAGCAGCCAGAAGGCGGCGTTTACGGGCCCGATGCCAGCCAGTGCGACGAAGCCGACCACGCCAGCCGTGACCACGCAGGCGAAGGCGAGCACCGGGCGCACGAGTCGCCGGAGCAGCGGCCGCCGCGCCACGGCTTCGATGATGTTGCGGGGCAGAATCATCGAGCGCCACGCGTTCGCCCTGCGGTTCGGGATCTGCGGTGGATTCGCCGGTTTGCCGACCGGTCGACCAGCCGATCGGCTCGCCGCTCACCAGAAATTCTCACTTTGTACTTTTCTGACGCGTTCTGTTGGCCACACGGTTTCATACTTTTCATATTTATTGGTGTATGTGTGGGTGTGTCTTGCAAATGGCTGTGAACGTCGACTATACAAAAGGTTTCCTCCCAGGTCGTCAGGATCACTCTGCCATCGGTCCCCGATCGCCGACTCGGTCTACACCAGGACGCGGTCGACGTCGGAATGGCTCGCCCGGCGCACGACTGTCCGGACCGGGTCCTTCGCGCCTGCCAGATTGTCCGTGTCGCCGTCGAGGGTGAACAGCTTCGCGGGCCGGCCTTCCTCGAGTACGCCCCAATCCAGGTCTGCAATTTCGGCGCCGCGGTAGGTCGCCATTGCGAGCACTTCCGCGCTTGGCAGCCCCGTCAGCTTCGCGGTGATCGCCATTTCGCGGAACATCGACGGCGAGTTGAGGAAGACGTTGTCCGTTCCGAGGGCGACCGTCGTGCGGTCGGCGAGCTCCGCGATCGGCGGTACGCCAACGTCCGTAACGAGGTTCGAGCGGGGGCAGACGACGACGGGGGTGCCACGGTCCTCGAGGCGGTCGAGCTGGTGGTCCTGGGCGTGCACCATGTGGACGAGAAAGTCGGGATCGAGATCCATCGCCGGATCGACGTCGCTCTCGTCGACCTCGCCGGCGTGGATGCCGAAGGGCTTGCCAGCTTCCCGCGCAGCGGTACGCTCGGCCTCGAAGTTCGCGTCGTTCGCGCCCGAGGCGCCGTAGCCGTCCGCGACGTCGAGGACCTCGATCTCCTCGCGGCCCATGATGACTGGATCGAGGTCGATCTCTGCCCCCGCGGCCGCCGCGCGGAGCTGCTCGACGCCCTCGACGCCGCCTTCCCGGAACTCGATGCACGCGCCGGTTCCGCCGGTCTGCATGTACCGCAGGGACCGTTCCATCGCCTCGATCAGTGACTCTGAGTCGGCCTGTCGGAGCAGCCGGTGTTTGAGCCCGTCCGGCGGCGCGACGAGCTCCTCCAGCGAGAGCCCCTCACCGGCCTCCTTCGCGATCGAATCGCCGAGATGCGTGTGCGCGTTCACGAACGCCGGGCACACGATGTCGTCAGTATCGACCGGATGCTCTTCGATGCTCGCGATTTCGCCGTCGTCGACGTGGAGGGTCCCCTCGACTGGTTCGAAGGACCGCCCGCGGAGAATCGTCCCCGTGAGTTTCATGGACGCTGCTTCGGCGGGGACGGGTTTGTACCCGACGCTCGCGGTGAGGGGTCTTCGACGTGATGTGAGAGAACTCCGGTTTATCTATCATCTCAGGAAGCCTCGAGCGGAAGGCGGCTTCCGTAGACGGTCGGCGCTGCGATATCGTCTGAAACGAGGCTCGGCGACCCTATTCGGACAACCGAGCGTACTCGTCGTCGGTCAGGTCGATCTGGGTCGCGGCCACGTTCTGTTCGAGGTGCTCGACGCTCGAGGTGCCCGGAATCGGGAGGATCACGTCCGAATGCTCCAGCAACCACGCCAGCGCGATCTGCTGAATCGTCGCGTCGTGTGCGTCTGCCACGTCCTCCACGACGGCCTGCTTCTCGCCGAGGTCTCCGCCGCCGAGCGGGAACCACGGGATGAAGCCGATGCCGGCGTCCTCACAGGCTTCGAGGACTGCCTCGTCCTCTCTGTGGCCGACGTTGTACTGGTTCTGGACGGTCGCGATCTCGACGACGTCCTGGGCGCGTTCGAGCTGATCGACCGAGACGTTGCTCAGTCCGACGTGCTCGACGAACCCGTCGTCTTTGAGCTCCGCAAAGGTCTCGATGGCCGTCTCGAAGTCAACGTCGGGATCGGGTCGGTGGTACTGATAGCAATCGATCGTGTCCACGCCGAGGCGATCCCGACTGACGAGCACCTGGTTCCGGACGTACTCCGGCGCGCCGTGTTTGAGCCAGTCGCCCTCGGATTCGCGGAGCAGCCCGGCCTTGGTCGCGATCGTGACGTCGTCGTGTGTGAACTCCTCGGACTCCTCGATGGCCTCCCTGATGATGCGCTCGCTGACGCCGGGGCCGTAGGAGTCCGCGGTGTCGATCACGTCGACGCCGAGCTCCAGGGCTCGCTGGACGACGCGCCTGGCTTCGGCTTCGTCTGCGGGCGGGCCGATGATCTCCTCGCCGGTCAGGCGCATCGCGCCGAAACCGAGCCGATGGACGGTGATCTCGCCGCCGATGTCGAACGTGCCACTCTCGTTTGCAGCCATATCACTGATTGTGGCCGCCTGCTGCAAGGGCCTTTGCGTCGGCGAACCCGGCAGTAGTGCTGGGACCGCCGCCACTGAGCGTGAATAGCCTACTCCCCGTCGGTGAACTCCGAGAGCGTCGCGGGGTATCCCCGGACCTCGGTGACGAGCACGTCCTCGACGTCGATTCCCAGCACGTCCACCGCGGCGGGACCGACGGCGTCGGTCCGCTCTGCCGGTGCGTAGACGCCGAGGCGCCACTGGGAGTGCTGGGCCGCCCGAAGTGCCTCCACGAGCGGCGACTGCTCGGAGAGCGGGCGGACCTCGCCGTTGACGACGACCCTGGAGCTGCTCTCGGGCATCGACGGCCGCCCGGGAACGTCGAGGATCACGGCTTCCTCGGGGACACCGGCAGTGCGTGCGATCTGCCCCTCCAGTTCCCGGACGGTGAGGTGGTCGGCGTCTACGACCGAGTCCGGAACGTCCTCGAACTCGGCCCAGACTGCGCGCTTGAACAGCTCCCGATCGTCGAGGCGACGAGCGTAGACGGCGGCGGGCTCGCAGTCCCGGAGCGACACGAGTAGCTCCGGGTCGTCCATCCCCTGGACGGCTCCGGCGTCGGGCTCTCCCTCGTCGATGAGGGCTTCGGTCGCCCGCCGGAGCATCGACTTGCTGATCCTCGCGACGTGGTGGCGATAGACGGTCGGGTTCATCAGCGCCCGGGCGATCAGCAGGCTCTCCGCGGTCTGGACGTTCCCCGCGTCGAGGACCAGCTGGTCGTCCCGGAAGGTAAGCTCTCGAACGAGCCGGCTGTGGTCGATGGTGCCGTAGGGGACGCCGGTGTGGTGGGCGTCCCGAACGAGGTAGTCCATCCGATCGACGTCGAGCTCGCCGGAGACCAGCTGTCCGTAACGGCCCTCACCGGCGATGAGATCCGCGACCTCAGCGGGATCGACGTCGAACTCTCGGAGAACCTCCCCGACCTCCCCCGTTTCGAGCCGGTCGTGAACCTCGTCGTGGTAGGTGCCCGTGCGTCGCGCAAGTAGCTCCTCGACGTTGTGGGAAAATGGGGCGTGTCCGACGTCGTGGAGCAACGCTGCGGCGCGGACTCGCTTGGCGCGCTGCTGGCGTGCGGGGAGGTGGGCGAGTGCGCGGTCCGCGAGGTGGTAGACGCCGAGGCTGTGCTCGAATCGCGTGTGGTTGGCCGAGGGGTAGACCAGCGAGACCGTCCCGAGCTGTGAAATGCGGCGAAGTCGCTGGAGGGCGGGCGTGTCCAGCAGCGCACGGGCGAGCCCCTGGACGTCGATGTGATCGTGGACGCTGTCCTTGATCGTCTTCACTATGCGGCGTTTGGTCGGCATCGGTCAAAAGGGTGCGCGATGGCGGTCGGTGTCGCGGGCCGCCGCTCGCACACACCGGGTCGAACGACCGTTGTTCCGCGTGTGAGGGATTTCGGCGATTGCCGAACTCCGTATGGGACTACCGCCTCGCCCTCACACTTTTTCCAGCGGGATCCTCACAGAACGGCCGTCGGACGTAAGTAGGGCCTCTCCCAACGTCTCCCCGACCAGCAGTTCTCGCCACTCATGCCAGAGCATCCGCCCGCCCGCTCCACGCGCTTTTCCGCCCTCCTCGATCGCATGACTGAGGGCTTTCTTGCGATCGACGACGAGTGGCGAATCGTCGAGTGTAACGCGCACGCTGCGACGGTACTCGGCGCAGATCGTGCGGACCTCCTCGGTGCAGAGCTCTGGACGGCAGCCCCGAACGTCGTCGAAACGACAATCGCAGAGCAGTATCAGCAGGCGATGGCGGACCGGGAACCGACCGCCTTCGAGGCGTTCTGGCCCCAGACAGAGACGTCGTATCGCGTCCGGATTTACCCTACAGACGGCGGTGGTATCGAAGTGTTTCTCCGCGACGCCGACGCCAGTCTCCCGGCGGGCGACGGCCCGCGCCCCGCGACCGTCGTCGAGGCAGTGACCGACGGGGTGCTGGCCGTCGACGCCGACGATCGCATCGTTCTCGTCAACGAGGCGCTCACCGGGCTGCTCGACGCCGGTCGATCGACGCTGCTCAACACCAGTCTCGACGCGCTCTCCACCGCGACCAAACTCACCGACGACGACGTCCGGTCGCTGCGCGCCGCGATCGAGCACGTCCGAAACGCCGGGGCCGAGGACCACCGCATCCAGCTCTCGGTGCCCGACACCGAGGGTCGACCGGGCGCCGTCGAAGTCAGGCTCTCGCCGCTCCCCGGAACGGAGGCGGATCGCGTCGCCGCGGTCGTGCGTGACGTCACCGAGCGACGCGATCGCGAGCGCGTCGTTCGATCCCTCCACGCCGCGACGCGAGAGCTGTTCCGCGCTGAGGATACGATCGACGCCTGCGCCGCGGCGGTCCACACCGGTGCCGATCTGCTCGACCTCCAGATCAGCGGGATCTGGCTGCTCGACGAGGAGCGCAACAGGCTGGAGCCGGTCGCTGCGACCGCCGGCGCACACGACACCGTCGGCGGGCTGCCCGTCTTCGGCGACGGCGAGGGCCTGGCCTGGCGGGCCTACCAGCGCGATGATGTGATCCACTTCGACGACGTCACCGACAGCGAGGACGTCTACAACCCCGACACCCCGATCCGGAGTGAACTGATCGTGCCGATCGGGAACCGCGGCGTGTTGATGGCCGGGGATACCGAGCCCGGCCAGTTCGACGAGACCGACGTCGAGCTGGCGGAGATCCTCGCAGCCAACACCGAGGCCGTGCTCGATCGCCTGGAACGCGAACAGCTGCTCGAGGACCGGGCCACCGAACTCGAGCGCCAGAACGAGCGGCTCGCTTCGCTGGAGGGCGTCCTCTCCGGCCCGATCAGCGCAACGCTCGACGACGTCGAGGCGACCTTCGAATCCGGGACGATCGAGGAGGCCCACGACGCCGTCGATCGCACCCGTCGGCTCGTCGACGTCGCTGGCACCTACGCGAACCGACCCGACGCCACCGGCGCTCGCACGGGACTCACGCTCGGCGAGACGCTCGAAGCGGCCGCCGCCGAGACCGAACGCAAGGCACCGACCGTCGTCGTCAGCCGCGACGGCACGCTCAGAGCCGACCACGAGCACCTCCTGGAGCTGTTCGGTGCACTGGTCCGCAACGCGATCGAGCGCGATGCCGGCGCGGTCAGTCTCGGCGTGCTCCAGGCGACGAGGTCCAGAGTCCGCCGGCTCTCTGGCTTCTACGTCGAGGACGACGGCGACGTCATCCCGCGACGGGTTCGCGACCCGCCGTTCGATCCCTACGCCGGCGACGTGACGGTGGGACTCGAACTCGAACTCGCGCGCCTGCTCGCTCGCGATCACGGCTGGGAGCTGACTGCCGACCCCACACAGCACGGTATGCGCTTTGAAATCACCGACGTCACGACGCTCTCGCCGACGAAGGAGTGAGCGTCAGGACGGCTTTTCGATACACTACTTCAGGACAGATCTTCGAGCACTTGTCGGTAGGAGTCGCTCTCGTCGAGCTGGAGCAGGGCCTCGTCACTCTCCTCGCGGATGACGGCCAGCCGATCGACGAGGCGCGCGTACTCCTCGCTCGCTCGGAGTTCGGGCTCGGTCTTCTCGGCGTCCAGTAGCGCCTTCTTCGAGGCGAGCGCGAAGAACTGCTGGATGCGATCGTCGTACTCGCTGCGGAGGCGGAGCCGTTCGACGGTCTCGACGAGATCCTCCCGGGAGACGGGTTTGACGAGATAGTCGTCGAACCCCATCTCGACGATGTCGAAGTCCGGCTCGACGGCGGTGACCATCGCGACCTTGCAGTCGATCCCGCGCTCCGTGATCGCGTCGAGCACCTCGTCGCCGGAGAGGCCGGGCATCCGACGGTCGAGGAGGACGACGTCGATCGTGTCGTCGAGCGCATCGACGGCCTCGTCGCCGTCGTAGGCCGTCCGAACGGCACAGTGGTCGCCGAGCCAGGCGCTGTAGAGGTCGGCGAGATCTGATTCGTCCTCGACGATGAGGACGACCGGCTGTCGAGCGCCGGTCACGAGAGATCACCGTCGAAGCCGTGCATGCTTCGTCTAATTGGAGGTCCGATATTTCAACCCATCGGCGTTCGTGCAGGTGACTGTGGCGAGAAACGGATCTGAGCGGTGCGGGATGGACGACCGACCGGTGGCTTCCCGCCGTCGGTCGGTCAGAAACGAGTCGACGTGTACCGATCAGTCAAGCGCCGCGTCGATCGTCGACCGGGCCTCGGCGATCTCGTCGGCGGATGCTTCGAGGGTCTGCTCTCCGATGTCGATCGTGAGGCGGCCGTCGTCGGTCCCGGAGCCGATTCGGCGAACCGACGCGACGCCGTCGAAGCGCGCCTCGACCGCGTCCGGATCGGTCGTCTGGATCAGCGCCCGGCCAGGGGCCTCGGCGAAGAGCTCGCCGGCCGGATCCTCGCCGGGCAGTTCGACGGCGAGCCCGGCCGACTCCGTGACCATCTCAGCGAGCGACACCGCGAGGCCGCCGTGGGAGACGTCGTGGACGGCGAGCGTGTCATCCCGACGTGCCACGTCGGCGATACCGTCGAGGATCGGTGCGGGGTCCTCGGGCGGTGCCGGGAAGGCGTCGGTCCCGCCGAACTGGGCGAGATACTCCGAGCCGCCCAGCGTCGTGGCCGCCTCGGCCAGCGCTGGCTCGCCGACGAGGAGGAGTTCGCCCTCCGGCTCGGCGTCGATCCCGGGCGCGTCGTACCCCTGGCGCGTACCGACCATCGCGAGCGTCGGCGTCGGCGAGATCGGGCCGGCCTGCGAGTCGTTGTACAGCGAGACGTTGCCACCGACGACCGGCGCGTCGAGCGCCGAGCAGCCGTCGGCGAGCCCGTCGACGATCGCTGCGAAGCCGCCGTAGACGTCTGGCTTCTCTGGGTTCCCGCCGTTGAGGCAGTTGACCGCGGCGAGCGGGGTGGCGCCAGCCGTCGCGAGGTTCGTGGCGTTCTCGACGGCGACGGCGCGGGCGCCCTCGTAGGGGTTTGCATCGGTCCAGTTCGGCGCGGCGCCGGCAGAGATCGCGAGGCCGACGCCCTGCCCGGTCGCGTCGGAGCCCGCCTCGATGTCCGCGGCCTCCCGGATCGCGAGGAGTGCGGCGTCCTCGCCGGGCTTCTGGGCCGTTCGAGCGCCCACTTCGTGGTCGTACTGTCTGTAGACCCACTCCTTGCTGGCGGTGGTGGGGCTCGCGAGGACGGCGTCGAACGCGTCGGCGACATCGACGCCTTCGGGGCGATCGCGGGACTGGGGGTCGGGCTCGATCTGCTCGAGGTCGTTAAACGGCGCGCCGTCGCCGAGGAACTCCGCGTCGGCGTCGACGACGGTTTCGCCCTCGAACGTGCAGACGTAGTTGCCCTCGGTGACCTCGCCGATGACCGTGCAGCCGAGATCGTAGCGATCGGCAACCTCGCGCACGCGGTCGACGTTCTCCGGGGTGACCTCGTAGCACATCCGCTCCTGACTTTCGGCGAGCAGGATCTCCATCGCGTTCATGTTCGGCTCGCGCTGGTGGACTCGATCGAGTGCGATCTCCGCACCGAGGCCGCCCTGGGCGACCATCTCGCTGGAGGCGCCGCCCAGCCCCGCAGCGCCGAGGTCGCGGGCCGCTTCGAGCAGCCCCTCGTCGACGAGCTGTTCGTTGCACTCGATCAGGAGCTTCTCCGTGTAGGGGTCGCCGACCTGCACCGCGGGTCGGTCCTCCGTCTCTGCGTCCTCGTCCAGATCCTCGCTCGCGAAAGAGGCGCCGCCGAGGCCGTCGCGGCCCGTCGAGTTCCCGACGAGCACGAGCTTGTTCCCGGGCTCGTTGACCGCGGCGCGGACCAGCCGGTCCTCGGTCGTGATACCGACGCAGGCGACGTTCACGAGCGGGTTCCCCTCGTAGCCCTCGTGGAAGTCCACGCTGCCGCCGACGGTGGGCACGCCGATCGCGTTGCCGTAGTCGGCAATCCCCTCGACGACGCCTTCGAAGAGATAGCGGGAGTGCTCGCGGTCGAATGCGCCGAAGTACAGCGAGTCCGTTAGTGCGATCGGGTAGGCGCCCATCGACAGCGTGTCGCGGACGATCCCGCCGACGCCGGTCGCGGCGCCGTCGTAGGGGTCCACGTAGCTCGGGTGGTTGTGGCTCTCGATTCCAAGCGTGACGTAGACGTCGCCGTTCGGTGCGTCGGAGACATCGGGGACGGCGTCGTCGCCAGCGTCCTCGGCTGCGTCGGCAACGGCGTCCGCGAGTGGGTCGGGGAGCGCGACGACGGCCGCGTCGTCACCCGGCCCGACGACGATCCGGTCGCCCTCGGAGTCGAACGCTCCGAGCAGTGGGCGGGAGGAGCGGTAGGCGCAGTGTTCGCTCCAGAGGTTCTCGAACAGCGCGGCCTCCGCGCGGGTCGGTTCCCGACCGAGCTCTTCGACGACGAGTTCACGGTCGGCCTCGGCGAGGGGCATTCTGGTAGGGCGTTGCCCGAGACCGAATAAATGGCTTCCCATGTGCGAGGCTGCCGAGCGGTTCCACGCGGCTTCCCCGAACTGCGAGACGGAGTGAATTCCAAGTGAGATGAGTGAATTCCAAGTGAGATGAGTGAATTCCAAGTGAGATTGGTCACCCGATCTCCGGTTTCGATGCTCGCGCATGGCCGACCACAAAATATTTGACATGTTCCCTCCCAACTAGAATCCATGGTCAACCCGTTCGGATTCTTCCTCCTCGCCTTGGGACTCATCGCTGTGGCCTGGCCATACGAGGTCGCCCGGTTCGAGGAGCGTCTCGATGCGATCGGGAGCAAGCGGTCCTGGTCGGAGGTCGAGCCGGCCGACTGGCGGGTGCTGCTCACGCGGGGAATCGGGGTCCTGTTCGTGCTCGTGGGCGGCGGACTCTTCCTCTTCGGCTGAGCGGGCGGTAACGCGCGGTCGGCGACAACCGGCAGCGATGCAGTTGATGCACTTTACTAAGAGGGAGGAACGCGACTAGTCGATCGTGAACGTACTCATCACTGGCGCCCACGGCACGGTCGGCACGGCGATCACAGACAATCTCGGCGACGACGACCGCTTCGAGTTCACGCTCCTCGACGTCGCCGCTCCCGACGGTGCCTACGACGGTGAGCCGCCGGGAGACGTCGTGACCGCGGACGTCACGGAGTACGACGAGCTGCGCCCCCACTTCGAGGGGCAGGACGCGGTCGTCCACCTCGCACTGATCCCGGGCACCGGCGGTGCAGACGCGCGGGACATCCCGTGGGACGACGCCCAGTCAGACAATCTCGAGGCGCTCCACAACGTCGCGGCGGCCTGTGAGGACGCCGACGTCGATTCCTTCGTCTTCGCCTCATCGAATCACGCCGTCGGCCTCGTCGAAGTGACGAACACACCCGACGTCTACCACGACCAAGGCATCGTCGCGGGCCACGACGAGCCCCATCGTCCCGACTCGACCTACGGGCTCACGAAGAGCTACGGCGAGGATCTCGGTCGGTTCCTCGCGGAGGTCCACGACGTCCGGTTCTACGGCCTCCGGATCGGCGCGGTCCGGGACCCGGAGTACGACCACCCCTACGGCGACGCGGAGGCCGGTGTCGAGGAGGGTCGCTGGGACCGGGGAAGCGAGGAGTACGACGAGATGGTCGCGCGCATGAAGGGGCTCTGGCAATCCCGGCGCGATCTCGCACAGCTCGTCGAATGCTGTCTGACCGACGAGACCGTCGAGTGGGACCACTATTTCGGCGTCAGTGCGAACGAACGCCGGTGGCTCGACGATCTTGCGTACGCGCGCGAAACGATCGGATACGATCCCGTCGACAACGGTGAGACCTGGGACGCGCCGCCCGAGTGATCGTCGGCTCGGTGGTAGCCACTGCCAGCTACGATCCCTCGGCACTCCACAGGTCAGCGCGTCTCGCATTCCGATCCCCTTTTGACGGCTGCGTCCGAACGCGAACCCGTGCTATCGTGCGAGCTCCATACGCACTCGGAGCTGTCCCACGACGGACGCGACCCCGTCGATCTCCTCGTCGAGCAGGCTGACGCCGTGGGCCTGGACGCGCTCGCGGTGACGGACCACGACGAGATCGAGGCCAGCGTCGAGGCAGCGGAGCTCGCGACCGAACGCGGTATGATCGGCATTCCCGGTCTCGAGGTCACCAGCCGCGCCGGCCACATTCTCGGCCTCGGCGTCGACCGTCGCATCGAGCCCGGGCTTCCGTATGAAAATACGCTCAACCGGATTCGCGACGCCGGCGGCATCGCGGTGATCCCACACCCCTTTCAGGAGTCCCGCCACGGCGTGATGGCGAACATCACCCGCGACCAGCTCGCGATGGCCGACGCAATCGAGGTGTACAACTCCCGGCTGTTCACCGGTCGTGCGAACCGGCAGGCCCGCCACTTCGCACAGGAGAACGGACTGCCGATGACAGCCGGCAGCGACGCCCACATCAGCGAAATGGTCGGCCAGGCTCGGACGCTGATCGACGCCAAAGAACGGACCCTCCAGGGCGTGCTCGACGCCATCCGGGCCGGCGACACGAAGATCGACGGCAAACGAACGCCCTGGCGCATCAGCCTCCGCCAGTTCGCCGGCGGCGTCACCCGGCGCATCCGGCGGCACGTACCCTCTCAGGGCTGAGGTGGCGCACGTGGACACCGACCCCAGCGAACGAACTGACGATACTGATTCGACGACGGACGCCGACTGCGTGGGATCGACGACGCCCCCCGATGAGTCGGTTTTCCGTGGCGATCGCGACCGGGCTCGGCTTGCGGTCGAGCACGGCGATCCGCTCTCGGCAGCGAACGGGTTCGCCGGGCTGCTCGATCGGCCGGACGACCCGGACGCTGCCCCGGCGCTCGTTCGGGACGTGCTCGGTCGGGAGCCACTCTTCCTCGAGCGGGACGCTCCGACGGACGACCTGCCGAGCAGGGACGACTGGGCCTTCGATCCCACGACACTCGACGCCCCGGAGGCGTTCCCCGCCGGTTCGATCCAGGACGCCGACGGTCGCCGGCAGCGCCTCCGGCTGCCACGGAACTCCGGCGTCGGCGACGTCGGCGGGACCGCAGCCGCGGTGCCCGGCACCGAAGTCGACGAACTTCGGGCCGCGGTCGACGACGCCCTCGCAGCGCTCGATCCCGAGACGCCGGTGGCCTTCTCCGGGGGCGTCGACTCCGGACTGGTCGCGACCGGTACCGACGGCCCGCTGTACGTCGCCGGATTCCCGGACAGCCACGACCTCGAGGCCGCCCGCGACGCCGAAATTGCGATGGATCGCGAGCTCCACGAGATCGAGCTGACCCACGACGAGCTGCGTCGGGCGGTTCGCGAGGTCGCCGTGGCCACTGGACGGACCAACCCGATGGACGTCTCGATCGCGGTGCCGCTCTTCCTCGTCGCCGAGCGCGTCGCGGCGGACGGCCACGAGACTCTCGCAGTTGGACAGGGCGCGGACGAGCTGTTCGGCGGCTACGCGAAGGTGGCCAAAGCGGCGGGCGATCATCGGGTCGACGCCGATTCGGTCACGGCTGCGCGGGACGAGGTCTTGCAGTCGCTCCCCGAGCAGCTCCCCCGAGACGTGCTCGCGATCAGAGCCGCTGGCGTCGAGCCCGTCGCGCCGCTCCTCGACGATGCCGTCGTCCGCGCCGCTCTTGCACTTCCGGAACCCCTGCTAGTACGAGACGAGGAGCGCAAGGTTGCACTCCGACGCGTCGCTACCGATCGGCTCCCCGATTCGGTCGCGAACCGGGACAAGAAAGCGCTCCAGTACGGCTCACTCGTCTCCCGGGAACTCGACCGACTCGCCCGACAGAACGGCTACAAACGCCGGATGGACGACCACGTCGGAAAGTACGTCCGGGAGCTCGTCGAGGAGTGATCGACGGTTCTCAGCGACGGTTCTATCACCACCGACGGCTCAGTCGTCGCGAAGCCGTTCGTAGGCCTGCTGGACGAGCATGAACTCCGACCGATCGCCGTCGGCGCGGTCTGGGTGGACCTCCTTGACCTGCTGGAGGTAGGCCTGTCGCACGTCGTCGCTGGATGCGCTGCCTTCGAGTCCGAGGGCCTCGTAGGCCTGGGCCCGTCGGAGTTCGACGTCGCGGACGATGCCCTCTTCCAGCCCGTCGTCCTTGCAGTCCGGGCAGAACTGCTCGGTCCGGCCGTCGACCGTGACGACCTGGTAGAGTTCGATGGAGAACAGCCCACCACACTGATCGCAGGTGTTGTTCGTGGTCGCCGGTTTGGTGGTTGCGCCGTCCGTGACGGCGTCGCCGGCGTTCGTCGCCGCCTGGCCCGGCGTCTCACCGCTGGTCGACGAAGTGCTGGCCGTGGCGGCACCCGACTGCGAACCGGCTGGACCTGCCTCGTCGGCGTTCGAATCGGTTCGGGAAGCTCCTGCTGTCGTGGTCCCGGGGCTGTCTGTGTTGCTGACGCTTGGGGACGCACCGGCGCCCGTGGCGGACGGATCGGTGCCGCTGGCTGATGCCGATCCGTTGGCGCTGGCCGTGGATTCGGTCCCGGACTCTCCTGCAGCGGCGTTCACTCCGGCCGGTCGCTCGCCGCCTGCAACTGTCTCCCGGCAGTCTGGACAGAGAACCATCTCCGTGCCGTCTGGTAGTTCGGTCCGGGAGAGCGTCGCTGCTGTCACCCGATCGCCACAGCCCTCGCAGTCGGTAACGGTGCGCTCGGCGAGCTCTTCGGCGTGGTAGCGACACTCCGGACAGACCACCATCGAGCCGCTGGGGAGGATCACCTCCTCGAGCTGCTGTGCCGGGCCCTCCCGGTCGCAGCCGTCACACGTCTCCGTCCCAGCGGCGGTCATACGTGGAACGTTGGTCGCCTCCACACTAAATTCCTTTCGCGGTTGCGTCGGTGCCGGGACTCCATCGTCCGTCGATCTGGCTGAACCCAGTTGCCGCTTGCGAACAGAGGATCGAACCGCAGACACTCCAGCACGACAGACGCGGCGCGCCGTGCGAGACGGTCAGAACGTGGCCAGCTCGCCATCGATCACGCGCTCGGTGATCGACGTGACGTCCGCGAGCCGGTCGTCGACGATCTCGGTGACCTCGGCCTCGATGTCGGAGACGGCGATGCCGTCTTCGGTCACGACGTGAACGTCGGCGACGTGGGGCTGGTCGATCGGCCGGCCGATCTGGGAGAGGAGGCGGACGCGAAGGTCGCGGATCCCATCGACCTCGCTCACGACGTCCTCGGCGATCTCCGTCGAGAGCAGGTTGTAGATCTTCCCGATGTGGTTGACTGGGTTCTTCCCGGAGGAGGCCTCCATCGACATCGAGCGATTCGGTGTGATGAGGCCGCTGACGCGGTTGCCGCGGCCGACGGAACCGTCGTCGCCCTGTTCGGCGCTCGTACCGGTAACCGTGAGGTAGACGGACTCCTGCTCGTAGTCGTCGGCGGTGTTGACGTAGACGTCGACGGAGCGATCGGTGATCTCGTCGGCGACGGACTCGACGAACGATCGGACGCCCTGCACGGCCTCGTCGTACTCGTCGAGGTTCCCGACGTACTCGTCGACGATCGCGGCGGCGACGGTGACGTCGACGTGATCGCCCTCGCGCTTGCCCATGATCTTGACGTCCGGGCCGAGCTCGGGGTTGGTGTCGGCGTACTCGGTGTTGAGTCGGTGTTCGGCCTCGTAGACGATCCGCTCGGTCTCGGTCATCGGCGCGTGGCCGACGCCGAAGCTGGTGTCGTTGGCCATCGGGACGGAGACGCCGTCCTCGCCGAAGACCTCCTGGAGATCACCGCTTCCTTCGCCGAGTTTGACGTCGACGATGATGTCCGAGCCGACCTCGAGTTCGGGAATGTTCTCCTCGAGATACTCTCTGGCGGCTTCGAGCGCGATCCGCTCGGTCGGGATCCTCGTCCCCTGGTACTCCTTGGTCGCGCGCCCGACGATCAGCAGATAGATCGGCGACTGCACCTCGCCGCCGCCGTAGGCAGGTGCGGCCTCGCCGGCGACGAGCTGCGTCTCGTCGGTGTTGAAATGCAGTACTGTACCCACGCGGTCGAGATACGCTTGCGCCAGCGCTTCGGAGACGTGCTCGGCGACGCCGTCCGAGATAGAGTCGGGATGGCCAACTCCCTTCCGCTCGACGATCTCGACCTCCTGATCCTCGACCGCGTCGCGATCGATAGCCTCGACGCGGATGTTCCGGTCGGTCATTGCTCCGATGTATCGATCCCCGTTGCCTATAGCTTGCGATACTGGCGATTTCGGGCTGGGTCTGGCCCGTCCAGGTGCAGGGCCCGTCACTCCTCCGCCAGAAGGAGTCCGAGGTAGGAGGTCCGAATCTGGTCGTCGGGGTCACAGCCCAGATCGGTCAGAACGTCGCGTGCCGCGTCCCTCGCGTCCGAAATTCCGGCGTCGTCTCGCTCCGTCTCCACTTCGACGTACTCTCCGAGCCCGTAGACGGTATCGAAGGTCACGGTGAACTCGCCGACGGCGTACCGGTCCCGCTCTTTCCGCACCTCGGCGGCCCGCTCGAACCCGAGTCGCTCGAACACCGTCTGCATGGTCTCTCCCTCCGCAACCTCGGTCTCGAACTCCTCTCGAGATTTCGATTCGGCCTCCAACAGCGGGCCCTTGTAGGTCACTGCGGTCGTCCACTCGCCGTCGCCAGCGGGGCGTTCGCGACGGAGCCGCAGTGCCTCGTCGCTCTGAGCGAAATTCCGGTGTGGCGCGTCGAAGTAGGTGTCGACCTGCTCGACGGTCCCCATCGCCTCGGCGTCGTCGGGGAGGCGTTGGCGGACGGCGTCGTGGTCCGCCGCCACTTTCACCTCGACTTCGTACATGTCCGTCAGGGCGGTCGGGCTGCCGATAAGGATGTCCCTCCGGTAGAACGGATTGGCGCGGTCCGTGCGGTCGACTTCGCGCCGCCCGATCTCTCCATTCGCACTACTTCCACCCACCGTTCCTCAGTTTCTCACAGTCTTCTCTCCTGGCCCCCATCACCTCGTCTCCGCATACCCTCAGTTTCTCAGTGGCTTCCTTCCTCACCCTCTGTCCTCACTCATCGGCGGTCTCGACGCCACGGATCTCGAACCGTGCACCACCCTCGGTCCCCTCGACGACGTCGATCTCCCAGCCGTGGGCGTCGACGACTTGCGAGACGATGCTCAGTCCGAGGCCGGTCCCCTCCGCCGACGTCGAGTACCCGAACTCGAGGACGTCGTCGCGGTCGGCCGCAGCGATCCCCGGTCCGTCGTCTTCGATGTAGAACCCTTCTATCCCCTCCTCCTCAGACTCGCTCTCGAGACGGCCGATCGTCACCGCGACCGCGTCGCAGTCGTCCCTTCCGTCTGGAGACGACTGCGGACCAGCGTCCGGTGAGCTATGCTCCACGGCGTTTCGGAAACAGTTCTCGAAGAGCTGCCGAAGCCGGTTCTCGTCGGCGATCACGGTCGAGTCCACCGGTGCGTGTAGCGTCGCCTCCGCCGTGTCGACGGCCTGCCAGCTTCGGCTGGCAACTGTAGCCAGGTCCACGGGCTCCGTTTCGGTCGGCGCCTCCCCCTCGCGAGCGAGCGTGAGCAGCCCATCGATCAGGGTCTGCATCCGATCGTGAGCGTCGGCCACGATGTCGAGGTCCTCGCTGTCTATCTCCTCTCTCGCGAGCTCCAGCCGGCCGTTCGCGACTGCCAGCGGGTTGCGAAGATCGTGCGAGACGACGCTCGCGAACTCGTCGAGCCGGTCGTTCTGTCGCTCGAGCTCCCGCTGCCGTTCGCGAAGTTCGGCCTGCCGTTCGATGCGCTCGACCGCCGCGAGCATCGCCGCGACGAGGATCTCGGCGTGCTTTTGATCCTGCTCGTCGAAGGTTGCCCGGGTCGTCGAGACTGCCTGGAAGATCCCTCTGTCGGCGATCGGCACCGTCAACGCGGCCCGAATGGCGTCGTCGGTCGGCTCGCCCTCGGACGCTTCCGTGACGTCGTCGACGAGGCTCGCCTCCTTCGTCTGATAGACCTTTCCGGAGAGCCCCTCGTCGGTGCCGAACGGTCGGTCGCCGACCGCGAGCGGCGTGTCCTCGGAGATCGCCCGGATCTCGAAGACGTCCGGGTCGTCGTCAGCTGGCGTCGCCACCGTACACCAGTCGAAGCCGAGAATCGTCACCGCGGCGTCGATCATTATGTCGTAACACGCATCCGCGGATTGGGCTGCGTAGAGACGGTTCGCAGCCTCGTGGAGGCGTTCGAGGTTCTCCCGATGGCGCTGTAGCTCCCACTCTCGCTCTTTGCGGTCGGTGACGTCCTGGAACTGGGAGAAGATCGCGAGCGCCGACCCCTCCGAGTCGCTGACGACGCGATTGTGCCACTCGCAGACGATCCGCTCGCCGTCGCCGCGGACGTTCTCGTTGACGTTGTGATAGCCCGCCTCGTCCTCGACGAGCGCAGCTGTCACGTCTTCGACGCTCGAGCGCTCGGATTCTGGTACGATCTCGCTCCAGTGTTTGCCGACCAGTTCCTGCTCGTCGTATCCGAGGATCTCCTCGGCCGCGGCGTTGACGCGTGCGAACTCGAACTCGCCGTTCCACTCGACGACGCCGAGGGGTGACCGTTCGAAGAAGAGGGAGAGTCGCCGCCGGCTCGCCTGAAGCTCGCGTCGCGAGCGGTCCTGCTCGACCGCGTTCGCGATCCGGTTGGCCAGGACGGCGTACTGACTCGTTCCGGTCTCCTTCTGGAGGTAGTCCGTGACGCCCGCCGAGATCGCCTCGCTCGCAACTGCTTCGCTGCCTCGTCCGGTGAACAGAACGAACGGAAGCTCCGGATACTCCTCACGGACGTTCTCGAGAAGCTCTACGCCGCTGAACTCCGGCATCTCGTGATCGCTGACGATGCAATCGACGGACTCGTCCAGTGTGTCCAGCGTCTCCAGGGCTGCATCCGCACTCGTCGTCGTCTCCACGTGGAACCGGTCGTCCTCGCGTTCGAGGAGGGTCGCACTCAATTCGAGGAACTCCGGATCGTCGTCGACGTGGAGGATCCGGATCGGCTCACTCATTGTCTCGTTCTCTCTGCCCGGTGTCAAATGAGTGTCGGCTATTTCGGCGATCGATAGCACCGCAGCGGCTGGCACTGGGCCGTTCCGGGCCGCCACTGACAGAATTCACATCTTGGCGGGCGCATCTGCTCGTCACGTACGTTCACCGGAGCGGCAGGCCGCTCCGAGCCGTCGCTCACGATGTTCGCGACGACCTCGCAGAATGCGCCGGGAGACTCACGTCGTTCGTCTCCCGAGCCCTGGCTCGATACTCTCGCCAGGACGCCGACCGGGAGTTCGCCGAGTGGAACGAGGCGACCGTCGATCGACGAAGTCGATCGGAACTGAGCAGAAGCGAAGCTTCTGCGAACGCCGTGAGACTCGCGGTGCTCGTCTCGCGAGAGCTGGCTCGCAATGCTCACCAGCGGGTCGGTCGGCAGCTGCGCGAGCGAAGCGGGGTCAAGTACAGAAACGGAGCGTACCGAAGTGTTCGGAGAAACGACCGCCGGGAGTGCGCCGACCGGGACTGAGCAGAAGCGAAGCTTCTGCGAAGGTCGGTCGGCAAGCGAAGGACGAGCGTAGCGAGGAATGAGTGCGCCGACCGGGATTTGAACCGAAGGAAGACGGTCCGGGCGTGCGGCCTCACTCCGTTCGGCCGTTCCGGGCTGCGACTTCCAGGATTCAAATCCCGGCGGGCGCATCTGCTCGTCACGTACGTTCTCCGGAGCGGCAGGCCGCTCCGAGCCGTCGCTCAGGATATTCGCGCCGACCTCGCAGAATGCGCCGACCGGGACTGAGCAGAAGCGAAGCTTCTGCGAAGGTCGGTCGGCAAACGACCGAAGGGAGTGCGCCGACCGGGATTTGAACCCGGGCCATGAGCTTGGAAGGCTCAGGTCCTCCCACTAGACCACCGGCGCGCTTCGTCACTGCGTTTCTCGTGCGCCGCCCCTCGCCTCAGTTCGTTCGGCGAGACACCGGCGCTCACTCGGACGTATCAGGGTACGGAATAAGGGCCTTACCCTTCGCGTCGGCGATCACACGTCGAACACGACGTACGCCCGCCAGCCGTCGGGTGTCTCCGCCAGTTCCAGATCGGAGTACGTGACGGCCTTGATTTCCCGGGCATCGATGGCCTCGAACGGCACGCCACGGGCGCTCGCCTCGACGACCCACCGATCTCCGGACTGCGTGACGGTGGCGTCGTTGTCCACCGGGAGCACCGACCGGACGTCGCGCTCGTAAATCAGCTCGTCGAGGTAGTCGAAGAGGAGCGCTTCACGGCCCTCCGCGTCGACCCTGAGCTCGAACCGCTCGCCACCCGTGTCCGGAATGTCGTCGCACATCGTCGCCGCGAGACCATCAGCGACCGTGGCGACGGCGCCGTCGAGCGTTTCGGCCTCGGCCTCGACGGCGACGTCCGCGGTGTGCTCCCGGAGCCAGTACGGCATCGAGAGCCGGTTCGTGGTCAGCGCTCTTGGTTCGGTCGATTGCCCGCTCGGAGCGGAGCGTCTCGACGGCCCCGAACTCAGCAACCGCAACCGGAAAACCACCAGACGACGCACCGAAACCATTCAGTACCATTCAGCACCATCGTCGAACAAGCGACACGTAGTTACCCCAGGCGACCACATTTCACGGTAACACATGCAGGCGGCGTTGGTAATTCTGGACGGCTGGGGCCTCGGCGATCACGACAGGCGCGACGCAGTCAAGGCCGCCGACACGCCGGTCTTCGATGAAGCCGCCGAGGAAGGCGCCTACGGCACGCTGACCGTCTCCGGGCGTGCGGTCGGACTCCCCGACGGACAGATGGGCAACAGCGAGGTCGGCCACCTCAACATCGGCGCCGGCCGGGTGGTCAAACAGCCCTACACGAAGATCAACGACGCGATCGAGGCCGGCGACCTCGACGACAACGAGGCGCTCCTCGCGGCAATCGACGGCGCTCGCGAGCGCGGCGGCCGAGTCCACTTCATGGGTCTCGTCAGCGACGGCGGCGTCCACTCCGCACAGCAGCACCTCCACGCGCTGATCGATCTCGCTGCCGAGCGCGACGCCACGGCGGTCACGCACGCATTCACCGATGGGCGGGACACTGACCCCGACTCCGGTGAGGGGTTCCTGTCGGCGCTGGGCGCCCACGCCGAGCAGGCAGGGACCGGCGACGTCGCCACGGTCACCGGTCGCTACTGGGCGATGGACCGCGACACGAACTGGGAGCGCACGAAGAAGGCCTACGACGCGATCGCCGAACGTGAAGCCGAGTTCGAGGCGCCGAGTGGAGTCGCGGCCGTCCGCCAGGCCTACGACCGCGGGGAAACCGACGAGTTCATCGAGCCGACGCTGGTCGAGGGCCAGCCCGCCCTGCAGGACGGTGACGCCGTCGTCTTCTTCAACTTCCGCCCGGACCGCGCCCGGCAGCTCGTCCGGATGCTCACCGACACGAAGCCCGCGTGGCCATTCGAGATCGATCAGCCGGCGATCGAACTGACGACCCTGACGGAGTACGACGAGACCTTCGAGTTCCCCGTCGCTTTCCCGCCGGAGGCGCCCGAAGCGACCCTGGGGAGCACGCTCGCCGATCACGGACTCACCCAGCTTCGACTCGCCGAGTCCGAGAAGTACCCCCACGTCACCTACTTCCTCAACGGCGGCCGCGAGGTCGCCTACGAGGGCGAACGGCGCGAGATCGTCGAATCCCCGGACGTTCCGACATACGACCTCCAGCCGGAGATGAGCGCGGAGGGCGTCACGGACGAGGCGGTCGGCATCATCGACGCCGACGATCCCGACGTGCTCGTGCTCAACTACGCGAACCCCGACATGGTCGGCCACACCGGCGACTACGACGCGGCCATCGCTGCCGTCGAGGCCGTCGACGCCCAGCTCGGTCGCCTGCTCGATACGCTCGACGACCACGGCGCGCACGTCCTGCTCACGGCGGATCACGGCAACGCCGACGACATGGGGACCGAGGCGGAGCCCCACACCGCACACACGACGAACCCTGTGCCGTTCGTCTCACTGGCGCCGTCGGCATCCGCCGCCGCGGCGGGCGATCGAACAGGCGGCCATCGCGTCAGATCGGGCGGCACGCTCGCCGACATCGCGCCGACGATCCTCGAACTGATCGGCGTCGAACAGCCACCGGTCATGACCGGCGAGAGCCTGCTTCTCGACGCGGAGTGAGAGGAGCTGCCAGCCGCTCACGCCCCCGAGCACCCGTGACGATGCCGAAACCATCTGCTACCATCTGAAAATGTCCCGTCAGCGTCGGACGATTCGCCGAGACGTGTCAGGTAAATAAGTGCGGCACGCTTTACCCGGTCCCTCCGCTACGCAGACCCATGGTACGAATCGTCGGCGTGGGGCTCACGCCGTTCGGAACGACGCCCGAGCGAACCGGGCGTGACATGTTCGCCGAGGCCAGCGACGCCGCTTTCGCGGACGCCGGCGTCCCGCGGACGGACGCCGAGGCGCTGTACTACGGCAACTTCATGGGCGCGCTCGCGGAGCACCAGGGCCACCAGGGACCGCTGATGGCCGAGGCAGCGGGGATCCAGGCACCGGCGACGCGGTTCGAGACGGCCTGCGCGTCGAGCGGCGCCGCGGTCCGGCACGCCGTCCAGACGCTCCGGAACGGCGAGGCAGACCTCCTGCTCGTCGGCGGCGCCGAGCGAATGACGAATCTCGGGACCGACGGTGCGACGGAGGCCCTCGCCATCGCTGCCGACGACCTCTGGGAGGTTCGAGCCGGCGTCACCTTCCCCGGCGCGTACGCCCTGATGGCGAACGCCTACTTCGACACCTACGGCGGCAGCCGCGAGGATCTCGCCCACGTCGCCGTCAAGAACCACGAGAACGCGCTCGAGAACGAACACGCACAGTATCAACAACGGATCGACGTCGACACCGTTCTCGAGGCGCCGACGGTCTCGGCGCCGCTGGGTCTCTACGACTCCTGCCCGATCAGCGACGGGGCGAGCGCGATCGTCCTCGCCAGCGACGAGTACGTGGCCGAGAACGACGTCGACGCGCCGGTTTCGATCACCGGCACCGGCCAGGGCGGCGACAACCTCGCGCTCCACGATCGCGAGTTCCTTGCGCGCTCGCCCGCTGCGGAGGATGCGGCGACCGAAGCCTACGACGACGCCGGGGTCGGTCCCGACGACGTCGAACTCGCGGAGGTGCACGACTGCTTCACGATCGCGGAGGTGCTCGCTCTCGAGTCGTTGGGCTTCTACGAGCCCGGCGAGGCGATCGGCGCCGCGCGGCGCGGCGAGACGACGGCGACCGGCGACCGCCCCATCAACCTCTCGGGCGGTCTGAAGGCCAAGGGCCACCCCGTCGGCGCGACCGGCACCGCCCAGATCGCGGAACTGACCCAACTCCTCAGGGGCGACCACGTCAACAGCGACGCCGTCCCCGACGCGACCGTCGGGCTCGCACACAACGCCGGCGGAACGGTCGCGAGCGCGTTCGTCCACGTCGTGGAGGTGGCAGAATGAGCGATCCCGACGACTCCGCGGGCGAAGCGGGCTACGACGAGTGGATCGCTGCCCTCGAGGATGGCGAAGGCTACTATCTCGCCTGTCCCAACGGCCACGGCTCGCTCCCGCCTCGCCGTCGCTGTCCCCACTGCAGTAGCGGCGAACTGACCGAGCAGGCACTCCCCGAGACCGGGACGATCGCGACGTTCACCGAGACGCAGGTGCCGATCCCGAGCTTCGCCGACGACGCGCCGTACGTCGTCGCTATCGTCGACTTTGGTGACATTCGACTCACCGGGCAGCTCGGCGAGATCGATCCGGCAGCGGTCGAGATCGGGCAGCTCGTGGCGCCCGAGATCGTCGAACGGGAGACGACGGGCGAACCGCTGGTCGCGTTCCGTCCAGTCTGAGGAAGCGCGCTCCGCACTCCACCTACACGGCGTTCTCTCTAATTGAACTGGCGACCGACTCTGAAGTCGCTCAGACGGTCGGCGGCACGAGGCCGAGTTCGAGGGCGGCCAGCGTCTCCGCCGGATGCTCGAGATGTGGCAGCCGCTTCGCGTAGTCGACGACGACCAGCCGCGCGTCGGTCGCGGCGGCCAGATCTCGGCCGGACTCCAGCGAGGGGTCGGTCGATTCGCGGCCCCAGAGCAGGGTGACGTCGGCTTCGACGTCCGCCAGCGCAGCCTCGACCTCGATACCGGGATCGAGGTGGCCGCCGAGATACGAGGCGGGAGCGTACCGCGCGCCCGGCTGGTGGGCGGCCGTCCAGCAGTACTCGAGGAACTCCGCGGGTGGTGCACCGTAGAACCGGGCTCCGACGGCGCCGCTTCGCAGTCCGCCACCGCTCGTCAGTCCGTTGTAGATCGCGGTCCCGAAGACAGGCGAGCGGAGCAGCGCTCGCCGTCCCACCGACTGACTACCGGTGTCCGCGACCGGCGTGACGAGCACGAGCTGCTCGACGTCGGCGCCCGGCGCGGCCAGCGCAGCGTAGCTCCCGGCGAGACCCACCGCGACGACTGCAGGACTGTCGTCGCTGGCCGGAACGTCCGCGAGGAAGTCGCCCACGAACGCTTCGTAGATGCTCGCGGAGTAGGTGATCGGCGGGCGGTCAGAGCGGCCGTATCCCGGCATATCCGGTGCGTAGACCCGGTGGTCCTCGGCGAGCGTCTCCGCCACGCCGACGAACTCCCGGCTGGTACCGACGACGCCGACGTCGTGAAACAGCACGATAGGCGGATCCTCAGGATCGCCCAGCGCGGCGTAGCTCACGTCCATGCCGCGCCAGCGGTAGTGGTCCTGATCGCCAGGCAGCCCCGGCGGGAGTTCCCCGCCGCCGCGACCGAGCGCCCGGTTCCCGACCGCTGCGATGCCGGCGCCGGCCGCGAGTGCGACGGATCGACCCTTCATGGCTCCACGTTCGCCCGGCCGGAACTTAGGCGTGCCGACGCTCCTGTACCATGTCTTCTCGCTGGCTCACGTCCACTGGTGGGATCTCCGAAGCGATCCTCCAAGCGACTTCCGAACGATATCCGCCGTGATCCAGCCTGTCACCTCTCCACGCCGACCGGGACCCTCCAACACCTGCCAGCACTGTTATCCCATCGTATCCCATTTTATGAGCACATGTGTATCGCGCCGACGGGGGTTCACAGGCCTCGAGGGCCGCTCCAGTGAGAGTGGAGAACGGCGATTTCGAGAGCGACGTCCTCGGAGCGATCAGCGAGGCGGTTCTGGTGACCGGGCGAGAGGGGCGGATCGTGTACCAGAGCCCCTCGGTCTCGAGCGCATTTGGCTACGAAGACGACGAACTCGTCGGAGAGCAGACGCTCGATCTCGTCCACGAGGAGGATCGAGAGGAGATCGCCGCCCTCGTCGAGCGGATCGGGCCCGACAGTACGGAGCAATCGGAGTGCCGAATCGTCGACGGAACTGGCTCCTGGCGGTGGGCGGAACTCTCCGTCACGGATCCGGTCGAGAGCTCTATCGACGGCTACGTCGTCAGCGCGCGAGACGTGACCGAAGAGGTCCACGCCCGCTGGGACCGTGAAGAGCTGCTGGACCGGATGGCTGAGGCATTTTTCGCCATCGACACCGACTGGCACGTGACGCACGTCAACCGACACACCGAGTCGCTCCTGGGCGTCGAGGCAGCCGAGGTCGTCGGGAAGCCGCTGCAGGACGTCTTTCCCGGCGGGCTCGACTCGACGTTCGACGAGGAGTTCCGCGACGCAATGGCGACCGGGGAGCCCCGGCAGTTCGAGGGGTACTACGAGCCTCTGGACTCCTGGTTCGCCGTCGCGGTGTATCCCGGCGAGACCGGACTCTCGGTGTTCTTCGAGGACGTTACCGATCGCAAGCAGACGGAGCTCGCTCTCGCGAAAAACGAGAAAGCGCTCCGGGACCTCCACGACGTCGCGGCCGACAAGGAGCTGGCCTTCGAGGAGAAGCTCGTCCGGCTGCTCGATCTGGGCTGCGATCGCCTCGATCTTCGCCTCGGCTTCCTGACGCAGATCGAGCAGTCCAGCGACGCGCCCGACGGCGTCGGTACCCAGCGCGTGGTCGAGGTGCAGGGCGACCACGAGCTGCTGGTACGGGGCGAGTCCTGCCCGCTCTCGGAGGCCTACTGTCAGCGAACCATCGAGACTGACGAGCTCATGGCGACGCGAAACCCCGAGACGGAGTGGGTTCCCGAGGAGGCCTACGACGTCTTCGGCCTCGAGACGTACGTCGGTGGGAAGCTGATCGTCGACGGCGAGATCTACGGCACGCTGTGTTTCGCCGACACGGTGCCACGGGAGACGCCGTTCCGCTCCGACGAGGAGGCGTTCGTGGAGCTACTCGTCGAGTGGATGGCGTACGAACTCGAACGAAAGCGTCGTGAATCCCGGCTCGAACAGCAGAACGACCGGCTCGACGCGTTCGCCTCGATGGTCTCACACGACCTCCGGAACCCGCTCACGGTCGCGCAGGGGAATCTGGATCTCGCTGCCGACTCCGGTGAGGAGGAGCACCTCGCGATCGTCGCCGAATCGCTCGACCGGATGGAACGACTCATCGACGACATGCTCCTGCTCGCCCGAGAGGGCCAGGACGTGGGCGACACCGACCCGCTCGATCTCGGTTCGGTCGCCCGCGACGCGTGGGGTTTCGTGGCGACGAAGTCGGCGACCCTGGAGGTCGTCTGCGAGGGGTGTACGGTCGCCGCGGACCGCGACCGGCTGCTCCAGCTTCTCGAGAACTGCTTCCGCAATTCGATCGATCACGGCCAGGCCGATGTACACGTCCGCGTCGATCAGCTTGACGACGGCTTCCTCCTCGAGGACGACGGCCCCGGCATTCCGCCGGACGTGCGCGACTCCGTGTTCGAGACCGGCGTCACGTCCGAGGAGAGTGGCACCGGGTTCGGGTTGGCGATCGTCGAGCGCATCGCCACGGCTCACGGGTGGACCGTGACCGTCGGCGAGAGCGCCGAAGGCGGCGCACGGTTCGAGTTCCGCGCCGACTAACCGATACTGCGGTCTGATTCTCTGCGGATCACACGCCCGACGCCGCCAACCCTTATCCGCCAACCGAGCGTAGCAACTGGTATGTCACTCGACGTGGGCCCTCCCGAACCGCCCGAACTGGAACCGATCGATCCCGACGACTACGAGGACGTCGAGGTCGTCTCCGACAGCGACTATCGCCGGGAGGAACTCGGGGACTTCCTCGAAGGCGGCGCCTGGGAGGAAGCCTTCGACACGTGGCGCGACGACACGGACATGGACGAGGACACCTTCGCCGTCGTCGAGGATCTCGGCCTCTTCGAGGAGTACGACTTCTTCTGGGACGCGTTCGCCGACCGCGTCGGCTACCACTCGCCGGGCGTGCCCGAGAACTGGAAGGAGATGGACATCCACCCGGAACTGAACACCTGGGAGCGCGCCTCGACGATCAACGCGGAGCTCGCGGAGCTGGGCCAGATCGTCTGTGACGTGCTCAAAGCCAGCTACGTCGACTGGGAGAGCGAGTACGATGCGCCGGACGATCTCCCCGAGTTCGACTGATCGCCGGTCCCGGCCCTCCAGCGGTGCATCAATTCTACGCAGTGTTCGGACTCGCTGGGCTCACTCGACGTCGCCCTAAATCGTCACTCGGGAGCGAAGAACGTCGCTTAAGTGGAGGGGCACCCCTTGGTGTGACATGTACTTCGCCGGCGTCGACCTGGGCGCCACGAACACGCACGTCGCCGTCGCCGACGACGAGGGCACCATCATCGGCGAAGACGAGCGACCCACGCCCCGTGGGCCGACCGGGATCGCGGTGACCGAGGAGATCCTCGACGCGCTACGGACGGCGGCCGATCGTGCCGGCGTCGATCCCGTGGACATCGTGGCTGCGGGGATCGGTTCGATCGGTCCCCTCGATCTCGCCGAAGGAACGATCGAGGATCCCGCGAACCTCCCCGGCAATATCGGCACCATTCCACTGACGGGGCCGATCGGGAACCTCATCGAGAGCGAGGACGTCTACCTCCACAACGACACAAACGCCGGAGTCATCGGCGAGCGATTCTTCAGCGACCGCAACCCCGACGACATGGTCTACCTGACGATCAGTTCGGGGATCGGTGCGGGCGTCTGCGTCGACGGCAACGTCCTCGACGGCTGGGACGGCAACGCCGGCGAGGTCGGTCACATGATGCTCGACCCACAGGGCCATCTCACCTGTGGCTGTGGCTCCGACGGCCACTGGGAGGCCTACTGTTCGGGGAACAACATCCCGACCTACGCACGATTTCTCCACAACGACGATCCGATCGACACCGCCGTTCCGCTCGACGATCCCGACTTTTCCGCTGCCGACATCTTCGAACACGCTGGCTCCGACGCGTTCGCCGACCACGTCGTCGACCAGATCGCCCACTGGAACGCGATGGGCGTCACGAACGTCGTCCACGCGTACGCGCCGATCGTTATCTACGTCGGCGGTGCCGTGGCGATGAACAACCCCGAACTCACGCTCCAGCCGATCCGGGAGCGCCTCGACGACATGGTGTTCACCAACATCCCCGACGTCCAGCTGACCACGCTCGGCGAGGACGTCGTCGTCAAGGGCGCCGTCGCCAGTGCGATGACCGCCGGGACTGGGGATCAGCGTCGGCTCCGGAACTGAGGATTTCAGACGGTTCCACCCGGATCCGATCCCGCTTCTCGACCGCTTTCCCGTATCTCGCCACAGCTCGCCCCACCTCGCCCCACCTCGCCCCACCTCGCCCCACCTCGCCCAACTTCGACCGCCACCGGCACCTCGTCCTACTCGTCGGCTTCAAGCGCCGCCAGTCGATCCAGCGCGTACGCGATCCGGAGCATATCCGCAGCGTCGCCGCGGTCGAACACCAGCTCGTCCGTCGAGTGGACGTGCGCGAGGACGTCCTCGGAGGCGTGGTCTGGCGCCGCGGCGATCCCGGCGTTCTCGGCGCCGACCCACTCCATGATCCGGAGGTCGGTCTTGGAATCGCCCATCACGAGCGCGAACGGGTCGTCGATGCCGAGCACGTCGTAGGCAGCCGCCACGCCGTCGGGTTTGGTCAGCTCGCGACTGGTGAGCTCCGCGGCGTCCGCCTCGTAGTAGGCGACGTCGATGCGCTCGAGGACGGCGGTGAGTGACGAGGGAGCGTTTGCCAGGTCGCGATCCGGGATCGCGTCGCGAGAGTCGAGGACGGCGCGGATCTCGGGGTCAGCGGCTGCGTACGCCGCGCGGGCCCACTCGCTTGCTTCGGTGGGATCGATCGATTCGATAGAATCGGTCGAATCTGTAGCGGCGTCGTTCGTGGACGCGTTCGCTGTCGAATCCGCGGCTTCGTTCGACGCAGCGATCTGCTCGGCCGCGACCGCGCCGAGCACGTCGATCTGGTGGACGAGCGCGTCGTCGATCAGCTCCCGAGCGCGATCCGACCCCGTCGCGGCGTTGGGCTTGACCGTCACGTTGAACTCGTTGCCCTGGAGGTGCGATCCCCGGCGGAGGTCGGCCGGCGCGTCTCGAAACAGTCGGGAGCGGACGCCCTCGAAGATCGCGACGACGGTCTCGTCGAGCGTTTCGTAGAGGAGCCGCTTCGAGTCCGCGCCGTGGCCCGGGGTGAAGACGCCGTTGCCGGACTCGTAGACGATGGAGCAATCGCCGGAGTGGACGAGTTCGCTACCCAGCCCCTGGATGAGAAACCCCTTGACGTTCTCGAGGGTCTGGCCCGTACAGACGACGATGGGGACGCCCATCTCGTGAAACTCGGTGAGGAGGTGCAGCGTTTCTCGCGGTATCTCGTTGTCCGTGCTCCCAGCCGAGCGGAGCGTCTCGTCGACGTCGAGTACGAGCACGTTCACCGCCCGATCGTAGGTCGTGAGAAGGTCGAGTGCCGTAAACGCCTGATCGCGGGAGGCCCGCGCAGCGATCTCGGCGTAGACGGCGGCCGTCTCATTGTCCGTCGCGGCGATGTCGGGTCGCGTGGCGAGGGACCGCGGGGCGTCACTCACGAACGACTCGACGATCGCGGATTTCTGCTCGGCAAGCGCCTCGCTGACCGCCTCCCAGTGTTCCAGTGCTACCCGGGAGTCCAGCGCGGGGAACAGGTCGACGAACGCCTGGTGGTCGCGTAGCCGCCCGGTGTCGAACTCCGCGTAGAGCCGATAGAGGCGGTCGTACTGCTCCATGGTACAGGTCGCGTCGCAACCCGGGAAAAGGATTGCTTCCGGGACCATTGCTCCGAATCCGAGTACCATTGCCACCGGCGGCGGGGTGCCAGGAGCGTCGCAGGGGGTCGTACCGCGAGGGACGCAGTGCTGTCACCGGATCTGCTGCCACCCGCTGCCAACCACAACGAGCATACCACTCGCATCCAGAACCGATCCCATGGAGACGACGCGACATTTCACTGCGACGACCTACGTCGTTGCCGAGGGCGCGGTCGCCCTCCACTTGCACGACAGGATTGGGAAGTGGTTACCACCGGGCGGCCACGTCGATCGCGGCGAGCTTCCTCACGAGGCAGCGCTTCGAGAGGTCGCGGAGGAGACCGGACTCGACGCGACGCTCGTCGCCGAGCAGGACGAGATCGGGTCGCCGACCGTCGAGCCGCTACCCCAGCCCCAGCACCTCCAGCTCGCGGACGTGAATGTCCACGGCGAGGCTGGCACGGCCGACGCCGAGGTCGGACACCAGCACGTCGACCTGGTCTACTACGCGGCCGCGCCGGACCGCTCGATCGACCCGGCCGACGACGAGGAGCCCGCCGAGGCCTGGGAGTGGTTCGACGTCGAGACGCTGGCGAGCGACGACGAGCTCGACGCCGACGTCGCGGAGATCGCACAGCGGGCAATCCAGGCGGTCCGCGGCTGGCGAACGGAACAGTAATCGACCCGCTGTGGGGGAATCTCTTGTCGCTGGTTCGTCTTCCTGTCTCTTGTTGCGATCCCGTGCCGTCTGTTCAACCTCGTTCCGTGTGCATACTACCGTTCCATATCTGTGATTGCGTGCCGATCGCCGATTTACTACGATCTGAATACAAACGTTTACCCTCTGGCATGTGCATCGGTGTCGCATGAAGGTCGTCGCAGTTCGTGAGGGGGAGCAGACGCCGACGCTGATGGAGAAACCTCGTCCGGAGCCTGCCGCGGGCGAAGCGCTCGTTCGGACGCTCCGGGTCGGCGTCGACGGAACCGATCACGAGGTGCTCGGCGGTGGTCACGGCGGGTTCCCGGAGGGTGAAGATCACCTCGTGCTCGGACACGAGGCCGTCGGCGTCGTCGAGGATCCGAATGGCACCAGGTTCGAGGCGGGCGACGTCGTCGTGCCGACGGTTCGACGGGCGCCTGAGGGCCAGGAAGACAACGAATTCTTCGCGCGCGGGGAGCCCGACATGGCGCCGTCGGGGCAGTACCAGGAACGGGGGATCGTGGGCGCGCACGGCTTCATGGCGGAGTATTTCACCAGCCCCGGCGAGTATCTCGTCCCGTTGCCGCCCGAACTGACCGACATCGGCTTCCTCGTCGAGCCGTTGTCGATCACGGAGAAGGCCCTGGAGCTGTCCTACGCCTCGCGCTCGTCCTTCGAGTGGAACCCCGAGAGCGCGATGGTGCTGGGCAACGGCTGTCTGGGCCTACTGACGCTGGGGATGTTCGAGCACACCGAGGGCATCGACCGGAGCTACTGTCTGGGTCGCCGGGACCGTCCCGATCCCACGGTCGACATCATCGAGGCAATCGGCGCGACCTACGTCGATTCTCGCGAGACGGCCGTCGACGAACTGCCCGACACCGTCGAGTCGATGGATCTCGTCTACGAAGCGACGGGGTACGCTCCACACGCGTTCCAGACGATCGAGGCGCTCGCGCCCAACGGCGTCGGTGCGTTGCTGGGCATCCCGGGGAGCTGGGAGTTCGAGATCGACGGCGGCGCACTCCACGAGGAGCTCGTGCTCCACAACAAGGCGCTGATCGGCTCCGTCAACTCCCACGTCCGGCATTTCGAGGGTGCAATCGAGGATCTACAGGCGCTGCCGGACTGGCTGATCGACGACGTGATCACCGGCGTCTACGGTACGGACGAGCTCGACGCAGCGTTCGACGACAGCAACACGACTATAAAAACGGCCGTCGAACTCTCGACGAGATGAAGAACGTCGACGACCTCATCGACAGCGCCTCGGAGCTCGCCGAGCAGGGGCTCTCCAAGGGCGAGATCGCGGACGAACTGAACGTCTCTCGCGAGACGGCGAGCTGGCTGGTCGAGCGCGGCGGCAAGAACGCGAGCGCCGCGGACGTCGTCTCCTCGAGCGCCAGCGACATCCACGTCGACTGGAGCGCCTTCGGCCGGGACAGCACGCGATTGAACCACCTCGGCGCGGCGATGGCGGACATGCTCGCAAGCGAGTCCGAAGACGTCGACCTCACGATCGGCATCGAGAAAGCCGGCGTGCCGCTCGCGACGAGCGTCGCGCGCATTCTCGACACCGACCTCGGCGCCTACGCCCCGCGCAAACACCAGTGGGAGGAAGGGGACATCGAGGACCACGGCGGCACCTTCTCGCGAAATTTCGCCGGTATCCGCGACCGCGAGTGCTACGTGGTCGACGACACGATCACCTCCGGCACGACGATGACCGAGACGGTCGAGGCGATCCGCAACGAGGGCGGCGAGCCCGTCGCCTGCATGGTGCTCGTCGACAAGAGCGGCGTCGACGAAATCGAGGGCGTTCCGGTCTACTCGCTGTTGCAGGTCATCTCCGTCGCCGGCGAGTAACCCGAGCGTACGAGGTCGTCCGGAGTGCGGTCGGTCGAAATCCCGGCTGTCTGATCGCCGGTCCAGATGTGTCACGGCTCGCCGATCGTTTTCCACGATTACGCGTCGCCAGGTGGATCACAGGCCGACGTTACTCCCCAGCGTGCGAGCCGTTGGCTTGCCTCTGCTATCTTTTCCCAACAGGTTTTCTGCCGTAACGAATGGTAGCCACTATAAGTTCCCGAGCCCTAGTATCGATCGACCGCTTACCTGCCGCAGCTCTCACCCCAATCATGTCATCGGAAAACACAGCGAGCGTCTACCGGCTCCACTCCACCCTTGAACTGCCTCTCGAGGACGTCCACGAACTCATGGACGACGGCGAGTTCCCGGAGGGTGTCGCCGACGTCGACGTCACCCGACGGAACAACACGCTCATTCTCAGCGCCACGGCGGAGGACACCTCGATCAGCAAGTACACGCCGACGGCACAGCTCAAAGCCAGCGTCGTCGAGAACCGCGTCTACGAGGAGGACCCCGAAGAGGTCCGCCGACGCCAGGGCGGCCCCAGCTGGGGCGACGAGGAAGAAGAAGAAATCGAGTCCGAGCTCGTCGAGTACGCCGCGTTCAAGGGCGACCGCGAGACCGTGCTCCAGAACACGCAGCTCCAGTACGAGATGTTCCAGGTGCTCCGCGAGATCGCACTCATCTCCGAGAAAGGCACGCTGACCGCGATCACCTGCGACGACGGCGAACTCGACTCCTGGCGCATCGTCGAGGGCGACGAGCGCCCCTCCAGCATCGAAGTCGTCGAAGGGCCTGCCGACGAGGACGCCGCACAGAGTGGCGTCAACTGGCGGGACAACAAGTTCATCAGCGACTGATTCCTGCGGCAGCGTCGGTGCGTCTGGTCCGTTCGATCGTCGTCCATTTCTCCTTGCGTTCGATTGTCAGATTCACTCTCGCGTTCGACCCTCCATTCCACTCCGTCGTTCGATCGTCCTCGCTACTTCTGTTCTTGCACCGGGAATGCGACCTCCAGCGTCGTTTTGAACTCGACGATCTCTCCGTCCTCCACCGTCGCCGTCCGGTCTTCCACCTCGACGCCGGAGATGCCCTCGATCGTGTGACTGGCCGTCCGGACGGCCTCCTCTGCGGCGTGATCCCACGACTCTTCGGAGGTTCCGAGCACTTTGACGATCTTGACTGTGGTCATGCAGTCACCGTACGTCGGGACGGGATTTAGCTAGGCGCCGAATAGATCCCCGTCCACGTCCGGTGGCTCTGCCTACCGGCGTGGAACGGCCCATCTGTCCACGGTTCCCCTCCATTGATTGTCCGGCTCGTCGAACCGGGTGATATGTCGACGATTCCCGACGCTCTCTGTTGCTCGTTCGGTGACGAACATTCCGGTCGACTCGTTGGAATCCAGCGAACCGACGGCTCGCTCCAGACGGCCGACTCGCTGGCCGTTCCGGCACCGATGTTTCTCGCCGTGGCACCAGATGGTGACCACGCCTACGCAGTCCTCGATCACGACGGTGGTGAGATCCGTACGGTCGCGATCGCAGACGATGGCGGGCTCGTCGAGCTGAACCGCCACCCGACCGGCGGAGCGGAGCCGTGTTACGTCAGCGTCGATCGGGCCGGCGAGTTCGCCTTCACCGCGAACTACACCGGCGGCTCGGTCTCACTGTTTCCGATCGAGCCCGACGGCAGCCTCGGCGAGCGAGCCCAATTGATCGAGCACGAGGGCTCCGGCCCGAATACCGAGCGCCAGGACGATGCCCATCCCCACTCGATCGTCCCTGGGCCCGACGATCGGTTCGTCTACGCACCCGACCTCGGCACCGACGAGATCTGGTGTTACGAGCTCGATCGCGAGGCCGGTCTACTCGAGCCAGCAGCCCAGCCCACCGTCGAGATTCACGCCGGCGCCGGCCCGCGCCACCTGGCCTTCCACCCGAACGGCGAAACCGCCTACCTGCTCAACGAACTGGACTCGACGCTGACGGTGCTGGCACGCGAGGGGTCCTCCGGCGCGCTCGATCCCCTCGAGTACGTCGACGCGCTCCCCGGTGATCTCCCGGACGAGGAGCGAGCCGAGAGCTACACCGCCGACATTGCGGTCCATCCCTCCGGAAACTGGTGTTACTGCTCGAACCGCGGCCACGATTCGATCACCATCTTCGACCTCGGCGGGGCCGACGGTCGCGCGGTCGAGCGGATCGCGAACGAGCCCGTTCGCGGCGAGTGGCCTCGCGACGTCGCGCTGACCCCGGACGGCAGCCACCTGTTCGTCGAGAATCGTCACACCGACGAGATCGTCACGTTTGCCGTCGACGCCACGGACGGCTCGCTTTCGGCCACGGGCGACACCCTCTCGATCACGGAACCGATCTGTCTGGCGTTCCGCGAGGATCTGTAGACGGACTACAGCGGCGCGTGGCGTTCCAGCTTCACCGTGGGAACGCCAGGCACCTCGACGGACTCGACGGTGATCGTCGGCCAGTCGCCGGTGACGGTCAGGGGCTCGATGCGATCGGCGGTCACGAGCTGCGTGTCCTCGCTCTTGGCGCCCTGGATGGTCGGGTTCCAGCTGTAGGCCATCGGCGCGTGGACCGGATCCGTGGCGTCCGGCGTCGCGATCCACTCCCGCCCAGCGAAGCCCGCGGCACCACCCTGGTGGTGGCGCTCCCACTCGCCCTCGTACCCGACGGCTGCGTAAGCGTCCTGGATCGCCCCGAAGACGTCGCCGGCAGTTCCGGGCTCGTTTGTGGCTGCGTCGTTGGCGGGATAGTCGCCGTTCGCCGCGGCTCGCGTCGCGGCGAGCGCGGTGGCTTCGACGCGAGCAGCGTCTCGGGTGCGCTCGGCGAGCCACTCGGGCGGATCGAAAGCGACGGTTCGCGAGCAAGACGCGTAGAGACCCTCGCGCTGGGCGGTCACCGAGAGGAGTGCGTACTCCCCAAGCGCGTCATCTCTGGCGGTGTAATGGCGATAGCGCTGTGCCCGGCGGCTTCCCCCGACGAGCGCGACCGGGGCTTCGATCCCGCGACGGCGCAGCGCCGCGGTCAGCTCCACCGCGACGTCGGCCTCTACGTCGTCGGAATCGAGCGATCGGCAGACTGTTTCGACGGCGTCGGCGGTGTCCCGCGCGAGCGAGCGATACCGTTCGACGTCGTCCTCGTTCAGCGGCTGTCGAACCGCGCTAGCGTCGAGCGATTGGAACCCTGGTACGTCGAAGTCGGCTGCTGCTGGCGTCGGCGATCGCTCGGGGAGCTCGGTCGCGAGGTCGGAGTCGTACCAGGTGAACTCCTCGACGGCAAACGCGTCGGGAACTTCCTCCTCGCGGATGCGCTGGCCCTCGATCGAGTCGGTGACTGCGCGAAACGTTCCGTCGTACCCCGCAGCAGCGACGCCCACGTCGCCGTCGCGATCGACGACGTTCGAACCCCCTGTCAGCCACGCGAACCCGTTCGGCCGCGCGAACCAGACCGCCTCGAGTCCTGCTGCATCGAGAAATTCGTCGAGCCGGTCTGCACGTGCATCGAGATCGACCATACGCGATGCTCACCGGCCGTGACCTTGAACGCACGGGAGCCGGCGACAGTCGAACAGCCGAAAGCTCCGCCGCTTGGACACCGGCATCGGTCGGCGAGAACCGCCAGATCTGTCAGGCCGTGCTCACGACCGTCGCGTCGGCGGAGGTCCGGCCGCGGTTGAACGAATCAACGCGTGCGCGCACGACGTCGCCCTCGCCCGCACCGCTCGGGACGTCGCCAGCGAACAGCACGAACCCCTCGACTTTCCCCACGGCGACCTGCTCGCCGGAGTGGTGGTCAGTGAACTCCGTGATCGCAAACTCGTACTGCTCGCCGATCTCGACGGGTGGCTCTCGGTCTTGCGCCTCCTCGTGGGCGCGCTTCGACGCCGCCACGTCGCTGGAACGGCGACGGAGCACGACCAGGAAGAAGAGTAGGAGGACGAGGAGCCCCGCCCCGCCTGCCGCGATATATAGCTGCTCCATACCACTCGTTGCTCGGTGGAGGACCGTATTCGTTTGGGGTTCGCGATCCGCTATCCTGGTGGTGAGCTTCTGCGACCGAAACGGGCCAGTGTTCGCTTGTCCTGGTCGGTGGCCGGTCACTCGTAGGCCGATAGTTGGGACTGGACGCCGGCGACCATCTCGGATTTCCGACGGAGCTGCTCCATCTGCACGGGGAGCTCCGAGGACACCCCCTGCACGGCGTCGTGGAACGTCTCCGCCGTTGCGGGACGGTCCATGACGCCGTCACCGAAGGCGTTGCGAACTGCCTCGCGGACCTGCCAGACGCCGACGGGTGCCCAGTACTCGTCGGTGACCTCCCGGAGGACCAGCACCTTGGCCTGGCGGTCGCGCTCGACGAGCTCTTCGAGGACGCCGAGTCGAGCGGCGTAGTAGGCGCCGGCGGTCTCGTCGACGTAGCCGGTCCGGCCCTCGTACCCTTCGCTGGCGGAGGCGAGGAAGTACTCGGCCTCGTCGGGGTTCCAGACGCTGCCCGGTCCTTTCATCTCGACCAGTTCGTACTCCCACTGCCCCGGCGCGAGCACGACCCAGTAGCGGTTGCCGACGTACTCGTTGTACCAGACTTCGACTTCGTCGACGCTCGTGCTGTTCCGGATCTGCCCGTGCATGAACTGCCCGACGGTGTCGTCGACCGCGGTGATCGACCATCGAGTCGGGACGAGCCGTCGGTTGGCCGACTGACCCAGCGCGCCTGCCGAGAGGATGCTGTTGATCTCGTAGACGTCGAACCCGCGCTGCCAGAGGTAGTTCATCGCCCCCTGGGCCTGCCAGTCGTCGTCCTCGAGGGTCTTCTTCACGGCCCGCGGGACGTAGGGGTTCTCCGTGAGATCGACGCGCTCGGCGTTCGCATTCGGTCCGGTCGGCGTGGCGACCGCGTCGGTCGTGAGGTCGATCTCCGGGCTGTCGTCGAGCCCGATCTCGACGCCGACCGGCCGATCGGCGATCGCGACCTCACGCTGCGCCCCGACGACACCATCCCAGACGTCGTCGACGGCGGCGTCCGTGACGTTTGCGCGCCCCTGGGAGTTGAGCATGCCAGTTCGGCGCTGGAGCACGTCGCTCACGCCCAGTCCGTTGTCGTACCACTGGCCACTCGTCGCGTACTCGCCGGCCTGCTCCTCGTCGCCGACGGGAGAGAGGACGCCCGTCGAGATGTTTGGATACCCCGATCGGCCCACGAAGATCTCCGGCGACGTGGAGCCGACGAGCGTGTCGTCGGAGAGTACGTCGTTGAATCTGGTCTCGACGGTATCGAGGTGGTCCGTGATGGCGTAGGACTTCTCCTCCGCGAGCCGTCGCTTCTCGGCGTCGAGGTCGCGGTCGAAGTCGTCGAGGAACTCGTCGAGCCGCATCTAGGAATTCGTAGGGAGTCCGTTCGTTTGAATCTCCCGCTAGGGACGCCTGCTTCAGCTTGGTACTGCACGACGGCGACCGCAAACAGCTTGGAAGCCCCCTCCCGCTGGCGGGATCTAACTCGCTGTGCGCTTCGCTCGGTCGCTACGCTCCCTCACTGCAGTGCTTACTTCGGTAGATCCCGCCAGCGGTCGGCCCCTTCCAGTCCCTCCCAGAATGTCTGGGTCACGGGCTGCTACAGTCCCCAGTTTGCTCGCGGGTCCGTGGGATCGCCAGCGTCAAGCGACCGCGGTGGAAAGGCGGGGTGTGAGCGAGTTTCGTGCCGTCCTCTTCGACATGGACGGCGTTCTGGTCGACACGGAGTCCCACTGGCACGAGCTCTGGGAGTCCGCGGTGTTCAGCGACGCCATCGACGGCGAGCCATCCCGTGACGACGTTCGCGGCCGGAGCTATCCCGAGTCGATCGCCGACCTCGAGGCGAACTACGGTCTCGACCGCGACATGGCCTACTACGAGGAGCTCCTCGAAGAGCGCGCGATCGACCTCTACGGCGAGGAGGCCGACGCCGACACCGCCGTCCACGAGCTGTTCGAATTCGTGCGCGAACGCGGGCTCCCCGTCGGAATCGTCTCCTCGGCCCGCGGCGACTGGATCCAGGCGGTCGTCGACCGGTTCGATCTCGACCCGCTGGACGTCCAACTGAGCGCGTTCGACGCCCCCGGAGAGGGAAAACCGGCGCCGGACGTCTACGAGCACGCAGCGGCGCAGCTGGGCCTCGATCCCAGCGAGTGCGTCGTGATCGAAGACTCGACGAACGGCGTCCGGGCGGCGTCCGCGGCTGGCGCGACGGTGATCCGATTCGCGCTCGGCGAGGACGTCGAGCTGGCAGAGGCGGACTACGTCGCGACGGACGCTGCCGAACTCGAGCGGATTCTCGGCGAGCTACTCGACGGCGATTCCTAAAGTCGACAAACGGCGCCCCGGAATCCCAGTTTTCAGTCGTCGCTGGGCGCCGCCTCGGGCCGGAACTCCCGCGAAATCGCCTTCCACTCGCCGGTCGCGAACCGGTGGTAGTTCACCGCGGCCGGCACGATCGTCTCCGCGAGGATGGACGCGTAGATCCCCCAGAGCGCCAGCGGCGTCCACGCGCCAAGTGCAGCCAGCGGTATCGCGAACCCATACCGGCCCAGCAGGTTCGCGTAGAACGGCCAGCGAGTGTCGCCACTCGCCCGGAGCGGCCCGGTGGCCGCACCGCTAACGCCCCAGAACACCACGCTCAGCGCCGCGACCCTGACGAACTTGGTCGCGAGCGGGAGCGTCGACGCCTCGTTGACGAACCCCATCGCGATCGGGCGGGCGAAGATCACCGCCAGCGCCGCTCCGATCACGTACGTCGCGACCGCCAGTCGGAGGATGTCGCGGCCGTAGAGCCCTGCCTCGTTCTCGTCGCCCGAACCAAGCTCCTGGCCCACGAGGCTCGACGATGCGAGGCTGAACCCCCAGCCGGGCGTGTTCAGGAGGTTCCGGACCTGCCGGCCGATGACGTACGCCGCGACGGTGGTTTCGCCGAACTGCCCGACGAGGAAGAGCAGCGGGAAGCGGGCGACGTTACCGGCCGTGTTCGAGACGACCAGCGGGCTCGCGATTCGCACGAGGTCCCGGAGGATGTCCCGATCGAAGATGGACGCGCTCCGGAGCGAGACGGTCACAGGGAACTCACCGATCCACGGCAGGCTGCCCCGGAGCATTCCGGCGGCGAACGTGCCCGCGACGAGGACGTTCGCCAGCACCGTGCCGAGCGCGGCGCCCGTCACGCCCATTCCGAACCCGAAGATGAACGTCGCGTTGAGTCCGATGTTGACGATCGCGCCGCCACCCCGGACGAGCATCGGCGTCCAGGCGTCGTCCGCACCGACGAGGGCACGCGATCCGATGAGGTTCAGTCCGGCGAGTGGCACGCCGACCGCGAGCACTCGAATGTAGTCCGCACCGTACTCGATGGAGGCCTCGCTCGAGCCGCTACCGACGAGCTCGATCAGCGTCTCGGGAATCGCGGCGAAGAGGATCCCGATCGGGATCGTGATGAGCAGGGCAACCACCGCCGAGCAGGTCACGACCGTACTCAGCTCGTCGTAGGCCTCCGCCCCGTACCGCTGGGAGACCAGCGAGATGGTACCGCCAGCGACGCCGCCGCCCAGCGCGAACGCGAGTCCCCAGAACGCGCCGCCGAAGCCGACGCCCGCGATGGCTGCTGGGCCGATCGCGAGCCCGACCATCGCCACGTCGGCGACGGATTTCGACATGCGCGCGATCCCCGTGAGTATCCGCGGCCACGCGAGATCCGTGGTCCGCTCGATCCGCTCCCGGTCGACCAGCTCGAGGTCGGAGAGCCACCGGCCGACCGCCAGCAGGAGCCAGCGGAGGGGGTTGGGGACCGCCACGCTCCGGCGTAGCCCACTCCGGTATTAAGACGTTGTCTCCCCGGAAAGCCCCGTGGGCGTTCGGTCGCGGATGCCGATCCGACGGCCCCCTGCTCGATCACCCGCCACCAGTCGTGTCTCTCGCCTCGTCGTCGGTGTCCTCCTCGATCGTTTCATCGCCCCCACCCCCGGCGCCCTCCTCCCCTGTTCCGTCGCTTCCACGCTCCTCCACCGCTTCGTCGACTTCCTCGGTCAGGTACTCCTCGGTCCCGACCAGCGCCCAGTCGCGCGTGGGCTCGGGCACGTCCCAGTCCAGGGATTCGATGTCGCTCTGTTCCTGGAGGATGAACGGCCCTGCAGCGAGGGTCCGCAGGGTCACCGACACCGACCGCACGATGTAGGACGTCAGAACGAGGTAGGGAGCGAGTGCAACGGTGTAGGCGAAGATGATACTGAGGAGCAGCGGCGTGAGTCCATAGAAGGAGACCGACGGGAACATCTGCGCGTCGACGGCGAGAATGACGTATGACGTGAACACGATCACCGGCAGAGCGACGTAGAGCAGCCGGCTCGAGAGGAAGGCGAGCTCCCGCTTGTAGTAGAGCGATTTGAAATACTCGCGGCTCGTGCCGACGTGCTGTAACACGTCGATGAGCTCGTCGATCGCCTGGCCCTCTTCGTCGGTGAGCTCGCCGGCGTGCTTGCGTTTGAGCCCTCGGATCGCGTGGAGCTGTTCGGAGTACTCGTAGTCCAGCCCGGCGAGCAGCACCTCGAAGGCCCCCATATCGGCATCCTCGAGCGCCCAGCGTGCGTTCTGTACCGCTTCGGAGATCTCTGTGGTGAGCGTCTCCACGTCGGCCCTGAACTCCTCGTTGGTACTGTCGGCGGCCACGCTGGTCAGCTCACGGAGCTGAACGGAGATGCCATAGAGTACGGCGACCATGAAATCCGCCGGCCGCGCTGGCGTCACGTCGGCCTCGATGAACCCCTCGATTCGCCGATGGAAATCCAGCGATGCCTCGATCCGTTCCTCCTGGTTCTCGAGGTCGGTGATCTCCTGGGAGAGCACGACGGAGTTGATCGAGACGACGACCGAAACGAGCAGTATCGCGCCGCTGAGCAGGGAACTGAACAGTCGCTGGGTGGCGTTCGTCTCGTTGAGCAGGTCGTGCATCCCGACCGGTTTGACGAGTGACAGCACCAGGATGACGCCGAAGACCCCGATCATGAGAACGAGCGTGACAGTCAGTCGGCCGCCGGTCAGCAACAGCCACCGCTTCACTCGGCTCTCTCCGGGCGTCGAGAGCGGGACGTTCAGCGGCCCTCTCTCGTCTGAGTCGCTCACGCGTGTGTGGATGCCCGACGGCGTTTCGACGACGTTCTCACTGGCGCTCTCCGGCTGGGATCAGTCCACGGCCTCCCCGACGATATTGTGACAATTTTCATTTTTGTTCTGTGATTTGTGGACAATGTCGAGTCGAAAATTCGGGGTACAGCGGTAAAATTACTGTGGGGATATCGACGATACAATCTGTATATAATTTCCGAGTTGTCTGGTACGTGGATGGCTATCGACGACGATTTGACGGCGAGCACTCCGGCCGGTCCCGGGCCCAGTCAGTGCCGCCACTGAACCCTCGTAGCTGAATCGTGGGAGTCGTCAGCTTCTTGGCCGGCGAGCACCGATTCGCGTCCAACGCAATGGTCTCCGCCGTCGGTTTTCTGGAAGCACTCGGTGGCTACTCCACGCCGCTGATCTGGCTATCGATTCTGGCGTTCCTGGCTGGTGCGGTCCTCGAGGTGACCGACCGCCGCTCGCTGGCAGTACCGATCGCCGCCGGTGGCTGGATCCTGTTCGGGGTCTACTGGTTCTCGATGTTCCACTACTTCTACGTCGAGTTCGGGAGCCCGCTGGAGGGCGTGCTGAGTCTCGCAGCACTTCCACTCTCACTCTACGCGGCATATCTCCTGCTCGACGGGCGGGACTCGCTGCTCGTCGTTTCGCGGGCGATCGCCTGCATGGGGCTCATCTATCTTCCCGTCGCGACGATCGACGTGGTCAAAGTGTTCCTCATCGAGTCCGTCGCCCAGCAGTCCGCGTGGGGGATGGAGCTGCTCGGCTACGACGTCTGGCTCACGGAGGGCGCGAACGGCTACGACAGCCGTTTCACCTTCGCGAGCCGCCCCGAGGACAGCTACGGGACGTACATAGTGCTCGCGTGTACTGGCCTCGGCTCCATCTCGATCTTCGGCGGCCTGACCGCTGCCGTCCAGGCTCCGCTCCGCAGGAAACTCGGTGGATTCATCGCCGCAACGGGAATCATCTACGTTCTGAATCTCTTCCGGAACATCTTCGTCGGCCTCGCCGCCCCCTTCGGCTGGTTCGGCGGCCCACGGTTCGAGACGATTGCCACGACCCTGGGCGGCGGCGACGTGCACACGTCGTTTTTTATCTCCCATCACCTGATCTCGCAGTCGCTCTCCGTCGTCGCGCTCATCGCGATCACGCTGATCGTGATCCGGCTCGTGCCCGAAGTCGTGCAGCCACTGGAGGAGGTGCTCTACGTCCTGACGAACTCGGAGGTCGATCTCGCTGCGGCGATCGGGCAACCACGCTCCACTGCCGGCGGAGCAGACGCCGCCAGAGGCACCGGTGACGGCGGCGCTACCGGGGACGGGATCCGAACCGCGTCCGGCGATCCCGACGACGTGCAGCCCGACGGCGGCAGCGACGATGGGGTGCCCACCGACGCCAGCCGGCGCCCGAACGCCGATGACGACGCCTGAGCTCTGCGATCGAGCCGCTTACTTCCCCGACGACGAGGCACTCGTCTGTGCCGATCTGCACCTCGGGCGGGACGCCGAATCCAACGTCGAGTTGCCCCTGGGCGAGCGACGCCGCGTCCCCCAGCGCATCTCGGCGCTGCTCGAACGATTCGCTCCCGAGCGGCTGGTCGTCGCCGGCGACGTGTTGCACGCCTTCGATTCGGTGTCCGAATCGGCCGCCGAGTCGTTGGCGTCGGTCGAATCCGTAACCGCCGACGCCGGCGTCGAACTGGTGTTCGCCGCTGGCAACCACGACGGCATGCTCGAGACCGTCGCCGAGGCCAAGATCGTGGATGCCGTCGCGCTCGGGACCGGAACCGTCGTGCTCCACGGCGACGAGCATCCGTCGACGATTGCAGAGAGTGTGGGTGCCGAGACAGCGGACGCTGCCTCGCTTGCCGACGAAATCCTCGCTGCAGATCGGTACGTGATCGGCCACGAACACCCTGCCATCGTCATCGAGGGCCAGCGCCACCCCTGCTACCTCGACGGGCCGGCACCGGAGTCCAGCGCATCGGTGTTCGTCTTGCCCGCGTTCAACCGCCTCGCGCGCGGAACAGTCTTGAACGGCGCTACGAGTGGGGATCAGTCCTCGCCACTGCTCCAGAACCTCCGACGGTTCCGGCCAGCTGTTCGGGATGCGGCGGCAGAAGAGACGCTCTGGTTTCCGCCCTTTTCCGAGCTCCAGCCGCTCCTGTAGATTCCATCGCTGTCCCGGGGTTTTGACCAATGGAGTCGCCGACGGAGCGGTAGATCCAGACGGGTCGTGGCCCGGAGAGCGCAACAGGTATACCGATCCGGGCAGGACACATCCACCATGAAGGAGTACAAGATGCGCCGCGGCGAGTACCTCGACGAACGGATGCCAGACCTGGAGGCCACGATCGAAGAGGAGTTCGGACCGATCACGGACACGGAGTCCTACAAGGGCAACGACCTCAACGTCGTCGAGGAGCCGGACAACCCCGTCTTCGAACGCATCGTCGTCGGCAAGACCGAGTACGGCTCGAAGAAGGACAAGATCGCGGTCGAGTTCCACGAGCGCGACGTCGCCGACCTCGGTCCGGAGGAACTCGAGTACGCCGAAGAGGCCGTCTCGCTCAAGAACGATTTCCTCGAGGCAGCGACCGGCCGCGACGCCAAGTCCCGCCGCGAGTCGCTCAAGCGGGAGGTCGAGGACGACCCGGACCACGACGTCGACGCGTAGTCGCTCTTTCTACTGCCGTTTCGGCCAGCGTCTCGTCGGTTATCGCTTCCAGCAGCGGCCTCGCTCGGGACCACAGACTTACGCTCCCGACGGCCCTAGAGTAGTTCGTGTGTACGATCGCGTTCGCGTGGCAAGCGCTCGCCGACGCGCCGATCGCCGTCGCCGCCAACCGCGACGAAGCGCTCGGTCGCGAGTCGTTGCCGCCCCGCGTTTTGGACGGCGAACGGGAGATCGTTGCGCCCCAGGACGCCGAGGCCGGCGGGACCTGGATCGGCGTCACCGAGCGGGGATTGTTCGTCGCAATTACGAACCGCTGGACCGCCGACGGTCCGCCGGACCTCCCGGCGGAACGGTCGCGAGGGCTCCTGGTTCGCGACGCGCTCGGCGCTCCTGACGCGACGGCGGCTGCCGATATCGTGCGCGAGCAGGTCGCTTCCCACGGCTACGCCGGATTCAACCTCCTGGTGGCCGACGCCGAGCGAGCGGTGTATCTCGAGTGGGACGGTGCCCTTCGCGTCGACGATCTCGATCCAGGTGTCCACGTGATCGTCAACGCCGGAATCGGCGACGCCGACGAGCGAGCCGTCCGGCTCCGCGACGCGCTGGTCGAGCGCCTCACTGACGACGAACCGCCGACCACCGACGCGGGCGTCGATGCACCGCCAGCAGTCGACGCGGCTGCCGGTTCGGGACCGTCCCCTGCGAGCGGAACCGACGCCTCGCGGACGACCGCCGCCTGGCTCGACGATGCCGCGTCGCTGCTCCGCGATCACGAGTTCGAGGCGTGCATCCATCGCGACGAGTTCGGCACGCGATCGTCCTCGCTGGTCTCTATCGACGCCGACGGCCGGGCGACCTACAGCTTCGCAGACGGGCCGCCCTGTGAGACCGAGTACGACTCCGTCGAGCTGTCAGCTTCCTTCCTCGACAGGAGGGGTTAAGTAACTCCACGGCGGTCAGTGTACATACGTATGCTCAGCGACCGCGATTTCTCGGGTGGTGCGCCGTGAGCGCGACGGCTGCGGAGACGGAGCTCTCCGAGGAGGAGCGTGCCGGCCTCGAGCTGGTCCGTGAGACCGGGGGGATCCACCAGAGCGAGTTCTGGAAGGAACTGGACGTTTCCTCGCGAAAGGGGAGCCGCATCGTCGAGTCCCTCTACGAGAAAGGACTCGTCGACCGCGAAGACGCGGTCTACGAGGGGCACAACACCTACTACATCGCTCCCGTCGCGCGCGATCTCGATTTCTCCCTGCTGATGGCCGGCGACATGCTCTCGCCGTTTATCGGCGAGGAGGAGGTCGATCCACAGAGCGACGCCTTCTCCCAGTGGATCATGAACCTCGCCTACGAGGAGTAACCGTACCACCGTCGGTTCCGCCCATGCCGTCCGTTTCTCTGTCGCCGCCTGGCCTGCTGCCCCTTCTTCTATCGCCGCTCTCGTCGCGCTAGAGTAGCTGGCCAGGGATCCCCGTTTTTCGAACTACCGAGCGCCGCCAGCGCCGCGTTCGTCCCTCGGCAGTTGAAAAGAGTTAATGCCGCAGCTTTGCTCCCCACTGATAAGCAGTTTCTGCAGGTCAACGATGGCAGATACACCCACACCCGACGGCGACGAGCAGCTCCGCACCCCGATCGTCGCCGTGCTCGGGCACGTCGATCACGGCAAGACGAGCCTCCTCGACGAGATCCGTGGCTCGGCAGTCGCAGCCGGCGAGTCCGGCGCGATCACCCAGCACATCGGCGCCACGGCCGTTCCGCTCGACACGATCTCCGGGATCGCGGGCGCACTCGTCGATCCCGACGACTTCGACCTTCCCGGTCTGCTGTTCATCGACACCCCGGGTCACCACTCCTTCTCGACGCTCCGCTCTCGCGGTGGCGCCCTCGCGGACATCGCCGTCCTCGTCGTCGACGTCAACGACGGCTTCCAGCCCCAGACCGAGGAGGCGGTGGACATCCTCCGTCGCACGGAGACGCCCTTTGTCGTCGCGGCGAACAAGGTCGACACCGTGCCGGGCTGGCGACCGAAGGAGGGGTCGCCGATCCAGCAGAGCTACGACGCTCAGAGCGACCGGGTCCGCTCCGATCTCGACGAGGGGCTCTACGAGATCATCGGCCAGCTCTCCGACGCGGGTTTCTCCGCGGACATGTACTGGCGCGTCCAAGATTTCCAGGCAAATGTCGGCGTAGTGCCGGTCTCCGCCGAGACGGGCGAGGGCATTCCGGACCTCCTCGCCGTGATGATGGGGCTCTCCCAGCGCTACATGCGCGAGGCAATGGAGATCGACACGACGGGGGCCGGCGTCGGAACCGTCCTCGAGGTCAAGGAGGAGAAGGGGTTCGGCGCGACGATCGACGTCGTGCTCTACGACGGCAAGCTCGAACCCGGCGACACGATCGTCGTCGGAAGCCAGGACGACCCGATCGTGACCGACGTGCGCGCGCTGCTCCAGCCCAAACCTCTCGCGGAGATCCGCACCGACAGCCGTTTCGACAAGGTCGACTCCGCCGTCGCGGCGGCGGGGATCAAGGTCGCCGCGCCGGAGCTCGACGACGCGATGGCCGGTGCTCCCCTCCGTGTCGTCCGGGATCGTCCAGTGGAGGAGGTCCTGCGCGAGGTCCAAGAGGAGCTCGCCGAGGTCGCCGTCGAGGCGGCCGACGAGGGCGTCGTCGTCAAGGCAGACACGCTCGGCAGCCTCGAAGCGATCGCGAACGCCGCGGAGGAAGCCGAAATCCCGATCGTTCGCGCGGAAGTCGGTGACGTCGCACCACGCGACGTCGCCGTCGCCGAGACCGCCGACGAGCCACGCCACAGCTCCATCTTCGCGTTCAACGTCGACGTGCTCGACGACGCCAGGGAGGAGATCGAGCGAGCCGACGTCAATCTGTTCTCCGACGACGTCATCTACCAGCTCATCGACGAGTACGACGCCTTCGTCACGGAGCGAGAGGAAGCCCAGCAGGAGCAGATCTTCGAGAACATCTCCCGTCCCGCCCGATTCCAGATCCTCCCCGACCACACCTTCCGGCAGTCCGACCCTGCGGTCGTCGGCGTCGAGGTCGTCGCCGGGACGCTCAAGAACAACTCGAACGTCGTGCGCTTCACCGGCAGCGAGCCCGAACGCATCGGCGGCCTTAGCGGTATCAAAGACCAGGGCGAGGACGTCGACGAGGCCCGCCGCGGCGATCGCGTCTCGATCGCGATCGACGGCCCCACAGTCGGCCGCCAGATCGAGGAGGGCGACGAGCTGTGGACGGAGATCCCCGAAAAGCACGCGAAGATCCTCGAACAGGAGCTGACCGACGACCTCCCGGGCGACGAGATCGAGGCGCTGAACATGTACCTCGAGAAGCACCGGAATCGCGATCCGTTCTGGGGAAAGTGAACTACGGATTGCTGTTGCTCGGCATCGTATCCTCCCGCACCGTCCTCGCGATAGCCCCACACCGGGGTCGGCTTGCACACGCTGTAATAATATTTAATTAGGTCGCGCCACTCGTCTGTCGTGTGCAGCGATCGGTCTCCAAATACGACTTCCTGCTCGCCGCCATCGCCCTCCCCGTCGCCATCGCTGGCGTCCTCGGCGCAGTCTCGACGCTCGCGATGTCCACGGCGCTCGCAGCTGGCAGCGTGCCAGCAAGCGGTGGCATCGGCTACGCACTGTTCGTCGAGCAGCCGACGGAGCAGTAATCTTGGACAGATCGTTCTAATACGGTTTCGAGCGAGTCGGCGGCTGGGCATAGCAATTTCCGGCACACATTTGTATGCGCCATTCGAGCCGCCGAGTATGCCCTGCCGTCGCTCCCTCCTCGCGAGCATGGCTAGCGCAGCCGCTCTCGGCCTCGGTGGCTGTTCCTTCGTCGACGACTCAAACTCCAGTACCCGACCGGTCACACTCGACGCGGTTGACGTGTTGAACCGTCGATCGACGACGCGCTCCTATCAAATTGCAGTGCAGCGCGATGATCGAACCGTTCTCGCCCGATCTCGGACGATCGACGGAACCGACAACTCTTCCCAGCCCACCGGCCAGATGTTCGAAGATTGGCCCGATGAACGCGCCGAGTACGAATTCGCGCTCAAGATCGATTCTGAGGAGGTGTGGCTCCGAACGACACCGAGTGCGCTCAACGTTCGAGAGGAAGGAGCTGACTGCGTCCGCGCTGTTTTCGTGATCAATCTGGGCGGCCGTCTGACTGCCCATGCCCGACGACCTTGTGCCGGATTGTAGTTTCCGAAGCATTTCCTCGACGGTCCCAGTTCTCTTCTGATCGTCTGCGCTCGCGTGCGACAGCCGCCTATCCTCTCACGTGGTTTTCATCGCAATGCATAAGCCGCCCAGCCACGGATTTTGATCTCCGCCACGGTGGCAGAGTCCGGCCGAACGCAGCGGCCTGCAGTTCGTGTCGGACTCGCTGACGCTCGCCCGACAGCGTCGCACCTCGCTTCGCTCGCGTGCGACAGCCGCCCATCCTCTCACGTGGTTTTCATCGCAATGCATAAGCCGACCAGTCACGGATTTCCACCTGCGCCACGGTGGCAGAGTCCGGCCGAACGCAGCGGCCTGCAGAGCCGCCCATCCCCGGTTCAAATCCGGGCCGTGGCTTTTCTGACGAACGGACGTGAGGAGGAAAAGCCTCCAGAGGATTTGAACCAGACGAGTCGCAGCCCGGAATGGCGAGCGGAGCGAGCCACACGCCCGGACCGTCTCGGCGAGGTTCACAGTCCGGGCCGTGGCTTGCTCCGGTGAACGAACGTGAGGAGCGCACGCCATTGCCGGATACGAACGGCGGAACGCTACCTGAGGCTATCTTCAGAACGAGCTGGCCGGTAACGGTCGAGACGGTCAGTCGGGCTGCTCCGTGTCGAAATCGATGCCGGTGATCTCGAAGCGCGCTCCGCCGACGTCACTCTCCGTGATAGCGACGTCCCAGCCGTGGCCGTCGGCGATCTGCTTCACGATCGAGAGGCCGTAGCCGGTGCCGTCGCTGCTCGTCGAGTAACCGTACTCGAACACGTCGTCGCGAATCGACTCCTGAATCCCTGGGCCGTCGTCCTCGAGGTAGAGTCCGTCACCGTCGGGGAGCCGACCGACGCGGATCGAAACGTCGTCTCCGCCGTGCTCGATGGCGTTGCCAATGAGGTTCTCGAAGAGTCCATGCAAACGGCTTTCGTCGGCCTCTACGGTCCCGATTTCGGGATCCGTGTGGTAGTCGGCGCCTCCGGTGTCGACGTTCCGCCACGCATCCGCGACGACCTCCGAGAGGTCCACTCGTTCCGTGCTGCCGATCGTTTGCCCGTCCTTCGATAGCGCGGCCACGTCGTCGACGAGCTCGTCGATGCGCTCCAGGGGTTCGACCACTCGATCGAGCTCCGGGACGTCGTGTGTTTCCTGTGCGAGCTCGGCGTGGCCACGGGCGACGGAGAGCGGATTCCGAATGTCGTGGGTGAGAATCTCCGAGAAATCGTCGAGGCGGTCCTTCTGGTCGCGGAGTTGCTCTTCGCGGCGTCGACGTTCTGTGATGTCGCGGATGATCCCGGTAAAATACCGGTCGCCGTCGTGCTCGTGTTCGCGCAGACTGATCAGCGTCGGCACCTCGTGTCCGTCTTTGTGAAGCGCGGGGAGTTCGATGCCGTCCCAGTCGATGTTCCGGTCACCCGACGTGACGTAGGCCTCCAGGGCAGCGGCGTGGGCGGTCTGGAGCCGATCGGGGATGATCTTCATCTTGGAACTCCCGATCAACTCTTCCTGTGAGTAGCCGAGAATGTCTTCGACGGCCGGATTCGCGTAGACGATATCACTATTCTCGTCGATGGTGAGCATCCCCTCTGCAGCGTTTTCGACGAGCGTCTGGTAGAATTCCTCAGACTGAACGTCTGCTCCGGTTCCATCCATTTGCTAGCGGTGGGAATAGGGAAGAAGTACGTAAAGATTTGCTGGGCGGCTCCACCACTGCGACGATCCCCGACTCTCGCCAGCGCGCCAGGGCCGTCGAGGGACCCCATCACAGTATCGGGGGCCGGCACCGACGAGCGAAACCGAGACGACCCAGAGGAGTCGCCGACGGCCGCTTACTTTCGATCGGGCCGTTGCATCTCCTCTACCCGCCGGATCGCATCGGTCTTCTCGATCTTCGCGTACTGATCGCTCCAGGTATCCGGGTCGAAGATGCCGTTCTGATCGAAGAACGCCCGCGCGTCCTCAGTTACGTAGTAAAAGACGTAGGGGAGGTCGCGCGAGCGCTCGCCGACTGGAATCTCGCTTTTCGCGACGATACCGGCCTCCTGAAGCTTGTCGAGGTGCTCGCTGATCGCGCTGCGGTGGACGTCTGGGTTGACGTAGTCGAGCTCGGGCACGGAAGGCATGCCTTCCGGGTGTCCGACGACGTCGGCGACGATACTCGCGCGGGTCTCCTGGGTGATCACCTGCATCGCTCTCCAGGTGTCGAACCCGTCTGCTGGGTCGTCTGCGCCGGGATCGATCGCTGCCATACGTGTTTCAACGGACCGGCGCACAATAACTGTGTGGGTATCAACCGTTACGGTCTCGAACGAGCTGGTTCTGCTAGTGATGATCCGGTGTGTGAACGCTGATCGCCGAGCCAGACGCGGCGGTATTATTACCGATGGCCTCCCAGTGCCCACGATACGATGGCCGAGGATTCGGAGCTCGCGAGCGTCTTCGACGAGACGAGAGAGCTCTCCGCGACGGAGACGCTCACGCCCGAGGAGTATCAGGCCATCAAGCGCGCCGTCTTCGGCGACGTCTTCCAGGGGATCGTCCAGGCCGAGACGGCCTACTTCCTCCTCGGACGTTACGACGACGGCGAGAAGGAGCGCCGCCTCGAGGCAGTCAAAGCCCGGCTCGACGACCGCGACGGCGCCTTCGCTTACCTGATGAAGGACGTGCCCGAGGCCTGGGAGTTCTGGCCGACGAAGTTTCGCATTCTCGCCGACCGCGCGGACGTCATCGTCCCCGTGCTCGAGGACACCGACGGGAGCCACGAGTGGGAGTTCGGCGTCGTCTCCGGCCCGAACTACCGACCGAAGGTCCACGTGTTGAAACGAGAGTATCCGACGGAGGCCGACGAGCACGATCACTTCGACGCGCTCCCGGCGCAGTTCGTCGACGTGCTGGACCGCGACGGTCGGGTGTTCCGCTGGGACTCGGAGGCTGCGCTGGCAGCTGCGATCGAGAAGCTTCCCTGATCTTTGGATGAGTGAGTGTGTGAGTATGTGTCTGTCTGAGCGCAGACCGACGTACGTCGCCTGCTAGTTTATCTTCTCATCCGTCGTCTCCGTCGCATGCACCGCCAGTGGCTGCTCGTCGGAACCGTCGTCTTGCTCGCGATCGCGGCCGGCTGTACCGGCAGCGGCGGCGGTGACGGTGGCGGCTCGGGCACCGCCGACTGGTGTACGACCGGTGCGTTTCAGACGGTTGCTGGCCAGCAGGCCGACGGCACAATGACCGTCGAGAGTCAGGGAACCGTCGAGCGCGACGGGCGTGAAGTCTGCCGGGTTTCGTACGCATTCGAGGACACCGACTCCCCGTACGCAACGGTCGATGTCTTCTTCGACGAGGCCCAGGAGCACGTCGAGTTCGTCTACTACGATGCCGACGGGATCGAGGTTCGGCGACTGAACTTCGGCAGCTCGACCGGAGGCGACGACGGTTCGACTGACGGCACCATAGACGGGACCGACGGTGACTCGGCCGCCGGCGACGCGGCCGATTGGTGTCCCGTGGGGCAGACCACGTCCACCTCGGACGCCGAGGCTGGCACAGGGATGACGTTCGTCGTCGAAGAGCAGTTCGAACGCGATGGCACGACGCTCTGCCGCGCATCGTACGAGCTGTCTGGTCAGGACCTGGAGTACAGCCGTATCGAGTTCGTCTTCGACGAGGACGAGAGCTACCAGCAACTGATCTACTACGACGAGGACGGGACGGTCATCCAGGACGTCACGATCGCCGACGGGTCGTAGGCGTGGATTCGGTCACGGTGTGGTAGGTGCGACTCGGCCGCTGCGGAACGCAACGATCGATCGCTACAGCTCGATTCGCGAGCGGAACTCCGTTTCTCCTTCGACGCCGGGATCGAAGCGGAACAGCGACCCCGCGCCGTCGCCCTCGACGTCGCGGCCGGTGTCGCCCTCGCCGAGCGCCGTCGTCACGTAGGCGTCTTCGTTGTTCTCGCCGCCAAACGTGATGCAGGAGACCTTCTTCGCGGGGAACTCGACGCGTTCCTGCTCGACGCCGTCGGGATCGTACCGAGCGACGCGGTTGCCGTCCCAGAACGCGATCCAGACGTCCCCCTCGCCGTCGACCGTGAGGCCGTCGGGGACCTCGGGGCCGTCGACCTCGAGGAACGGGTCGAGCTCGGTGATGTCGCCAGTGTCGCGGTCGTAATCGAACTGGTGGACGAGCCGTGCGTCGGACTCCGCGAAGTACATCCGCTCGCGATCGGGCGTGAACCCCATCCCGTTGGGAATCGCGAGATCCTCGACGAGCCGCTCGATCTCGCCGTCGGTGTCGAGGCGATAGAGGTTGCCGCCACGCTCCTCGGTGGGCATCGTCCCCGCGAACACGCGCCCCTCTGGATCGGCGATCACGTCGTTGAACCGCGTCTCCGTCTCCGCCGGAATCTCCTCGATCACGACCTCGATGTCCCCGTCGTCGAACTGTTCGACCCGGCCACGGTCTTCGAAGAGCAAGAGCGAGCCGTCGGGCTGGATCGTGTAGCCGCCGATGGCGTCCGGATCGTCGTAGACGAGCTCGTTCTCTCCGGTGTCGGGATCGTAGCGGAACAGCTCCCCGTCGGGCACGTCGAGCCAGTAGAGCACGTTCTCGTCGGGGTGCCAGATCGGTCCCTCGCCGGTGAGGCTGTGTGAGTCGACGACGCGTTCGGGTTCCATGCCCTCGCGTTTCTGGTCGGCGACTATAGTTCGGTCGTATCCACCCGGTCGGTGAGGCCGGTATCGAGGGACGAACTGCTGGCCTCGGAATCCCTCGCAAATGACCGATTCCCCACGCCCCGACGCTCCTCGACACTGTCCACCGGGGCTCAGGCCACCCGACGAACCTACCGGGTGGGACTGAGCAGGATCTTTGATCCTGCGAAGGTCGGAAGAGCTTGCTCTTCCGGAACTGGAAGGGGCCGAGCGCTCCGGGAAGCACGGCGAAGCAAGCACCGCAACGAGCGAAGCGAGTGAGGAGCGCAGCGAGCCGCGCGAGTCACGCGAGCGAAGCGAGGGTGACGTCGTCGGAGCGTGCTCCGACGGAACCGGAGCGCTCGGGGGGCTTCCAAGCGGACTGCTGTCGCTGTCAAGTACATGACCAAAAAACGATCCCAACAGCGCCGTTCCGTCCTATTCGCTCTCGAACTCCAGCGACACGGAGTTGATGCAAAATCGCTCGCCCGTCGGCTCGGGGCCGTCCTCGAAGACGTGACCGAGGTGGCCCTCGCAGGTCGCGCAGACGACCTCGGTGCGGACCATCCCGTGACTGGTGTCCTCGCGGTACTCGACGCGGTCGTCGGCGATTGGCTCGTAGAAGCTCGGCCAGCCGCAGTGGTGGTCGTACTTGGCTTCGCTGTCGAAGAGGGCAACGTCACAGCCCGCACACCGGTACGTGCCGTCCTCCCAGTGGTCGTCGTAGACGCCGGAGCCGGCGGGTTCGGTGCCGGCCTCGCGCAGGACGTGGTAGGCCTCCTCCGAGAGGGCCTCGCGCCACTCGGCGTCGGTCTGGGGAAGTTCGTCGGGAGCGGATTCGGACATACACTCGCGTAGACGTCCCGGAGGCAAAAGCGCGTGGTCGTCGGAGATCGAGTGCGCGACTGTGCCGGAACTCTGCGGATGCCCGGAACCCGGGAACTCTGTGCCGGAACGGCGCCCACGAGCCACTTTTCCCCACCGAGCCCATCGGATGCCAGTAGATGCAGCCCGGCCGGCTCGCCGTCGTCGATTCGGATGCCCTTTCCGCGCTCTCCGCCGAGCAGCTTCAGGACGCGCTCGACGCTGCCGATCCTCACGCCATCGTCGCGACGGCGCCGCCGGCGCGGGTCCGACTCCGATCCACGCTCTCGGATCTCGACCGCCCGATTCTGACGCCCGGCGCCGGGACCGATACAGATCGCCCGCAACGCCACGTGTTCGGTGACGTCGAGGTCGTTCTCGCCCCGTCGCTGTCGGCCCTGTCCGCTCTGGGCGACATGGCCGACGGCGATCTCGATCCCGCGACTGAAACCTACGTCCTCTCCGATCTGCTCGACCTATCGGTCCGCCCCACGGAACTCAGGACAGTCCGACAGGGCCTTTCGGCGTACCGCGACGCGCTCGCCACCGACGACGCCCCTCGCGACCACTCGCTCCGCGGTTCCCACACTCATCTCTCGACTGGACTGCCGGCTGGCTACCACGGCGACTGGGACGGCCTCACCGTGCGCGGGACCGCACCTGGGCAGATCGACGGAGCGTCAGCGGGCGGAGCGACGGATGGCGAATCCGCCGTCGCAAGCCTCGCGCTGGGCCCCGACGGCACGGTCGCAACGACGCAGTACCGCCGGGATTCGCTCGGCCTCCGCGCGATTGACGGGATCGGCGAGCAACGTGCACGCACGCTCCGGGACGTGGGATACGCAACTCGGGACGACCTCGCGAACGCCCCCATTGCGACGATCGCCGACCTCGACGGGATCGCTCGCTCGACCGCGCCGCGTCTCGTCGAGCGCGCCCGCGCATTCGACGCTGGCACGGTCCGTCGACGAACCGACGAGTCGCTTCCACGGCCTGAACCGATCTTCGTCGACATCGAGACCGACGGGCTCTCGCCGTCGATCGTCTGGCTGATCGGCGTCCTCGATCGGGAGGCGTCACCGGGCGAGCGCTACCGATCGTTCCTCGTTCGCGAGCCCAACGAACCCGGCGCTGCACTCGCGGCCTTCTGTACCTGGCTCGAGAGCGCCGCCGCCGACCGCCCGATCGTCGCCTACAACGGCGACTCCTTCGACGTCCCGGTGCTCACCGAGCAGATCGAGCGCCACTGCCCGGAGCACGGGGAGTTCTGGGCGGCGCGTCGTACGTTCGACCCCTACACGTGGGCCGTTCGAGAGGGGAACGCGGTGCTCCCCGGTCGGACGAACGGGCTGGAGACCGTCGCAAGCGCGCTCGGGTTCACGGGAGCCGATGCCGCCTCCGCTGGGGCCGATATCGGCGACGACAGCGCTGCGTCGGTCGACGCCACTCCGCTCGACGGCGCCGAAGTCGCGCGGATCTACCGCGAGTGGATGGCCGATCCCATTCCAGAGAACGAACCGGACTGGCAGACGCTTGAGGCCTACTGCGAAGCAGACGTGCGCGCACTCGCGTTCGTCTACGACGCGATCGACGCTGCCGATCGGACCGCCGGAGCGTCGCCAGCCGAGCGTGCTGGTAGCGAATCGGCCAGTGAGACCACGCAGGGACGCCTGGGTGACTTTTAAATGAGTGACGACCCCCATTCACCGGCCGAACGCACCCAGCGCGGGAACGACGACCACGGATCCAGCGACGGCGGCTGGAGCGCCCACGCAGACGTGCTCGACCCCGACCACCTCCGCGAGCGCTTCCCTAACTACGACGATCAGATCGTCCACACACAGACGCAGCCGGCCGAATCAGCCGACACCGTCCCAGCCAGCGAGGTCCTGCCCGACGACCTGGCGGATCGGCTCGGCCACGACCTCTACACGCACCAGGCCGAAGGGATCGACCGACTTCGCGAGGGCGAGAACGTAGCCGTCGCGACGCCGACGGCGTCGGGCAAGACGCTGATCTACGCGCTCTACGTCGCACTCTGCAAGCGCGAGGACCCCGAGGCGCGAGCGATCGTCTGTTACCCGACGAAGGCGCTCGCGCGGGACCAGCGCGAATCACTGGCCGCGCTCTACGATCGGCTCGGTCTCGATCTCGAGGTGGCGGTCTACGACGGCGACACGCCGAACCACCGCCGACCGGAGATCCGGGAGGAGGCAGACGTGATCCTCACGAACGCCGCCGGACTCAACGTCTACCTCGCACACCACACCCAGTGGCGGGAGTGTTTCGGGAACTGCGCGCTGTTGGCGATCGACGAGGCCCACGCTGCTTCGGGCATCCACGGCATGCACGTCGCGTGGGTCCTCCGGCGCCTGCGCCGCATTCTCGACTTTTACGACGCCGATCCGCGGATCGTCTGTACGTCGGCGACGATCGGGAACCCCGCAGAGCACGCCCGCCGCCTGACCGGCGAGCCCCACGTGGTCGTGGACGAGGACGGCAGCCCGCACGGCCGCCGCGAGATCGCGTTCTGGAAGCCACCCTTGGAGGAGGACCTCGGCGAGGAGTACAGCATGGACGAGTATCTCGGCGCGGTCAAGCGAGCGGGTGCCGCGACCGGCGAGATCGTGGCGCACCTCGGCCTCCACGGCGTCCAGACGCTTGCCTTCTCGCGATCCAGGCAAGGGACCGAGCTCACGGCGAAGACCGTCGAGCGCGAGGCCGGTGACCACCCGGCGAGTGGTACCGGCGGCGGTGGGGTCGCCGACAGCGCTGGCGGGGGCAGCAGTGGCTACGTCTCCGTCGCGCCCTACCACGCCGGCCACGGCAAGCAGACCCGCCGCGACACCGAGCAGCGGCTCCAGTCCGGCGATCTCGACAGCGTGATCTCGACGAGCGCGCTCGAACTCGGAATCGACGTCGGGAGCGTCGACGCGACGGTGCTGGCCGGCTACCCCGGCTCGCGACAGTCCTTCTGGCAGCGACTCGGTCGCTCTGGCCGTGGGACCGACGACGCGCTCTCGGTCCTGGTCGGTCGCGCCGACGCTATCGACCAGTACGTGCTCGACCATCCGGAGTTCCTCTTCGAGGACGACGTCGAGAACGCCGGAGGAGCAGGTTCCTCCGAGCCCTCGTCCGCTGGCGCGTACGAGGACGCCGTCATCGACCTCGGCAACGACGCCGTCTACGCTCGGCACCTGCTGGCCGCCGCCTCGGAGCTGCCGATCGACCGCGACGACGAGCGGTGGTTCGGTGCGGAGGCCGTGCCAGACGGCGAGGGGACCAACGTGGAGGATCGGCTCGATCGCGGCGTGACGATGTGGCGCGAGGCCGGCCGTCTCGTCGGCGACCTCGACCGGTCGGTTCGCTACGATGGGCCGCCGCGTCCGGAGGCCGACGTCTCGATGTACGCGACCGATTCGGAGACGTTCCAGGTGCGAAGCGTCGATGGCGCGGACGATCTCGACGTCGCGCCGATCGGCAAGGATCGGGCCTACCGGGAGTACCACCCCGGCGCCGTCGTCCTCCACGACGGCACCGAGTACGAAGTCGTCGAGTTCGAGGAGGAGCGCCCGCAGCCGTGGGTCACGCTCCAGCCGATCGACGAGGAAGTCTATACGAAGACGCACTCGACGAAATCGGTCTCCGACGTCGAGCCTCGCGCGTCCCGCGATCTCGGCGACGACTGGCACCTCAAATTCGGCGTCGGCACCGTCAGCATCCACTACGCTCACTACGAACGCCGCGACGTCCAGACCGGCGACCTGATCGGCGACGTTCGAGAGACCGGGCTCGGTCCGATCGAACTCCGGACCCAGCTCACGTGGGTCGAGGCGCCGAAATCACTCCGCGAGACTGCCCTCGAGGACGTGCCCTTGGGCGATCTCCTCTCCGAACCCGCTCAGTACGGGAAGGGCCAACGGCAGTACACCTTCCTTGGCGGGCTCCACGGCGCCGAGCACGCCATGATCGAACTCGCGCCGCTCGAACTCAGACTCGACAGCTCGGAGATCGGCGGCCTGAGCATCGATCCGCACCCGGAGACGGGCGTCCCGACGTGGTTCATCCACGACGCCGTCGACGGTGGGATCGGCTACGCTCGGGGGATCTACGAGCACGCCGACTCGCTGGTCGCGCGGACCCGCGAGCACGTGGCGGCGTGTGGCTGCGACGGCGTTCGGGGCTGTCCCTCCTGTCTGATGGACGTGCAGTGTGGCAACCGAAACGAGCCGCTCCACCGGCCCGCGACGATCGCGATTCTCTCGGCGCTCGAATCGCGGCTGGACTGAACCCTTCGCTCACAGCGGAACGCTTTCCGGGGAGCTACGGACGAATCTACCGTTGGCGCGGGTTGTCAGGCCGCGGCGCGGGACGCCAGGCCGCAGTACGAGCGGGGACGGCAAGCGTTTTTGCGGGGTGTCTCCACCGATTGCACATGGACACGGTCACCGATTCCGACGGCGACACCCTCTACGTCGCCACGGACGAGGGCGATCGCGGCTCTCGGGGACCCTTCTACGTCGCTTATCGAGATACCGACCGCGAACGACGCTACGGCTGGCTCTGTGGCGTCTGTGACGGTCTCGACGCGATGATGGACACGATGGGCCGGATCGAGTGCCCGGATTGCGGCAATCAGCGAAAGCCGACGGAGTGGGACGCGGCCCACGAGTGATGCCGGCGCGCTTGCGGACGGGCGATCGACTCCCTTCTGTGCTTACTCGCGGCCGAAAACGGCTTCGACGACCGTCGTACGCGAACTTTTAGGGTGGTGTGTGCCCACTGTTCACACGGATGGCGAGCGCCTCCCCCTCCCTGACGACCCGAGCGCGATCGATCTTCGACGACCTCGGCTACACCATCCTCGGCGACGGTGCCGAGTTCCGTGCCGAACGCGACTGGAAAGTGGTCCGCGTAACGGCGACGGATGGCGCGGCTGAGCCCGAGGCCGACGGACTGCACTGCTACGTCACGTCGAGCGACCGCGCCGGAGCGCTCCGGCGACGGCTCGACGGAAGCGACGCCGAAGAGTGGGCGATCATCGCGATCGACGGCGAGGAGTACGACGTGATCCGGGCGCCGCCCGGGCCGTCAGTCCCCACCTGACTCTACAATCGACCCGTCGACTCGATTCGGACTCCACGGGTCCAGCCGCATTCCTCAGAGCGTCTCCGCTACTCCGCTACTCTGCTCCCCCGCTCCCCGTCCCAGCAGCTTTCATCCTCAGTAGCTTGCCTCCCCAGCAGCTTTCGTCCCAGCGTGAACGGCGACGCGTCCAGCCCCGAACCGCCAGCCGGAGCCGACGCGATCACCAACACCTAAATGCGTTCCTGAGTATTCCAGAACCGATGCCCTCCACAGGCCTGTCTCGCCGGTCGTTTCTCGCTGCTGCGGGGAGCGGCGCCGCTGTAGCGACCGCAGGCTGCTTCTCCGAACTTCGCTCGCAGATCACGTACGACGCCGCCGAACAGGTGTCACTCAGCGTCAAGACCGTTCCCGCAGACCGGGATCCGAGTGCCGTCCAGATCGGCCAGCGGCTCCAGAACAACCTCGACGCCGTCGGCGTTGACGCCTCGCACGAACTCCTCGATGAGGTGCAGCTTCTCCGGGACGTCCTGCTCAACAACGACTTCGACATCTTCGTCTCGGAGATGCCGGGCCACCGCGATCCGGACGAGCTCCGCGCAATGTTACACTCACTGTTCGCGCCGGAGCTGGGGCTGCAAAACCCGTTCGGATTCGCATCCTCGCGCAGTGACGACCTGCTCGTCGCCCAGCGGCTGCCTCCCGAAGAGCTCCAGTCTGACAACGACCAGACCACTGACGGCGGCCAGTCGACAGGCGATGGAGCCTCCGACCAGGATTCGGACGGTCCGGACACGAACGTCGCCATCGACGGTCGATCGGACATCGTCGAGCAGCTGCAGCTCCAGCTGCTCGACCAGCAGCCGTTCCTCACGGTCGTTTCGCGTCCGCACACGGCGGCCGTCTCACAGGACGTCACTTTCGACGGCGCGGTGAACTTCGCGTCGGCGCTGGCCTATCTCACGATCGAAGGGGACGGCAACAGCCTGGAGACGCTTCGCGTCGGGCTCCAGCGGCCGAACGTCACCGAGAACCGCAACGTGCTCGCCGCGGAGTATCGACTCCACGACCGGCTGACCGACCTGCTCTACGACCCGCTCGTACGCCGGATCGAGGGCGACTACGTTCCCTGGATGGCGCGGGAGTTCTCGATCTCCGAGTCCGACACCGCAACTGTCCAGCTCCGGCCGAACCTCTCTTGGCACGACGGCACCCCGCTCACCGCCGAAGACGTCGCTTTCACCTACCGCTTCTGTCAGGATACTGCCCTCGGCGCGACCGATTCCCCGGTGCCGGCCCCGCGTTTTCGCCAACAGACCAGTCTCGTTCAGGACGCGACGGCGGTCGACCAGACGACCGTCGAGTTCGATCTCGAGCCGACGCGAGCGGCCCTCGCACCGTCGGCGCTGACGGTGCCGATTCTCCCGAAAGCGAAGTGGCAGAGCCGTTCCTCGCGTGACCACGAGTATTTCACGAAGGCGCTGACGGCGTCGATCGATTCGCCCGTGGGCAGCGGGCCGCTCCGTTTCGAGAGCGCGAACGAGAACAGATCCGTCACGTTCCGGCGCTTCGAGGACCACTTCCTCCGGACGACCTCCGGTCTGGCCGATCCTCTGCAACCGTTCTCCGGTGGCCCCGTCTACGAGCAGTTCGAAGCGGAAGGCGCGCCAAACATCAGCGTCGTCCTCGACGACATCGCGGAGGGCTCCGTACAGGTTCTCGACGGCACGCTACCGGTCGAGGACGTGCCCGACGCTCGCAGCCGTGCGGACGTCCGAGTCGTCGAGTCACCGACGCCCGATTACTACATGATCGGGATCAACGCCCGGCGACATCCGCTCTCGAACTACACGTTCCGCTCCGCTCTGGGTCGGCTGATCGATCGCGACGCCATCGTCGAGTCAGTGTTCGACGGCGTCGCGGCCGCGACGGAGACGCCGCTGCACCAGACGCAGTACGTCTCGGAGGACCTCGAGTGGGACGGCCAGAGCGTCACCGGTCCCTTCCCCGGCGAGAACGGCAATCTCGACGCCGAAGCCGCTCGGCAGCTGTTCCGAGACGCGGGCTTCCGGTATCACGACGGGACGCTTCGCGGCCGATAGCGAGCCAGCCGATACCGGCGAATCGCGGCTAGCTTTTATTGGGACGCCCGCCGACGTATCGGGTCCATGGTCTTCAAGAAGATCACCCTGATCGGCACGAGCTCCGATAGCTTCGACGCCGCGGCCGACGACGCGCTCGATCGCGCGGAGAACACCCTCGACAATATCCACTGGGCAGAGGTCGAGGAGCTCGGCGTGGAGGTCGCGTCCGTATCCGGGCGCGAGTACCAGGCGGAGGTTACCGTCGCGTTCGAACTCGACTAGTAGAACAGCCCTGCGGCTCGCGGTTTCGATTCATCCGTTACTCAGTTCGCGTGGACCGTTACTCGATGCTCTCGATCGCCCGGAGACGCCGGCGTACCGGTTCGGGCGTCGCTCCGTAGCCGCCGTCAACGCGGTGATCGGGGAGCACGATGGGAATCGGATTGTTGGCGAGCGCGGCCCTGACGGTCTCCGGTGAGTCGTCGGCATCCGGATCGAGTCCAGGCGTCCGGCGAACCAGCGAATCGACGCTGCTCGACTCGCCGTAGGGGACGGCCCTGAGCGTCTGGAGCACGGTGCGCTGGTCGGTGGGAACGGTCAGCGCGATCTCGACGTCGCGGAAGTCGTCGTCCGTCTCGCCGGCCGCGTAGGTCTCGATCCGATCGAGGAGCTCGTGGTCCGCGATGGCATCCTCGTCGGCCTGCTCGGGAAAGGAACACTGGATGAGATTGCCGCTCGCGATGCCGAGTTGTACCGTGGCCTCGAGGTCCGGTACGTCCCGCCCGTAGATTCCGGCGATTTCGTCCATACCCACGATGCGTGGCGTGGCTCCTAAACAGTCCCGACGACCGACGCCACCGAGTGGGTGGGCGCCACCGCGACGCCACTGCCGGGATCGGATCCAGCGGCTCGGGGTACCGATCGTTTCTCAAGGAACGTTTCACATACTTGCAGACGCTGCAACACTGGAACCGGGTTTAGGGAACTGCGTGAACTACCCAGGCGTATGACTCCAACGAGACGTCGCGTCCTTCGGGCGCTCGGGGCGACGGGTGCGATCGCCGCCGCGGGCTGTACGAGCAGCGACGGCGACAACGATTCCAACGGCAGCGACCCAACGATCAACGGATCGACGCCGGAGAACGGTTCGGACACCGACGACGGCGAGACCGCCTCTGATCCGACATCGTCGACAGAGGCAGCCACGCAGGCGATCGACCTGCTCCGGGCTGGCGAGTACGAGGCGATCTACTCCCGGTTTCCGTCGGCCTATCAGTCAAGCGTCACCATCGCCGCGATCGAGCGCATCCACCTCGGGCTGCTCGCCGCTGGCGGCGAGATCCAGTCGACGGAGGTTACCGACACCGGGATGAGCTCCGGCCTCCAGACCGTGGATCTGCGCCTCGAACTGGAGCGCCGGCCCGCCGACGTCCGGATCAGCACGACCGAGGAGTTCGAACTCGTCGGAATTGGGCTCGTCGGCGAGTACGAGCGGGCGTCCTATGCCAACCCCGATAGCTTCGAGGCCACCGATCACACGTTGGAGCCCGATGGCTGTCAGCTCGGAGCGACGCTCACCACGCCGACGGACGTTGATGCTGCACCGGGCGTCGTGATCGTCCACGGTAGCGGGCCGAGCGATCGCGACGCGACGGTCGCGGCCAACAAACCGTACCGAGATATCGCAGAGGGGCTCGCCTCGCAGGGCATCGCCGTGCTCAGATACGACAAGCGGACGATGGCGTGCAACGTTTCGCCCGCGGAGTACACGGTCGATCGGGTCACCGTCGACGACGCCCTTCACGCGATCTCGTGGCTGCGCGATCGTGAGGCGGTCGCGAGCGACGACGTCACCGTCCTCGGCCACAGTCTCGGTGCGATGCTGGCCCCCGAGATCGCGGATCGAGACGGCGAGCTAGCGGGCGCCGTCGGGCTCGCTGCACCCGCTCGCCCGCTGACGGACGCGTTCCTCGATCAGATCTCACACCTCGCGAGCGTGACCGAGCACGAGTCGCCGGCGTACAGTCAGCGCCACGATCAGTGGGAGAACGCCGCCGAGCAGATCGCCACCGGGAACTACGACGCCGACGAATCGTTGATGGGCTACCCCGGGGCGTTCTGGACCAGCCTCGACGGCTACGATCCCGTCGACCGTGCGGAGTCAGTCGCCACCGAGCAGTTCTACCTCCAGGGCGAGCGAGACTACCAGGTCACGGTCGAGGGTGATTTCACGCAGTGGCAGTCCACGTTCGGCGACTCGACGGCGGTCTCCCTCTCCACATACGAGGATCTCAACCACGCGTTCCTGCCGGGTCAGGGACCCTCCGTTCCGGCGGCCTATGGCGTGTCGAACCAGGTGGAGCAGGCGGTCGTCGACGACGTCGCGTCCTGGATCACGGACTGATTTCTTCCCCTCCACCTTCCTTTCCACCTCCCCATCTCCCCACCTCCCCACCTCCCCCCCCCTCCCCCACCCCCCCTCCCCCCCTCCCCCCCCCTCCCCCCCCCCCCCCCCCCCCCCCCCCCCCCCCCCCCCCCCCCCCCCCCCCCCCCCCCCGTGCCCGCCCGCCAGCTTCCCACCACTCTCCCCACAGTCCACGCCGATCACTGCCACGGTTCCCGCAACGTCTTGTGTCAGGCGCTCATCGCAGGCCGTATGCACACCGCGCGTACGCTTCTGGTCGACGCGTTCACGGACGAACCGCTGTCGGGCAACGCCGCCGGCGTGGTGCCCGACGCGGCCGGCCTCTCCACCGCCCAGCGGCAGGCTATCGCCCGGGAGCTCTCCGTGAGCGAGACGGCGTTTCTCGCGGAAGGTGACGTCGCAGAGTACCGAATTGAGTATTTCACACCAACCCAGCCCGTCGATCTCTGTGGCCACGCGACGGTCGGAACCTTCGCCGGCCTCGCGGCGATCGACGAGCTCGATCCGGGTACCGTCGAGGTCGAAACACCTGTCGGCGTGCTCGAGGTCACGGTCGAGGACGACGGCGCCGTCTGGATGACCCAGGACGACCCGACGATCCAGAAAGTCGATCTCGATCGCGATCGGATCGCCGCTGCGCTCGGCCTCCGTCCGTCGGCGGTCACGGACCTCGAGACCGAGCTGCCACTCGCGGTCTCCTCGACCGGCCTCCCCTGGCTGCTCGTTCCCGTGGCGTTCCTCTCACAGCTCGGCGAGGTCGACCCCGATCTCGACGCAGTCGCAGAAATCGCCGACGAGGTCGACGCCGTCGGGATCTACGCGTTCACGTTCGACACGCTCGAGCGAGATGCGCACGTCCACGCGCGGGCGTTCGCACCGGGGGCCGGCGTCGCGGAAGATCCGGTGACTGGCACCGCTGCCGGCGCGACGGGCGCGTTCCTTCGCCACGTCGGCGCCTTCGACGACGACCTTCCGGACGAGATCGTCGTCGAGCAGGGTCACTACGTGGATCGTCCCGGACGGGTGCAGGTCCGTGCCGGCGAGACGATCCGCGTCGGCGGCCAGGCGGCGTTGGCGCTCGATGGCGAACTCACCGTACCCGAAATAGAGACCGACGACATCCTCGAGGCGTAGCGCCGCTCGCGTCGCTCCCGTCGATCAGCCGTCCCGGTAGTACTCGCCGTCGTCGTCTTCGCCCTCCCACTCGAAGCCATCGTTACCGCCGTCACCGTCATCGTCGTTGTCGCCGTCGTCGGTGCTCTCACCGGCCACACCAGCGTCACTACCACCGTCGGCATCGTTCGTTGCCGGCTCGGCGTCATTCCCAGCATCGCCGGCACCGCCTGCCGTCGCTCCACCAGCAGCTGCCGTCTCGCTGCCGTCGTCGGCTGCTTCGCTCGCATCCCCGGCCCCACCAGCACCGGCGGAGTGATCTGTCCCCTCAGCTCCGGCGGCAGCGGTGTCGTCCGTCGACGTGGCAGCGCCGCTGGCTGCCGCAGCTTCGGTGGGATCGGCACCGCCGGTCTGCGTGGGCTCCGGGCTCGGGTCGAGTTCCTCGCTGCCGAGTTCGTCGCCACGAATCCGCTGTTCGAGGTCGGTGGTCTTCCGGCTCACCTGCTCGACGTCAGTTTCGACGTCGGCGATGCGGTCGTCGACCTTCGTCGCCGCGCTGCTGGCGATCCGCTCCTCGTCGACGAGTTCGTCGATGCGGCTGTCGATGGCCGCGTGCATCGCGTGGTGACGGACGGCCGATCGACCGATCTGCCAGACGATCAGCCCGACGACGAGCCCGACAGCGAGGAGTACGGGGCTCGCGGGCGATCCGGCGTCCGAGGGGTCGCCGAAGGCGAGCTCGTTGAGGAAGGCACCGGCACCGAGCCAGGCGCCAACGCCGACGATCGTGATGCCGAGCAGGAAGGGAAGAAGTGCGAGTGCGCGGTCGTAGAAGCTCCATCGGAGTGACGACTTCAGTGGCATAGCCGGTGTAGAGGGCGGGAGTGGCTTAAAGGCAATCCCCGATCCGGCGCCGATGCCGTTGGATCCACGTCTGCCGGTCGGTTACGCCTGGCTTCAGGCCCGGTCGTCTCGATGTCGGAACGGTCGCTCCCCACCGCGGCCGTCACCGCTCGATCTGGAATCCGTCGACGCCCTCGGGCGGTTGTTCTTCGACATCGACGTCCTCGACGCGCGCCGCGCTACTGCCCTCGTGACAGAACTCGATCATCGCGTCGACCTGCTCCTCGCTCCCCTCGAAGACGGCTTCGACGCGACCGTCGTCGAGGTTCCGGACCCAGCCGTCGACGCCAACCTCCGCTGCCCGTTCGCGCGTGGTCGCACGGAAGAACACGCCTTGAACGCGGCCGGTGACGAACACGTGTGCACGGGTTCGATCGCTCATAGTGAGTGGTTCGGGTCCGAGTACTAAAACCGTCCGTGGAGCTCTCTCTCTCTCTCTCGGTCCGGACTTCTCAGGAATCGCAGATCACTCGTCTGCACGGAGTCGGGAGTAGTGGTAGGTGCCGTCGCCGACCGGCTTGGCTACCGTCTCGCCGACGTCGATCGGCACCGGCTCGTGGAAAATCGGGCCGTCCCAGACGAACGTGTGGAATGCCCCTCGCTCCCCGCAGGGGTCGACGGTCTCGGGGAGCGAGTCGAGGAACTCTCGGTCGAACGGACGCCCCGCGAACGATGGATCGAGACGGTCGCCGTCGACGGCAACCACCACTGCCCGGAACCCGGCTTCGAGGAACGCCGTCGCCTGTTCGTCCGTCGACTGGCCCCAGATCGGAAACGTCGGATCGACCGGGCTCTCCGCCAGTCGATCCTCCCGGTACTGACGCACGTCCTCGAGGAACAGGTCGGCGAAGGCGAGCCGATCGATTCCTCGATTGGCGTACTCCGCGACCACCTCGCCCATGACCGACTCGTATGTGTCGTCCTTGGGCTCGGGCGGCAGCGTGACGATCCGCAGATCCGCGCCAAGCGCTGCGGCCTGCCGTTCGTACAGTGATCGACGGACGCCGTGCATGGAGCTTCGGCCGGTGTCACCCGCGACAGTCGTCAGCAGCTCGACGACTTCGTCGTCGCCAGCGCGGAGTTCGGAAAGCGCGTAGGCCGCGTCCTTCCCACCGCTCCAGGAGAGCACCGTCGTCGCCATTGGCTGGCTGGAGGTTGGGCATCGACAACGTCGTTTCGATCGCGCAGCCACGACGGCGACATCCCCAGAAATTCACGCCCGCGTCCGAAGGTAATGAAAGACGTACGTCTGGACGTAGCCGGCGTACTCTTCGCCGAATCGCTCCCGGATTGCTCGCGAGGTTTCGGCGTAGCTGCCTCGATCACACTCCGGAAAGTGGTCCGCGATCGCCGACTGGATCCAGGTGTCAAGCGGGACGGCCTCGAGATAGCCAAGCGAGAACAGCAAGACGCAGTCCGCGACCTTGTCGCCGACGCCGACGAACCCGGTGAGCGTCTCACGCGCCTCCTCGTATGGCTCGCCGAGAGCGTCGGTCGGGTCCAGTTCGCCGCTGGCCACCATCTCCGCCGTCTCGACGACGTAGGGCGCCCGATAGCCCAGGCCGAGATCGCGGAGTTCGGCCTCCGTCGCTTCGGCGAGCGCCGCTGGCTCGGGAAACGCGTGGTAGGTGCGCCCGTCGACGGTAACCGGCTCGCCGTAGGCATCCGCGAGCGCGCTGACCATCCCGTGAATCCGCGCGACGCGCATCTGCGTCGAGCAGATGAACGCGATCAGGGTCTCGAAGGCCGGATCACGGACGAGCCGCATGCCGGGCGCGTACTCGACCGCGGGTCTCAGGAGGCCATCGTCGCCCCCGGCAGCCGAATCGAGAATCGCCGGGAGATCGTCCTCCAGCCGGAGCAGGCGACGCAGTTCGTCTTCCAGGTCGGCAGTTCCCTGCCACTCGAGGACGCCGCCGCTGTGGTCCGATTTGGTGGGGTCGGGATCGGTACTCCCCGAATCGCGATCTTCGGGATCGCTACCGTCGTCATCGGGGTTCTGGTCGAGGTGCTGGCGGACGCGCAGGACGTCGCCGTCGACGACCCGGACGTACCACGGTGGGTCACTCTCCCATGATTCGGGCCCGTCGTCGGTGTAGCAGCCGCCGTCCGCACGACGCCAGCCGTAGGACTGGCCGCTCTCGAGCGTCGCGTAGAGGTCGAGGCCGCCCGGGAGTTCCTCGAGATCGATCGACCCGCTGTGCATCTGTGGACTCTCCGCGCCGACTGCGTATGGGGATTTCGCCTCCATTTCGATGCGGACGACTCGGCTTTCGACGGCCGATCGCCTCGCTGCGGGCCGGAACTCCACGCTGCCCTCCCCGTCGCGAGCCGTTAAGTGGATCCGTCACCGACCTGCGGCCATGGCGACAGTGACGGATTCGGACTCGCTTATCGCGCTCCGCCGGGACCTCCACCGCCGTCCCGAGCCGGCGTGGTGTGAGTTCTACACGACGGCGCGGATCGTCGAGGCGTGTCGCGAGATCGGCGTGGATGCGCTCCACGTCGGACCGGACGCCCTGGCGAGCGACGAACGGATGGCAGTCCCGGACGACGAGACGCTCGACGAGTGGTACGACCGCGCGATCGCAGCCGGCGCCGACGAGTCGATCCTCGAACAGCTCGAGGGCGGACACACGGGTCTCATCGCCGAGCTTCACCGTGGCGAGGGACCGACGATCGCGCTCCGCGTGGACATCGACGGGCTGCCCCGTGGAGAGTCCGAGGACGCGGATCACGAGCCCGCTGCGGAGGGCTACCGCTCGGAGAACGACGGTGTCATGCACGCCTGCGGCCACGACGCCCACGCCGCGATCGGGATCGGCGTCCTCCGGGCGATCAGCGAGAGCGAGGCGTTCTCCGGGACGCTGAAGCTCATCTTCCAGCCCGCCGAGGAGCAGGTCGGCGGCGCCAAGGCGATCGCCGAGTCGGGGCACCTCGACGACGTCGATTCCCTGCTCGCGATCCACATCGGCCTGGACCACCCGACCGGCGAGATCGTCGCGGGCGTCGAGGGGTTCCTCGCGGTCGCGCAGTTCGAGGCCGAGTTCGAGGGCGCGCCAGCCCACGCCGGGGGTCAGCCAGAGCAGGGCCGGAACGCCAACCAGGCGCTGGCCGCCGCCGTCCAGAACTGCTACGCGATCCCCCGGCACAGCGACGGGCCGACGCGGATCAACGCCGGCGTGATCGAGGGCGGTACCGCCTCGAACATCGTTCCGGAGTACGCCCGGATGGTCATGGAGGTCCGCGGCGAGACCACGCCGCTGATGGAGTACATGGACGAGAACGCCCGCCGGGTCGTCGAGGGCGCCGCACTCATGCACGACTGTGACGTCACGCTCAGCGACGACGGCCGCGCGCCGTCCGCCGAGAGCGACGACGAGCTCCGGGACGTCGTTGGCGCGGTCGCCAAGGGACATCCCGACGTCGAGCGCGTGCTCGATCGGGACGATCTCGGCGGCAGCGAGGACGCAACCTACCTCATGCGCGAAGTGCAGGAGAACGGCGGCCTCGCGGCCTACGTCGGCGTCGGCACCGACCACCCCGGCGGCCACCACACCGCGACGTTCGACGTCGACGAGGACTCGATCGGGATCGGCGTCGACGTGCTCGCCAGCTCGATCGAGCGGATCGCGGCGGAGAGTCCCTGAGACGGAGCCACAATTGATGTCCGAACGGCCCACCGACGAGGAGGAGGCGACGCCCCACATCACCGTCCCGATCGATGGCCGCGAGCAGGACGGGCCAATCGTCCGACCGTACGGCTGCCATCCCGAGCGTCCGATCGTCCGACAGATCGGCGACCAACCGCTCTTTATCGGCAACCGGTTCGCCGCCGATCCCGACGTTTGCGATCGTCGCTTCGACGCCGTGCTGACCGTCGCCGAGGAGCGCGAGCCGGGCACCACGCACTTCCAGCCGCTGGTGGACGGCTACGAGGCCGAGTGGGAGCGATTCCGGGACGCTGCTGACGCTGCCCGGCGGCTCTACAGCGAGTGCGCCGCCGCCGATGCCGACTGCGACTCGCTCCTCGTCCACTGCAAAGCCGGCATCTCCCGCTCGAACACGATTCTCGCGACGACGATCGCCTGCGAGGAGGACCGCTCTCTGCTCGACGCCTACGACCTCGTGCGGGCGGCGAGGCCACACGCCGTGGCACATCCACGGCTGCACGAGCTGGCGGTGTACTATGTGGCTGGCTGTGGCGCCCGGCGCGGTCGTCCCAGAAACGAGTGAGATAGAGAGCCGATCCTTCGGGGGTCGCTACTCGTAGTGTTTGAACAGGAGCGCGCGCACGTCGTCCTGCGTGGCCGCGGACTCCGAGGAGCCGTCGGGAAGCTCGACCTCGTAGCCGGTGTCGCCGGCCGCGTCCTCCCACTTGTCGTCGTGGGTGTCCATGAGCGCCATCATCGCGGAGAGCATGCCGTCGTCGCCGCCACCGCCGGCAGCGGCCATTGGGGGTGAGCTGGCGCCGCCGGTGTCGGACGCTTCGTCGTCTTCCTCCTCTGCAGCAGCGTCCTCTTCCTCGTCCGCTGCAGCGTCGTCCGACTCGACATCCTCGGAGTCGGGGTCGTCGGCGTCTTCCACGTCAGCGTCGCTTTCGTCCTCGACGCTCTCCTCCTCGGCCGCATCCTCGCTCTCATCGGCGTCCTCAGCCGCGTCTTCTCCTGCGTCTTCCACCGGGTCGGCGGCCGGGGCGTTCTCCGTGGAGACGTCGGGGCCGGCGGAGGGCGCCGTGACGGTCGCGTTGATCTCGCCTTCGTGGTTGTCGATGAGGTACTGGACCGCGTCGACCATCCGGACGTGCGCGTACTTCCCGACGACGTCCTGTTGGATGTCGTCGCGGAGGGCATCGAGGTACTCGTGCTGGTCCTCGGTGATCTCGATCGTGGGCATGCCCGTGGCGACGGCCCGGGGGCTAATAAGCGTGCGTCTGACACTGAGGAACTTCGTTTAGAGAACTGGGCTAACTACAAGCAGGGCGAACCGCTTGGAAGCCCCCTCCCGCTCGCCGGCGTACGCTCGTTGCGCGCTTCCCTCGCTCACTTCGTTCGCTCAGTCCAGTGCTTACTTCGCCTACACCGGCGAGCGGTCGGCCCCTTCCAGTCCCACCCGGTGACTGATTCTCTGAGCGCGAATTGCGTGGGGATTCCAGGCCACGTTTTGAACCGATCGCTCGCCGATCACAGCCGGGCGACGATCCACCGTAGCGAAGCACTCGGCTGAAATCCACTGGGAGGGACTGGAAGGGGCCGACCGCTCGCGTTCGCTCGCGAAGTAAGCACGGCCGAGCGGTAGCGAGGCCGCGCACAGCGAGCGAGCGAGCGTGCGCGAGCGGGAGGGGGCTTCCTACTGCTTTGCTGTCGCGGTACTGTCCGTACCACTTGCCAGCGCAGCAGCTACGGAATCGAAATAAAACGAGGAAATGTTCGAAACGGAGTTCAGCCGAAGAGGTCGCCGAGGCCCTCGCCGCTGGCCTCCTCGTCCTCGTCGTCGTCCGTCGTATCGGGGAGGTCCTCGTCGGCCTCCTCGACCTCGTCATCGTCGTCATCGTCGGCCTCGTCCGCGGACTCGCCGCCCGCGGAGCCACCGGCGGCTGCGCCGCCAGCGGGGACTGCGGCCGCCTCTGCGACGGCGTCGTCGATGTCGACGTCCTCGAGGGCGGCCACGAGGGCCTTGACGCGGGACTCTTCGACGTCCACGCCCGCGGCCTCCAGCACGTCGGTCAGGTTACTCTCGTTGATCTCTTCGCCGGTCTCGTTGAGGATGAGTGCTGCGTATACGTACTCCATTGTGAATCACCCGAACATGTCGCCGAGGCCTTCTGCGCCGGCATTGTCGCCGTCGTCATCGTCGGCATCGGCGTCCGCTTGGTCGTCGGCCTGTTCGTCCTCGACATCGTCGGACTCGTCGTCGCCCTCGTCCTCAGCATCGGCGGCCTCGTCGGCTGCCGGCTGTGCGGGGGCCTCGACGTCCTGGAGGTCCTCCGGGAGCGCGTCCGGATCGTCGACCTGAGCGACGAGCGCGCGAACCTGCGCGTCCGCCTTGCTCACGAGGTCGTCTGCGAGATCCGGGCTCTCGATGGAGGCCTGCAGACCGAGGCTCTTGGCCTCGCCCTGCGCCTTCGCGATGAGCGTGCCCGCGGTCGTCGCCGTCGGGTAGTTGGCGTTGACCGAGAGATTGCGAGCGCGTGCGGCTGCGGTCGCCACGTCGTCGCGATACTCGTCGACGTCGATCTCCAGCTCCTCGGGCTCGAAGAGGACGCCGTCTGCGACGACGCCACGAAGGTCGAGGCCGACCTCCTTGGGTTCGAGTCCGAGCTCTGAGAGAACGTTTGCGAGGTCGTCGGAGACTTCCTCTCCTGCCTCACAGACGAGGCTGTCCTCCGTCACGTGGATGGAGCCCTCCTGGATCCGCGCGGCTGCGCCGACCGTCTGGAGCTCTCCGACGAACGGTCCCGGATCGATCCCGGTGTCCTGCTCCTCGATGACGATGTCGTTGGGAGCGACCTCGCCCGCACCGATGGGCGCGGGCGTCTTCGAGGCTTCCAGCTGCTGGTAGAGCCCGAAGGGGTTCTCGTTCGTCATGATGAGGCCGACCTGTCCGGTCACGTGACCAGTGAGCTGGTCGAGACCGCGATCGGACTCCTCGAGTGCACGGCGCAGGAGCGTGTTCCGGCTGACCCGGAGCTCTGCGGTGCCGTGGAGGCCACGACGCATGTCCTGGAGCTGCCGGCTCGGAATGCCAGCGATGTCCACGACGCCGACGCTCTCGAAGTTCTCGAGCAGGTCGGTGATGGCGTCGACCTCTTCGCGCTTCCACTGGGGAATCGTCTCGGTGCGATGTTCGGCGCTCATCTACACCACCTCCTCTGCGGGACCCATCGTCGTCTTCACGAAGACCGTGTCGACGTTCTGGGGACCCTTCTCCAGGTCCGCGTAGAGTCGCCGGAGGATCACGTCGATGTTGTCGGCGATCTCCTCGGCGGACATCTCTTCGGCGCCGACCAGCGCGTGGAACGTGCGCCGGTCGCCGCTGCGGAGCTGGACGGTGTTTTTCATCCGTTCGACGACTTCGACGACGTCGTCGTCCGGACCGAGCGGGGTCGGCATCTTGCCGCGTGGCCCCAGGATCGTCCCGAGGTAGCGCCCGACGTCCTGCATGAGCGCCTCCTCTGCGACGAAGAAGTCGGTGTTGCCAGCGAGGTCCTTCGCCGCGTCGTCGTCATCGCCGAGGTCAGCGAGGTCGTCGCCGGAGAGGACGTCGTCGGCGACGTCCTCGGCTCGGACTGCGGTCTCACCTTCTGCAATGACGGCGATGGTCGTCTCCTGGCCGGTACCGGCAGGAAGGACGATACTCTCGTCGACACGATTCGACGGGTCGTTCAAGTCGAGGTCGCGCAGATTGATCGCGAGGTCGACCGACTCGGTAAAGTTCCGGTCGGGCGACTCCTCGAGTGCGCGAGAAACTGCTAGTTCGATCTCCTGATCTGCCATTGTTCACCTCCGTAGTGCGCCTTAGGCTCCTACGGATCAGTGAAACAGGCCAAGCCTGTCTCGTCGGAAACGATGGTCATGGGCTATAAAAAGTCGTCGAAGCAGCCCACGAGGAGCCCGCTACCGCCCGTCGAATCGAGCGGCGTCGACCCCGAATCCGGTGCGCTGTGGTACCGGAGACCGGTCGGATCGTCGGTGGTCAATTGCGGTTTCGAACGACCGCGACCCCGGGCGTCGTCGGTCGTGATCGGTTGCAGTGAACGACGTTCAGTGGTCGTGACCGGCCATCTCCTGGAACGTCTGCCCGAACCGCTCCTCGAAGGCCTCCTCGAGCAGCTCGTTGGCCTCCTTGACGGCCTCCTGGGGCGCCTCCTCGGCGTGGAAGACGCGGCTGTGCATCTGCTGGGCGAGGCCGAGCAGAACCAGGTCACCGGCCATCTCGGTCGGTGATTCGTCGTCGCCGAGCGCCTCGATGGCGGCGACTGGAACGTCGATCTCTTCGGATTCGTGCTCGGAGTCGGACTCGATGGTCAGCGTGTACGTGTCGGCCATGGACGATACTCCCCGCCGAGACCCTTGAAGCCTCTCTTTCACAGCCAGAGCGACGATCGATCCCTAACTGCTACCCACTGCCGATCCCTCGCTTCGCTGGCGTCCGTCAGTCGTCGCTCTCGATCGACCGGAAGGAGAGCGTCACCCGTGCGCCGTCTGCCGTCGGATCGAAGGACACCGTCCCGCCACTGGCAGCCGTCGCGTGCGTGACCAGCCAGAGGCCGAGCCCGCTGCCGTGCTGGAGCGGCGTGATTTCGCCGTCTTCCAACACGTTTCGCTCGGCTTCGGGAATGCCCGGACCGTCGTCGGCGACGGTGAGATCTGCGCCGTCGTCGGTGGCCCGAAGATCGACGGTGACCGTCGGGCTATCGCCCGCGTGCTGGAGCGCGTTGCCGACGAGCTCCTCGACTGCTCGCTCGATGGCACCGGACCCGAGGACGGGGCAGGACTCCGGCGCGTCGAGCTCGATCGTCGCGTCGGGATGGGTTTGGCGGACCCGCTCGACGACAGCCCGAACGATCGACGCCGCGTCGACGTTGCCGAGCTCCCGCTGCTCGGCGTCGATGACCCGGCTGATGCGCTTTGCCTTCTGACTCATCGAGAGCAGATCGCGCGCGGTCTCGTCGAGGGTCGCCAGAAGCTCGGCTTCCTGCACGTCGTCCTCGGCCCGCGCGTCCTCCAGCTGATCGATCCCGGCGAGCAACACGTTCACCTCGTTGCGAACGTTGTGCCGGAGAAGCCGCTGGAGCACCTCGAGATGCCGCTCGCGTTCCTTCTGCTCGGTGATGTCGGTGTAGATGCCGAAACCCCGCGTGACTCCGTCGGTCGCCTCGTAGGGGACTCCTCGGAAGAGGAACTCTCTGCGGCCGTACTGGGTATCTCGCTCGACCTCCGCGTGGTTCACTGTCCCGGTCGCGGTCTGTTGATCGAGTTCGCGAGCGCGCTCCATGTGGTCGTCGGGAACGATCACGTCGTTGAGTCGCTCACCGGCAATTTCCCATTCCTCGAACCCGAAGGTTTCCTCGAACGCGTCGTTGATCGATTCGACGACGGCTTCCTCCTCGAAATGTCCCTCGACGACCGGGTCGGGGATGTTCTCGAAGAGATACTCGAATCGGTCTTCCTGGGAGTCGAGCTGTTCGCGGACCGCGACGAGGTCGCTGATGTCGTTGACCGCGCCGACGACCCCTCGGAACTCCTCGCTTGGCAGCAGGCTGTAGGTGATCTCGACGGGGATTTCTTTGCCGTCCTCGCCTGCCAGGTCGATCTGCTGGGTCCGGGTCGCGTCGGGTGGTTCCTCCAGTAGTTCCCGTATGAGTTCGGCTCCCTCGGCTTCGGACTCGTCGTCGACGAGATCGCCGACGTTCATCCCGATGACTTCGTCGCGATCGTAGCCGAGCCGCTCGGCAAGCACCGGCGTACAGTGCAACATGTTCCCCGCCTCGTCCTGGACGTACACCATGTCGTCGACGGTCTCGAAGACGGTCTCGAGGCGTTCGAGTTCGTGGGTGCGCTCGACCCGGTCGAGCACCCGCGCGACGTTGGTCGCGAGCAGTCGCGCGAGCTGCACGTCGGACTCGTCGAACGCGCCGGGCCCCGGCGTCGCGATCATGAGCGTCCCGGCGTCCTCTATCGGGACGTGGAGTCTGCTCGTCGCCGGGAGTCCGCTGGCGGCCTCCGCCTCGGTACTGTCTCGGCGGACGACGGTGTCGGTCTCGAACGCTTCGAGCGAGCCGTCGCCAGCCGAGGGTGTCGGGAGCTCCCCACCGGTCAGCGTCGCCGCGGCGTCGGTCCAGGCGACCGGCTCCAGCCCCGATGGCGAATCGTCGCCCTCGAGGAAGCAGACGACGAACTGATGGCCGAGAATGTCCGCGGCGGCGTCCACGGCCTGCTGGGCGACTGCGGCGGGGCTCCGGGCGTCGAGCATCTCCCGCATCGTCCCGTGAATCGCCTCGATTCGCTCGACGCGATCGATGCGATCCAGCGCCGCACTTGCGTTCGCTGCCAGTAGCTCTCCGACGTTGCGATCGCCGCTGCCGAAGGCGTCCGGCTCCATCGCGCCGAAACTCACGACGCCGTGGTCGCCAAGCGGCAGGACGAGCGCCGACTGGACCGAGTCGATTCCCGCTTCCGATAACATCTCCTGATCGAGTTCGAGCGGACGATTCTCCTCGATCGCCGGGGTAACGACGCTGTCCTCCAGCGTCACCACCGGCAACAGCCCGAGGACCTCTTCGGCCCGGTCGGAGCTCGCGACCTGCCGGAGCGTCGTCCTGTCGTCGCCGAACAGCCGGACGCTCACGATATCGTAGCCGAGCGCCCGTTCCGCAGTCTCGATGGCGGTCGTGGCGACGGTCTGGACGTCGTCGGCGTCCATGAACGCCTGCGCACACTCGAGGAGGGCCTCGATCCGTTCGTCGCGGGTGTTCCCCTGCTGGTCCTGTCTGTCGGTGCCGCCTGCTCCCACGATCGAGCCGTTGGACTCGGCGCCGACGCCGTCGAGACCGTCGAGCCGATTCGCGATCCGCGGTCCGTCGCGCTCGCCGGTCGTCAGCACCCGATCGGTGGCACCTGCTTCGAGTGCAGCGCCGGCCCGACCGGCCGATTCCGCCGGAGCCGCGTACAGGATCGGTAGCTTCGGTGCAGCGGCGCCCATCGCCTCGATTGTCTCGACGTCGCCAACCCCTTCACAGACCAGCGAACAGTCGGCCGCGGTCGCCAGATCGACGGCGGACTGTTCCAGCGTCGTTCCGCCGTCGGGTTCGGGGGCCTGCTCGTATGCGCCGACCTCGATCGAAAAGCCACGGTCTTCGAGGGCCGCAATCGTCGTCCCCGAAACCGTTCCAACCAGCAGTAGCGTCGGCATTCAGTCTAACCGAAGGTGGGAGGGACCGGACAAGTGAGTTGTGGCCAGATGGAACGGCCGATGTCCCCGTTCCCCGGCTGCACGGCGGCCGTTCGGCACTCTCTTCTCACCGTTTCTCCCACTCACTCTCCTTTCTTCTCTTCTTCGTTCCTCCGCCCCTCCTCTCTTCTCATCTTCCTTCCTTCTCATCTTCCTCTCTCCACCCTCCTTTCTCCACCCTCTCTCTTCCCGTCGTCTTCCCTCCACTCCTCTCCGGATCCGTATTCCTGCTCCCCGTTTCTGATTCTTCGACTCTCTGCCGGTCTCTGATTCTCGGACTCTCCGAACCCTGTCTCTGTAGCTCTCTGTTAGAATAGGGGACCCAGGAATCGTCGACACCCGCTGGTCGTTGGGATCGGTCAGTTCGCGTTAGAAGGAGGGCATCACGTCGTCGGCGACGAACTCGGCGAAGCGCTCCTGATCGGGGCTGTGGCTCTGATAGACGATGTGCTCGAACCCGCAGTCGACGTACGTCTCCGTGACGTCGATGATGTCCTGGGGATCGTCGGTCACGATGTAGGCGTCGGTCAGCGCCTCCTCGCTGACCTCGTCTTCGCCGGCCTGCTGGATGACGCGCGGGTCGGCGACATCGTCGGTGTAGAACCGATCGACGAGAGTGCCTCGCCACGGGAGCGCGGGCTCGAGTGCGGCGTCGTACTCGTCGTCCAGCGAGACGTGGATGTGGATCGTCTTCTCGACGTCGTCGAAGGACTCGTTTCGCTCGGACTTCTGGACGCCGTTCTCGAGCTGGGCGAAGATGGTGTCGTGGATGAACTCCGGATCCTCGTAGACGGTGATGAGGCCGTCGCCGAGGTCCCCGGCCATCCGCGCCGCGGTCGGGCCGCTGGCGGCGATGTGGATCGGCGGCGCCTCGTCGGGACCGGTGTAGAGGTTGGCCTCGTCGGTCTGGTAGTAGGTGCCATCGAACGTGACGAACTCCTCTTCGAATAGCCGACGAATCAGCCGGATGGCCTCGGCGGTTCGCTTGGCTCGCTCGCCGTAGTCCGGCAGGGGGTTCCCCAGCGGCGACTCGTTGAGCGCCTCGCCGGTCCCGACGCCGAGGAACACGCGGTCGGGGTAGAGTTCCTCCAGCGTCGCGAGCCGGTGGGCGACGTTCGCCGGATGGTACCGCCGGAGCAGGGCGCTGACGCCCGTTCCGATCTCCATGTCCTCCGTCCGATCGAGCGCGATGGGCATCCACGACCAGCAGTTGCCGCAGTTTGCGGGCTCTCCACCCGCCTTCGTGTGGAACCAGGGGTGGAAGTGGTCGTTGACCGTGATCGAGTCGAACCCGTTCGCGTACGCGATATCCACCTGATCGAGGCACTCTTGCGGGGAGAACTCCTCGAGGGAGGCGAACCAGCCGAACTTCGTCATGCCGGAGAATTTCCGGTCGACGGGCATAACTCTTGAGTCACCGGTTCGACCGGCCGCCGTCCGTGACGGCGGAGTGTCGACCGGCCGTCGCCAGCGCCCGATGGCCGGCCCAGTCCGGTTGCTGGCCGGGGGCTGACGCCCGTTCGTGATCGTCGGAAACGGTCTGGCCGTCACTGGCGCCGCCGTCTCTACTCCTCGGGTTTGACGATGTCGTCGAGGTTCTGGATCGTGATGTCGTACCCTGCGCTCTCGCCGGGCAGGATGTCACCGAGTGCGGCACCGAACGCCGCCGCGGTCCAGACCACCACGATCCGCGCGAGCACCTCGAAATCGGAGGGGTCCCCGACGCGGTGGCGGCCCCAGAGAAAGACGAGCCCGGTCGCGGTCAGGAACGAGGCGGTCAGCACGCCCACCAGCCGGCGGGGGACGATCCCGAAGATCGGATTCGAGATCTTGACCTCTCGGATGTCCGCCCAGTAGAGCAAGCCGATGCTCATCACGACGACGAAGACGACGTTGAGCGCGAAGAAGATGGGGACGCCGAACATCCACCTGTCGGTGAGGTAGGCGGCGACGTCGAAGACGCCGTCCTCGACGAGCATCGGCATCGAGATGAGGATCGCGCCCACGACCGCTTCGGCGACGTCCCGGGTCGTGTACTTCTGGATGTGGCCGCTGAGGAAGCCGCTCCCAGGGATCCGTTCGGCGAGGCTGATCGTCGACTGGACCTGCTCGAGCTCCTGCTCGGAGTCGACGGTCTCTTCGAGCTCCTCAAGCTGTCCGAGGAGCGCCTCGACGTCGGGGTCACGGGCGGGGCCAGGCGGCGTTTCAGCACCGCTCGAATCACCCGCATTTGCCGATCCGCTCCCCTCGCTATCGCTCATTCGGCGGAAGATGCGGGGGCCGCGGCATAAACGCACCGCCCGGGCCCGCTCGCACGCCAGCGACGGGGACTCAGACGCCCCAGAATGCCCAGATTCCGACCGTCGTCACGACGGAGAGCAGGAGCTGCAACGGTGCGCCCACGCGAAGGAAGTCCGTGAATTTGTAGCCGCCGGGCCCGTAGACCATGAGATTCGTCTGGTAGCCGATCGGCGTCATGAACGCCGTCGCGCCGGCGAAGGTCACCGCGAGCAGGAAGGCGAAGGGGCTCGCACCGAGCTGGAGCGCCGTGTCGACCGCGACCGGGAGCATGAGGACCACTGTCGCGACCGGCGTGATGACGTTCGCGAGCGTGCTCGTCACGACGTAGAACAGGTAGAGGACGGCGAGGGCGGGGAGCACCTCACCACTCGTCGCGAGTGCGTCTGCGATCGCAGTCGCCCCGCCGGTGCGCTCCATCGCGAGCCCGAGCGGGATGACGCCGGCTAGCAGGAAGATGACGTTCCAGGAGACCGCGTCGTAGGCGTCCGACGGCGAGAGACAGCCGGTCGCGAGCATCGCAAAGACGCCACCGAGCGCCGTGACCACCACGGGCGCCGGCGTCGCCGCTGCGGCGAACACGACGACGAGCACGATCGAGAGCGCCACCGGCGTTCGGGCGGTCAGCGGTGCCACGGACTCGGGATCGGTGGCGTCCCGCGCTTCCAGCACGCGCTCGTCCACGAGCCAGAGCTCCGGACTGTCGGCGAAATACTCGATCGTCTCCGGCGTCGTTCGCAGGAGCAGGTGATCGCCGGGCTGGAGTTCTATCTCGGCGAGATCCGTACGATAGAGGACGCCCTCTCGGCGCACGGCCAGCACGCTCGTCCGGTGGAACCGTTCGAGCCCGGTATCGCCCCACGTCTCGCCGACGAACTCGGAGTCCTTGGGGACGATCGCGGTCGCGAGCGTGTACGCGGTCGGCGCCTCGTCGAACGTCGCCGCAGTCACGTCCTCGCGATGGAGGTGTCGGAGGTCGTTGGTCTCGCGGAAGCGATTGATCGCCTGGAGCGTACCGTGGACGATCAGCCGGTCGTCGGGTCGCACGGTCGCGTCGCCGTCCGGCAACGCGTACACCTCGCCGTCGCGGCGAAGCTGCAGGAGTGCGATCTCTGTGTCGACCGTCTCGGCAATGTCGTCGACGGACCGCCCCACGAGCGGTGACTCCGCACGGACGACGACCCGTCCGAGGTGGTCCTCCATGTCGAATCGCTCGAGCGGGTCGGCGTCGACGGGGACGCGAGCCGGCGTGAGCGCCCGGCCGATCGTCAGGAGGTAGGCGATCCCGACCACGAGCACGACGATCCCCAGCGGCGTGAACTCGAACATGCCGATCCCGTCGCGACCGGGGATCAACGCGCCGGCGACGTCGCTCGCGAGGATGTTCGTGGCGGTCCCGATCAACGTCAGGGTTCCGCCGAGGATTGCGGCGTAGGACAGCGGCAGCAGGAGTTTCGAGGGCGAGACGTCGGCGTCGCGTGCGAGGTCCTGCACCAGCGGGATGAACACCGCGACGACGGGCGTGTTGTTGACGACGCCCGCGATCGGGCCGGTCGTGCAGACCGTGGCGAGGAGCGCTCGGTCCGGATCGCCACGGGTGAACGACGCGAGCCTGACGCCAAGATGCTCGACGATCCCGGTCTGTTGCACGCCGGCGCTGAGCATGTACATCGCGACGATGGTGATCGTCGCCGGGTTCGAGAAGCCGGAGATCGCTTCCGTCGGGGTCAGCCCCACCCAGGGCTCGGCGATTGCGATCGCGACGACGATCCCGATCGCGGTCACGTCGCTTGGGAACGTCTCGGAGACGAACAGCACGAGCGCGACCCCGATCAGCGCGAACACGACGAGTGCACCAGTCGAGAGTCCCGCGACAGCCATGGAGTGGCCGATGGACGGGTGCCGCTTGAGTGTTGGCCTCCGGAGTCCTTTTCGCTCCCCGGTCACTGATGCGACCATGGACGAGCAGCCCGAGATCCTCCTCACGAACGACGACGGGATCGACGCGCCCGGGCTGGCGGCGCTCGACGCCGGCCTCTCGACGGTCGCCGACGTGACGGTGGTCGCGCCCGCGACCGATCAGAGCAAGGTCGGCCGGCAGACCTCCACGGACGTCGTTATCGAGAAACGCAATGGCGGCATCGCGCTCACGGGCACTCCAGCGGACTGCGTAATCGCCGGCCTCCAGGAGTTCTGCCCCGATCCCGACCTCGTCGTCGCTGGCTGCAACCGCGGCGCGAACCTCGGGGGCTACGTGCTCGGTCGCTCGGGGACCGTCAGCGCTGCCGTCGAGGCCGCATTCCACGGCGTGCCGTCGATCGCGTCCTCACTGTACGTCCCAGTCGACGACGTCGCCTTCGAGGACGCGGAGGTCGAGGAGCGGGACTTCCGCGAAGCTGTCCGCGCGACGCGTTTCCTGGTCGAACACGCGCTCGACGCCGGCGTCTTCGAGCACGCCGACTATCTCAACGTCAACGCACCCGTGCCTGATGGCCACCTCGCCGCAACCGAATCGGTCGACCCGGAACAGCCGGCTGCAGCCCCGGCACCGATGCGAATCACCTCGCCCTCGCATCGCTACGAAATGGACGCGATCCGAGACGGCGATCAGCTCCGCCTCCAGGATCGCATCTGGGAGCTGATGGCCGAAGGTACTCTCGAGGAGTCGCCGGGAACCGATCGCCACGCCGTCCTCGACGGTGCGGTGAGCGTCTCGCCGCTGACGGCTCCCCACACCACGGAGCACCACGAGGGGCTGGACGGGCTAGCGGCGGCCTACCCGCCGGAGCAGTAGCTCGGCGTCCTGATCGCTCGAACGGCACCGCCCCGTCAGTCCCGATTCTCGGCAACGCAGTCCCGGATCGGATCGAGCAGCTCGTCGGCGACCGTGTAGGGGTTCGTCTCCCGGCGGTGGACGTCCCGAGCGAGCGCCTCGATGCCGCCGCGGTCCTCGATCTCCGCTTCGAGCAGCGTGCCGAGATCTTCTCGGAGGAGCGTCCGGATCTCCTCGGCGTAGCGCGATCTGGCGCGGTCTGCGAGCGCGCCGCTGTCGGCGAGAAAATTGCGGTGGTCGTCGAACGCCTCGATCACGGCGTCGACGCCCTCGCCGTGGGTCGCGACGGTCTCGACGACGGGCGTGCGCCACTCGCCGTCACCGTTGTCCGCTGCTTCGTCTTGGTTATCCTCGGTGTCGGACCGCGAGTCTTCGACCTCCTCGGCGCCGTGGTGGCCGGTCTGGACGATCGGATCGACGTCCCGTTCGAGCTGGAGCATCTCGGTCAGCTCCTGGACGGTCCGGTTCGCGCCGTCGAGATCGGCCTTGTTGACGACGAAACAGTCCGCGATCTCGAGAATTCCGGCCTTGAGCATTTGCACGTCGTCGCCGGCACCGGGCTGGACCAGCACCGCGACGGTGTCGGCTGTCCGCACTACGTCGATCTCGTTCTGGCCAGCACCGACCGTCTCGATGATGATCCGGTCCTTGCCGAAGGCGTCCAGTGCTCGAACGGCGTCGGCTGTGGCGGCGGCCAGCCCGCCCAGTGCGCCGCGCGCCGACATCGACCGTACGAAGACGTCCATGTCGCCGACCGTCGAGCCCATCCGGATCCGGTCGCCGAGTACCGCGCCGCCGGTGAACGGCGACGCCGGGTCGACGGCGATGACGCCGACGGTCTCGCCGCGATCGCGGTACTCGAGTGCGAGCTTGTCGACGAGGGTTGATTTCCCGGTGCCGGGGCTGCCGGTGATCCCGACGACGCTCGCGTCGCCGGTATGTTCGTGAAGCTCCCCGACGAGCTGGCGATAGCCCGGCGTGCGATCCTCGATGTAGGTGATCGCCCGCGCGAGCGCACGATGCTCGCCTGCGAGGAGATTCTCGACGAGCGCGTCCACGTCGAACTCCGGCTCCGCTGTGGCAACTGTGGACCCCGGCGGTTCGCGACCCGGCTCGACCTCACCAGCTGACTTCTCGGTCATCGTCCGTCCCCGGTCATCGTCGATCTCGGACGTTCTCGCGTACGAACTCGATCGTGGTCTCCAGCTCCGTCCCGGGGCCGAACACCTCGGCGACGCCGAGCTCCTCGAGCTCCGCCTTGTCGTCGTCGGGAATCACGCCGCCGACGATGAGCAGCGTGTCGTCCATCGCGCCGTACTCCTCGAGCCCCTCGATGACCTTCGGAACGAGCGTGCCGTGCGCGCCCGAGAGAATCGAGATGCCGAGGACGTCGACGTCCTCCTGGACCGCCGCCTGAACGATCTCGTCCGGGGCGTTGTGCAGACCCGAGTAGATGACCTCGAAGCCGGCGTCGCGGAATGCTCGCGCGATGACGTGCGCGCCACGATCGTGGCCGTCGAGACCCACTTTCGCGACGAGACAGCGAATCGTCCGTTGCTCCCCCTCGACGCTCATACCCCGATTTCGTGGGGCTCGCGTTTCACTTTAACGGGGATTTCCATGATGGATCGTGGTCGGAGGGGTGCATCGGCGGCCAGCTTCGTCCATTCGATCGCGTGCGTCGCCGATTTGTCGCCCAACTGTCTCCGATCTCTCGCCGATCGTTCCCCGTGGCTGTGGGGGTCCCGTTTCCGCGAAGCGGAACGGCCAACTGTGCGGCACCCAATCTATCGCCAATGGCCGAATCGTCGACGCCGATGCTGGGCGACGGTCCGTCGTGGCTCAAGGACAACGTTGCGGCGGTGACTGCCGTGCTGACCGTCGTCGGGTACGTCGCAGTGATCGGGACCTTCGAGGGGCTGTTTCCGGTCTACCCGAACATCGGACGGAACGGCGTCGATCTGCTCGGGCACGCGATCGCCGTCGTCAATCTCGCGGCGACCGTCTGCCTGATCGCGGGCTGGCGCTACGTCAAGCAGGGCAAGATCGACGCCCACGCGAAATCGATGACCGCGGCGTTCGGGCTCATCCTCCTCTTCTTGCTGCTCTACCTCCCGAAAGTCGGGGGCGGTGGCGAGAAACGCCTCGTCGAGTCCGTCCCAGATCCGATCGCGCTGGGCTACTTCGTCATGCTTGCGATCCACATCATTCTCTCCGCAGTCGCGATGCCGGTCGTCGTGTACGCCTTTCTGTTGGGCATCTCTCATACGCCCGCGGAGCTTCGGGAGTCGCTGCACCCCCGGATCGGCCGGATCGCCGCGGCGTCGTGGATCCTCAGCCTCGTGCTGGGCGTGGTGACCTATCTCATCCTCAACCACGTCTACAGCTACGAGTTCACGCCGGTCTGAGGCGATTCCGTCGGGCATCCTCGTTTCTGCCCTTCTCGCCGTCGAATTCCTTCCGTTTCTTCTCCTGTCTCCTCTCCTGCTTCCTTTCCTGTTTCTTCTCCGTTCGCCCACTCAGACGCGGGCCCTGATCTCACGGATAGTTTCGATAGCAACGGTGACCAGCTCGCCTGTCAGCAGTATCTGCTCTCGATCTGTTGCTGGCGGTAGAGGGCGCGTTTAATATCGTCTACCGCTCTGTTGGCAGGGATTATTAATCTGGATCTACAGAATAATAACTTTCTTGTGGGCCCGACACCGATCACCGTCTATGCAGCCCACGAGACGACAGCTCCTCGGTATCACCGGCACGATTGCGACGGGCGCCGTCGCTGGATGCGTCGACCTCGGTCTGGGTTCGTCCAGCAACGCAGGCACGCAAACGTCCTTCTACCTGCTGTACGACCTTGCTCGGCAGGTCGAGGGCGACAGTGCCGACGTCGACAGCGTGGTCCCATTCGGGCAGCACGGTCACGGCTGGGACGGTCCCACCGCTGGACAGCAGAGCGATATCTACGGTGCCGACCTGTTCGTTTACATGGCGGAGGGGTTCCAGCCCTGGGCCGACGACGTGGTCGACACGATCGAGTCCGACGGCGAGGACGTTCAGCCCGTCGCCGCCCGCGAGGGTATCGAACTGATTCCCTTCGGAGACCACGAGACTGCCCACGATCACGAAGAGAGTAGCGACCACGACGGACACAGCCACGGATCCGATGCGGGAGACGATCACGAGGGAGGAGAGGGCCACGACCAGGAGGGGGAGACGGACCACGACCACGGTGAGATGGACCCACACTTCTGGCTCGATCCGCGTCGGACGAAGCACGCTGTCGAGACCATCCGCGACGGGTACGTCGCAGTCGACCCCGACAACGAAGACGAGTATCACGACCGGACGGAGTCCTACCTCGCGCAACTCGACGAGCTACACCACGAGTTCGAGAACGCCCTCGCGGACACGCAGCGCGAGGCCGTCCTCGTCGCCGGACACAACGCCTTCGGCTACCTCGGGTCGACCTACGGGTTCGACGTCCACGCAATGACTGGGATCTCGCCCGACGAGGGCGTTAGCGCCGCCGCACGCCGGGAGGCCGAGGATCTCATTCAGGAACACGACATCGAGCACGTCCTGCACCCGGTGCTGGAACCCCGCGAGCACGCGGAGCAGCTCGTTGCCGACACCTCGGCGGAAGCGGTGCTCGACGTCACGGCAATTTCCGGCGTCACCGACGAGTGGGCGACGGAGGAGGTTGGCTATCTCGAGCTCATGCGGGAGGTCAATCTTCCCACACTCAGAACTGCACTCGGTGGGCAATGACGGTACTCGACGTCGCGAACGTCACTTTCGGCTACACCGAGGTCGACGTCCTCGAAAACGTCTCCCTGACCCTCGACGACGGCGAGTTTCTCGGTCTCGTCGGCCCGAACGGCTCCGGCAAGAGCACCTTGCTCTCGATCGCGCTCGGGCTGCGGCGCCCCGACAGCGGCACGGCGACCTTGTTCGGCGAGCCCGCTCACGCGTTCGACGACGGCCACAGAATCGGGTTCGTTGGGCAGGGCGTTGCCAGCAACGACCGCTCGGTGCCGATCACCGTCGAGGAGATCGTTCGGCTCGGGCGCTTTCCCCACGCAGGCTTCGGGCGATTCGGTCCGGCGGACCACGAGGCCGTCGACCGTGCGATGGAGACCACGGGCGTGGCGGAGCTCGCGGACCGGCGGATTCAGTCGCTCTCCGGTGGGCAACGCCAGCGAGCGTTCATCGCCCGCGCCCTGGCGGGAGAGGCGGACCTCCTCGCACTCGACGAGCCGACGGTCGGCGTCGACGCCGAGTCGCGCGAGGAGTTCTACAGCCTGTTGAACGGCCTCTCCGCGGACGGCGTCGCAATCCTGCTCATCGAGCACGACATCGGCGTCGTCACCGAGCACGCCGACACCGTCGCCTGCGTGAACTGTACGTTGCACTACCACGGCGACCCAGGCGGGTTCGACGCCGACGTTCTCGCTGACGCCTACGGCACCGCCCACCAGGTCGTCCACCACGACCACTACCCCGATCACGCATGACCGGACTGCTCCAGGCCGCAGTGGTCGACGCCGCGACGCCGGCAGTCCTCGGCGTCTATCGGGAGATGCTCGGCTTCGAGTTCATGCAGCGCGCGTTGGTCGCCGGGCTACTCGTCGGAATCCTCGCGCCGCTCGTTGGATCGTTCCTCGTCCACCGCCGGATGGCGTTCATCGGCGACACGCTCGCACACGTCGCATTTGCCGGGGTCGCAGCGGGGCTCTTCGCGCGGTCGGCGCTCGGATACTCCCAGGAGTTCCTCCCCTTCCTCACTGCACTGGTCGTCGCAGCGCTCGCCGCGGTGCTCATCCAGGCGATGGCCGACTACGCCGACGTCTACAACGACGTCTCGATGGCGATCGTGCTTTCGGGCGGGTTCGCGATCGGGACTGTGCTCGTGAGCCTCAGTGGCGGCATCGCCGTCAGCATCAACCAGTACCTGTTCGGCGGCGTGACTCGGTTAAGCTGGACCGACGTCTGCGTCCTCGCCGGACTGACGGTGCTGGTCGTCGGTATCGTCGTGGCCTCCTACAAGCAGCTCCTCTACAGCACGATCGACGAACGGGCCGCTCGGGTCGCACGAATGGACGTGGACAGGACGAACTACCTGCTGGTCGTGCTCGCGGCACTCGTGATCGTCGGTGCGATGCAGGTTCTCGGCGTCATCCTCGTCGCCGCGATGCTCGTCGTCCCGGTCGCCGCTGCGGGGCAGATCGCACCCACGTTTCGATCGTCGATTCTGATCGCGATCCTGATCGCGCAGCTCTCGACCGTCTCTGGGATCACGTTCTCATACACCAACGACGTCGCTGCCTCGGGGAGCATGGTGCTCGTCGCGATCGGGCTGTACGTGATCGCGGTCATATTTGGCCGGCGGTTTCGGATCGGCCAGTAGGAGTACGAGCACCCACCGATCGATGGCGTCGGCGGCTCGGATCCGTTCCCACGCGGTGGGGCTCCACCCTGCATTTAAGCACTCGCGCGACCGAGTTTCGAACACTGATGGGACGCCTATCGGAACTGTTCGCGCCGTCGGCGATCGCCGTCGTCGGCGCGACGGACCGCGAGGGCTCCGTCGGCCGGGCGATCGTCGAGAACCTCCAGGCGGACTTCGGGGGAGAGATCGTCGCCGTGAATCCCTACAGGGGGACCGTGCTCGGTCTGGACTGCTACGACGACCTCGCGTCGGCGCCACGCGTCGACCTGGCCGTCGTCGTGGTTCCGCCCGACGCCGCGATCGACACCGTTCGATCCGCGGGGGAGGTCGGAATCCAGAACGTCGTGGTGATCACCGCTGGCTTCGGCGAGACGGGCAGCGAGGGTGCCACGCGCGAACAGGAGCTCCAGGCCGTCGCCGACGAGTACGACCTCAACGTCGTCGGGCCGAACAGCCTCGGAATCATGAGTACCCCAGTCGGGATGAACGCCACCTTCGGCCCCGACAACGCGCTCTCGGGGTCGATCTCCTTCATGAGCCAGTCCGGTGCGTTCGTCACCGCCGTCCTCGACTGGGCCATCCAGCAGGAGATCGGCTTCAAGGACGTCGTCTCGCTGGGGAACAAGGCAGTTCTCGACGAGACGGATTTCGTCCGGGCGTGGGGCGAGGACGACGACACCGACGTCATCGTCGGCTACCTCGAGGGCGTCGATCGCGGTCGGGAGTTCATCGAGGCAGCCAGGGCGGCGAGCGACGACACGCCGATCGTCCTCGTCAAGTCCGGACGGACGGAGGCCGGGGCCCAGGCTGCCTCCTCCCACACCGGGACGATGGCTGGCAGCGAGGCGGCCTACGAGGCCGGGCTCGATCAGGCCGGTGTGCTCCGGGTCGACACCGTCCAGGAACTGTTCGACGCCGCGCGAGCGCTCTCCGGGCTCCCGCCCCTGCCCGAGGACGACGTGGCGGTCGTCACGAACGCCGGCGGCCCCGGCGTGATGGCGACGGACGCCGTCGGCGACTCGTCGCTCACTCTGGCCTCCTTCACCGACCAGACGCTGGAGTCCTTCGCCGAACTCCTGCCGGAGGAGGCGACCGGCTACAACCCCGTCGACGTGATCGGCGACGCGGACGTCGATCGGTTCCGGGGCGCGCTGGATATCGCGCTGAACGATTCGGGCGTCGGGGCCGCGATCGTCCTCGCGGCGCCGACGGCCGTCCTCGATTACGAAGAGCTCGCCGACGCCGTCGGCGAACTGCAGGCCGAGTACGAGAAGCCCGTCGTCGGCGCGTTCATGGGTGGGGAAAGCGCCGATCGCGGCGCCGCGGCTCTGCGCCAGCACGGCATCCCGAACTACTTCGATCCCGCTCGCGCCGTCGACAGCCTCGAAGCGCTCTCGCGATACCGCGAGATCTCCGAGCGCACCTACCCCGACCCCGAGACGTTCGAGGACGTCGACCGCGAGCGTGCTCGCGAGATTCTCGGGCGCGTCGAGGGGCGGTCGGACAACCGTCTGGGCGTCGAGGCGATGGATCTGCTCGACGCGTACGGGATCCCGACGCCCGCTGGCGAGGTCGTCGATTCGCCGGCGGACGCCGAGCGGATCGCCGAGTCGATCGAGGGCGACGTCGTGATGAAGATCGTCAGCCCGGATATTCTTCACAAGTCCGACATCGGGGGCGTCCGGGTCGGCGTCGCCGACGAGGACGTGCGTGACGCCTACGAGGATCTCGTCGCGCGGGCGCACAACTACCAGCCCGACGCGGACGTCCTCGGCGTCCAGGTCCAGGCGATGGTCGACCTCGACGATGCGACGGAGACGATCATCGGCGCGAACCGGGATCCGCAGTTCGGGCCGCTGCTGCTGTTCGGCCTCGGCGGCATCTTCGTCGAGGTGCTCGAGGACACCTCGCTGCGCGTCGGGCCGATTTCCGAACGCGAAGCCCGTGCGATGGTCGACGAGATCAAGGCCGCACCGCTGCTTCGGGGCGCCCGCGGCCGCGAGCCGGCCGACGTCGACGCCGTCGTCGAGGCGCTCCAGCGCCTCTCCCAGCTGGTCTGGGAGTTCCCGGCGATCCTCGAACTCGACGTGAATCCGCTCGTCGCCGGTCCCGACGGTGCGAGCGCGATCGACGTCCGACTCACCGTCGATCCGGACCGGCTCGATGAGACGCCCAGAGCCGGCACCCCTGGATCGACGGCGGACTCCAGTGCATCGCCAGACGACTCCACTGCGACCCCGGCGGCCCCGACGGACACCACCTCCCCTACAGACCAATGAGCGACGACACCCTACTCGTCACGGCGCTCGCGGACGGCACCGGCAAGACGGCGATCACGATCGCGCTCGGGCTCCACGCCCGCGACCGCGACGAGGCCGTCGGCTACATGAAACCCAAGGGCACCCGCCTGCGCAGCCGCGTGGGCAAGACCCTCGACGAGGATCCGATGCTGGCCCGCGAGCTGCTGGACTTCGAAGCCGAGATGCACGAGATGGAGCCCGTCGTCTACTCGCCGACGTTCGTCGAGCAGGCGGTGCGCGGGCAGGCCGATGCGGCGGATCTCCGCACCCAGGTCGAGGAGCACTTTGGCAACCTCGCCGCCGAAGCCGACCGGATGTTCCTCGAGGGCGGTGGCACCCTCACCACGGGTGGCATCGTCGATCTGACCGACGCCGACGTCGCGGAGTACGTCGACGCCGACGTGCTCGTCATCGCGGGCTACGACGACCCCGGCGATCTCGACGACGTGCTCGCTGCCGTGGACACCGTCGGCCAGGATCGCCTTCGCGGCGTCCTGTTCAACGCCGTCGACGACACTGCGTTCGACGGGCTCGAAGAGGACGCCGTGCCCTTCCTCGAGGAACGCGACGTCCCCGTACTGGGGGCGATCCCCCGCGTGCAGGAGCTCGCGGGCGTGACCGTCGGCGACCTCGCCGACGAACTCGGTGCGCGCGTGCTGACGAACGCCCCGACGGACGACTACGTCGAGCGGTTCTCCGTCGGTGCGATGGGCGCGGACTCCGCGCTTCGGCACTTCCGGCGGACCCGCGACGCGGCGGTCATCACCGGCGGTGACCGCTCGGACGTCCAGACGGCCGCCCTCGAGGCGCCGGGCGTCAACTGTCTGATCCTGACCGGCGGCCACCGCCCCTCCAGCGCGGTCGTCGGCGCGGCCGAGGAGAAGGGCGTCCCGATCGTGCTCGTCCAGACGGACACGCTCACGACGATCGATCGAGCGGAGGAAGTCGTCAGTGGCGGCCGGACTCGCGATCCCGAGGCCGTCAAGCGGATGCAGGGGCTGCTCGGCGATCACGCCGACGTCGGTGCGATTCTCGGCGACGGCGCGTAGATCGCTACCTCGCCACCCGTCTTTATCGATCACTTCTCCACAGAGAAGCGGCCAGTACCAACGCAGCGGCCAGCGCGACGAGCAGCAGGGCGAAGGCCGCTCGGAAGCTCGCACTGTCGGCGACGATACCGACGACGGCCGGTGAGACTGCTGCGGCGCCCATCAGCGCTGTGCGGACTGCGCCGAGACCGCCGCCGGCCAGCGCTTCGGGCAGGATCGATTCGAGGTGTGCCGCTCTGACCGGCCGAAAGCCGTGACTCCCGATTCCGAACGCAGCGACCACGACAGCCGTACCCATCGGAACCCCAGCGATCTCCGGGCCGACGTCGGGGACCAGAACGAGTGCCACGAGCGCCACCGTCGCGAGTCCGAGCGTCGCCAGGATCACCGAGAGGCGCCCGACCCGATCACTGAGTTCGCCGGTTCCGAGCTGGACGACGCTGACGGCGAAGAGGAGTCCGTAGAGCAGGCTCGCGGTCGTCGTCGATGCGCCGGCAACGCGAGCGAGATAGAGGGGTAGGAAGGCGACGACGCCGCTGTAGGCGAAGGAAAAGCAGAGCGTCAGTGCGACGAAGCCGGCGACGCCGGGATCGCGGAACGGTTTGGCGTAGGCTGCGAGCCCAGGTCCTTGAGCGGTTCCGTCGGCGGGTTCGATGCTCGTCCCGTCGGAAGGATGGTCGTCCGAGGGATCGCCAGCCGCGCTGTCGGCTCCGTGGAGATGCCGTGGGACCCGGACCGCGGTGGCTCCCGCAAGCAGGACGGCGACGCCGCCCCCGACGAGAAAGAGCGCGCGCCAATCTCCGAGAGCCGATGCGAGCAGCCCGGCGACGATCGCGGGCGCCAGAACGCCGCCGAACGTCCCGAAGGTGTCGTGAACGCCGAGCGCACGCCCGCTCCGGGCGGGGTAGACTCTGGTGAGCAGCCCGATCGCGACGGTTTTGTGCGCGCCGGTGCCCAGCCCGAGGAAGATCATCGCGCCGACGAGTGCGAGAAACGGCCCCGAGACGACGACCGCGAACGCTCCGACCGCCGCAATGAGGGCGCCGGCAACGAGCACGCGGACGGGACCGATCCGATCCGCGAGCACGCCGGAGGGGAACTGCATCGCAGCGTAAACCAGCATGAACGCGGTGAACGCTGACCCGAGCGCTGCCGTCGAGACGTCGTACTCCGCTCCCAGCGTCTCGAAGAGCGGCGGGAAGGCGTAGCGCAACAGCTTCGCGAGAAACCAGAGCAGCGAGGCCAGTAGTAGGGCGTCGTACCGGCCGATGGTCCGGCGGGTCGTCGTGTTCATGGAACGTCGGTGTCGGCGGCGTGCGTCTGTTCGGCCCGAACCGTGGCCGCCGCTTGGGCGTTCCGCTTTCGGCGATCCGATCGACGCCACGTGTGGCGAGGCCGGTCGCGGTTCAGCAGTAGTCGTTGAACACGCCGTGATGTGGGCGGAGCGAGCCGTCCCGATCGACGAAGGACATGTTCCCGGCGTCGTAGATCGGCCCGTGCCCCTCGCGGTGGCCGTCGGCGACCAGCGTGTTGTGGAGCTGGTGGGCGGTGAAGCCGATCTCTCGCTCGTCGAGTGCGGAGAGTTCGACGTCGAGGACCGCCGCCCGCTTCTCGTCGTCGAGTGCGCCCCATCCAGTCTCCGTAGCGATCAGGGGCTTCTCGACGGCATTCGCGAAGCCGACGATCTCGTCGAGCGTCTCCCCGAGGCCCTCCGGCGTGTCGCCCCGGTTCCAGGCGTAGTAGGGATGCGTCGAGAGCACCTCGGCGATCGGCTCGAACAGCTCGACGGCGACGGGGTTCCCCATCGTGCCGACGGTCGTCGGCGCGGTCGGGTCGTGTGAGAGCACCTGCTCGTAGACCTGCTCGAGGAATCGGTAGACGACGAGCGATCGGTCGACCTCGAGATCGGCCAGGCCGTCGCGATTCTGCACGGAGAGCAGTGGTTCGTTACAGAGGTCCCACAACAGGACGTGCTCGTGGTCTGCGTACTCGCCGAGGATCGTGTCGACGTAGGGCTCGAACCCCTCTCGATACAACGCCCCGTCGTGCCACTCCCGGAGCGACTGGGGATGGAGCCCACCGTGTTGCGGATAGCTGCTCCAGCCGTTGAACAACGTGACGATGAACTCGACGTCGTAGTCGGCGCCCATGTCGAGCACCTCGCCGACGCGCTCGGGCATCCGGTCGGGGAAGCGGAGATAGGCGTCGTGTGAGAGCCAGAGACGAACCGTGTTCATCTCCGGGAAGTGCTGTGTGCCGATCCAGAGCTCCTTCCGCATGAGGCTCGGCTGGAAGTCGGTGCCCCAGATCTCGAGTCCGTGGCTCGCGTGGCTGGGCTGGTAGTTGAACCCACGAACGTGTGCGTAGTCGGTGTTCTTGAGCGTGGTGACCATCGGCGAATCAGTACGTGGTGATCGACGGGCTCTGGGATAACTCTCCGACCTGCGGCAACGTCTCAGTGAACCGGTCGGTCACGTGTGCCGTGACGCGCCGCCGTCCGGTCGAATACAAAGGATAAATGCCCCCGCCCCCGATCGAACCGACATGAACGGGAACTCGTTCGGTCGCCTGTTTCAGGTGACCACCTACGGCGAGAGCCACGGCGAGGCGATGGGCTGCACCGTCTCGGGCTGTCCCGCTGGCGTCGAGATCGACGAAGAGCGAATCCAGCGCGAACTCGACCGGCGCAAGCCTGGCCAGTCGATGATCACGACCAGCCGCGGCGAGCCCGACGAGGTCACGATCAACTCCGGGACGCTGGAGGGGTACACCACGGGGACGCCGATCGGGCTGGTTATCCAGAACAAGGACGCGCGCTCGGGCAAGTACGAGCCGTTCGTCACGGCGCCCCGGCCCTCCCACGGCGACTACACGTACTCGGCCAAGTTCGGTACGAGGAACTGGGGCGGTGGCGGGCGCTCCTCCGCCCGGGAGACCGTCAACTGGGTCGCCGCCGGCGCGATCGCGAAGGCGGTGCTCGACCAGTCCGACTACGACGTGACTGTGAAGGCCCACGTCAACCAGATCGATGGAATAGAGGCCCCGCCAGTCACCTGGGAGGAGATGCTCGAACATACGGAGGAAAACGAAGTCCGCTGTGCGGATCCCGAGACCGCCGAGGAGATGCGCGACCACCTCGAGGAGGTCCAACAGCACGGCGACTCCGTCGGTGGCTCCGTCTACTTCGAGTGCCGCGGCGTCCCGCGTGGGCTCGGTTCCCCGCGCTTCGACAGCTTCGCTGCCCGACTCGGGCAGATGGTGTTCTCGATCCCCGCGACGACGTCCTTCGAGTACGGCCTCGGGAAGGCGGCCCGCTCGGTGAAGGGCCACGATCGCAACGAGGACTGGGAGGCCTACGATCCGGACGGCGACGCATCGGACGTCTCCGGCGACGGCGTGCGCGGCGACGAGGTCGTCGCCGGGGAGGGCGATCCGGTTCCCGTTGGCAACGATCACGGCGGGCTCCAGGGTGGCATCACCACCGGCGAGCCGATCTATGGCGAGATCTCCTGGCACGCGCCCGTCTCGATTCCCAAAGAGCAGACGACCGTCGACTGGGAGACCGGCGAGGAGAAGACGATCCAGGTCACCGGCCGGCACGACCCATCGCTGCCGCCCCGCGCCGTCCCCGTCGTCGAGGCACTGTTCTACTGCACGATCCTCGACTTCATGCTGCTTGGCGGTCGGATCAATCCGGACCGTCTCGACGGCGACGCTGGCGAGTACGACACGGAGTATCACCCGAGCAGCCCGCAGAACGAGGAGTGAGGGTCCGATTCCGGGATCCCACTGATTCCCGGATCGGCGATCTGCTATCCGTCGCCGTTCTCGTCGACGATCACGACCTCGCCGTCGACGACGTCCACGTTCACGAGCGTCTTCACGTCCTGGTCGTCGTCCAGCTCTGTCACGCCGCCGACCTTCTTGATGACGGCGACGGTGTCGACGACCTCCGCGCCGATCTCCTCCAGCGCGCCGAGCACCGCCGAGAGCGTGCCACCCGTCGAGAGCACGTCGTCGATGACGACCACGCACTCGTCGGCGTGGACGTCGTTGACGAACATCTGGCTCTCGCCGTACCCTGTCTCCTGGTGGAGCGGGGTCTCGCCCTCGAGCCCGTACTCTCGTTTGCGGATGACGACGAGCGGGACGTCGGTCGCCAGCGAGAGGGCCGTGGAGATGTGGATACCCATCGCCGCGGGCGTAACGATCTTGTCGACATCCGCCAGCTCGGCCTTCCGGACGATCTTGACGGTGATCTCCCGGAGGAGCGCGGGATCGAGCGTGGGGACGCCGTCGCTCACCGGGTGGACGAAGTAGTGGTAGCCGTCCTTCTCGACGATCGGTGCGTCGCGCAACGACGCCTGCAGCCGGTCCATACGCTGCATTCCCCGGGTGGGTGCAAAAGCGCCACGGCGTCGGACCGTACTCGGCGGCCGCGCTAGCCTGCTGGTGCGCCCTGCCCTCCCCAACGAGCCAGCTCCGAGTACCGAATGCCGCTCCACCAGACGACGCGGACGACGTCACCCCGGCTCACGTCCGCAATCGCGACCGAATCGCCGGAGGTGACGGTGTCGTAGGCGGAGAAGTTGGTTGCGGTTCGGTTGTCGACCACGACGTAGAGGAACTCGCCGTCGATCTCGTCACCAGCGCGGTGTTGTACGGTAAGCGTCTCCGTCCGGTCGTCGTAGTCGAATGCGAAGCTCGCCTGCGGCGTCGGGCTGCCGCGATACTGGTCGGCCAGCACGCCGGCGTACGTTGCGACCACGAGCGCTCCGGCGACCACGATACAGACGACGAGCACGACTCTCGCCACCGGAACGCCGCTGGGAAACCGTTCGGGATCGTCGAACACGAGGGCTCTCTGGTCCGTTGGGCGAGGCGCGGAAAAAGCGTTCGTGCCGAGCCCGGTGGTCGTGCTCCGCCCCGAAGCGATTCGCGGGCTGGCGCCTATCCGAGCCGCTCGTCGGCGAGGATGCTCGAGGAGTCACCGTTACTCCAGTAGAGGCGCACCATCCTTCCCTTCATCTCCGTGGTATTTCCTGTAACGACGAGCCGATCACTCGCCGTCACGGGGTCTCCCCATTTTCCATCTTCCACTGTATATCCGTTCTCAGCGGAGCCGTCGGCGTAGGCAGTCTTGCCACCTATCGTCACTTCGAGGGTCGATGCGTCGACCTTCTCTCCACTGGCGTGGAGGATGGTGACAGTGCTGTTCGACGCCGATGCGTTCACGTTCTCGCTGAACTCCCAGCTTGCCGATGGACTGGAGTCCGTGAGCTCGCTCCCGATGCCCAGCACGAACGTCCCGATGACCGCGGCGAGGATGATCGTTACCGCGACCATCAACACGACGCCAAGGACCGACGAGATGGCGTCGTCGTCGCGGGACAGGGCGCGTAGCTCCATCTCGGCCCGAGATAGCGGAGCCCCACATATATCTGTCGTGGCCGACCAGATGGTCAGCTCGTCTCGTAGCTGCCGAGGATCTCGGAGCCACCGCCACTCGAGGACTCCCAGATGACGCGGACTTCAGTCTTCGAGGATATCGAACTGTCACAGACGGTGATCCTGTCTGATGGTTCCAGCTTCCCCGACCAAGAACCATCACTTTTCTTGCAGGCGGCGTCACTTCCGTTCACCTGAATGTCGAGTTCGTTCGCCGAAACGCCCGCCGGCTCCACCATCGTGATCGTGACGGTGCCGTCTTCCTGGTGGAACTGAATCTCGGTCTCGGGGGCTGGCTCACCGGGGCCGAATCCGAGCACGAACACGGCGATCGAGCCGGTGAGAAGAACCGCGATTCCGACGAGTAACACGACGCCGACGACTGGGGAAACGGCGTCGTCGCCAGGTCGGAACCGATTACGGCGCATCGTCGGTGACAATGAGACGGTGGTACTAATGTTTCGTGGTGCGAGCCACGGAAGCAGTGGGGTCGCGTTCACGTCTAGTGCGCAGGTACGGCGGGCACCCCGGTCACTCTCCGGTCCGAGCGCTGGATTCATCCCGCGTGACTGTGACGAACGGGTATGTTCGGGCCGGACGAACTCGCGGGGATGGTCGATACGTTCGGTGCACTCGATCGCGAGGAGCTAGAGCGCGCGTGCTCGGAGACGGCGTTCCGCCGGGGCGAGGAGCTCTCTGCTGGCGCCGTCGATTCAGCGATCGACGACGCGATCGACGCCTACGCCCTGATCGACCACGACGGGCGGCTCGTCCCCGGCCCGTCTGCCTTCCCGACGCTTCCAGACGGTGCCGAAGACCTCCCCCACATCCTCGACGTCGGCCGGCGCAACGTCGATCGCGACGCCGTCGCAGCGACCGTCGCCGAACGTTTCGAGGCGGAGGTCGACGCGGCGATCGAGGCCGGCGATCGGTCTGCCTGCGAGTCGCTCCTCGATCGCAGCTACGAGGTCGAGTCCTGGGGGCCAGTCGATCTCGCTGACGAGCGCGAGCGCCTCGACGACGAACTCGACACGTGATTCGTGTGGGCGCGGTGTGATCGGCACTCTTGTTCGATACCCTCCCTGGCTGTGACTCGCGGCCGGTGCCGAACGCCAAACGCTAAACCCTGGCTCGCATACGGCTCTCCATGCGGCTGGACCTGTCCGCGGTGATCGGACGCGACCCCCGCCTCGTGGGGGATCAGCCGCGGGACGCAGCCGTTCTCGCGCCGGTGATCGAGCGCGACGACGGCCACTTTTTGCTGTTCATCAAGCGATCAGAAGATCTCGGCGAGCATCCCGGGCAGATGAGCTTCCCGGGTGGCGGTGCAGAGCCAGCGGACGCGGATCTCCAGGCGACCGCGCTTCGGGAGGCCGACGAGGAGATCGGGCTGGAGGCCGAGGAAGCGCGCGTCATCGGTCGGCTCGACGACATTCGGACCGTCACCGAGTACGCCGTGACGCCCTTCGTCGGAACGATCGTGGATCGGGAGTACACGCCCGACGGCGTCGAGGCCTCCGAGATCGCCGTCCTTTCGGTCGCCGCGCTGACCGACCCCGAGAACTACGAGTACGAGCGACGCGATCACCCGACGTACGGCGAGGTCGTCGTCCACTACTTCCACGTCGACGGCTACACCGTGTGGGGTGCAACCGGTCGGATTCTCGTCGACCTGCTCGAACGGACCAGCGAGTGGCGAGCGCCGGTGCGGTCCGAGCGCGATATCGCGTAGGCTGATCGCGGTTTCAGTAGCGTCCGACCCGCAACCGGTTTGGGGCGGCTTCGCGTACACTCCTCCGATGAAGATCGCGCCTGGGGGACTCCGATACGGCGCCGTGCTCGTCGCCATGAGCGCACCGGCACTCCTGATCGGCCCCGTCCCGGCCGCCATCCTTCTGCTTCTCGGACTCGGTGCCCTCTGGTTTCACCGCGATCCCGAGCGAACGACGCCCGAATCCGGCGTGATCGCACCGGCCGACGGAACAGTATCGGTCATTCGCGAGGAGTCGGACGGACCACGTGGCGACGGTGATGTGAATGAGCCACGCCTGCTCGTTGGCACGTTCATGAACGTCCACGACGTGCACGTGAACCGGTCGCCACTTCCGGGTACCGTCACGGACGTCGACCACCAGCCGGGCGCGCACAAGCCCGCCTTCTCCAAGGAGTCCGACCGTAACGAGCGCGTGGTAGTCGATCTGAACACCGACGCTGGGCCTCTCACCGTGACGCTGATCGCCGGTGCATTCGCACGCCGGATCCACCCTTACGTGGAACCGGCGGACGATCTCGACCGAGGTGAGCGGATCGGACACATCTCTTTCGGCAGCCGCGTCGACGTCCTGTTTCCGCCAGGCGTGGAGCGTGCCGATCTCGCCGTCGAGAAGGGCGATAGCGTGACTGCTGGCGAGACGGTGCTCGTCAGGGACGATTCGCTGGAGTAGCAAGTTACGTTCCGGCGGTATTTTCGATGGCCGACTCGTCTGCCGGAGAGTTCGGCCGCCATGCTCGACCACCGCACTCACCTGGTGGCTGAACCGATCTGCCAGCCAGCCACAGCTTTACGTCGGAAACCGCGGCGACCTTCCCCATCGCGTAACACCGTTCCCGAATCGGTTGAGGCGGGTGCGCGGGCCGCCGTTCGGGATCGTCGCATGGTCCGCCTGCTAGCTCTCCGGAAAGGCGACCGATCCCGACTCGGGATCGAGCACCGCACGACCACCGATCGGTACGGGCACTTCCGGTGCCGTGTGGCCAACGTCGAGGTCGAAGACGATCGGAACGTCTGGGTTGTACTCCGTGACGACCGTTTCGATCGTTTCGCGCTGTCGCTCGCGGTAGGCACGTCGCTCCTCTCGCTCACGCGACACGCTGGGGGATCTCGCCTTCGCTCGTCCGACGATGACTCCGTCGACGGCATCGAGGATACCTCGCTCTCCCATCGCCAGGAGCGCCATTCGGACGTCCTCGGCCGCCGGCAGTTCCTCCGACGTCTCGAGCAGGAGGATGGATCCGTCGAGATCGACGAGATCCGGCACGAACCGATCAGCCCCAAGAAACGGTTCGAGCACCTCGAGGCAGCCGCCCCAGACCCGCCCCTCAGCGCGGGTGTCAGTCCCGGCCCACTGCCAGCCGAGGGCGTCTTCGAACGCTCGGCGCTGCGAGAGGGTGTCCGGATCGTTCCAGTCGAGATCCTCGTCGGTGAACGCATCTGCTGGCTGGATCTCACCGATGGCGTCGTCGAAAAACGCTCTCTCGAGGTGGGTGACGGTGTACTCACACATCGACCCCTGCATGGCGAGCGTCGTCATGACGGTCCCGCCGTAGAACGACACGATCCCCTGGTTCCAGAGATAGAGCGAGAGATTGGTGTTTTCGCTGATGCCAAAGAAGCGAGTCGGGTTCGATCTGAGCACTGTTGGATCGAGATGATCCAGAATGCGTAGCTGGTCGGAGCCTCCGATCGTCGTCACGACGCCGCGGATCTTCGGATCGCGAAATGCGTCCATGACGTCCGCCGCGCGCTCTTCGGGGTGTGACGCGAGATACTCGCTGTCCTTCGTCGCGGTCGGATACTCGACGGGTTCGAGGTCGAAGACTGTCCGCAGCCGTTCGAGTCCCAGCTCGTAGACGTGGGGGTACCGGGACGCGTGGCCTGCCGCAGGCGCGACGATCGCGACGCGGTCGCCCCGTTCAAGCGCAGGTGGTACCGTCCATTCGCGCATAGCGGCACTGCTCGGTCGCGACAGATAGTGATTCTGGGGCCGTGTCAACTGGTGGCACTGCCTGGTGATCTCACGGGTCGGGGAACCCGGATAGATCGAGCAGTTCGCGGCGACCGTCGAGAACGTCGAAGCGCTCTGAACGGCGTCGTTCGAGCCAGTGAAGCAGCCGAGCCGCCCACGCGAGCTTCCGGGCTTTCGGGCCGGAGGCCCTCCCGAAATCCCACCCCAGGAATGTGAGTCGCTCGGCCCCGATCGCGTCGGCGATGAAGGCTGCGCGGTCGCCGTCCGTGAACCCGCCGTGGTTGTGGAGCGGGCCGACGGGTGCGGCCTGCGTGGTTCCGAGGAGCGTCGGTCGCGGGAACTGAGGAACGTACGCCTCCAGCAGCTCCCGATTGTCCCCGTGGGCGTGGACGGCGACGTGGACGCCCTGCTCTGCGAGGGCGAGGGTGCCCTCCGGGTCGCCGTCGAGGTCGGTGACGATCAGGTCTGGTACGATACCCTCGCTTGCGAGACGAACGCCAGCGTCGGACGCAGCGACGACCGCGTCGGCGTCGCTGGCGACCGGTCGGTCGGCGTCGAGCGACGGTGCTGCACCGGCGATCGCGACCGTGCTGTCTGGAGCGATCCCGATCGCCTCGAGTTCGACGGCGTCGACGTGGTCGGCGAGCCAGTCGCCAGCCCTCTCATCCGCAGTTCGATCGAAGCCAAAATCCGCGAGGATCGCCTTGTAGAATGGCTCCCACTCCTGGAACTCCATCGCTAGCTCACCACGGGTGCAGGCTCGGAAGGCTGTCGAGCGTCGCCACTCCGAGGTGTGGCTCTCGCAGGAAACCGCTGTCGCGGGCCGGAATGGCGATCGTGTACCCCTACCCGAGCGCCCTCCCGGCGTGCATCCGAGCGTTGCATGGCATCCATCATAAGTTTTCTCTTAGGGTAGGGAGGGACTGTATCGCCGATGAAAGACGTTCAAACTCGCCGCTTGCATCGAGTTCTCCCGATAAAGTAACCATTACTTGTCGTGTTCCGATGACGAGCGTCCGACGATCGCCGGTCACGACGGCACCTACCGCCTCCGCGTGCTCGCGGAGCCGTTCTCGGCTCGTGGGATCGAGCCCGTCGATCGCCAGCAGGTCCGAAACGGCGGCGCTAGCGAGGTCCGCGTCCCCGCCGGCCGCCTCGACGTGGCGAGTTGCTTCGCGGCGCGTCCGGACGTCGACGTACTCGACGGTGAGGTCGTCCTCGACGACTCGGCCAGCAGCCGGCTCGTCGAACTCGTCTGCGATCAGCGCAGCGTCGCGCGTCTCGGCGACGTCGTGGGTGCGGATCACGTCGGCTCCCCGCTCGATCGCCATCGCAGTCGCCGCGAGGCTCACTGGCAGCGCCTCCTCGGTCGAACGGCCGGCAATCGCCCGGAGGAAGTTCTTCCGGTTGATCGAGACGAGGATCGGCTGGCCCAGCGCTCGAAACTCTCGAAGGCGCCGGAACGTCTCCCGGTCGTGTCGCAGGGTTTTCCGCTCGCTCCAGCCGCCGAAGGCCGGATCCACGATCGTCTTGTCGGTGAGCCCGTTCTGTGTGAGCGCCTCGTAGACGCGGTCGACGTAGTCGGAGGACTCGAACCAGTCGGTGGATTTCCGCTCGGACCAGTCGGTGTCGTCGATCGCGCCGGGCCGTTCGATATCCGGCGGGCTCGCCATCTTCGCGACCGCGACGTCGTACTCCTCTGCGATCTCCGGCATCGCCGGATCGGCGAACCCGCAGATGTCGTTGATCACCTCGAAGCCACGCTCGATCGCCGCCTCGGCGACGTCGGCGTAGCGCGTCTCGATCGAGAAGATCGCGTCGCCGCTGGTCGAGTGCATCGCCTCGACGGCAGTGTCGAGCCGGTCGAGTTCCTCCTCGGCGGTGAGGACGTCGTACCGTTTGTTCGCGCTCTCGAGCCCGACGTCGACGACGTCGGCGCCCTCTCCGATTAGTTCCTCGTCGACGTACTGGGCTGCCTCGCCGGGATCGTCGAAGACGCTGGGGTCGTAGGGCGATTCCTCGCTGACGTTCAACACGCCCATGATTCGGGGCGGATAGTCCCCGCCGATTCCCAGCCCCGCGGCGTCGACGCTTCGCATACCCGAGCGTGGGCGGCCGGGCTTTAATGGAGCCCGATTCCGGCACCATCTCCAGTGGTACATCTCCAGATTGGCTACCACCGGTGGTGACGACGAAAGGCACCGACTTGCTGCCACTCGCCTTCGCAGACGCTATACGCCCGCGGCAGCTATCTGCAGCCATGGCAAAGGTGAGTGTGGGACTCCGGGGCTGGCGCTTCGACGAGGACGCCGTCTTCGACGAGGACGGCGAGTTTCTTTCACTCGATGAGATGGACGACGACGTGCGCGAGCGCGTCGTTCGCCTCGCCGAGCTGGTGGCGTCCCCCTGCGACGCCTGCTGGCTGGTCGAGGGTGACGACAACATCGCGGAGTGCAACGTCGCCGAGGCGGTCTACGGCGAACTTGCCGCGGAAGTCATCGTCTGTCCCGAGCACGAGCGCGACCTCGTGTACTGGTATCGCGAGGCCGGCGGCAAGGAGTACCGGGGCACCGAGGCGTTCCAGGACGAGTTCTACGAGTGGTTCGAGGACGGGAACCGTGCACCCGAGGCCTTCGACGGCATCGAGCACGTCGACACCGATCCCCTCGACGTGCCGAACCCCTCCGTCCCGAGTCCCGAAGAGCGCGCCGAGCAGTGGGAGGTCTCCGAACGCACCGACGTCCGCGATGTCGACCTCGGTCAGGACTACCCCACGAAGTAGTCATGGCCGAGGACGCGCCCAGCGAACCCTCCGACGGCGTCGCCAGGGACTCGCCCGCCGTCGCCGTCGTCGATCCGCAGACGCCGGGGAACGTCGGCACCATCGCGCGGGCGATGAAGAACTTCGGCTTCGAGGAGCTCCTCCTGATCGACGCACCGGAGCTCGATTCCGCCGGTGAGGCCTACGGCTTCGCCGGCCAGGCCCGAGACGACATCTTGCCCGACCACGAGCGCCCCAGTTTCGACGATCTCGTCGAGTCCTACTACACGGTCGGCTTCACCGCGACCACGAACGAGAACGCGACGAGCCACGTCCGCTACCCGTTCGCGACGCCCGTCGAGCTGTCCGACGAACTCGCCGACGTCGACGCTCCGGTCTGCTTCGTCTTCGGGCGGGAGGACAACGGGCTAACGAACGAGGAACTCGCCCGCATCGACCGGATCTGCTCGATCCCCGCCAGCGCGGAGTATCCCGTGCTCAATCTCGGGCAGGCCGCGACCATCTCGCTGTACGAGCTCCGGGAGCTGGCGATGGACGACACGCAGCTTCCCGATCCCGATCACGATCGCGCGCGCGAGCCCGAGATCGAACTCCTCTACGATCATTTCGAGGCCTTTCTGGAATCCAACGGCCATCCCGAGGAGAAGCGCCCGAAGGCTGCCCGGATGTTCCGGCGGCTGATCAGCCGTGCACATCCGACGAATCGGGAAGCCAGTACGCTGACCGGCATTTTCCGCCGCGGCGCGCAGTTCGCCGATCCGCCCGAGGAAGCGACGGAAGAATAGCGCCTGATCTCCGGCCGCCAATGCTCCCGGAGCCCCCGACTGAAGTCGCGCCCGTCCTTGCTCCGACAGTTCGCGTACCCTCGGTTGGGCCCTCTGGCGCGTGCGGTGCGATGGCCGCGAACCTCCTCGCGGGTGAGCGGCCACTCGCCGACTCCGCGCGAGGGCCGAGCACCGGAACGAGCGAAGCGACGTGAGGAGCGCAGAAGGCTGGGGAGGAGTGAGGCTGTTTGGGTGGTCATCGAAAGGGGCCGATGGCTCGACGGTGCGAGGCGACGTAAGCACCGGAAGGAGCGAGCGGAGCGACGCGACTGAGGAGCGCAACGAGCCGCAGCCCTCGAGCGATCGGGGGCTTTCGTCTAGCGAAGATCGACGTTCACTGCCAGTATCAACTCAGAGCTTCAGGCTCTGTTCTGGATCTCTTCGCGGAGCACCTCGCTCACGGTGTCGCCGTCTGCCTTCCCTCGAAGCGCGCCCATGCATTCGCCCATCAGACCGGAGAAGGCGCCCATCCCCTCCTCCGCGACCTGATCGCCGTTGCGTTCGACGACCTCGACGACGGCCTCGCGGACCTCCTCCTCGGCGACGCCGCCGAGATCCTCCTGCTCGACTGCTTCCTCGGCTGACAGCGCGGGATTCTCAGCGAGCGCGGTCAGGAGGTCCTCCAGCCCCTCGTTGGGGACCTCGCCGGAATCCACCAGCACGATCGAATCCCGGAGGTGTTCCTCGGTCAGATTCGCGACGGGCACGTCGTCCCGTCGGAGCCCGGTCAGCTGCGATGCGAGCGTGTCCGCGGCGAGCGTCGGATCGACGCCGTCCTCGTCGACGAGTCGTTCGAACAGCGGCATGTGCTCGCCGTAGGCGACCTGCTCGGCGAGCCCGGCGCCGAGGCCGTAGGACTCGACGTAGCGGGCTTCCTTCTCGGTCAGCAGCTCGGGCACCTCGACCTCACTGGGGTCGGGCTCGACCGGCGGCACGTCCGTCTCGGGGTACATCCGGGCGGCACCGGGGAGGGGCCGGAGGTACTGAGAGGTGCAGTCCTGCTGTGCGTCGCGGGTCTCCTCCGGAACCGCCTCGATCGCGACCGCTGCGCGATCGGCCGCGGCCTCGATGGACCGCTCGGCGACCTCCGGGTCGGCAGCGACGATGGCGACTGCGTCGCCAGCGTCCGCACCGACCGCATCGCGCAGCGCGTCGACCTCCTCGGCCGTGACGCCGTAGGCCGGCAGTTCGTCGGTGTGGAAGATGCCGCCGGCGCCGTGGCGCTTGGCGTGGTCGGAGAGCTCGGTTCCGAGGCGACGGTCGGGCTGGAGCTCCGCACCGACGAGGCCGTCGAATCCAGCGAGCCGGACGCCGTGTACTTCGCCGCCGTCGGAGAGAGCGCCTGCAATGACGCCGCTCTCCGTTCCCTCGAACACGCTCGTCACGTTCTGGGGATCGCCGACGCTCGCGTTGCGGTCCTGAAGTTCCGCTTTGATCTCGACGAGGCGCTTCTGGCGGCGCACCTCGTTGCGCACGATGTCGTCGATGTCGTCGAGGCTCTGGACGCCTTTGAGTTCGACGCGCGCGCCATCGGCGATCGAGATGTTGACGTCCTGGCGAATGGTTCCCAGTCCGCGCTTGACCGCCCCGGTCGAGCGAAGCAGCATGCCGATGCGCTCGGCGGCGTCGCGGGCCTGCTCTGGCGAGCGGATGTCGGGCTGGGTGCCGATCTCGACGAGCGGGATGCCGAGTCGATCCAGTCCGAAGCGCACGCCGTCCTCGGTCTCCTCGATGCGCTGGGCACTCTCCTCTTCGAGCATGAGGTCCTCGATACCGACGGGGCCTTCGTCGGTCGAGATCTCTCCGCCGTCGGCGACCTTCGACGTCCGCTGGAACCCGGTCGTGTTCGAGCCGTCGACGACGATCTTCCGCATGACGTGGAGCTGGTCGACGACGGTCATATCCAGCAGCGCGGCGATCTCCATCGCCACGTCGAGTGCTTCTGCGTCGAGCTCCTGGGGTGGCTCGTCGTCCTCCTCGACGAGACAGGTCGAGTCGAATGCGAGATACTCGAACTCGCGATCGACGACGCTCTCCTCGAGCGCGGCCTCGTCGATCTCGCCCAGTTCGCTCTTGGTGGGGTGGAGATACCGGGTGAAGCGCCGGCTCGATGTCTCTGGTTCGCGCAGTTCGGTCGGACACGAACAGAAGAGCTTCGTCGCGGTGTCGAGTTGCTGGTGGATCTCGAGCCCGGCGACGAGTCCCAGATCATCGTAGTCCAGTGGGCCCGCGTCGGCCAGCGAGTCCTCGGGAGACGTCATTGTCAACACGTCCGCTCGGGAGGGGTAAAAAACCGTTCAGTTCGCCAGCCCGGTGAACGCATCGCGATCTGTCTCAACTGCGTTCTCCGCTCACCGCGCGTTCGCTATCGGGTCGCGCTCCGCTCGATCCGCGTCCGGTCGACGTCGACGATCGCCTCGCCACGCCCTTCGCCGTCGCAGTCGGCCTCGGGACACTCATAATGCCAGCCGTCCGTCGTGGCTTCGGCTTCCGCGAACCGGGCGCCACATGTTCGGCAGCGGAGATCGCCGTCTCGACAGACGTCGCGGTGAAGCTCGAGGGCGAGCTCCGTGGAGAACGTCTGATTGCAGTTCCGGCAGGTGTGCATGCGTAGTTCTCTCCGCCGGAACATCTTAAGATCGTACGATCGTTCGCGACGGGACGGGGCGCCGCCGGCATCGATTCCAGAAGCACAACGGATAGGGGCATTGGGCTCGCCTGACTCGGTAGGACTGCGTTTCCAGCGCCGAGCACTCGTCGATCCATCACGACCGAGGGTGCGCTGCTGGAATCAGTTGTCGAGCGGCACGCGCCCGTTCTCGCCGTGCTGAACACCGTGGGAACCTCTCACAGATTCGAATTTCGAAATTCACCTTCGTTTTTCGCACCGTATCGCCGGCCTTATTACGATGTGCGAACTCCGATCGGACAGCAATGAGCGACGCGCAGACAGGCGGTGACGCGGACGGGGAGGACCGCACGATCCTGCTGATCGGCTCGGGACCGATCCAGATCGGCCAGGCCGCGGAGTTCGACTACTCCGGCGCACAGGCCTGCCGGGCGCTCCAGGAGGAGGGCGCGGAGGTCGTGCTCGTCAACTCCAACCCGGCGACGATCATGACCGACCCGGAGATGGCCGACGAGGTGTACATCGAGCCGATCACGCCCGAGGCCATCGCGGAGATCATTCGGAAGGAAGAGCCCGACGGCGTCATCGCCGGCCTCGGCGGTCAGACCGGCCTGAACGTCACGGCGGAGCTCGCAGAGCTCGGCGTGCTCGAGGAGCACGACGTCGAGATCATGGGCACGCCGCTGGACACCATCTACGCGACGGAGGACCGCGACCTCTTCCGCCAGCGGATGCACGAGCTGAACGAGCCGGTTCCGCAGTCGACCTCCGTCTCGCTGCAGGACGGCGAGCAGACGGCCGCCGACGTCAGCGAGGAGGAGCTTCAGGCGCGCGTCGACGAGGCACTGGAAGAAGTCGACGGGCTCCCGGTCATCGCACGGACGACCTACACGCTGGGTGGCTCCGGCTCCGGCGTCGTCGACGACATCGAGGAGCTCTATGAGCGCGTGCGCAAGGGCCTGCGCCTCTCCCGCGACGACACCGTTCTCATCACCGAGTCCATCGAGGGCTGGATCGAGCTGGAGTACGAGGTCATGCGCGACGCCGACGACTCCACGGTCATCATCTGCAACATGGAGAACCTGGACCCGATGGGGATCCACACGGGCGAATCCACGGTCGTCACGCCCAGCCAGGTCATCCCGGATCAGGGTCACCAGGAGATGCGCAACGTCGCGCTGAAAGTCATCCGCGACCTCGAGATCCACGGCGGCTGTAACATTCAGTTCGCGTGGCGCGACGACGGCACGCCCGGCGGCGAGTACCGCGTCGTCGAGGTCAATCCGCGCGTCTCTCGCTCCTCTGCGCTCGCTTCCAAGGCGACCGGCTACCCGATCGCCCGCGTGACCGCCAAGGTCGCACTCGGCAAGCGCCTCCACGAGATCGAGAACGAGATCACCGGCGAGACCACGGCGGCCTTCGAGCCCGCGATCGACTACATCGTCACCAAGGTCCCGCGGTGGCCCAAGGACAAGTTCGAGGACGTCGAGTTCGAGCTGACCACGGCGATGAAATCGACCGGCGAGGCGATGGCGATCGGCCGAACCTTCGAGGAGAGTCTCCTGAAGGCGCTCCGGTCCTCCGAGTACGAGCCCGACGTCGTCTGGGACGCCGTCGACGACGAGGAGCTCGAGGCCGAGTATCTCATCAAACCCACGCCGGATCGCCCCTACGCGATCTTCGAGGCGTTCGACCGCGGCTACACCGTCGACGAGCTCCGCGAGCTCACCGACATCCGCGAGTGGTATCTCGAGCGCTTCGGCCGCATCGCCGAGGCTGCCCGCAACGCCCAGGACGGCGAGTTCGGCGAGGCCGCGGAGCTCGGGTTCACCGACGCTCAGATCGCCGCTGGCGTCGACGCCACGCAGGCCTCCGAGCTCGAACGCGCCGACGGCGGCACCGTCGCCGACGTCGAGACGCAGACCCCCGATCGCTCCTTCAAGCAGGTCGACACGTGCGCGGGCGAGTTCGCTGCTTCGACGCCGTACTACTACTCCGCGCGCGAGCCCGCCGCGGCCAACACCGCCACCGGGTTCGACGAGGTCCAGGTCGATCGCGATCTGGAGAGCGTCGTGGTCGTCGGCGGCGGTCCGATCCGCATCGGCCAGGGCGTCGAGTTCGACTACTGTTCGGTCCACGCCGTGCAGGCCCTGCGCGAGCAGGGTATCGACGCCCACGTCGTGAACAACAACCCCGAGACGGTCTCGACGGACTACGACACCTCCGACGGCCTGTTCTTCGAGCCGATCTCCGCGGAGGAGGTCGCCGACGTCGTCGAGGCGACCGGCGCCGACGGCGTGATGGTCCAGTTCGGTGGCCAGACCTCCGTCGCCGTTGGCGAGCCTCTCGAGGACGAACTCGACCGCCGCGATCTCGACTGTGAGATCATGGGGACCACCGTCGAGGCGATGGACCTCGCGGAGGACCGCGACCGGTTCAACGCGCTGATGGACGACCTCGGGATCGCACAGCCCGAGGGTGGCGCCGCTCACAGCAAGGAGGAGGCACTCGAACTCGCACACGATATCGGCTACCCCGTCCTCGTGCGCCCGAGCTACGTGCTCGGCGGCCGCGCGATGGACGTGGTTTACGACGACGACTCTCTCGAGAAGTACATCGAGGAGGCCGCCCGAGTCAGCCCCGACCGCCCGATCCTCGTGGACGACTTCCTCGAGGGCGCAGTCGAGCTCGACGTCGACGCCGTGGCCGACGGCGACGACGTCCTCATCGGCGGCATCATGGAGCACGTCGAGTCCGCTGGGGTCCACTCCGGCGACTCCGCGTGTATGATCCCGCCGCGCTCGCTCGGCCGCGACGTCAACCGCCGCGTGCGCGAGGTCACCGAAGAGATCGCCCGCGAGCTCGACACCGTCGGGCTACTGAACGTCCAGCTTGCCGTCCGCGACGAGGAGGTCTACGTGCTGGAGGCGAACCCGCGCTCCTCGCGTACGGTGCCCTTCGTCTCGAAGGCGACGGGCGTCCCGATCGCGAAGCTCGCGGCGAAGGTCATGGCCGGCACGAGCCTCGCCGACCTCGACGTCGACGAGCAGGTCCCCGGCCAGACCTCGATCAAGGAGGTCGTCCTGCCGTTCGACCGCCTGCCGGGCTCGGACCCCCGCCTCGGCCCGGAGATGAAATCCACCGGCGAGGTCATGGGCACCGCCGACACCTTCGGAAAGGCCTACCAGAAGGCTCAGATGGCCGTCGGCAAGGCGATCCCGACCGAGGGAACCGCCGTCGTCGACCTCTCGGAAAGCGAGTTCCCCGCCCCCGACTCCGCGGCCGGTGAGCAGCTCCGTGCCGGCTTCGACGAGCATTTCGACCTGCTCGAGTTCGAGGACGACGAAGCGTTCGTCGAGGCGATCCAGGCCGAGAAGGTCGATCTCGTCATCAGCCGTCGCCGCAAGCCCCTCGAGGCAGCCGTCGAGGAGGAGATCACCTACTTCTCGACGCTCCCGAGCGCGAAGGCCGCGCTCGAAGCCATCGAGGCCAACGACGAGCCCCTCGACGTCATGTCCGTGCAGGACCGTCCGCGCATGCAGGAGTACTGGGGCCAGCCGAAGGCAGAGTAGCTGCTAGGAATCGTTTTCTCGGCGAGTACCGGTTTTATTGCTTGCAGATATATTGAGAACATGACAGCTACGTCAAACCGCTTGGAAGCCCCCTCCCGCTCGCGGCCCCTGAGCTCGTTGCGCGCTTCCTTCGCTCACTCCGTTCGCTCAGTCCAGTGCTTACTTCGTCAGCGACCGCGAGCGGTCGGCCCCTTCCGATCCCACCCGCTGTGATTTGACGGGAGGTAGCGCGGTGGACTGTCGAAAGGGCTGCTTTCGTGGTCGATTCCCAGGAGCTACGCTGGTCGGATGGCAGCAGCGTCGCTACTCGGTAGACAAAGTGCTCCTGCACTCAGGGTTCGCGGACGCCGCGTTCGGTTGCGAGCTGGTCGATCAGGTCGAGCGGCGTCGCGTCGTAAGCGGGGTTCTCGATTTCGAAGCCGTCCGCGGGCTCTCTGAGCACCTCGACGGGATTCCGGAAGTCGTTCTCGAAGACGAACCCGCCGTCGACGATCTTCGCGCTCGATCCGGTGACAGTGAACGGAACGTCAGATTGGGCGGCCGTCGCGGCCAATGGGTAGGTGCCGACGCGGTTGTAGAGCGTCTCGCCGACGACGCATGTCATGCCGGTCAGCACGCGATCGACCGATTCGAGGACGTGCCCCGTGGCGGCGTCGACGACCATCGTCGGCTCGACGCCGTCGACCTCGGCCAGGTGCCGTGCCGTTCGGCGGCCGAGGAATCGCGGACGTGCTTCGGTGACGTAGACGTCCAGCTGAGCACCGTCTGCGGCCGCGCGCTCGATCGCACCCAGTACCGTCGAGGAGTAGTCGTGGGTGAGGATCGCGTCGCCGTCGGTGAGCAGCCCGGCGGCGGCCGCCGCTGCTTCGTCTTTTGCATCCTCGATCACGGATACCGTCGCCTCGATGGCCTCGACGAGTCCGTCCTGAGCGGCGTCGACGTCGTCGAAGGCGCCCTCGACCACCGCGGACTCGATCTCGTCGAGCGCGGTGGCCAGCGACGCGTGGGAGGGGTTCGCCCGCCGGAGCGCGCCGGCGTTGCGTTCGACGTCGCGTTCGAACTCCTCGACCGTCGCGTACTCGCGCTCGCGGAGTTCCACGAGCGCCCGTGCGGCTTTGATGGCGACCTCCGAGGAGCTGTGAGTCCGCATCGCCTCGATCTCGGCGGCCGTCTCGTCGATCATGTCCGTGATTGCGCGGCAAACCGGCAAAGGCCTTGCGGGAATCGCGATCGACCGCGTCGACGTAGCGCTCTACTCGCGGCTGGCCGATCCGCTCACGGGTCGTCCGCGAGAAACGCCTGCAGTACGTCGAGGAACGCCTCCGGCCGCTCCCGTGGTGGCCAGTGGCCACAATCTTCGATCACGGCCAGCTCTCCCTCGGGCATCTCGGCGACGGCAGCCTCTGCCCACGAGTGCGGGATCAGCGGATCGCTCTCGCCGTTGATCACGAGCGTTGGCACTGCGAGCGCTCCCAGCTGGCCCTCGTAGTGCGTCTCGACGCCGTCCGGTTGGAACTCGGCACGCTGGAACTCGACGAAGGCCCGGCCGGCGTCGGGATCGTCGAGCCGATCGGAGACCGCCGAGAGGAAGGCTGGATCGAGCTCCTCTGGATTCTCGACGAAGGGCCCGATCGCCGCACGGGCGCCACCCGGCGTCGCGCCTGCGATCTGTTGCCCGATCGTGCGCGCGAACGGCGTGTTCGCGAGGACGTAGGAGGCGCTCCCACCGGGGACCGCGTCGCGAAGTCCGTAGCTGTCGACGAGCACGAGTTTCCGGACGCGCTCCGGCGATGCCATCGCGACGCCCAGCGCCGCACCACCGCCCATCGAGAGCCCGACGATCGTCGCCGGCGTCAGCTCGAGCGCGTCGAGAAAGCACTGGAGGACCTCGGTGTAGTACGCGCCGTCGGGCTCGGCCTCTGGCCGTGGGCTCTCGCCGTAGCCCGGCCAGTCCGGCGCGTAGACGCAGTAGTCCTCGGCGAGCGCGGGAATCACGTGGTGCCAGGAGAGCGCGGCGTCGTCGATGCCGCTGCCGTGAAGCAAAACGAGCGGAGGGTCCTCCCGATCGCCGGCCCGGATGTAGTGGAGTCGCCGACTGCCGGCGTCGACGAACAGCGAGTCCGCGCCTGGAACGGTGTCGTGTGCGATCATCTCTGAATTAGTTGCCGGAGACGCTGCTCGGAGCTCACGCGTCGAACTCCGCCTCCGATACGCGGACGACGACCGTCTCGTCGACGTCCCGGAGGTCGTACTCGGGCAGTCCGTCGTCGCTTCGCCGGGCGTAGAGCGGTTCGACGAGCGTTCCGGAATCCGAGGGGGCGTCCCGTTCGAGTCCGTAGATCGTGCAGTACTCGGCGGTTTCCTCGGGGGCGACGCCGTCGGACCGTACCGCCTCCGCGAGCGACCGGGAGAGCCACTCCGTCTCGCTGACGGACGGATCGAGTACGAACGCCTCCTCCGCGAAGCGCACCACGTACCAGTTGAGGTCGTTGAGCAGGGAGACCGCGGCGCCGAGACTCACGGTTTCGAGCCCGACGGCGTTGGTGAAGGGCTGGTCGAGATCGTAGGTCGCGAGCGCCTCCCTCGAGGTCTCTCTGGAGAGCAACTCGAAGCGGAGGTCGTGCTCTTCGGTCCCCAGGAGACAGACGCGTGTCACTACTTCGTCTGCGGGCGCAACCGCCTTGGCGATTTCGCCTCCGTGACTGCCGACGATTCTGCCGGCACCGAAGGTACCCGAAAGACACAGGACGGAACGCGCGATGACTCTCCCATGAGCGAGCACCCGACGGCCGAGCACTGGACGCTCCTCGACTCCGTTACCGAGTACGAGACCGGCTGGTACGACGGTGGCTACGATCGGTACGAACAGCCCGACGGCTCGACGAAACGCTACTACTGGGCGGCACTGGCTCCGGCCGTGGTCGTGGTTGGGATCACCGAGGACGACCGGGTCGTCTTCGTCGAACAGTTCCGGCCGACTGTCCGAGAATCCCAGTTCGAACTCGTCGCGGGCATCGTCGACGAGCACGACGGCGAGCCAGCCGATCCCGTCGACCCCGCGGCGTACGAGGCCGCCGCGAAGCGCGAGCTCGCCGAAGAGACCGGCTACGTCGCCGAGACGGCCGAACTCCTCCAGTCCTACGCGGTCGCGACTGGGGTCCTGAGACACCGCCGCGGCATCGTCGTCGCGACGGGCCTGACTGCTGGCGAGCCCGATCGCGACGACAACGAGTTCCTCTCCGTCGATCCCGTGCCAGCAGACGACGCACTCGCAGTTGCACGCGAGCCTCCGACCAACGACGCGACGATCGAGGGGCTCCTACTCGCCGCGGCTGATGGCTACCTGTAGCTAGGCGGAACGAATCGGGGTCGTTCGGCGGAACGGATCCCGTAGCTCGGCGGACTGATCCCCGCCGTTAGAGGAAGCGTCTACTCAGCAGGGAGCGACCGCACGGAGAGCAAATGAACGTTGAGTTTAGAACAGGACCAGCCACTCGCCATCTGCACGGCTCGACGTGGGTGCTTCGCTCGAACGGTCACCGAAGAATCAGGCGACGTTGAAGCCCTTGTCCCGGAGGAAGTCCTCGATTCGTCCGGTGTGGTTCCCCTGGAGCTCGATGTGGCCGTCCTCGACCGTGCCCCCACAGGCGAACTTGCTCTTGAGGTCCGAGGACAGACTGTCGAGGTCCACGTCGCTCGGGTCGAATCCGTCGATGATCGTTACCTCTTTCCCGTATCGGCGCTCGTCGATGCGGATCTGGATCTCCTGGGAGTCTTTGGCAACGTCCTCGCAGACGCAGAGCTCCTCGGGCAACCCGCACGTCGAGCAGACTTCCGACATTACGATTTCCAACTTGGGAAGCGTGGTATTAAACCCTGTCGCCGAGGCCCTCGCGTCTTCCTGTTACGGACGCTTCGTTGCCGAAACGAAGCCGGGCGGTCGGCAATCGGTCAGGTCAGTCGCCGGAGGACTGGCAGATCGTCCCGAACGACGTCGTCGACGATCTCGATCAGCTCGTCGACGCGCTGCCGATCGACCTCGCCGCCGTAACGGACGCGTTCGTGAAGCTCGAAGGCTCGCACGACCGCGGGACCGACCGATGCTGGCAGGCGATCGCGATACTCGCGGTGGGTTTCGCCGTGGCCTTTCGGATCGTACTGCCGGCCGAGGTGCGTCTCGAGCCGCTCGATAGCCCGTTCGGCGTCGGCTTCCGGTCCGGTTCGACGCTGCCAGAGCACGCTCCCCGCTCGCCACAGCCGTCGGCGGGCGCCGATCTGTCGCCCCCACGCGACGGTGCCGGTGACGACGAGCAGTCCGAGCACCGCGGCCTCGTAGCCGCCGAAGGAGCCGTCGGTGGGCCGCACGCCGATCGAGTTGTTCGATCCGGAGGCGTTGCCGTCGGACTCCTCCGACGTCGTTACGTTCCCGAGCTCTGGCTGGACGTAGGCGTCAGTCCCGTTGGCGGTGGTGCCGCTGTAGAATCGCGGCCGGCCACGCTGGAGGCCGTCGCCCTGGTTGGCGTTCGACTGGCCGGAGCCGTCCGGAGTCGTCGTATCGCCGCCGTTCGATGATCCGGAGCCGCCCGACGATCCGTCCGTGGGCGCCTGGAACTGGACCGGTTCTCCGGCGGACGCTTCCACGTCGACGTCGGTCGCGTTGTCGTCGCGGGCGGACTCGACGGCGCTGCGCCGCGCCGAGTCGACGGCGTTCCCCGGCGTCGGATCGAACTCGATCCAGCCGACGTCGGGGACGTACACTTCGACCCACGCGTGGGCGTCAGAGCCCCGGACGACCCAGGTGTCGTTCCCGGCCCACTGACCGCTGCTGTAGCCGACTGCGACGCGCGTCGGGATTCCCTGTGTCCGGAGCATCGTCGCCATCGTGCCAGCGAAGTACGTGCAGTAGCCGGCCTCCATTTCGAAGAGGAACCCGTCGGCCATCGTCCCCGTTGGCGCCTGGACGTCCTGTGAGTACTGCTTCTCGCTCTCGAGGTAGGCCTCGATCGCGCGAGCCCTGTCGTACGGCGTCGACGCTTCGGACGTGATCTGCTCGGTGATCTCGTGGACGCGGTCGGGAACGGTGTCCTCGGGCAGGCTCGTGTACCGAGACTCGATGGCCTGCGGGTAGTCGGTGCCCGCTGCTCGGAGAGTCTCCACGTCCGGATTGGGGACCTCACTCTCTGCAGTGTAGGCCGTCCCGGCGTCGATCTGTCCGATCGCGGTGATGGTCTGCGTACTGGTCCGCTGGAGCCCGCCCGTCTCGAGGCCGTCGATGTCGACGGGGTAAGACGCAGCAGGGACTGCCGTGGCCGGGGCGTACAGATCGTAGCGCTGTTCGACGGTCCGCGCCTCGCCCGGTGGTCCCGACAGCGCGTTCATGTACGGCATAGAGGTCCCCGAGCGGTACCAGGAGTTGCCGTCGTAGGTGCCAAGCGACCCCGTTCGCCAACGCAACTTCTCGGAGGATTCGACGACGAACCGTACGTCCGTCGAGAGGTTGATCGGACCGCCGGCCGTCACGCTGTCTCCACCGATTAGCTGCTGGTCGAGTGGCGTCGCCGGCGCATCGCCGCCCTCGCCCGAGCCGTCGGGGCCGATCCCCGAGGGCTCGAGCGCGCTGGCGGAGCCGGAGGGAACGAGCGGCACTGCGACGGCGAGGACAGCCATGACGGCGATCAACAGGACGAGCGCGTTCGCTCCATCGACGGAGCCGTCGCGCCGATCCAGTTCGCCGAACCCGATCGTCGCGAACGCGCCAATCGTGCCTAACAGCGTCTCGGGAACCGTCGCGTCACCGGTGACGGCGAGGAACAGTACCAGCCAGCCGCCGGCGATCGTCGCGACGACGTATCGCCCGCGCAGTCCGAAGTACGTCGAGAGGAAGATCGGAACCGGGACCAGCGCCGCGATCCAGACGTCGGCTGCGTTGAGTTCGAGGACGCTGATGCCGGTGAGCATCACCATCGCGTCGGCGACCGCCTGCAGCGCGGATGTGGCGCCGACGGAGGGCGCGGCCGTCCCGTAGTATAGTCCGATTGCGATCGCGGCACCGACGGCCGCGACACCGACCATCGTTCGCTCCCGGACGCCGGCGAGAAGCACGCCTGCACCCAGACCGATCGCGACCCCGCTCGCGAGCCACACGGCACCGCCGACCACCGTCGTCAGCCAGTACAGGGTTGCGAGGTAGCCAGCCGTCATCGTCCCGAGACCGACCAGTGCGAGCGACCGAGGCGTCGCGAGACGCTCGAGCAGCCTCCGGGTCTCCGAGCCCCTGGCCGTCTCCGTCGAGGCGTCCGCGCTCCGCGGTGGGGGTGTGGAACTCACGATGCCACCTCGGTTCGCTCGTCGGTCCTCGGTGCACTCTCGGCTCCGCCAGTGATCGAACTGGGCGCTCCGCCGCTCTCGAATCGGACGGAGTGCCCGCCGGCGTGGACGAGCGCCCCGTCGCCGTCGGTCGAAATCCGGATCGTCTCGTCGGTGCCGTCGGGGGTCCCGGTGCGAAGCCGGGCGAGCGTCGCGAGAATCGCCGTCCGCTGGTCAGATCCGACGTTCGCCGGCACGGACGCGTCGGGGGTCTCGAGCCCGACCTCGACGCCCTCGTCGAGCAGTGTGATCGCGACGCTTGCTGCAGCGCGGGCGGCTGCGTCCACGCTCGACCGCGGTCCGCTGGCGTCCACAGCGATACGTACCGAATCCGTCGGAGTCGTGCCGAGAAACTCCTTGACGACGAGATCGTCGTCGGGCTGCTTGGCGCTCGATTTCCAGTGAACGTCCCGTGGGGAGTCGCCGCGAACGTACTCGCGGAGCGAGTCGAACTCGTCCCGGCCCGGCCGTCGTTCGAGGTCGACGACGGTCTCCAGCACAGATCGGACCGCCGTCGGCGGATCGACGAGCCGCGGGTAGACGAGCACCTCGTCGACGGAGTCGATCCTGATCGACTGCGATGCGAGGCCGAAGACGTCGGTGACCGTCCCGCGAACCGGACCGAACTCGTGAGTCCCTCGGTGGTCGTACTCGACGTCGTACCGGATCGTTCGGTCGGTCTCGGTGACGTGGTGGCTTCCCCCCGCAGCTCGGAAGCCCGAGCCGAGGATATCCCGGAGTTCGTAGTGTCCTGGGCCACAGTCCTCGACCGTGAGGGTGGCCTGGTGGGTCTCGTCGGGGTGACCATCCGGGGGGACTGTCCGCTTCACCGTCGGTGTGCCCGAGCGTCGAACGACGAAGATGCCCGCTGTGAGTGCGACCAGCCCAGGGGCGACCACGGCGTTGAGTGATCGGGCACCGAACACCGCGCCGAGGAGGACGCAGACGACGGTGAGGGCGGCGACTGCCTTGCCGCGGCGCGTGAGCTGTGTGTCCATCGTCGTTACTCCGGCGTCACGCTCTGTAGTGCCCGGTCGAGCAGGTCTTCCGGGGACTCACCCTCGACCCCAGTTCGGAGGCGGTGTGTCAGGACAGGCCTGGCCTCGGTCTTCACGTCGTCGGGCACGACGAACTCGCGACCGTCGAGGACGGCCCGGGCCTGTGCGGCCTGCAGGAGCGTCACCGTCCCGCGCGGGCTGACCCCAAGTTCGGCGTTCTCTCGGGTGAACCGGGCCAGCTCCGTCGCGTAGGACCGTACCGGTTCGCGGACGGTCGCTTCCGCGACGGTGCGGCTCAGTCGCTGGAGCGTCTCGACGTCGGTGACGGGCGAGAGGTCGTCGATCGGGTGCGTTCCCAGCACGCGATCGATCATCTCCGACTCCTGCTCGGCGTCCGGGTAGCCCACGGAGAGCTTCTTCATGAAGCGATCGAGCTCGGCCATCGGCAGCTCGTAGGTCCGGTTCGGCTCGACGGCGTTCTGGGTCGCGACCACGGTGAATGGGTTCGGCAGCGACCGGGTCTCGCCGTCGACGGTCACCTGCTCTTCTTCCATCGCTTCCAGCAGCGCCGACTGCGTCTTCGGCGGCGCTCGGTTGATCTCGTCGCCGAGCACGAGGTTCGCGAAGACGGGGCCGGGCTGGAACTCGAACTCGCTGGTCTGCTGATTGTAGACGCTCACGCCGGTGACGTCGGAAGGCAGGAGATCGGGCGTGAACTGCACCCTGCCGAAGGAGCAGTCGACCGATCGCGAGAGCGACCGGACGAGCATCGTCTTGCCGACCCCTGGCACGTCCTCGAGGAGGACGTGGCCCCCGGCCAGCAGCGCCCCGAAGACGTGTTCGATCGTCGCCCGTTGCCCGACCATCACCCGTTCGACGTTCTCGACGACGTCGGCAGCGACGTCGCCGGCAGCGTCGATCGGCAGTGGTTCGACCGTCCCCTCCAGCGAAGCGTCCTCGACTCGTGATGTGTTCGTGTCCGTCATTGTGAGTGAGTACCGGCGTTCCGTCGTCCCGCGCAGGCGTGCGGAGGGGTCACAATACCCCTATCAAGGGATCCTGCCTTGTAACGTTGCTGTCTGCGGAATGTTATCCATTCGCGAACGTGCATGACTAACGCACGATCGATATCGCCGAGTAGACCGCCGAGCGCATGCGAAAACGCCGCTTCGCCTCCCCAGTCCAAACGACTGGCTCCGCCACCCGACAACCGGCCAACCCGCTACAGGACACACGACCGACCCGCTACAGGACACACGACCGACCCGCTACAGGACA
>ENA-ORCR01000036-ORCR01000036.1-marine-metagenome-genome-assembly--contig:-NODE-36-length-181301-cov-30.308486_pt1 | contig 181301 bp, 176 predicted proteins | sample MGYA00237782_ERZ508514 | MGnify/ENA primary metagenome ERZ508514 (study PRJEB26185, sample SAMN06268960) | marine metagenome | isolation source: Eden Landing Ponds, San Francisco, CA, USA | place... | reverse complement strand
GACACAAACTCCTCTTCCCGCTTCACTCCCTAGTAAGTTAGACATTTAGCCGCTCTTACTAGCGTCTAAACACGGCCTTCCCGGAGTATGTCGAGAAACTCTGGGTCGTACTCCTCATCGACGTGGTCCACATTCCACAAACCTGATTCACGGATTTTCGTGCTCCAACTGTACCGCCCCAGCCAGTCTTTTCTTGGGTCGACGGAGTCTCGCTCGTAATTGCTCAGGAGTGCAATCGTGTTCTGTTCGAGATAGGCGCGGTCGCTACCCGGCCCCGGCTCGTCATCAACGTTGACCCACAGGAATGGCAAGTCTCGAATGTAGTCACTCACATGCCGCTCCATCTCTAACTCTGTAAGGCGCTGTTCCCGACCCGTGCTCGACCCTACTCCCCATTCAGGGTACTCCTCATGGAGACCATCGCGCTCAATGATTGCCTCACCAACCCGTTTCCTGAACACAGAGCCACGATGATTTCCACCTCCTTCGTAGGTTCCACGCTTTGCTCCTCGGTGAGTTCGAAGTCTGTCCCACAAGGATGTCGAACTACCAGAATAGACGGCATGGGTTCCCACCCGAGTCAATCGCTGCTGTTCATCTCGATACTCATCTGGAGCGAAAAAGAAGTAGACGCCTCGGTCGGGCCAGTCCATGTAGCCAGTACACTCTCCGAGTTTCTGCTTACCACCCACCCGTTCTTCGAGTTCTGTGATAAGGCTGTAAAATCGGTCGACGTCTTTTGTTCTCGTCATAGTCGCTCCTTGTACCATGCCTGCGTCTCCCCAATGGCTAAACCTTCGGTGGGTATCTCGATAGCGACTCCTGAGTCTTCGATGAGTGGGAGCAATTCGCCGTAGTAGTCTTTCCCCGCGTGGACCACGAGCGTCACATCCTCGAAGAGTAGCCCTTGCTTGCCCAACTGGTCGACTACCTCCTCTGACCACTCTCGCTTTCTCGCCACTCTCGCGCCACTGAGTGTTTCGTCGTATGGTTCGATAGGGTCGCCATCTGGGTCGATGAGACCATGCTTTGCCGAGAGTATCCACCAGTCATCGTGATGCTGCTCGGCGTAGGAGCGCATCTTCTCGAAGTAGGGAGAAGTGTAGAGGTCCTTCGGAGTGGTCGGTTCGTCTCGTTTGGTCTTGACGCAACTGACGAGACCGATTTCAGTCATCGTTGAATCCGTGAAGTTGGCGGTGTTCTTCGAGGAACACCGGATGGGGTCTCGTGTCCTCTTGCTCGGGCAGGAGTATTCGGTCTCCTTCGAGTTGTTTGAACTCGTAGTAGCCATTCCTCTCCAGCGCGTCTTTCACCAGCACCTCATACTCGTCAGTGAGGGAGAGCCACCCAGTATCGAAAGCCCAGTGGTGGAGTCGACAGAGAGCAATTCCGTTCCTCACTTCGTCCCTCCCATCTTCATGCTTCGGGTAGATGTGTGCCGCTTCAACTTCGGGATTACCGTTCGGTGACTCTCTCACGCTTCCACAGATAGCACACTGCTCGTCGTAGGCATCTTTGACCAACTCTGCGAAGGCTGAATCCCTTGCTCTCCGCCGACTTTCCGTGTATCGGGTTTGGTCTTCGGTCAGTTGTGGCGGGGAGTCTACTCTCTCCTCTAACGCCGATTTTTCTTCCTCGATTTCATTTTCTGTTGGCTCACGTTCGGAGCCGAACAACGCCTTGGGGAGTGAGTCGTATTCCTGCCTCAACTGCGTAAGACGGTCATCTTCGACTCGTGTAAGCCCCTGAACGACTTGTCGACCTTCATACTCCAACCAGTCCCATACCTGCTCTATCGATGGGACAGTAGAAGTGAACTCATCGAGGATATAGATATGACGACTCTCCGGTTGGCCCCAGATTAACTCACCTACGTCAGAGTTTTCGAAGGAGCGTCCGACAACACCGCCAGCAAACAACTCTCCGTCATGGTAGAAGAGAACACAATCTCCTGTCTCCATGTCATCGATTGCGGCCTGCTTCTTGGGTGAGTCGGTTTCCGTAGTTCCCCAGACACGTAGTTCGTCGTATCCTTCCAACTGTGGGGGCAAATCATCGTATTGCGTGAGGTCGAGCGGTTGTTCGACCGTGGCTCTGAATCGCTCTCGCCACTCGTCGCTCACTGGGACGAGATAGAGACCCGTGGCTTCCGAATCTTGGCGATGCTCCATCGTGAACACCAGAACTTGCCTGCCGTCCTGCTCTCGGAACTCATATTCAACGACATCTACTCGACCCTGATATTCCCAGTCGCTCCCGTCTGCGTTCTTGTAGAAGAAGTGGACCGGAATCCCAGAAGAGATAGCATCGATGAGGGCGGAGTTACCCGGTGACTCTTCCCTCTGGTCTCCGCTCAACCCCTCGCCAATATACTCGAATCGCCCTTGTGTGACGGAGTCACTGTACGGTCCATCTTCATTAGCGAAGACGAGAATGTATCGTCGGTCCTGTTCATCGCGCCGAGGATTAATCCCTGAAATCCGATACCCGAACCCTGTGTCAAAGGCCGACTCAATATCTTCCTGTGAGAGTCGGTCTCCGACTGATACCCCTCTTGGCGGTCTTCGCATATCCTATGTTACATTCCACCGACAACGAATATTACTTATGATGAGACATACCTATCTACAAGAAATTGTATGCCGACAAAAACCAAAGACGATATTAAAAGGGACATCCTCTCCGAATTGGAGAAACGGGTGGAAGATGGGGAATACCTACAGATTTCGCGTAGTTCTATCAGAGAAGAATTTACCGATGAACACCACTCTAGCGAATATATTGACAACCTCATCGATGAGTTGCTCGAAGAGGAACCAATAGAAGAATCAAACTTACAGGTCAATATTATTTATCCTGAAGCGAGGTCGGATATTCTTCGTGAAAGATTCAATATTGGTTCGTCTACATCAATTCTTGGAATTTTCATCATCGGATACTATGCTTTTGTAATCGGGGTCTTGAGTTCAGATGGTTTGAACGACATTTTCGGTGGAGCGACAAATGAAGAAATAGTGGCAAGTTCATTAATTGGGATTATCGCAAGTTATGGAATCGGTCGGTTTGGACTATGGGTATCTGAAGTCCTTGAGGATAAGATACCTCCCATTCAAAAGTACAAAAATATCATATACCCAACTGCAGTCATTCTTTTTGCTGGAGGGCTTCTACTATGGGGATATAGTACGGTAGCGTCCGTGGATATTCCGTCTGTGGCCGTGGCAACCTTAATTCCCGGAAGTGTGATTGCGGGGGTGGAGATAGGTAAATATATAGAAAGTGAGAGCGGTGAAGAACTTTCCTGAGTTGTAGACGCTCTGAAACGTGTTATCTTAATCTCACCAAATCATCTGATTACTCACCAGAGTCGTCAGGCCAGTACGCAGTGTCTCTACTGTCATGGGTTTCGGCCTATTGAGTCACTAAGGGAAGTTGGAGTGGGTGATGTAGTGGTGTCTACCCCGAAAAGAGTCGTGACACACACCCCCCACCGGTGTTCTACTCGGACATCTCGGGCAAGTTCCTATCTCGCTCCTCGACCGAGACAAGCCGATTGTTCCAGAAGACCGCCTCGACTATCGCCTCATCAGCTCCCTCAGTGCCTCGGTTGATGCTGGTGTCGCCGCACTCCTCGCACCACAGCCATCGGAGGAGCCACCCCTCTCCGTCGTACTGGGTGGCATAGGCTCGGACGACGTCGCCAGTTCGGACTCCCCGGTTACAGGAGTCGCAGATGTGACCGACACGCTCTTCGTTGAGGGCTTGCGCGGGACTGGTGAGACTCATTCCGCACCTTCCGGCAGTTCGCGGCGACCATCACGGACACAGGGCCAGCACGGGAAGTCTCCAAGCCTCTCACACTCGCACTCTTCATCCTCCGAGGCAGTGGTCTCTCCCTCTTCCACGACCGCGCCACCGTCTGCTCTCGTCGGCTTAGCGGTGACTGCGTCGAGGACTGGCTTTCGGATAGCCACAGCCAGCATGTGCTTACATGCTCCCTCGTGGTGTTCCCACGCCGGGCACGTGCAGTCGGTAGGAATGTTGCCCTCGCAGTGAACGGTGTAGGAGTGGTCTTCGGGCTTGTCGTGAGAGGCGTTGACGACGGTAACGTCGCCGTCTTCGAGGAGCGTAAACTCGAACGCTTCCCACTGGGCTCTCTTCGCGGTCTTGTCGCTGTACTCAAGTACGTCGAGCGGTGATTTGCTCATGGCTTTCATCCTCACAGAGAAAGCCATCGTCCGGTGTTGGCGCACCGGGCGTTTTCCGAGACGCAACGCCCCGAGGGACGGCGACCTTCTCGTCTTTTCCTACGGCGGGAACTGCCTTAACCCTTCCTATAAGAGGAAAACTTATCTGGCACTCCGATGAACGAACGGGTATGACCGATGATGAAGACCCGCGCCGGCAGTTCTCGGATGCCGACTTTCTCCGGGCAGTCGAGAAGCATAGCCCTGCCTCAACCTCGGAGGTAGCGGAGGAAGTGGGTTGCACGAGACGAAACGCCGATAATCGACTGAAACGCCTCGCTGAAGAGGGGCAACTCCGCCGGAAAAAAATTGCCGCCACGCAAGTCTGGACGCTTATAGAAGACTGAAACGACAGGAGACGCGCCTCAACTTTTCTTAACGACTTTTTTTTATAGAGAACTGTCATATGTGGGTGAGTGGAAGGGCTCTACTGCCGAGAAAAAATATGTTTAATATATTGTTGACATAAATCGGATTTCGTTAAAAAATCTGAGGACGCTTGCAGCCAAGAAAAGTCACCCAATGGTTAAGCGGATTTTCGATAGTCGCGCCAACGTAATCTATTCGAAAATTGCGAGAAAAGGCGCACCGAGAAGGGCTGTCCCACCTACCAATATCACGGCGAATAGCATGGGATTTGCAATAGCGAAGTCAATCCACCAAGGGACAAGCCCCTTCTCTAAGTTACCATTCATGATGGCTGTGGCCGACTTGTAGGTCAGCAGACTTGCCACAACCACACACCCACCAAGGATGTACGTCCGTAAATCGGACATGATAGTATTTCGGTGATTTCGACTGATAAATGTGTCGCCCAGAGTGGGACAAGAGACTAGCCACAGCCTCGTCGGAGTGTATGACCGGCGGTCTCTTGGACGAGACGCGGTAGTCATGAACTTGTACGAGACGGCAGAGAACCACCTTACGGGAGTCGGCGCGCACCGCCCTCTTGCTATGCAGTACAGGTATACCCTCCGCAACGCAGACCGCACTACCGCTACGGGCCGCAGGGTTGATAAATTTTATGGTTGTGCGCGCACAAACGGGGGTATGGAAGAGAAGGTTCCCGGTAGCGGAGGCGGTCCAACCACCACGATTCACTGGAAAAAGTGGTTCTACATTGCGGGGTCAATCTCTGGAATCCTTACAGCCCTTTATATCGTCATTGAACTCCTCTCAAAAGTTGGTTGATGCTGTGGAAGTTTCGACAGCCGTGCCAACGATATTTCATAATCGCTCTCGAATCGCTGGAACTACCCTCTGCGGGTCAGGCTCGCCGTCGAACTCATCGGCATTCGCTTCGAGGAGACCGCAAATCCGCTCCGCCGAGAAGTCGCCCACTTCTTCGACGTACTGGGTTACGAACGCACGTTCGATTTCGGTGAGACCGTCGCTCTGAATAGATGACGTTGGCGTTACATCACAAATCTCCTCTGCCGATGGTTCATCCTCTCCCCACACATCGTAGTCTGACTTGCGGAAGGCTCGCCCGCCCCATGCGTCTATCGTGGAAGAGTGGAGCAACTCGTCTCGCGCCATCTTGTCGACTGCTTCGAGGTGGGGCAGTTGCGCGAGTACGTAGGTCGCGCCAGCACTCTCCTCAGGGGCATCATCCATCCGGGGAATTGTGTCGCTTCCATTCCCACGAATACGAATGGCTCCCTTGGGCGAGTGTCCCCGTTCAGAGGCAGAGGGACACTTCTCGACCCACTTGCTGACGACAGGTGTAAACACCTCCCGGGGGACGTCTCCGTCACAGTAGACGAGTATGTGGAGGTGGGGAGTTGCCCGCTTACTGGTGCCAGCGACGACTGCGATGTACTCCCACTCCTCGGCACGGAGAGGCGCGTCAGCGGCTTCTTGGAGTCGGTAGCGTAATGCCCCGAGTGTTGGGTCAAACGCCGCGTACAAGCCTGTGAGGAGCGTGAGGCGGCTTCTGTCACCGGGCGAGAGTCGGAGTGAGAGAAGTGCTATGGTGGGGTCATCGTACTTTGCGAGAAGTTGCCTGTCCATCTCTTTGCCCGTAGCGTATCGGAGTCGCGCCCGCCACTGGCGTGTCCTGTGGTAGCCATGCTTCTCGGCAGAGACGTTCTCCCCATGCCGTCGCTCCATGTAGGTGCCGACCGCCTCGAAAGCCGTGAGTGGCTTCTCTCCGTCGAGGTATCGGGGGTCGGCTACTACCTCGGGGGAGGTGGCTATCGGCTCGTAGAGACGGTAGCAGTCTTCGACAGAGTCATCGAGCGGCTCGGGCTTTTGCTTCTTTTTGCGAGTCGCAGGTCGGTCATCGAACGAATTGTTTTCTGACGTAACGCCAACGTAATCTAAATCGAGGGTGTTGGCTTGTTCGTCGGTCTGTGCGTGTGATTCATCGGGGTCTTCGGTCGTACTCAAGCGTCATCACGACTGACGGTTCCCTGCCGGATGTGTTGAGTAACCGAAAAGTTTAAGTACGCACAGCGCGTATACTAACCTGTGGTAAATACCTGCTGAGACAGGTCCTTCGGCCACTTCCTTCACTTTCCGCGAATGAATAGCGGTAGATATAGACAGATTTCTCGACAGTCTATATTAATGTTACGTATTCAAAATACTTAAATCTTTCGTAAACTTGAAACTTATAGACAGTTGACGCTACCACTTCTATTGGACGGGTCATACCCCGGTCTTCCAGCGAAATAGTGTAAATAGAATACAGGCCAAACGCTTCCCTTTCTCCTCGGACGGGTTCGGGTGGGTTGTGAGTTCAACTGCTTTGGTAGACTCCCTGTTCGTCGAGTTCTATCAGTTCCCTTCAATATTCACTCTGGTCGGCACGAGGGTCTCCCCCTCCTGTCGACTCCTCTCCTTGTGCGAGACGTTCGCGGCACAAAGTGACCTTCTGAGAGGGGAAGTATATGCCCTCCATGAAGGGCGCATGGGATAGATAATTAAATTGGTACTTACCCCTCTCTACAGCATGAGATGGCATACACGAGATGGCAACTGGCAAAAAGATAGAAATCGCTTAGGAGGTCCTAAAACCCAGTATATAGGCATCTGGGGGTTTCAGTAATTCCCAAAACCGGTACACGCTGGAGGGATGTAGTTTGCTCACCAGTTTATGATATTTAACGTATGTCTTTATAGTAGTTGCCGCCGTAGTAGATACTGTGTCTCGCCTAAAAAGAGCGAGGCACATTGGAGAGCAAATGATAGGAACGAACCTACACAAAGAGCGGCGGGTACGTCGCTCCCGAAGCAGTACAGAGAGTGGAATAGTCCACGAACAGACACACCTTGACAGATTCCAGCGAAACCACCCGAATCTTGGAGACTACAATGAGTAACGCGATAGACACGGACAGCGAAGAGTACAGCACTGATGAACAACCCCTCAACCAAAAGGCTCAAGCACTACTGGAAGAGGCAGAGGAGGCGGCTGTAGATACCTCAACGGAAGAGCAGTCAATCCCTGCGGAGATGAAAACCCACGAACAGTGGGTGTGCGAAGAGAACAAGCGCCCACAGGTTCCCGATGGTAGTGGCAAGTTCGCCAGTACCAACGACTCGACAACGTGGGGCGAGTTCGACCAAGCGGTTGAAGCCAGCCAACAGCAGAAGGGTGTAGGTATCGGTTTCGTACTCACGGAGGAAGACCCGTATCTCGTCATCGACTTCGATGAGGTGAGAGACCCCGAGACTGGCGAGACTGAACAGTGGGTCCGTGACGCCGTCGACCAGTGGGACTCCTTCACGGAGGTCTCCCCCTCCGGTACGGGGCTTCACGTCTGGCTCAAGGATGTGACCGAACCCGAGTGGTGGACTGACACTGACCACATCGAAGTGTACGAGTCCGGTCAGTACCTCACCGTCACGGGAGACCCCTACCCCGGTACTCCGCTGACGTGTGCGACTCCCCCGGATTTCGAGGACTGGCTCAAGGGCCACGCAGGAGAGGAGACACTTCTCTCCGGTGAGTCCCACAGAGTTCCACAAGAGTACGAAGAGGAGTTCGACCTCGACGTATACGACGTACTCTCACGCTCGTCATACCCCGAGGGGAAGCGCCGTTCACACCCATTTCACGGGTCCAGTACCAAGGCGAATTTCAAGGTCTTCGACGGCGGAGAGACGTGGTATTGCTTCCGTCACGACTGCGGAGGTAACGTGCTACACCTCATCGGAATGGATGAGGACGTCATCAAGTGCGGCGAGTGGAAACACGGTGGGCTCACCGACAAGCAATGGGCCAAACTCTTCGAGGCTGGCCGCAAGGCAGGCTACAACCTCCCCCGACCCAGTGGAAGCGGTCGACAGGAGCCACAGAGTCTCACAGAGGCAATCCTCGAAGACCCGGAGCAGTGGCTCGACCCGGATGAGCAGACCATCACTGTCCACAGTGTTGGCGACCTCACAGCCTCAGAGGTGAAAGAGCAATTCGAGGAGCAGTCACTCAGCGAATCGGATGCTCTCGACCTCATGACCGAGTTGGATGGGGACTACGGGTTTAGCGAGTTCTGGAAGGATAGCAGTGCGTGGACTATCCGAACGGTAAGCCCTGACGACAAGTGGAGACAGGTTCGAGGACTCTACTCCGAGAAGGGTGGAAGAGATTTCGCTCGGAGTAAGGCGGTCGACTTCCTCCGCGACGAGTTCGACTTCGCCACAGTCAGGGACAACGAGCAGATGTACTGCTACGACCCCGAGACTGGCATCTACGGAGGGGAAGCGCGGCAAGCCGTGAACCAGCGATTAGAGGAGATGTTGGGAATGTACTACAGTTCCACTGAAGTGCGCGAAATCGTTGCTCGGCTTGAAGCGAGTAGTTACATCGACCGGAGCGAGTTCGGTCAGAGTGGGCCACAAGTCTGTGTCGGTAACGGTGTCGTCGACATCGAGACCGGTGAGATGTCTGAGTTCAACCCGAACTACTACTTCCAGTCACGACTCCCGGTAGAGTACGACCCGGACGCAGAGTGCCCCCGCTTCGAGGAGTTCTTGGACGACGTCTGCCCGGATGACAAGATTCCACAGTTACAGGAGTTCCTCGGCTACTGTCTCCAGCCTCGGATGGACCACAAGAAGGCACTCCTGTTGCTCGGGCCGACCGACGCAGGCAAGAGTGTCTTCCTCGACGGTATCGAAGCGTTGTTCGGTGACGACAGCAAGACAGCACTCTCGGTCCAGTACCTCGCAAATGAGCGATGGGGTGAGGCGGAGTTGGTCGGCAAGATGGTCAACATCCGTCACGACCTCGACTCGACGGACATCAAGAACGCAGGCAAGATTAAGGAGTTGACCGCAGGGAATCAGGTTCGAGCCGAACGCAAGAACCAGCATCCGTTCATGTTCAGTCCTCGCACTAAGCACATCTTTGCGGCGAACCAGCCACCGTCTCGCTCGTCGGAGGATGACGGCTTCTGGAATCGGTGGCTCACCGTGGTCTTCCCTGAGCGTATCCCTCGGAGTGAACAGGACTCACGGTTGACGGAGAAACTGACCACTGATGAAGAGTTGTCGGGCATCCTCAACTGGGCTATCGAAGGCTACCAGCGTCTCGGCAAACAGGGTCACTTCACCAATGAGCCAAAGCCTCGGGACAATCAGCGGATGTGGGAACAGTACGGTAACTCCGTCGAGCGGTTCATCAGCCGTCGACTCAGTCGAGAACCTGCTGGGGTAGTTCGGCAAGATGAAGCCTACGCCGCCTACGAGGAGTTCGCTAAGGGTCAGAGTATGGAGGTAGCGACGAAGCACAAGTTCACCTCTACTCTAAAGGAGAAAGATGCCTCCACCAAGCAACGCCGCTTCGACGGTGAACGGAAACGTGTCTACACGGGGTACACTCTGATGGACTGACCGACACTCGCTCGCCTCGGGGAGAGTACCGGTGGGGGGTCACAAGTGTCACGGGTTTACTCCAATTGAACGCTATTGTGAGTAGTGTTGAGTAGTAGTGAGTGTGTAGTTCGAAAAAAGTCGTGACTGTCGCCCACCCCACCGGTATTCCGCTGGAGAGGAGCGATAGTTAGAGGCTATCCAGATACTCTCTTCGTTGCTCCATCTTTTCCTCTTGGCTCATTCGGTCATAGTGTTCTGAGAGGACAGACGGTGAGACATCTGCTCGGTCGGAGACAACAGCCTGCGGGACATCTCGTTTCAGATGGTGAGTTATCGAACCTCGGCGAAGTGCGTGGGGACTCACGGATGATTCACACTTTGACGGAGTCTGACCTCTGTTCCCACAGGGACATTCCTTCTGTGTCAGGCAGGGTCGAGTTGTTCGATAGATGATGTTACGGATATTCCCTTTCAGGATACGTCCATGCTCGGTTGCGACAAGCGGTTGCCTTCCGTACTCATCGGTTACATCTGGTCGGTTGTACTCTATCCAGTCGGAGACGAGACGACACACCTTGTCCGTAATGGCGATTACCCGCTCGCCGTGGTTTCCGTTCTTCAAACTGGTCCCTGTGTCTGGTCGGTGACGGAGTCGAAGTGCTCCCCGGTCTTCGTCAAGGTCACGCACATCAAGGGAGTGAAGTGCTCCAGTTCTCATGGCTGTCTCCCACAACAGGCTGAAGACAAGGTGCTTGCGCGAGGCATACTCGAAGCGGTTGAGGTAGGCCAGTATCTCCTCGGCACGGTCGGCTTCAAGCATCACGTCTCGCACGCCCTCTCCGTTCTTCAACGCAGGTAGTGCGATGTCCTCATGGAGATTATCCTCGACTGCCTCGATGGATTCGCAGAACTTGATGAAAGCCCGGAGAGTAGAGAGTTGAGTTCGAACCGTAGTTGTGTTTAGGTCTCCGTCTTCTTTTCGCCACAGTCGAAACTCATAGAGACGCCTTCCAGTTAGTTCGTTGATGTTCTCGATATTCTCTTGGTCACACCAGCGGATGAAGTGTTTGAGTCGATACTCATGGGATTGGAGCGTGTTTGCTGAAGCGTCATCTTCTCGTCGTGCGAGATATAGTTCAACTGCTCGTTCAGGTTCGATGGGTTCGAGTTTTCGGGTCATCGTTTGGTTTTCTGCGAAGGCACGATGGCTCCGGGGGACCCGAATCGCACGACTGCGTTTGGTTTGCGGTAAAGGTTGAGGAAGTCGAATCCCTCCCGACCCGCTTTCTGCGAGGAACGGACGTGACGAGCGAAGCGAGCGCGGCGTTGTGAACGGCCGATCGAAGCGTGAATGAAACTGATGACTCGGTTGTACACTTCACCTGCGTAGTGTCCCGAATATCTGTACAGCGGGACAGTCAGCCCTTCGACTTTGCCAAGGTACTTGAGCGGAGAGGAACTCTATGTAGATACACGTGTATTTTCAGCCATCTCGTGGACAGCGACCCGCTCTCGGTACCACAGTCCTCGGAACCGTCCCGGAGAAACCGTGAATCCGAGTCGCGTCGACTCGATCGTCGACCTCGTCTACGGACTGTTGATCGCCGTCTCGGTTGCTCTGATCGTCGTCGCAAACACTACGGTCGGACTGGCCTTTGGCTTCGGTGTCCTGATCTCGTACGTCATCCACGTCGTCTGGAAGATGGCCCGGTTCGACCCCGACTGGATGACGACGGCCGTCAAGGAGACAGTCGAAGAAACAGTCGACGAGACGGTCGAAGAGAAAGTCGGCGAGACTGTCGAAGAAACCGTCGGTGAGACTGTCGAGGAAACCGTCGGCAAGACTGTCGACGAGAAGGTCGGCAAGACTGTCGAGGAAACGGTCGAAGAGACAGTCGAGGAAACCGTCGGCGATACGGTCGAAGAAACCGTCGAGGCGAAAGTCGGGGAAACCGTCGGCGACACAGTCAGCGAGACTGTCGACGAGACGGTCGAAGAGAAAGTCGGTGAGACGGTCGAGGAGACGGTCGAAGAGAAAGTCGGTGAGACGGTCGAGGAGACGGTCGAAGAAACCGTCGGTGAGACTGTCGAAGAGACGGTCGAGCAAACAGTCGAAGAGAAAGTCGGCGACACTGTCGAGGAAACAGTCGCTGAGACGGTCGAAGAGAAGGTCGGCGACACGGTGGAAGAAACCGTCGGCGAGACTGTCGAGGAGACCGTCGAGGAAACGGTCGGCGATAGCGTCGAGGAGACGGTCGAAGAGAAGGTCGGCGACACAGTGGAAGAAACCGTCGGTGAGACTGTCGAAGAAACCGTCGGCGAGACTGTCGAAGAGACGGTCGAGCAAACAGTCGAAGAGAAAGTCGGTGAGACGGTCGAGGAGACAGTCGCCGAAACCGTCGAGGAGACCGTCAGCGAAGCAGTCGAGGAGACGGTCGAAGACACCGTCACCGAGGCCGTCGAGGAGAAAGTCGGTGAAACCGCAGCGGAGACACACGAGATGGAGCTAGAAGCGGCCGACCAGCGGAGTGGCGACGGCGATAGCGGAGGCGACGGAGACGAGGATGACGCGGAAGACGAGGACGAGGCGGGGGACGAGGACGACGAACCCGCGAGAGAGGGGAGCTAAATGGTCGAACTCCTCCTGGTCGTCGGCGTACTCGTCTCGATGTTCGTCGCCTACAACATCGGCGGGTCGACGACGGGACCGGCGTTCGGGCCGGCCGTCGGCGCCGACGCCATCTCGAAGACGGGTGCCGCCGCGCTGATGGGCCTGTTCTTCTTCGTCGGCGCCTGGACGATCGGGCGCAACGTCGTGACGAAACTCGGTACCGAACTGGTCGTCGACCCCGGCGTGTTCACGCTCGAATCGTCCATCGGCGTCCTCTTTTTCATCGGTGTCGCGCTGCTCGTCGGGAACGTCTTCGGCGTGCCCGCGTCGACGTCGATGACGGCCGTCGGCGCCATCGCGGGGCTCGCTCTCGCGGGCGGCGTCCTGGACTTCGCTGTCATGGGTGAGATCGTCATCTGGTGGGTCGTCTCGCCGATCATCGGCTTCTGGGTATCGCTCGTCATCGGGCGGTACTTCTACGCGCGGATCAACCGGTTCGTCGCGATGGAGCGCAGCACCGGCCCACTGTTAGACGTCGACCGCTCGGGCGCGCTACCGCTCCCCCGGGTCCACCGGACGACCAACCGCCGGGAACTGTTCGGCACGTTCACGGTCGTCGCGATCGGCTGTCTGATGGCTTTCAGTTCGGGGACCTCGAACATCGCCAACGCCGTCGCACCGCTGGTCGGGAGCGACGAACTCGCGATGAATCCGGCGATAATTTTCGGCGGTATCGCCGTCGCGGTCGGCGCGTTCACCATCGCCCGACGCACGCTCGAGACGATGGGCAGCGACATCACGGAACTACCGCTGACGGCCGCGATCGTCGTCGCGTCGGTCAGTTCGACGCTCGTCGTGTTTCTGTCGGCGCTCGGCATCCCCGCGAGTTTCGTCATCATCGCGACGATGAGCATCATCGGGTTGGGCTGGGGGCGGGCGACCCGGCCCGTGACCGTTCCGGAGGCCGTCTCGACCGAGAGCGAGACGACACCTTCGGTCACCGTCGACGCGCTCGCCGCCGACGAGGAAGGCGAGGAGCTACCGCCGATCGGCGAGGAAGACCCCGACGACGTCCCCGCCGGCGCGGCGCTGTTCGATCCCGCGACGACCGCTCGCGTCGTCCTCATGCAAAACGTCGTGCCCGCGATCGCGACGGCCGGCGCGTATCTCACCTTCCGGTTCGTCCCGATATTCGGCATCTGAGACGGGTCGGGCGACGCTCCGGGTCGTATCGCACCGGTGTCGTCTTCGAGTCGCCCGACGGCTTCGCGGACGTCGGCCCCGGACTCGACGGCTTGCTCGCCGCTCCCTCGACGACGGCCACGTCTCCTCTCGCCCGACCAGGAGTCACCGACCTGGAGTTTCCAGTTGCCACGCGAGCGCGCATCGCGGGTCGAACGCGACCTGCACCGTCCACCACCCGCAAGCGAAGCGAGCGTCACGCCGGCCGGATGCGCACCAGAACGTCGTCGATCTCGCGGGGGAACTCGCCGTTCGCGCGGCCGTCGCGGTTGGAGGTACAGACGTAGATGTCGCCCTCGGGCCCCTGCTCGACGTGGCGGATGCGCCCCAGTTCGTTCTTGAACATGGTGTGGACAGTCGCGACGTAGGCGTCGTCGGACCAGTCGGCGGTCACCTGCGCGTAGGCGTCCTCGCTGGGCGGGAGCGGCTCTCCTGCGGGCGTCAGCGTCGTCACGATAAGCTGCTGGCTGATGAGCCCGCCGGTGACCATCCGATTCTGGAGTGCGGGGACCCGGTCGCCGGTGTAGAAGACCGACCCGGTGGGTGCGAAACTCGTCGCGCCAGTGTTGAAGACCGGCGGGTGGAAGCCGCTCCCGGGATAGTTATCGGGCCTGTAGACGTCGTTCCAGCTGTAGTTGTCGCCGGCGACGATCCGGTTGATCTCGTCGCGGCCGCTGGGACCGTGCTCGGAGTTGAACGGCGTCCCGTCGGGCGTCCAGACGACGCCCTGGGGGTTGCGGTGACCGTAGGTGAAGACCCGCCGGTCGGCGTCGCCGTCGTCGTACTCGGGATTGCCGGGTGCCGGGTCGCCCTCGGGAGTCACCCGCAGGATCTTGCCGGCGAGACTGGAGAGGTTCTGGGCGTTGTCGGGTTCGCCGCCGTCGCCGCAGGTGACCCAGAGGTGGTTGCGCGGGCCGAAGGTGACCCGGCCGCCGTTGTGGTAGCTGTCCGCCGGGATCCCGTCGACGACCGTCCGGACGGCCGCCCCGGGCTCGTCACTCTCCACGTCGAAGACTGCGACCTTGTTGTACTTGTCGTCGTTCTCGTCGCGGTAGGTGTAGTAGACGAAGACGTGGGACGGGTCGGGATACTTCGGGTGGACAGCGATACCCAGCGTGCCGCCCTCGCCGCCCTTGACCCACCAGGGGCGCTTGTCCGACCCCGGTTCGAGCGCGCCGGCGTCGATGGCGCCCGCGGGTTCGGCGACCGTCCGGACTTCGCCGCCGTCGAACTGGAGCACTCGTCCCACTCGCTCGGTGATGAAGAGACTCCCGTCCGGTGCGAACGCGAGGTCCCAGGGGATCTCCAGGTTCTCGACGAGGACTTCGGCCTCCAGGTCCGCTTCGAGGGGGGAGGTCGTCGGCGCGGACCACTCGGGGTCGTAGCGCGGCCACGCCTCCAGTGAGCGAGGGACGGCGTTCGCGGCGTCGGTGGGCGTCCCGTCCGGAGTGCCAGTATCGCCGTCACCACCGTCGTCGCCGTCGCCACCAGGGTCCCCGGACGGCGTATCGGTCGCCGTCGAACAGCCGGCCAGTCCGGCGACACCGGCCGCACTCACGCCGGTCAGCGCGAGGAAGCGTCGGCGAGAGCGGGGCGGCCGGTCCGACCGTACTGGAGGGCAGTCGTCCGGGCGACCGTCGGTCGACTCGTTGGACATGTCGAAACCCTACTACCCAATCGGGATGAATCTTCCGACAGCGGGAACGAACGGGACGACGTTGCCGACGAGCGAAACCAGCGGCGAGACCGCGAGCGCGATGCCGAGCGCGGTCACGGGGTAATCACGGCGACGGTATCGGAGTCGCGGGAGCGTCGGGTTCCAGGCGAAACAGCGTGCCCGGAGCGCCAGCGAGAGGTGGTCTGCGCGGGCGAACGCCCGGCGGGTACCGACGAGTGCCACGCGTCTCGCCCTGTCGACGAGCGACCGCTCGGTCCCACCTCTCGCCCGGATCGCCGTCCGTATCTGTGCGACGTCACGGCGCACGAGCGGCAGGAATCGAACCGTCAGCCCGACGCCGACGCCCAGCAACTGCCCGGGTTTGCCCGGGACGAGTCGCTGGACCGCCGCCCGCGAGTCCCGTGCCGGCGTCGAGACGACGTACGCACTCGTGACGAACAGCAGAAGCGCCACTCGCGAGACCGACAGGAGCGAGGGGACCGCCCGCTCCGGGACGATCCACGGGGACGAGAGCGTCACCATCGCGAGCAACGGACCGAGCGCGAGGATCACCAGCAACATCCGGTAACTCCGGATGACCGATAGCGGGGAGAGTCGGGCCGCGGCCAGCGACGCGACCGGGACGACGGCGAGCGTGGCGAGCCACAGCGGGTCGGCCGTCGCGAAGACGGCCACCGCGAACCCGACCTGCACTGCGAGTTTCGACCGCGGGTCGAGTCGGTGGGCGAGCGTGTCGCCGTCCCGGTAGGTCAACATCGCGGGTCGCGGACGTCGATGGCCGCGAGTCGGTCGGTCACCTCGGTCGGTGGGGCGTCGAACGCGATCTCCCCCTTCTTGAGGCCGACGACGCGGTCCGCTCTGTCCAGCAGGTCCCGCAGGTCGTGGGTCACGACGACGATCCCGGTCTCCCCGTCCGCGAACCGGTCGAGTCTCGCCAGGACGGACTCGCGGGCGGCCAGGTCGAGACCGACGAACGGTTCGTCGAGGACGAGGTGGTCGGGTTCCATCGCCAGCGCGCCGGCGACGGCGACCCGCGCCTGCTCACCGCCCGAGAGCGTGTCGATGCGCTCGGATTCACGGCCCGACAGATTGACCGTGGCGAGCGCGTCAGAAACCCGGCGGTCGATCTCCTCGCGAGGAAGTCCCAGGTTCTCGGGGCCGAACGCCACGTCTGCGCCGACGGTCGCGGCGACGAACTGGTCGCGGGCATGTTGAAACACCATCCCCACGCTCGTCCGGGCGGCGACCGGGTGTTCGGAGACGTCCCGCCCGTCCACGCGGACGACACCCGAATCCGGTTCGACGAGCGCGTTGAACTGCCGGACGAGCGTCGTCTTGCCGGAACCGTTCGCACCGGCTATCACCAGAAACTCCCCGTCGCCGACGGTCAGCGAGACGTCCGAGAGGACAGGGTCGCCGTCGTAGCGTTTGGTGACTCCCTCGACCGTGATCATCGCTCGACGAGGTCGGCGAGGTGCCCGCTCCTGACGAGCCCCATGGTCGCCGCGATCTTCACGACGTCTCCCGGGATGAAGACGACCGCACCGGCCACGAACCCGCGCGCGAGCGTCCAGCCCTGTACTTGCGCGAGCCACGGCGCTCCGACGAGGTAGATGACCGTGAGGCCCGCGAACAGCGCACCGGTCTGGAGCCAGACGGATATCTCGGACAGCGGCCGGGGGGTCAGGCTCCGGTGGACGACCGCGCCGACCAGGACTGCCGCCAGCAGGAACCCGACGAGGAAACCGCCCTTCGGCCCCGCGATGTACGCCAGTCCCGACCCGCCGTTCGAGAACACCGGTGCGCCGAGCGCGCCGACGAGCAGGTACAGCACGAACGTGAAGCCGCCCCAGAGCGGCCCCAGGAGGAGGCCGGCGAGATACACCCCGATAACCTGGAAGGAGATCGGCGCTGGAGAGAACGGATACGGGATCGACAGCTGGGCCAGGACGGCCGTCAGCGTCGCTATCAGGACCGCACGAGCGAAGTAGCCTACTGTCTCGTCACCCACCAGTTCGACGGACTCGTGTTCCTGTGACATGCTCGCCGGTGCGTCGTCAACCGATAAATAATCAGTGGTTGACGGTGGGATGAATACACGAACAGGCCTCCTGCAGACTGGTAGAACTATGGGTTCTTCTGGCGTATATCCCGATCGAGAAGTAATGACCACCCCCTACGAGTGGTTCCCGTTCCACGAGGACGAAGCCGTAGCGGCCGCTGTCGGTGCGGCACTGACAGCGGACTCGTCCATCGAGGAGGTTGCTACTCGATACGGCGTAGACTCGGACTCGGTCGTCGCCGCGGTCGTCGAGTTAGGGTGTACCGAGTACGTGGCTGCTGACTTCCCCACCGGGACGCCGAGTCCGTCACGGGAGCCGCCCGAATTCTCCGCGGCCGGCCTTCGGTAACGCGGGAACAATCCGGTGTCCGCGAACGCCCGCCAGGCGACACGACGCCTGCGACCTACGACATATCGTTTCCACGGGCGGTGCTCTCCGGCGCGGGCCAGCACGCACGAGAACAGGTTTCCGCTCACGTCAGAGACGCACTCGGTGCGGACGCCACCGGCCTCCGGGTAGCGACTCGTGCCGTCCCGACGGACCGGGAGCTTCCCGACCACGTGCGCTGGATTGCGGTCGAGTATCTCGTCGACGACAGCAGCCCCCGGTCGCCAGCGAAGGTTTCGACACCCCCGTTCCCGTTCGAACGGCTCGAACCCGTCCTTCCACGAACCGTCGACACGACGGTCGAGACCGAAGGCGAGACGTTCGTCGTTCGTAACATCCCTGTCGTCGCCACGAAAGAACACTGGGCGTAGCGACACTTCCGTTCGGCTGTCGCCGATTCTCGCTGGCGGCCTTCGTCAGCGGGCACTGAGACGAGCGAAGAGTGACCGGAGAAACGACGAGAACGAAACTGGGAACGAAGAAGACGAAACCGAGAAACGAAGAAGACGAAACCGGGAACTTACCGCGCGGCGGCCGCGACGCGCTCTTTCTCTTCTTTCTGGTTGACGGCGTAGGTGGAGACGTCGTTGTCGGCGGCGCCCATGAGCTGGTTGGCCAGGGCCTCCTCGGCGTCGACGGGCGACTTGAACGAGTCGTTGTAGACGCCCTCGGCGAGGAACTTCAGGGCCTGGTCGACGCGGCGCTGGGGCGCGATGTCGACGGCCTTCGGGACGGAGATACCGCCGTACTTCAGGCGGACGGTCTCCTCGCGGGGCGCGCTGTTCTCGACGGCGCCGACGAGCACCTGGATCGGGTTCTCGCCCGTGCGCTCGTGGACGATGTCGAACGCGTCGCGGGTGATGCGCATCGTCTTCTGCTTGTCGCCGGTGTTCTCGTCGGTCTGCATCAGCCGGTTGATCAGCCGCTCGACGATGCTGATCTCCGATTTCTGGAACTGCTTGGACGCGTGGCGACCCATCGTGTGGGCGATCGGCGTGACCGTGATGTAGCGCTCGGTGGAGGGGTCGTGGTACTCGATGTCGTCGACCGACCACTCGCCGAACAGTTTCGCACCGGTCGACTCGGCCTCGGGTTCGTCGGCGTCGGGAGATTCTGCTTCGGACATGTTATCGGACCGGTTTCTCCGCGTTGCCGCGAACGAGTTCCTTCAGCGAGACGCCGTTGACCTTCTCGACTTTGTATCGAACGCCACCGAGGTCGCCCATCGCACCGCCCTTCGCGCCGCCGATGCCGGCGATGGTGACTTCGTCGTGTTCGTCGATGAAGGAGATGGCGCCGTCACCGGGACAGAACGCGGAGACCTGCTTGCCGTTCTTGATGAGCTGGACCCCGACACACTTCCGGATGGCCGAGTTGGGCTGTTTCGCCTCGATACCGAGCTTCTCCAGGACGATACCCCGGCCTCGCGGGGCACCTTCGAGCGGGTCGGACTTCTCGTTGAGTCCCCGCTCGCGGCGCGCGTAATCCGAGTCGGACCACCGGTGTTTCTGGCGGTCCTTCTTCAGCTTCCGCGCGGCGTACTTGCCGTTTGCCATAGTACCCGTCCGTATCCGACGGAGTCACTTAAGTTCACTCTTTCCGCACGACGCTCCTCGCCCCGTTTCGCCCGAAAACGACCGATTTCGACTCTGTGTGTCGTTCGCACGGGCTGCTCTGCCAGTCCGTCTTCTACCAGTCCGTCTCCTGCCGTCAGGACGGAACCCACGAGGGCCGCGTCACGCTGGTCGCATCGACCGCCCGCGTGCGATACGTTCGGTCGAGGCCCACCCGGGTCCCGGCCCCGCCGTCGCGTTCGAGTGCGAAGCGGTACTCGACGATCCGTCCGTCCGGCGCGACCAGCAGTGTCGCACTCTCCAGCGACGCGTTCGGTCCGAGTTCCGACTGCGTCGACTCCCCGAGGTCCGACCGGAGCGACGTGGCGCTGTATCGATAGAGCGTCCGTCCGTCCCGTTCGACGGTCCCGTCCGGCGCGAACGCCGGGCCAGCGAGCGTCTCCAGGCTCGTCGTCTCCATCGCGAGCCCCACCGCTCGTCGGCGGTCGAACCCACCCTCCGAACACCCCGCCTCCCCGGCGTACCGGGTGCAGGTGGTCGTTCCGTTGTCGAACCGACTCGACCGCCCCTGCACGGTGCCGTCCGGCGTCGCGGACCGGCGTTCGATCAGCAAGCGCTCGCTCGCCAGTCCGAACCGACGGACGTCCGTAATTCGCGTGGCGACCGTCCCGTTCGAGGCGTACGTGACCGTGCCGTTGTTGGTCAGCGTGAACGATTCCGCGCCACCGAGTGCTTCGAGGTGTGCTCGTGCGAGCGCTCTGGCGTCCAGCCGTCCGTCCGTGACGTACGGGTGTTCGTCCGCCACTGTCCGGACTGTCCCCGCGTCCGCCGTTTCGGCCGGTGTGACAGTCCCGGAGTCGGCTTCGTCTCCGTCGGTGGCGGTCGCGTCGTCGGCATCACTCGCGTCGTCGTCGTCGCCGCCCGTCTCGCTCTCACCCGCTACGGCCTCGGCTGGCACCGGTCCGTCGGTCGGGGATGCTGTCCCTCCAGCAACACCTGCGCCGTCACCGTCGGCGGACGTCGAGTTGCCCGGGAGACCCGAACACCCCGCAAACAGCACGACGACCAGCAGTATCGCTACGCTCGCCCGGTGTATCGAGTACGCCCGGTTCATCGACCGTCACGAGACCGGCTTTCGTAAAAACAGATGTCCCTCGATTATCAGGAGTGATGCCGAGAACGGCTGTGGCAGGTCCGGATTGCCACTCAGGTCAGTTCCACGTCGTCGACGTCGAAGTGTCGCGCCGCCAGCGTCCGGGCGGCCGCGATGTTCCGTCCGTCCTTGCCGATGGCGATCCCGCGGTCCTCGTCGGCCACTTCGGCGTAGGCGACGGTCACTGCGTCGTCTCCGTCGCCCTCGCTGATCGTGACGTTGTAGACCGCCGCAGGCGCGAGCGCACTGGCGACGAAGTCCTCGGCGGTGGGGGCGTCCTCGACGAGTTTGATCTCCCGGTCGAGTTGCCCCTCGACGCGCTGGACCGTTCGCCCGCCGGGGCCGATGGCCTCGGCCATCTCGCCGGCCTTGACGAGCACCAGCAGGCGGTCGAACTCCTCGTCGACGACGCAGTCACGAACTGTGGCGCCGCTCTCTTCCTCGATGAGCGCGATGATACGGCGGGCTTCGTCGGTGAGCGTGACAGTCATGCGGGGTCCGTGACTGTCAGTCGTCGCGGGCGCTCATCCGCAGGTCGACGTCGCCGGTCCCCAGTTTGATGGGCTTGCCGACGATGACGTTCTCGGTGACGCCGTTGAGTTCGTCCACCTCGCCGTGGATCGCGGCGTCGAGCAGGTGGTTGACCGTCACCTCGAAGGCCGCCCGCGCGAGGACGGACTCCTTGTTGCCCGAGATGCCGTGGCGACCGATGGACTCGATGGTACCGCGGTTGGTCATGATGTCCGCGACGAGCATCAGGTGACGGATGTTCACGTCGTCGAGCCCCTGCTCTTCGAGCGTGTGCATCGTTTCGTCGATGATCGACTCCCGGGCCGCCTCGATGCCGAGATTGCGGTAGATCTCGTGGATGTTGTTACAGTCGGTCCGCGTGCCGTCGACGCCCTCCAGGTCCAGGACCGCACCGAGGTCCGACCCCTCGGTGTAGAGCACGAACTCCTCGCCCTGTTCGGTCTCCTCTTTCCGGATGACGACGCGAGTGATCTCCTCGATGCCCTTGAAGACGATCTCGCGCAGTTCCTCGACGAGCTGGAGCAGGTCCCTGTAACTGGGCTCTTCCGGCCCGAACTGGATGACCGTCCGCGCCGGGATGTCCACCTCGACGCCGAGGTTCGACTGGACTGTCGCGGCGACTTCCTCGACGACCTCGTCGATCGAACCGGCGGTCGGCCACCGTTCCTGGAGGGTGTCCTCGTTGAGGTCGACCTGGACGAGCATGTCCGCGACGTTCGTCGAGACGTCGCCCAGCTGGAGGATCTTCGTCGACTCGATGCTCCAGACGACCTCGTGAGCGCGCTCGCGGTCCGTCGCGTACTCCTCTTCGAGGTGGACCTCCATCGTCGGGGTGTCGGGCTCCTTGCGCGCGTCGACGAGTTCGATCAGGCGGGGGAGCCCCTGCGTGACGTCGATCTCGGCGACGCCCGCGTAGTGGAACGTGTTCATCGTGTTGTGCGTCACGACACCCTGTGCGGTCGTGAACGTCTCCAGTCCCGACACCGAGAAGTCGTAGACGTACTCGTGGCCGGGTTCGACCGTCTCGATCGATTCGATGCGGTCCCACGATGCACGTCCGACGATTTCCGGAGTCGTGGCGGCGGCCGTCTGTACCGTCGTGCCACCGTCGGCGGCTACCGATTTGTCCAGCGCCGACAGGTCGGCTTCCCCAGTATCGTCGTCGTACTCGCCGACGACCGGCAGTTCGTCGCCGACCGAGAGTTCCTCACTCGCGATCGGGACGAGTTCGTCACCGTCCCTGACGACGAACGAGTGGGACTTCGTCGCGCGAATGTCGCGACCGGACTCCAGTTCGAATCGCAGGAGTTCCTCGGGCGCGTCGTGGCGACTCACCTCTTCGAGCGGCTTCCACGAGACGCGCTCGTCTGCGCGAAGTGACAGCACTTCCATCTCGTCGGGTGCGGTCGCGACCTCGTGACCGTCGACCTCGCGCGTCTCGCGAACTGCGGCGAGGCCGTCGACGAGCGACCCGATCTCCGTGACGTCCGTCTCACCGCTACGTCGGACAACGACTCGCTCGTCGTACGGAACCGACATCTGCGTCCCCGGCTCCCCGATAGACTGTGCGCTGACGGTCCCGACCGGGTCCAGGGGGTCGACGCGGGATTCGACGTACTGGCTCTCGGTGGCCTGTGCGATTTCGTCGACCTGTTCGAGCGTCAACTCGCCGCGGTCCTCGAGGGTGTCGTAGACCTCCTCTTTCAGCCGGCGGGGGAGTTCGGTGTCCTCGACCAGGGCCCGGACGTCCTCGGTGACCTGCATGGTCAGTCACCCCCGGCCGCTTCCATCCACCAGTCGTCGGCGTGCTCCGAGAGGTTGATGCGGTCCTCGCGGGCGCCGAGGAAGCTCTCCTTCTCGGAGTCGTCGGCGAACTCGGCGTCGACGACGCGGTCGGCGATGGCCTCGACGTCGACGGCCTGCCCCTCCTCGCTGGAGGAGACGTCGACCGGCGAGGTGCCGTCCTCGCCGAACTCGAACTGGACGATGTTGTCCGTCGTATCGCGGACGGTGCCGTCGTACTGGGTCTCCAGTTCGGAGAGCGCGTTGATGAGCCGGCGCTGCAGGTAGCCGGACTTGGAGGTCCGGACCGCCGTGTCGACCAGCCCCTCGCGGCCACCCATCGCGTGGAAGAAGAACTCCTTGGGCGTGAGGCCGCTCCGGTAGGAGTGCTCGACGAAGCCGTGGGCCTCGGCCGAGAGGTCGTCCTCCTTGAAATGGGAGAGCGTACGGTCCTCGTAGCCGCGGTTGATGCGCTCGCCCCGGACCGCCTGCTGGCCGACACAGCCGGCCATCTGCGTGAGGTTGAGCATCGAGCCACGCGCACCGGACTGTGCCATGACGACCGCGGGGTTGTCGTCGCCGAAGTGGTCCTCGGCGATGTCCCCGGCGGTGTCACGGGCGCGGCCGAGCGTCTGCATGATCTTCATCTCGAGAGTCTCGTCGACCGTCCGGCCGGGCAGGGACTCGAGGTCGCCCCGCTCGTAGGACTCGATGAGGTCCTCGACGTGGTCGTAGGCCTGGTCGATGGCCTCGTTGATCTGGTCTTCGGCCTCGTCCGGGATGGACTCGTCGTCGATCCCGATAGAGAACCCGAAGTGCATGATCGAACGCATCGCCAGGGCGGCGACCTCGTTGATGAAGATGCGCGCCCGCGTCTTCGAGTAGACCTTCGCGATGGTGTCGACGACCTCGCCGCCGAAGGCACCGACCGCGTCCTCGTCGATAGTACCCGAGACGAGCTGGCCGTCCTCGACGACGACCGTGTCGCCGGCCGAGGAGGTGAACTCCAGGTTCAGGTCGTCGGGCAACAGTTCGGAGAACAGCGTCCGGCCGGTCCAGTAGTCGTGGCCGTTCTCGTCGACGCCGTCGGGGGCGGGCAGTTCGTCGATTCGCGTCGCGCGCAGCAGGTCCAGCGCCTGCGTCTCGTTGAACTGCGGGTTGGTGTGGGTCAGCAGGTACGTCCCGGAGATGTGGTCCTGGATGGCGCCGATGATGTTCTCGCCGAAACGGGGTGAGAGCATCTGTTCCTGGACGCGCATCAGGACGCGAGCCTCGGCGCGAGCCTCCTCGTTCTGGAGGGCGTGCATGTTCATCTCGTCTCCGTCGAAGTCGGCGTTGTACGGCGGACAGACGACGGTGTTGAGCCGGAACGTCTTGTACGGCATCACGACCACCTCGTGGGCCATGATGGACATCCGGTGGAGCGACGGCTGGCGGTTGAAGATCACGATGTCGCCGTCGATGAGGTGCCGGGAGACCTCCCAGCCCGGTTCGACCTTCTCGGCGAGTTCCTCGCAGTTCTTCTCGGTGACCTTCAGTCGGCGGCCGTCGTGACGGCGGACGTAGTTCGCGCCCGGGTGACCCTCGGGCCCGTTGGCGACGTAGCGGCGGGCCTTCTCCAGGTTGCGCTCGTTGACGTTCATCGTCTGGGTCATCTCCGTCGCGACCCGCTCGGGGACGCCGACCTCGTTCAGCGAGAGCGTCGGGTCCGGCGAAATCACGGTCCGCGCGGAGAAGTTCACCCGCTTCCCGGACAGCGAACCCCGGAAGCGCCCTTCCTTGCCCTTCAGGCGCTGGGAGAGCGTCTTGAGGGGGCGACCCGAGCGGTGCCGTGCCGGCGGCGTGCCCGAGATCTCGTTGTCCATGAACGTCGTGACGTGGTACTGCAACAGTTCCCAGAGGTCCTCGATGATGAGCTGGGGAGCGCCCGCCTCGCGGTTCTCCATGAACCGCTGGTTGATGCGGATGATGTCGACCAGCTTGTGCGTGAGGTCGTCCTCGGAGCGCTGGCCGTTGTCCAGCGTGATGGAGGGACGGGCCGTCACCGGTGGGACCGGGAGCACGGTGAGTATCATCCACTCCGGCCGGGAGCGTTCGGGGTTGACGCCGATTGCCTCGATGTCCTCGTCGGGGATCTCCTCGAACCAGTCGCGGATGTCCGAGGGCATCAGCTTGTCCATGTCCTCCTGGACGAGGTACTGTGCCGAGGAACTGATGTCGGGGTCGACCTCCTCCAGGTCGTTCAGCCGGCCCAGCGCACGCCCGAGGTTCTTCAGGCGCTCGATGTCGTTGCGGTCAGGGCGGTAGGTGCCCGAGAGCAACTCGCGGATACGGCCCGAGTCGAAGTCGGCGTCGTCGAGTTCCTCCGCGACGTCGTCGGGCGTGACCGGTGCGCCCTCCTCGGGGTCCATCGCCCGTTCCAGGCGCTTCGAGAGCTCGGAGTGGGGGACCTCGATGATCTCGTAGTAGGTCGTGGGCTTCTCGTGTTTGATGTCGAACTGCTTGGCGCCGCAGTACGGACAGTAGTCGACCTTCCGGCACTCCCGGATCGCCGACTTGAGCACGTCACTGGGGTCGTTACCCAGTTCCTTGGCGCGGCGGAGTTGCTCGCGGTAGTGGCGCTTGCGCTCCTCTGCGGCCTGCTCGGCGTCCGCAGTGCGACGGCCGTCGACCGGCGTCAGTCGCGAACACTCGCGGCAGGTCCCGCGCAGCAGGCGGCGGATGAGCTTCGCGAACCCGACGTGGATGACGGGCGCGGCGAGTTCGATGTGGCCGAAGTGGCCGTTACACGAGCCAGAGTGTTTCCCACACGTTTTACACTCCAGCCCGGGGTCGATGACGCCCAGTCGGGGGTCCATCAGCCCCATGTCGATGGGGAAGCCGTCGTCGTCGTAGGTGTCGGCCGTGATGACCTTCGTGGCCGACATCTCCCGATACTCCTCCGGGTCCATCAGCCCGAAGCTGATCTGCCCGATCTCCTGTGGTGTGCCCTGTGCGCTCATTCGTGTGCCTCCGTCCGGTTGCCTCGTGTCGCCATCAGACTGCGTCCTCCAGTTCGATCCGCGGCGCGATACCCAGCGCCTTCATCTCGTCCAGCAGGAGTTTGAAGGCGTAACTCATCTCCACCTCGTGGATCTCGGTCTCCTCGTCGCAGTTGGGACAGTAGACGCGGCGTTGCTCGACGTTCTCGACCGCCGTCATCCCACACCGGCCACAGACGTTGATGAACTCCCGGTCGGACTCGTCCAGCAGTCGTTCCTTGAGCGCCATCGCCGCCCCGTGGCCGATGAGGACGTCGCGTTCCATCTCCCCCACACGGAGCCCACCCTCGCGGGCGCGACCCTCGGTGGGCTGGCGCGTGAGCACCTGCACCGGCCCGCGCGAGCGAGCGTGGATCTTGTTCGAGACCATGTGGTAGAGTTTCTGGTAGAAGATGGTCCCGACGAAGATGTCCGCGTCGATCTTCTCGCCGGTCACGCCGGAGTACATCGTCTCCTTGCCGTTGGACTTGAAGCCGCGTTCCTCCAGCGATCCCCGCAACTCCTCCTCGTCCTCGCCGGTGAAGGCGGTGCCGTCGACGCGCCGTCCTTCCAGCGAGCCGACTTTGCCGCCGATCATCTCGAGGATGTGGCCGACGGTCATCCGCGACGGGAGCGCGTGCGGGTTGATGATGAGGTCGGGAACGACACCGTCCTGTGTGAAGGGCATGTCCTCCTGGGGCGCGATGTGGCCGACGACGCCCTTCTGACCGTGCCGGGACGCGAACTTGTCGCCCAGTTCCGGGATCCGCTCGTCGCGCACCGAGACCTTGGAGAGCTTCGAGCCGTCCTCGCCCTCCATCAGCGTCACGGTGTCGACGACGCCGGATTCACCGGAGCGCATCGTCACGCTCGTCTCCCGGCGCTTCTGCGGGGAGAGCCCGCCCATGTCGTCCGGTTCTTCCAGGAACCGGGGCGGACTCGTCTTCCCCAGCAGGACGGCGTTCTCGTCGACTTCCGTCTCGGGGTTGACGAGGCCGTCCTCGTCGAGGTGGGTGTAGGCTTCCTCGCCGCGAGCGCCCCGGACCTCGTCGTCGGGGATCTCGAAGCGGTCCTCCTGGCCGCCGGGATAGCGCCGTTCCTCGCCCTCGTAGGTCCGGAAGAAGTGCGAGCGAGCGAGTGCGCGGTCCACGGAGCCCTTGTTCATCACGAGGGCGTCCTCGATGTTGAACCCCTCGTAGGACATGACCGCGACGACGAAGTTCTGGGCGGCCGGGCGCTCGTCGTAGCCGATCTGTTCGGTCGTCTGGGTCTTGACCAGCGAGAGCTGCGGGTAGTGCAGCAGGTGCTGGCGCGTGTCCGGGCGAACCCGGTAGTTCGCGCTCGGGAGACCCAGGGACTGTTTGATCATCCCCGAGCCCATCGTGATGCGCGGCGAGGCGTTGTGTTCGGGGTAGGGGATCATCCCCGCACCGATGCCGAACATCAGCTGGGGGTCGACCTCGAGGTGGGTGTGGTCCTCGGTGAGTTCCTCCTCGTCGACGCCCACGAGGATGTCTTCCTCTTCCTCGGCGTCGATGAACTCGATGTACCCGCGGTCGACGAGGTCCTCGAAGGCGACGTCGCCTTCCTGGAGGGCCTCGACGTCCGCGTCGTCGATGAGGGGTTCGCCGTTCTCGACGACGAGCAGGGGGCGGCGCGCCCGGCCGGCGTCGGCGTTGACGATGACCTCGCCCGTGCGGTCTTTGACCGAGACGTTGACCATCTCGCTGACGTCGCCCCGGCGGCGCGCCTGGCGGATCTGTTCGGCTAGCTGTGTCGGGTCCGGGTGGGTCCCCACCAGGCTCCCGTTGACGTAGACTTTGGCTTCTCGCTGTGAACTCATGGTGTCAGTCGTCCGCTGGTGTCTGCTCGATGGACTCGATCCCGGGGATGCCCGACACGCCCATCGCTGCCAGTTCCTGTTTCAGTTCCTGTTCGTCCTCGACGTTCTGGGAGAGCTCCATCGCCTGTGCGAAGTTCTTCACCAGTCCGCAGTTCGGTCCCTCCGGCGTCTCGGAGGGGCAGATACGACCCCACTGGGTCGCGTGCAGGTCCCGCGCCTCGAAGTGTGGCTGCGAGCGCGACAGCGGCGACCGGAGCCGGCGCAGGTGGCTCAGGACACCCATGTAGTCCGTCCGGTCGACCAGTTGCGAGACGCCCGAACGCCCCCCGACCCAGTTGCCCGTCGCGATGGGGTGTTCGAGGCGCTCGGTCAGGACGTCAGACCGCACGACAGTCGAGACGGAGAGTTGCCGGTTGCGCATGTTCGCCCGTTCGAGCTGGTATTTCACGTCGCGGGCGAGCTTGTTCAGCGCCGTCCGGAAGAGGTCTTTCATCAGGTCGCCGCTGACCTTCAGGCGCTTGTTGGCGTAGTGGTCCTTGTCGTCGGCTTCGCGGCGCTCCAGGGCGAGTTCGAAGCAGGCCTCGGCCATCCGACAGAGGTAGTAGGCCTTGTTGATCCGGACGTCCTCCTCGTCGACGCCGTCCTCGTGGAGGTGCGGGAGGAGGTACCGGTCGATGACGTAGTTGGCCCGCTTGAGCTGGTAGTTCTTGCCCTGGCCCGACGCCACCCGTTGACCGAGCGCCTCGATGGCTCCTTCGGTCGACTGGACCTCCGCGGCCTCCAGGTTCTCGAGCATGAACTTCACGATCTCGGGGTCCTCGGAGACGCGGTGGACGATCTCCTCGTCCGACTCCAGGCCGAGCGCCCGGACGAGCGTCACGAAGTTGATGCTCCCCGACACCGAGGGGAACGAGACCTCGAGCAGGCCGTCACGACCCCGCTCGACCAGGACGAGGGCCCGGTACCCGCGACGCTGGGAGAAGGTCTTGGCCACCTCGATGGTGTCGCCGTACTTCGTGTCGGTCTCGGCGAGGATCTTGTTGGGAGCGAGGTCCTCGCTGGTCATCAGGACCCGCTCGGAGCCGTTGACGATGAAGTAGCCGCCGGGGTCGGCGGGGTCCTCTCCGATGTCGATCAGTTCGTTGCGGGTGAACCCCGCGATGTTACACTTGTCCGACCCGACCATGACCGGCATGCGGCCGATCTTGGTCTCGGTCTGGTCGACCACCCGCTCTTCCTCCTCTTCGCCGCCCTTGATGATCGCCATCTCCATGAAGACGGGGGCGGCGTAGGTGATGTTCCGGAGGCGGGCCTCCTGGGGGTAGAGCAGTTCCTCGGAGCCGTCGGCTTCCCGGACGCGGGGAGTTACGACGCGGACGTCCCCGAGTTCGACGTAGACGGGCTCTTCGCCCTCCTTGTCGCCGATGTCCGTGTCGATGGTGGCTTTCTCGTCGACGACTTCCTGCATCCCCCTGTCGAGGAAGGCGTTGAACGATCGAAAGTGGTGTTCTGCGAGGCGTTCCCTCGAAAAGTACTCGCGCGATATCTCGCGCCTGTCCTGTACGTTCATGTTAATCTACGACGAGTCGGTATACCACTGCCTGGTCGGCCGTTCGCGAGTCCCTGACGACCTTGACGACGTCGCCAGTCTCGGCGTCCACGTCCAGGTCGCGGATCGCCGGGTCCGTCCGTTTGATCTTCGGCAGGTCTGTTTTCTTGATGTCGTACTCCTGTAGGACGTCCTCGATCTCGTCCCCGTCGAGGACGTCGTGGTCCGGAACGAGTTCGTGGTCGGTTACGTCTACCATGTGTGGGTCTGGCCGGATGGAGAAGTTGCTGTCACGAGAGACTACAGGGCTATAAAACAGGCAACCACATAACGCTTTCCAAACGCCGGCGGCTACAGCTATTCAACCCGGTAGGCCGGGCAAGGGCGTCGCGGAACCTCGCGGTTCAGTACCCGACTCGTACGCCGAGGGGATACATAGTAGTTCGGGTGAAATGGCTCGTTCCACTCGCCATTCGAGGTAGTCTGTGCCGGTCACGTTCGGCCCGGGAGCACGTCCCCAGATAGTCGGAAAACCCCGACAGAACCCGGTTTCGACCGGTCTGGTCCGGTCGTGGAGCGTCTCGGAGCTCCGCGAGAGAGGGCGTCGAGCGGGTCGGGCTGACACTCTATTACTCCCAGTTCCGCAAGTTCCGCCAGTCTACAGAAGAGCGTGCTCACTTGTTGTTGGTGTTCGCGTAGCGGTTGTACAGCCACCACGGAGTATCGAGCACTGTCGCCAGTACAACTGCGACCCCGAGTCCCATCAGGAATCCATCGGTGAACCGAAGCGCGAGGAAGACCGCGATACCGCTCACGGCAACTCTGGTCGCTCGGGCCAGACCCCGATCGAGAAGGGCAGTTCGAAGCGCAGACATCACTTACTCCGGGGTCGATTCGTCCGAACGGTACTCTTCCTCGGTCGTGACTTCCAGGAAAACGTCTTCGAGCGTGCGTTCCCCACCGATCTCTCTGTGGCCTGTGAGTTCGCCCGGTGGACCCTCCGCGACGAGGTCGCCATCGTAGAGGATGCCGACGTCGGTCGCGATCTCTTCGACGACGGGGAGGATATGCGTCGAGAGGAACACGGTTGTGTCCGTCGCAGCCAGGTTCGTGATGGTCTCGCGGACCGTTCGGACGGCACGCGGGTCGAGCCCGGACGTCGGTTCGTCGAGAAAGACCACGTCGGGGTCGTGCATGATCGCCTGGATCAAGTCAGATTCGGCCGCCTCCGGAACCGCCGAACCCGCCGAAGTCCATGTCGTCGAAGAACTCCGGTGCGGTGCTCTCGGTCGCGTAGACGTACAGTGCCGTCTTGGCGACACCACTGAGCGCTTTCCCGACCAGGAGGCCGAAGACGAATCCGGAGCCACCGACCACGACCGTCGCCAGCAGCTGGATTCCGGTGCCTGCGGTCACGACGAACGTGAGGGCACCGAGCCCGAGGCCCGCGAGCGCCAGCAGGAACGAGAAGACGTCGATCGTGGCCATCGCACCGATGGACTCTCCCCACGTGTTTTTGAACGTGGTAGCGCTCTCCGAGAACATCTCCGTGAGAGACGGGTCACGGAAGACGATCACGGGGACGACGAAGTAGGTCATCACGCTCCATGCCACCGCGAAGACGCCGGCGAGGATCTGCGCGACGAGGTTGTCCTCCGATTCGATGATGCGGATGATCACGCCGACGACCGCGGCGACCACCGACCAGGCTAGCAGCGGTAGTTTCCGCTGCCAGGCGGCGGCGAGCGCGCCACGGATCGACGGCTCCTCACCGTGGAAGACAGTCCGAGTCGCTGCGACGAGGGCTGCCGTAAAAAACGACGCGACAAACGTCTCGACGAGATAGGCGACGAATAATGCGCCGTACAGTACTACCCCGGGATCCTGAATGGAGTCCGTGAGGAGCAGGCTTCCGAACAGCGTTGCGATGAACGCGATCCCGGAAATCCCGCCGACGAGCGGGAACACCAACAGTTTCGGATGGGCTCTGAGCACGCGGCCGCTCCGGCGTGCCATCCCGAATCCGATTTTGAGGCGACTGAACACTCTCATACCGGTGGTGCGTTCCCCGTGATATTGGCGGCTATGCTCTTGTTCTGAGTCAGCAACAGCCCCGAAATCTTTTCACTCGGAATGGCTCAGAGACGGTGGCGAACACCTCCGGCCAGGCCGTGAAAGTACTCCCGCGCTACACGGCCAGTCAAGCGCCCGCATCTGTCGACTCGACTCTCAGCTCTTGCCGTTCTCTCACAGGCGCAAACCAGAGGGTGTCTCATCGCATGAGACCGCGCGAGCGACTTCTTTTTCGTGCCGTTCGAGCCGACAGATATGCTTGAAGCTGGATCACTTGCCATCGAATGGCTCGCAACCGGTGTGTTCGTCGCGGTCCTCGGTGCGCTCGTCAAGTTCGCGGGCTGGACGTGGTTGCTGGCCGGGTACAGCGAATCGACCTCCTCGGCGTCCGACGACGTCGTACAGGACGTGGGTGGGAACGCGATCCTCCGCGTCGGTATCGCCCTCGTTGTGGTCGGCGTCGTCGCGTCTGTGACGACCTAACCGTCGTTTATCGGCGTCGTGGTCGGTGGGGTGATACTGGTGGAGGTTGCGCGCCTGATCTATCGTCTGAACAGGGGTTCACCGTCACAGACTGCCTGACGTGGAGGACTGGTTCTGTTCAGCTGGCAGCTTACCGTGAGAGATCCTGCTCATCTCCCCGCCAGCGTCCTGCTCATCTCCCCGCCAGCGTCCTGCTCATCTCCCCGCCAGCGTTTTGGTCCACGCACGCGTGCGGATCCCATGGACGACGTCGAGAGCGAAGACATGCCGCGGGTACTCGTCGAGGAGTTCCTGGCGCGCGAGGAGGGGACACGGGCACTCCTCGACCAGCTGGAACGGCTCACGCTGGAGGGTGACCACGAGACGGTCCGCGAGCGGATCCGCGACCTCGCCGAGCACAACCGCAACGTCTTCTACGCCGTCGCACTCAGTCTCACCGGCTCCAAACAGTTCTACGGCGACGTCGAGGCACAACTTGGGGTCGAGGCGGCGGACGTGCTCCGCGATATCGGTGAGACCTACCCCTCCCTCGCCGAACCGTTCGGCGTCGTGCGGACCGAACAGACCCGCGACCGGCACAACCCCGTGACCGAACTCGAAGCTCACACCACATACGTCGCCGAGGAGGAGGTGCCCGCGGTCCGGTACACGCCCAAGTCGGGCGCGGTCGAACTCTTCACCGGGAAGGGCTCGCCCGAGGAAGTCCTCCAGTTCGCCTCCTATCTCGTGCAGGCGACGACGGACTCGCTCGACAGCGCCATGGACCGGGACTACTCGGTCAACACCGAGGAACTGAGCGCGCTCATCGACCGCCAGGAGGAACTCGAGGCCGAACTCGACCAGTTGCGCGACCAGATCGACGAACTCCGACGGACACCGGTCGACCGGGAGTGAGTCGCCGAGTCGCCACTCGCCGTTTTCCCGAGTGCGGATCGGTCGCTCATAGTTTTATTAGGAGGCGAGCGAAAGCCCGCCACAGGGACACTCAGGGCATGGTCGACCGATTGCGGACACAAGTCGAGAAGGAGGAACGGGACCAGCGGATACTCCGGGCGGTCATCGAGGACGGGCCGATCGGTATCACCCGACTCGCCGACGAGACGGGCGTCCCGGAACACAAGGTGCGCTACTCCCTGCGGATGCTCGAGAACGACGGCCTGATAGAACCGACGCCGAACGGGGCCGTCCCGGCCGACGACATCGACGAGCGACTGGCACGGATCAACGACGGCATCGACGACATCGTCGAGCGACTCGAGGCCCTCAGAGAAGTCTTCTGAGACCGGGAGACGGCTCGGCGGTGCGCTGGAGCGTAGGTTAAACAGATTTTTAGTTTGAAAAACCTATTTGGGGGCGTCGTCCCTCGGTCGAGTCGCATGGCAGCAAGCAGCGAGTCGACTTCGGCAACGACGGTTCTGTACGTCGTCGTCGTCGTCGTCGCCGTCCTGGTTGCAACCGTACTCGCGCCGGTCGTCTACAGTGCGATGGCCGGCTCCGGCGACTCGAAGGGGCCAAGCGTCGCCGTCATCACCCTGCGCGGTGGGACGAGCAGCGCAAACATCGCGGCCGTCTCCGAGGATCTCCGGCAAGCGAGAAACAACGACTCCGTCGAGGCAGTCGTCATGCGGATCGACAGCGGTGGGGGCGCGGTCACGTCCAGCGAGGAGTTCTACCTCGCGATGAATCGCACCGCCGCCGAGATGCCGCTCGTGACCTACGTCGAAGGCTACGCGGCTTCGGGGGGCTACTTCGGCATCGCACCGTCGGACGCGATCTACGTGAAACCGAGCTCGCTCGTCGGCAGTATCGGCGTCGTCGCGACGCTGCCGAGCGCGCTCGAATCACAGAACGCACAGGTTCGCAACGCGTTGCGGACCGGTCCGGACAAACAGCTCCAGACTATCGACAGCGTTCGCGAGGAACTGGAACTCCTCCAGAACGCCTTCGTCGGCACCGTGATGGAACACCGCGGTGACGAACTCACCCTCTCGCGCACCGAGGTGAGCAACGCGGCCACCTACCGCGGCACCGAGGCCGTCCGGAACGGCTTCGCCGACGATATCGGCACGCTCGAATCGGCCATCCAGCGCGCGGCCGAAGAGGCCGACGGCATCGAGGGCGACTCCTACGGCGTCCACTACAAGGCGCCGCCGTCGGTGACGGGAGGGACGATCATCCTCTCTGACGCCGACGTGGAGTCGACCAACGGCAGCATCGTCTACGTCGACCAGGGCGAGGAAGACACCGGGACGGACTTCGTCCCGCCAGTGCGCTACTACGCGGTCTACGGGATCCCCGAGTCCGCGGTCGAAAATCAGGAGGTGGTGACCAATGAAACCGGCTGAGATCGCCAGACCGCTCGGCGTGTTCGTGATCGTCATCGCAGTCATCCTCGCGGGGAGTGCGGTCCTCGGTGCCGTCGCCGGCGGGAGCGGCAGCGCACCGACCGAGGGCCAGAACGTCCAGGGCCAGTCGCCCGAGCAGTTCCAGCCCGGGTCGGTCAACCCCGACGTCGACCCCGAGACCGGCGATATCTCCGTCGACGCCGACGACGGCACGAAGAAGGTCCTGATCGACAGCCAGCACGGCAACGCCTACGACCGCGACGACATCGAACCGCTCGTCGAGGCGCTGGCCGAGGCGGGCCACACCGTCGACTTCGCACCGAGCGGCACGAGCGACGACGGTGGCTTCGGCCAGAGCACCGGCTACAACGCCACGCTCCAGGAGTACGACGCGCTGCTGGTCATCAACCCGACGGAGGGCTTCACCGAGGACGAGCGCGCCGGCCTCCGGACGTACATGGATAACGACGGCCGGGTCGTCGTGCTCGGCGAACCCACCCAGACCGGCGTCAGCGGGGGCGGACTGATCGCCTCGCTGACGACGGTCTCGTTCGGCGCGAACGACCTGACCAGCCAGTACGGTGCGCGGATGGGCGCCGAGGCGCTGTTCAACGTCGACGACGACGCCAACGACAACGGGTTCAAGAGCATCAACGCCGCCCCCGAGAGCACGAGTTCACTCAGTGAGGGCGTCGACACGATAACCTTCGAAAACCCCGGCTACATCGTCAGGACGGGCGAGAGCGACGCGACGGTGCTCTACACCGCGGCAGACGGCACCAAGACGCTCGAAACGCGGCGCAATGGCACCTACGCCACTGTCGTCCGCAACGACAACATGGTGTTCGTCTCCGATTCCGACTTCGTCGACCAGGACGAGGTCTACGACGCCGACAACGAGGTCTTCGTCAGCAACCTGCTCGACTTCCTCACCTCCGGCGACAAACCCGACGACGTCCCCGAGACGTCCAGCGAAGGAACCCCCGGCGGGTTCTGATCCTCCGGGCTCTCCGCTGTCGGTTCGATTTTCGACTTTTTCCACCGGTGTAGCGACAGGTACGACCTCCCGTTTCGGCGTACTCGCCGAAGACCCGGCGCGGTACTCTCGATCTCACTGTGGCTCGATATTTCCTTCATTGAATCGCTGTACTCCAGTGGGTCGTTACGGGTTTTCGGACTGATTCACGGCTGAATTTCTGCCCTGGTGGAATCGGTTGTGGACTGGTTCGGGACCGGGACTCCACACCGAGTCTCCCGACTCTGGACTGTTTCGGAACTGGTTTTTCAGGCTGAACTGAAGTAGCGATGGTTCTAAAGCAGTTGAATCACCACTGTCGCTATATGGAAGACAGGTGGGAAGGTCTAGATCGACGGCAGTTATTGGCTGCAGTTGGGACAGCAGGTTCCCTGTTGGTAGCAGGGTGTGGAAGTGATGGTTCTGACACTCCGAACTAATCAACTGAGGCTAACGTTTCTACTGACGGGCGTACGGAGACTGCTTTTAGCACGGTAGAGCGGGCTACGACTTCTGATTCTCCGAGCCCGACTCAAACCGGGGAATCTACCCCGGTTCCGGAACCACTGCCCAGAGAACATGTAATGAATATACAGCCGATGGAAGAAACCAGCAGAAACAGCAGTATCGTATTCGGAACCCCTGAAGACATCGATACTGCTGGAAGGTATACTGTGGACCTCGCAGAAGGCAGTAGAATCCACAACCTAGATTTCAACCAGGTAATAGAAAACAAACCCGGAATGGAAAGCAACTGAAGTTCCGACACGAGCACCGACATCGACAGGAGCATAGAAGTCTCGCTGTCGCTCGATGCAATAACGAGCGTGGCAGCTTTCTCTCAGCGGTCGACCGAACCGTCCTTTCGGCCCGAGTTGACCGAACTCCGACGCCTGAAACACCGGACCTTCCGTCGTTTTCGGTGGCTGTTGCGACCGGAATCGTCGTCACGGCGGCAGATGGCGGTCGTAGATATTTCGCCGGTGGCCAACCGCCTCGACGCGAAGACGGTCGTCACCTCGATCCTACGTGATGATGGCGCGATAGTCTCCAGCCCGGAGTTTGTAGTACGGGTAGCCCGAGAGCGGTTCGAGGCGATGCTCGGTCCAGTCCGTCGCCTCGTCCACCTTGTTCATGATCCGGTCGGCGACCTGTGAGTCGAGGTTTTCCAGGTGTTCGATGGCCTTCTCGGTGTACTCGACGTCAGTCATCCAGACCCAGCCGCTCGCGTGCTTCTTCGGCTGTCACCGTCTCCCCCCGCTCTGCCTGTTCGCGACTCTCCGCCAGGTCTTCGATCGTGTCCTCGGAGAGCGTCGCCGACGGATCCACCCAGTCACGGAGCGCGTCCCTGATAGCCTCGGACTTGCTGGAATACCCGCGGCGCTCCCACTCTTCGTCGATCTGGGTCAGTAACGATTCCGGAACCCGAACGTTGATCTTCTCCATCCGGTCGTCGCCGGCGTCAGTGTCGGTACTCATGTGCTGTGATACAGCTGTATCACACAAAAGCCTTCGCTCGTCAAAACCCGCGGCGCGTTCCTCACGTCCGTTCGTCACAGCGGAGCGGGTGCGACGGGATTCGAACCCTTTTTGAGTTCGACGCCGGATAGAGGCTGTATGGCCATCAAACCCGCCTACGTCAAGAAGACGGCGACGCTCCTCATGGAGCGATACCCGGACGCCTGGGGCGACGACTTCGAGCACAACAAGGAACTCGTCACGGAACTGACCAACGTCGAGTCCAAGAACGTCCGCAACCGCATCGCCGGCTACATCGCGAGCAAGCAGGCTCGCCCCGTCGAAGCCTGACCTGTCTCACTTCTCTCGACTACCTCGTCGATTGCGTCGGTGTCCGGGCGTTTCGAAGCGAAACGAGTTCTGGATGATCGATCGTTTTCGGGCGGTCGTATCCAAAGCGTTTTGACGGGTGGTGACCCTACCCCACGTCAATGTCTGTCAACGTCGGAATCCTGGGGGCGACCGGGGCTGTCGGCCAGCGACTCATCCAGCTGCTGGACCCCCATCCCGATTTCGCGATCGAGGCACTGACCGCCAGCGGCGATAGCGCGGGCAAGACCTACCGCGAGGCCGCCAAGTGGCGCATCGACTCGCCCATTCCCGACTCCGTCGCCGACGTCGAGGTGACGGAGACGGCCCCCGAGACCGTCCCGGACGACGTCGACCTGATCTTCTCGTCGCTCCCCTCCAGCGTCGGCGAAGCCGTCGAACCTGCTTTCTGCGAGGCGGGCTACGTCGTCTCGTCGAACTCCTCGAACGCCCGCCGGGACGACGACGTCCCACTCACGATCCCGGAGGTCAACGCCGACCACCTCGACCTCATCGAGGTCCAGCGCGACGAACGGGGCTGGGACGGCGCGCTCGTCAAGAACCCCAACTGCTCGACGATCACGATGGTGCCGCCGCTGGCCGCCCTCGACGATCTGGCAAACATCGAGCGAATCGAAGTCGCCACCCTCCAGGCGGTGTCGGGCGCGGGCTACTCCGGTGTCTCCTCGATGGAGATCATCGACAACGCCATCCCCTACATCGGCAAGGAGGAGGGCAAGATGGAGACCGAGTCGCGCAAGCTGCTGGGGACGTTCGACGGCGCGGAGGTCCACTGGCACGAGGCAGACGTCTCGGCCTCCTGTAACCGGATCCCGACCATCGACGGCCACCTCGAGAACGTCTGGGCCGACACAACTGAGGACGTCACGCCGGAGGAAGTCGCCGAGGCGATGACCGACTACCCGTCGCTCGACCTGCCGAGTTCGCCCGACCAGCTCATCGAGGTCTTCGCCGAGCCCGACCGGCCCCAGCCGCGTCTCGACCGGAACCTGGGCGAGGGCATGACCGTCTCCGTCGGCGGCATCCAGGAGACGACCCACGGTGTCCAGTTCAACACGCTCGCGCACAACACCCTCCGAGGTGCCGCCGGCGCGAGCATCCTCAACGGCGAACTGCTGCTGGAGAACGGCTACCTGTAGGCTGTCGAGGACGGATACCGGTACACAGTTTCTCGACTGGCGCCCACGTCCGGGACCCGCGCGACTCGAACCCGGTGGTTTTATAACTCTCTTCGAGTGTCAGGGTGTATCATGGCACACAGTGGGCAGCGGTCGTTCGGGCGTGTGGCGGGTGTGGCGCGCTCGCTGGCCGACGCCGGTCGACGCCTCGGGACGGCCTTGCTCGGTGCGGCAGTCCCGGCGCTGGTCGCGATCGCGGGCGCCGCGCTGGTGGCGGGTGAGGCCGCCGAGGGGCCCGTCGCCTGGGTGGACGCCGCGATGGAGACGAGCGTCACCGGCGGCCAGGGCCTCCAGTGGGCGTTTCACGTCGCCGCCCTCGTCGGCGTGGTCGGGTTGGCGGTACTCGCCGCTGCGCTGGTCGTCGAGGGCTACTTCGACCTGGAGTGACAGGGCACTCCGTCCTTCGGATTCAAATAGGATCGAGGACGTAGTCGACGATACATGGCCCAGCAGTCGGCACGGATCGTCCGCGAGGTTCACGACGAACCCCACATCGAAGGCAGTCGGATCTCTGTGAGACACGTCTACGAGCGAGTCCACGAACGCGGTCTACGACCCGAAGTAGTTGCGGAGCGGCACAACCTCGATATCGCGGACGTCTATCACGCGCTGGCCTACTATCACGACCATTCCGACGAAATGCGTGACGTCGAACGCCAGCGCGAGGAAGCCATCGAGTCGGCCAGGGAGAAAACGACGATCTCGCCACCCGACGAGTGATGTCGACGCCGGTGTTGCTTGACGAGAATCTGGGGCACGAGGTCTGTTACCGCCTCCGAAACGACAGTCACGATGTCGAACACGTAGATTTCCACGACCAGTTACAGAAAGGCGACGACGACGATTCGATCGCACAGTACTCCCTGCGGAACGATGTCTTGATCGTCACCTACGACGACGACTTCGAGGAGTATTACGACGAATCAGACTACTGGGGAGTGCTCTTTTTCACCGACAATGACTGGTCGGCCGCCGATGTGGCCGACACGGTCCATCGGATCCTCACTCTGTACCCTCCATCGGAACTGCAGGGAATGGACGTCGTTGGACGCGAGTGGCTGTAAGCTCACCGCTGACGTTTGCCTGGAATCGCTCTGTACAGAAAGACACGAATCTCGTTCGAACCCCGATCAGTCCTGCTCGCTCGCCTCGACGGCTTCCGCTGGCGATTCGTCGACGCCGTGGACGCGGAAGCCGCCGGCGCGACCGGAGAGTTCCCGCTGGGGGAAGGGAATCTCGATCTCCTCTTCCTCGAAGGCACTCTTGACGGACGTGACGACGGCGGAGACGGCCTTCCACTTGCGCGGGGGCGTCGGGTGGTCGATCCAGAAGCGCAACTCCATGACCACCGCGGAGTCGCCGAAGGACTTCGGGAAGACCTGTGGCGGGGGCGCGTCGACCACCTCGGGGCAGTCGCCTATCGCTTCGAGGGCGACCTGTTTGGCGTGGTCCGGGTCGTTCGCGTAGTCGATGCCCACGTCGACGCGCAGGCGGAGCAGCCCCTTCTGGCTACGGTTCGTGATCGCCTGGTTCGACACCTGGTCGTTGGGCATGATGACGAACTCGCCGTCGAAGTTCTCCAGGCGGGTGTTGAAGATGGTGATGTCGGTGACGATGCCCTCCTGGTCGCCGATGCGGACCCAGTCGCCGATGGTGAAGGGTCGCGAGAACATGAGGACGAAGCCGGCCAGCAGCGACCCGAGCGTCTGCCGGGCGGCGAAGCCGATGACGATCCCCAAGAATCCCGCCCCGACGAGCAACCCCTCGAGGTTGACGTTCCAGACGGTCAGGACGCCGAGACCGATCACCGAGAAGAAGGCGAGCTGTGAGACCCGGAGGACGATCTCCTCCTGGTGTTCGGTGATCCAGTCGGTCTGCTGGCCGAAGTCGTCCACGCTATCGGCGACGATGCGCGCGCCGACGTACGCCAGGAGCAAGAGCGCGAGCGACCCGACCAGTTGACCGACGAGCACCGTCTGACTCTCCAGATACACGACAGTCTCGTCGACGAGGCCGCCGTAGCCCCACGTGAAAAGCACCGTGACAACCGCGACGACGAGCAGGCTCGACTGGACGAGTCGGACGAGCATGCCCCCGAGCGCCCACTGGACTGCCGAGTCACGGAGCCCCTCGATGAGTCTGGGGAGGACGACCCAGCCGACGAGGGCGACGGCGCCGACGACGAGGACGGTGACGCCGACCTGAGCGCCGAGGCTGTCGAGCCCTTCGAGGAGCGCGCGTGCGTCCTCGACCGCCGTCGGCTGGAACATACAGGTGCTCACGAGGCGACGGTATTGGATGTTGTGTTCTGTACGTTTTCGGCCGTGTGGCCCCGGTCCCGGACGCCGCCGACCCTCGTCTCGCCGTCATAGAATGTCTGGTACTTTTTTCCCACTGACGGTTGTGTCCCCGGCATGGAGTGTCACGAGTGCGGGGCGACCATCTCGGACAAAGCGGCCGACTGTCCCCACTGCGGGGCCTCGGTTCGCGACGTCTCCGGGGGGAGCGAGGCCGACGACGATACCGGACGCGACGATCCGGCGGCCACCGAAACGGATACCGGCCGACCGGACGCCGACGACTCCGGGACTGGAGGAGCGACCGGCACTCCGGTCGGGGGGAGAGGCGCTGTCGACCCGACGTCCGGTACGGGATCCGACGAATCGACCGCGGAGACGGACACTTCGTGGGGACCGACCGGGACGGACGCGGCCGACGCGGACACGGACTCAACCGACACACCGACGGAAACAGACTCAACCGACACACCGACGGAAACAGACTCAGCCGAGACGACGACAGAGACGGATCCTGCTCCGGACACCTCCGAACCGGGGAGGAGTGGTGACCCGGATGTCGCGGACGGCGCGCGATACGACGACGATGCCACGTCCGAATCCACAGCCGAGACGGAAACCGGGTGGGAAGCGGCCGGCCCACCGCCGGACCGGGAGGAACGCGGCGGCGACCAGGAGCCGGGAATCGACGGGGAAGAGACGACCATCGGCAGTGAGTCCGAACCGGGCACGGAGTCCGATTTCGGCGAAGAGTCCCGCTTCGGCGAGAACGAGTCCGGCGTCGGTGACTCCGAGTTCGGTCGGGAGACCGACACCGGCGGACGGGAGCCGGAGATCCCGGACCGGACCGGTGAGACGGGGGGCGCCGGGACCGACGCCGACACCGACCGAGACAGCGGTCGCGGGGCGAGCGAGACGGCCGACGTCTCGGAGGGGATCAGGGAGTTACCGTTCCTGACGGGGCCGATCGCCGGTCTCGTGACAGGGGCCGTCCTCACCGTGCTGTCGGTCGTCGTGGCCGTGCTCGTCCCGGGCTCGGGGTTCGACACGGTGTCGCTGGGTGCGCTCGTCCTGCTGGACCTGCACTTCGCCACCTCGTTTCACGTCACGCCCGACCTCTTCGGGATGTTCGACATCGTCGAGCCGCCCGCGTCCTCGCTCGGACTCCTGTATCTCCTGCCCGGGCTCTTCTGTTACACAGCGGCGAAGTTCGTGGCGGCCTACAACGTCGACGAGACGACGCCGCTCCCGCTGGCCGGCGCGGCCGGTGGGCTGGTCGCGGTCGGTTACTTCCCCGTGATGCTCGTCGCCCTGTTTCTCGCCCCGGATGGCGGGGCCCCCAGTGTCTCGCTCCCGGTCGCGATACTGCTGGGCGGGATCGCCTATCCCGTCTTCTTCGGTTTCCTCGGTGGCCTCGCGGCCGGCGCGTTCTCCTCTAGCGAGCGCCGCGTCGGGACGCTCTACGGCGTCGTCGCCTTCTTCCTGATGGCTATCGGCGCCTTCGTCGTCACGCTCCCGGCGCTCGACGCCGGCGACGTCGGACTGCTCCCGCAGGTCCACGCCTCGCTATTCACTATCGTCTCGGCCAACGGGTTCAGCCTCGGCGGTGCCGGGACGGGTCCGCTCGTGTTGCTCGGCTACCCGCTGGTCGTGGGCGTCGTCTTCGCTGCCGGGTTCCTCCGTGCATGGAACGCCAGCGACGTCGAGGAACCGCTCCGGGGCGCCGCCAAGGGGCTGAGCCCCGTCGCGACGTACTTCACGCTCCTCGGTATCGTCGCGACACTCCTGCCGATCCTCGCCGACCAGTACGTCGCCGGTGAACTCGGGCTCAACCCCGCTGGGGCCGCAGTGGCCCGGGGACTGGTCGACTCGGGCTTGCCCACTATCAGCCAGTACATCTTCGTCGTCTTCGTCGGGACGCTCGTCTACGCGGTCTTCCTCGGCGGACTCGGCGGTGCCGTCGCCGGTGGTTCCCGCTACGCGCTCTCGGACGAGAACTAGAACGAAAAGCCAGGATTTCGGCGTTCAGACGCCGCGGCCCTGCATCTTCTCCTCTTCGGGGAGGTCGGCGTTGGCGTCGCCTTTCATCCCGCCGCCGGCGTTCGTGGCGATGTCGACGAGTTTCTCGGGGTCGTCCCAGTTGTTGACGGCCTCGACGATGGCCGACCCCATCGCCTCGGGGTTCTCGGCGCCGAAGATGCCCGACCCGACGAAGATACCGTCACAGCCGTGGTGCATCATGAGGGCGGCGTCGGCCGGCGTCGCGATACCGCCGGCGGCGAAGTTCACGACCGGGAGTCGCCCCATCTCGGCGGTCTCGTGTACCAGCTCGGCGGGTGCTTCGTGCTCGCGGGCCCACTTCTCGCGTTCCTCGTGGGTCGCGCCCTCGAGTTCGCGGATCGACCCCTTGATGTTGCGCTGGTGGTGGACCGCCTGGTTGACGTCGCCGGTGCCAGCCTCGCCTTTCGTCCGGATCATCGCCGCGCCCTCGTCGATGCGCCGGAGTGCCTCGCCGAGGTTGCGCGCGCCACAGACGAACGGCGCCGTGAAATCGCGCTTGTCGATGTGGAAGCGGTCGTCGGCAGGGGTGAGGACTTCCGACTCGTCGACCATGTCGGCGCCCGCGGCTTCGAGGATCTGGGCTTCCTTCGTGTGGCCGATGCGGGCCTTGCCCATCACCGGGATGGAGACCTCGTCGATGATCTCCCGTAGCGAGCCGGGGTCGGCCATGCGGGCGACGCCCCCGCGTTTGCGGATGTCGGCGGGCACGGCTTCCAGGTTCATCACCGCGACGGCGCCGACGTCCTCGGCGATACGGGCCTGCTCGCGGTTCACGACGTCCATGATGACGCCGCCTTTCTGCATCTTGGCGAACCCGCGCTTGACCAGGTCGGTCCCCCGACGCAGGTCTTCCAGGTCGGTCTCGTCTGTCATGTTCCGACGTTCGCGTCGGAATCACTTAACGAGTTGCGTTCGCGCCCGCGAGCGTTCCAGTCTCGAGGACGGTCGCCGGCACGCGCACGAGTAGCCGTCGAAACGCTATTCGACACGGGCTAGCGGTACAGCGGCGACGGCGCCGAGTGACTGTTCCCACGACCGACTCCGCCGCAGACTCTACAGAAAACCAGGTGACCAACCGCGCAAAGATGCGCTCGGTGCCACGCTCTGGAAACCAACAACGTGTTCGAGGAAGCGACTCAGAAAGCCGAACCCGGACCGAAAGCGGGGACATCTGCGTCTATTGTGTCCCTCGAACGGTCACACAGGCACTCCCTCTAGCTCTCGGAGGGACGCCCGACCGTCGCGGAGAACGACTTCGATAGTCGCTCGCCCGCGTCGAGATACTTCAGCGTCCCGTTGGCGCGTTGCGCGTCGGGGACGTCACTCCCGGGATAGGCGGTGGTGGGTTCGAGTCCGACGTTGTAGTTGCGATTCCAGAAGGGGTAGGCGTCGTGGCCGCCCAGGGGCTGCCAGTACCAGACGGACTCGAAGGGGTCGGTCGGGAAATGGAACTCGAAGCGCAGGTCCAGAGCACCGTTGCTCACCGCGTAGCGTCCCTCGCGTAGATCAGTCGCGTAGGCCAAGTCGTTGATCGTCGCATCCAGTGGCGGGAACTCCCGGAGGTCGACGCCGTTGTCGCCGATTCCGGGCGCGGTCGGCCACTCGAAGCGCTCGCCGCCGGCGAGTCGGTTGTTGCTGTGGTCCGGCCCGTAGTCGTCGACGATACCGGTATCGGCGGGCAACTCGAGCGTGGCATCGGGACCGATTAGCGGCGGGCCCAGGGCGAGGTGCTGTTGCCAGATGTACGGAACCTCGACGCCCCCTTCGTTCGCGATCGTCTCGTCGATTTCGAGTGTGGGTTCGTCTGCGCGGAGCGTGAGTTCGCGTTCGAGTTCGAAGGGGTATCTGAGTAGTTCCGTCTCCAGTCGGAGTGTCACCGACTCTTCGGCTCGCTCGACAGTGTACTCCCAGGGAATCAGCGCGCTCTCGCCGTGCAGCCCGTACGGCGTGCCGTCGAAGTCATCGGTCGTCCCTGCGACGGGTACGTGCATCTGCCATCCACCGGGATAGTGGTCGTGGTAGGCGTCCGCGTCGTGGATCGGCAGCGGCGCGTCGCCGGGCGCCTGCCAGTCGTGGTCGGCGTGCCAGAGCACGTCCACGTCTGTCCGCTTATCCCGGAATTCGAGAACGTCGCCACCCTTTCCCGGGAGCGCCAGCACCCTGAGGTGTCGGTTCTCCAGGAAGACGGCTTCGATGCCGCGGTAGGTGAACGAGTCGTCGATGCGGAGGTGAGAGGCGTCTGCCATACCAGCCCGATCGGGCGTAGCGTATAAGTGCTGTCGGGGCTTGTCCGCGTTTGCCAGTTTTTCCTTGCTGGCCCGGCAGTATCCAGCCAGGCTCCGTCGCATTTGGTCCGCCAGACGCGAAAGAAGGGCGTGACAAGAATACGTACGACAGCGAAGGCCCCGGGTTGTCGTCGCGTCACGTGGTCGCCCGACCGCTACCGTTTTGCGGGCGCGGGCCTCACCCCCGTTCATGTCGGTCGTCAACCGGGCCGGCCGCCGGATCGAGCGCGTCGTCGCCCGGTACTTCGACGGGGACCTGCCCGACCGCGAGGGGCTCCCGTGGTACGTCGCGCCGCTCCCGGACTGGCTCGAAGACGTCGGTCTCCGGCTCGCCTGGCCGATCGCCATCGTCAATCTCGTCGGCACACTCTTCGGCTTCTGGTACTACGCCGGCCAGCCCTTCGAATTCGCGCCGCCGCTGGTCGAGGGCCAACTGGGCGTCGCGCCGCTGGCCGCCTACCCGCTCATCCCCGATTCACCCGTCGCGACTATGTTCATCGGTCTCTCGCTGGTGGCCTGGAAACTCGATATCGACGCCGACCCGCTGCACGTCCTCGCCTTCTTCGGCTGTATCAAGCTCGGCCTCTGGACGCCGTACGTCCAGCTCGGTATCAACGGCCTGGGCAACCTCGAACTCTGGCTCTACTGGTTTCTCGTACTGAGTCACCTCGCGATGGCCGTCGAGGCGTTCCTGATCCACCGCTACGCCGCCTTCACGGTACCGTCGGTCGCCCTCGCGCTCGCCTGGTACGGCTTCAACGACGTCGTCGACTACTTCTGGCCGGTGCTCGAAGGTCCGCATCACACCTGGCTACGCGCCGAATTCGGTGTCGAAGGGCTCTCACACGCGGTTCCCGCCCACGACCTCGCCGCCGCCTGGGCGGTCGTGTTGACCTTCCTCGCGATCTTCCTCGCGCTCGCGACGCGCGTCGAGAAGGTGAAGCGAGCCTGATTCCGGATACCTGCTCTGAAACGGGTTCGATATCAGGTACTGTCTCTGGACTCCGAGCTCTCACGCGGTTTCGCCGGCCAGGTCCGCCAGATCCGGGTGGGTACGGTGGGCATCGAGTTTTGCAGACGACTCACTCTCCGGTGTCGCCGCGAATTCGTCGCGCGTCCGTTGCCATTCGACGTGTCTGCAGACCACGTACACCGGAATCGTCTCGATACCGAGGATCGCGGCGATCGCGAGTCGATGGAAGCCCTCCGACCACAGAATCTCTCCTGACCGACCGATCGCGACCATCGGTTCCAGGTGTTGGGCGTACGCGTCCTCGTAGGGGTTGTCTGTCGCCGCCGGGTTGTCGTGTTCGGCCTCGACGTTCGGACGATACCCCTCCTCACGGATCCGCTCGTAGAGGTCGTCGACGTACGCACACCGCTCTGCCCTGAACGATTCGAGGTCGTCGTAGCCACGTGCCTGTGCGCCGTCCTCGAATCGCGACGATGCCCACTCGTACAGCGCCGTCTCCTCCCAGTCGTACCCCCGCTCGAACCGCTGAACGAGACCCTCGTAGAGGGGAAACTCCTCTAGCTCCCAGTAGTTCGCTTCGCGGTCCCACTCGCCGCCCGAGACTCGCCCGAGCCCCCAGAGCCCGATCCCCGGAGCGCAGTAGTCGACGGCAGACGGGTCGACGGACAGCAACTTCCACGGGTCCGCCGGCGCCTCGTACTGCTCGCGATTGACGTGGTCGTGCCAGCCAGTGTAGTATCGGAACGTGTCCAGATCCATCTGTAGTCTCCGTCCGACGGCGTCGGTTCCTCCGATCGACGACGACGGCTATCACGATCGAGTCGAATCGTCACAGGAACCGTCTGTCGCCGTCGTCTCCGTCGATGGTTCCCGCCGCCAAAAATTTATCGAATATTTGAAAATAGTAAGAAATTTACCCGAGGGCTACGACGTTTCGAACGGGAAAACGCGGAGGCCAGTCGACTGTCTTCTTCGCCCCGCGCCAGACTCACGGAACACCGGAACTGACGAGTGATACGTTCAGGGGTGAGTGTAACGCTGATTTCGAGTGGTGACGATCCCAACGAAACATGATTCGACGGCCGCACCGCACTCATCGGCGAGAGTTGAAAGCCCTCGGGCCGCTGGCGGTCGCTCAGCGGCATATCCGTGCTCTCGGCACCACCCGCGCGGATAGGGGCCGCTGAGGCGACTCCGCTCGCTTCGCTCGCCGCCACCGACCCTCGCCCTTTCAGTCCGCCAAGGACAAAGTAAGTCGCACAGGCCGTCCCGACGTGGAACGTTCGGTAGCCGGCCTCACAGATTTCGTCCTGGCGGACTGGAAGGGCGAGGCGGGGTCGCGGGCCGAAGGCCGGAGTCGCCTGAGCGGGCCCTATTCGAGCGAGTGCGGCGCGGTGCGGGTGTTCGAGCGAGAATATCCCGGTCAGCGACCGCGAGCCCGCCGAGGGCTTCCATCTCACGAGTACGACCGCGGTTGCGGTGACTCTCTCAACTCAGATTGTCGAATTCACATACACCATCCATTTCGATCCGATCAGTAGGGAAAGTACTCCGCCAAGACACAGTGTCCGACGTCCAGTCACTCACCCTGAAACTCGGGGTCACGCCGCTCGACGAACGCGCGGACGCCCTCCGCGTGGTCGGCCGTCTCAGTCATCGCCACCTGCGCGTCAGTCTCGGCGGCGACAGCCTCGGAGAGTGATCGGCGATTCCCCTCCTCGACGAGCCGTTTCGAGGCCGAGAGTGCCGCCGTCGGACCTGTAGCGACCTGTTCGACGAACGCCTCGAGTTCCTCGTCGAAGGAGTCCCCGGGGACGACGCGATTGAACAGACCCAGGTCGGCGGCGCGGTCGGCCTCGACCATCTCTCCGGTGAATATCAGCGTCTTGGCCGTGGACTCGCCGACGATTCGCGGCAGGTGATAGGAGACGCCCGAGTCGACCGCCAGTCCGACGCGGCGGAAGCCGAAACTGATGCCCGCCTCTTCGCTCGCGACGACGACGTCACAGGCGATGGCGAGCGCCGCGCCGGCGCCGTAGGCGGGACCCTCGACGGCGGCGACGGTCGGCACCTCGCAGGTCGCGACGGCCGTCACCGCCGAGGCTGTCCGCTCGACCGCCGCTCTGGTCACCTCGGGGTCTCGTTCGTCCTGTTCCGTGCCCTCGACCATCGCGTTCACGTCCCCGCCTGCACAGAACGCCGACCCCTCGCCGGCGACGACGACACACCTGGCCTCGCTGTCGGCGACTGTCTCCATGGCAGCGACGAGTCCGTCGGCGAGTTCGCCCGTCAGCGCGTTTCGCAACTCCGGGTGGTCGAGCGTGACCCGCGCGACGTCGTCCTCGACCGTCACTGTGACGCGGTCGGTCATGCCCGCGAGACGGTCGGCCGCCGGTTAAACCTGACTCCCGGGACGGCCCCACTCGTTTGGCAGTGGATTCAGGGTGGCGTCGGGCGAAAGACAGGTATGCGCCTCCACTGGCACCGTCGGGACCTCCGGGCGGCCGACAACGCGGGCCTCGCGGCCGCCGCGACCGACGGTCCCGTCGTCCCCGTCTTCGTCTTCGACCGCGACGTGCTGGCCCACGCCGCACCCCCGAGAGTCGCGTTCATGCTCGACGCGCTCGGCGGTCTCAGAGGCTGGTATCGCGACCGCGGCAGCGACCTCGTCGTCCGCCGCGGCGACCCCCGTGAGGTGCTTCCCGACCTCGCCGCCGAGTTCGACGCCGACGCCGTCACCTGGGGCAGAGAGGTCTCGGGACTCGGCCGGGAGCGCGACGCTGCAGTTCGACGGGCACTCGACGACGCAGACGTCGCTCGGGAGGCAGTCGAGGACGCGCTCCTGCACGAACCCGGCTCGATCCGGACCAACCAGGGCGAGGTATACTCGGTGTTCACCTACTTCTGGAAGAAGTGGCGTGATCGGGAGAAAGACGACCCGTACGACCCACCCGCGGAGTCCGACCTCGCCGACGAGACCGACGATATCCCCCTCCCGACGCTCGCCGACCTGGGTTTCGACGAACCCGAGGCGGACGTCCCGCCGGCCGGGACCGACGTGGCTCGTGACCTGCTCGACTCGTTCTGTTCCGGCGACATCTACGACTACGACGACCGCCGTGACTACCCCGCCGACGAGTGTACGTCGCGGCTCTCGGCCCACCTCAAGTTCGGCACTATCGGGATCAGAGAGGTCCACGACGCGGTCACAACAGCCAGGGAAGAGGTGGCGGGCGCCGACTACGAGTCCGCCGAGGAGTTCGAATCCCAGCTGGCCTGGCGGGAGTTCTACAGTCACGTCCTCTGGGACCGACCGGAGGTGGTGACACGGAACTACAAGTCCTACGAGCACCCGATCGAGTGGCGTGAGGACCCCGAAAGACTCCAGGCCTGGAAGGACGGCGAGACGGGCTATCCCATCGTCGACGCGGGGATGCGACAGTTGCGACGCGAGGCGCACATGCACAACCGCGTCCGGATGGTCGTCGCCTCGTTCCTGACGAAAGACCTCATGATCGACTGGCGGGAAGGCTACGACTGGTTCCGCGAGAAACTCGTCGACCACGACACCGGCAACGACAACGGCGGCTGGCAGTGGGCCGCCTCGACGGGGACCGACGCACAACCCTATTTCCGTATCTTCAACCCCATGACCCAGGGCGAACGCTACGACCCCGACGCCGAGTACATCCGGGAGTTCGTCCCCGAACTCGAGAGCGTGCCCGCCGACGCCATCCACTCCTGGCACGAACTCGACGAGGGTCGGCGAGAGCGGCTCGCACCCGACTATCCCACACCGGTCGTCGACCACGCCGAGCGCCGCGAGGAGGCTATCGCGATGTTCGAGGCAGCTCGCGGTGAGTGACTACCCGAACCAGGACACGCGGGTGCGAGTCACTCGGGTCGATGAACGGTTCGGTGGGCCGACCTGACGCCTGGCCGACACCGTGACACCGGGTCGCAGTCCCGTGGTTGTACTCGATACGGAGCGCTGTCTCGACAGAGCTGCGTTAGCCCCTTCCTCAAACTTTAACACGTTTCCACTCCACCTCACGAGCGGAGGGAAAATATCTATGCCAGAGCAATCCGACCCGGAACTGCCACCGCTTCCGTACGACTACGACGCACTCGAACCCCACATCAGTGAACAGGTGCTGACCTGGCACCACGACACCCACCACCAGGGCTACGTCAACGGCCTCGCCTCGGCCGAGGAGACCCTGGCCGACGCCCGCGAATCGGGCGACTATTCGGCGACTGGCGGCGCACTCGGCGGCGTCACCCATAACGGCTGTGGGCACTATCTGCACACGCTGTTCTGGGAGAACATGTCGCCGAACGGCGGCGGCGAACCCGACGGCGACCTCGCCGACCGCATCGAGGAGGACTTCGGCTCCTACGAGGGCTGGAAGGGCGAGTTCGAGGCCGCCGCGAGCGCCGCGGGCGGCTGGGCCCTGCTGGTCTACGACCCCGTCGCGAAGCAACTGCGCAACGTCGCCGTAGACAAGCACGACCAGGGCGCACTCTGGGGCGCACACCCCATCATGGCCCTGGACGTCTGGGAACACTCCTACTACTACGACTACGGCCCGGACCGCGGCAGCTTCATCGACGCGTTCTTCGAGGTCGTCGACTGGGACGAGGTCGCCGAGCAGTACGCGACCGCAGTCGGTCACTTCGAGTAGCGACGAGTCAGTCCACCATCTCCGTTTTTTCGCGGCCCGCGACGGACCGATCCCGAGCGACAGGGCTCGCGGGGACGCTTCGAGGGATTTAGGCGCCCGACCCGCGAACACGGGCCCATGCCACGGCCGAAGTCAGACTTCGAGGACCTGCGTTCGCTGGAGTTTCGCGAGCCGCCGGAGGTACTCGAACCCGACGCGATGTACACCATCTACGAAGTGGGCCGTCTCCTGCAGGGACTCGACGCCGACGCGGAACTGGACGTCGAGACCGAGAACGTCCTGCTCGACTGGGCGATCCCGTGGATGATCGCCCACAGCGAGGCGTTCGTCTTCGCCGAGCCCGCCGACGACAGCGAACCCGGCTACTACGGACTCGCACCGGGCGCGGACGCTGATATGAACGCGAGCGAGCACGATTCATGACACTGCTGGTCGCCGGCGGGAGTCGCGTCGACGCCGGCAAGACCACCTTCAGCGTCGGCCTGCTCGAACGAACCGGTGCCACAGGGTTCAAGCCGCGGGCGGGCAACGACTTCTGGTTCGACCACGACGACTACCGCGATGCGGTCGACCGCGGCCGCCTGTTCGGCAAGGACGCCAGGAAACTCGCTGCGGCGGCGCCCGGCGAACGCGGCCCCGAGGATATCAACCCGGTCCACCGACTCTGGCGACCTGCACCCCGCGGCGGCGCCGGGGTCCTCGGCCGCGACGACCGCACGTTCCTGCTCGACCGCGTCGGCGACCGGTACGTCGTCAACGACACCGTCGATATCCCCGACTCTGCACGGGCGGCGCTCGACCTCGACGACGCCGTCCGGGTCTCCTCACTCCCGGAGTTCAACGAGGCGATGGCGTCGCTGCACGTCCCCACTCAGGAAGCACTCGCCGAGGAGATCGAAGCGGCCGACCTGGCGGTCGTCGAATCCTACGCGGACGTCGCCCGACCGCTGGCGAACGTCGACCCGCTGGCGGTCGCCGTCGTCGAACCCGGCCACGTGAGGATTTACGACGGAGCACGCTACGAGAAGGCCTGCGAGGTCGCCAGCGGCGGCTACGAAACCGGCCGCCTCGAAGAGAAGGTCCCCGACGTGACCAGTCTGCTGGACCCCGTCGCCCGGGTCACGTTGCCGCCGCTGACGGGCGAGGAGCGCAGCGATCCGGCGGCGGTTGCAGACGCCTACGACGACGCCTACGAGGAACTGCTCGACGCCGCGTTCGCGTGAGTGGCTCTTCCGGGTCAGGGGTGCGATGTTCGACAGGTCCTGACCCGTCCTTCGCGGCCCTCCGTGAACGTTTAACACAGGGAATCGCGTTAACACACGAACGTACGCCGAGCGAAGCGAGGCGTTTCTCCGCCGGAGCGGGGTGAAACCCCGCGGAGGCGGCTTTTTGGTCCAGCTTTTTCGAGGAGTGGTACCCGCAGCGAACCGCAGGTTCGCGAGGACACCCGACGAAGAAAAAGGTGGTCTCCACACGCTCCCGTGAACGTTTACGACGACATACTCTCGCCAGTTACTCCTCGCGCAGGTCCTCGAAGGCGCGGCGTTCGCCACTGACGCGTTTGCGGGCCTGTGAACTGACGAAGACGCCGAGGCCGATAGCCACGAGAGCGATTACCAGCGAGAGGCCGGCGACGACGTCGAAACTCAGTTGCCCTGTCCCGACGGGGCCGGAGTCACCCCGGACAGCCAGCGGGACAAGGAGAGTGCAGACCCCGACGAGAAAGAGGCTCCGGCCGAACGCCTCGGCCGGCACGCGGGAGCGCGAGAGTATCGCTGCCGGGACGATCCAGCCCGTGAGAAAGACCAGACCGGCCGTCCAGATAGAGAGTGATACGACGGAACTGACGAGAAAGAGCACCAGCGGCGCGAGCGGGATCGCGACCGCCAGGCCCGAGAGTGCACGGATCGGCCCCGACGCCTGCCGGTTGCCCGCGTCGTCCTCGACGAGGAACTCCGCGGGGTCGTCGACGATGTCCGCGTCGAGGTCCGTGAGGTCGACCGTCCCGCCGTCCTCGTCGATGGCCGTCGAACAGTACGGACAGAAGCGTGCGTCGCCAGGCAGCGACTCGCCACATTCCGGACAGGACAGCGACCGGTCGTCCGGCTGGTCGGTCGTCTCGTCGTCTGTGCTGGAAGCGCTCTCGTCTGCAGAACCGCTGGTGACGTCTTCGTCGGCGCTGGTGGCGCTTTCGTCGACCTCGGTGCCGCTCTCACTGCCACCTTCGTCGCCTTCGCCGCCGGTCTCCCCGTCCACAGGGACGCTCTCTTCGTCCTCGTCCTCGTCGGCGGACGGCGAGTCGTCCATACCACCCGTTGGAGACTCGGTCACTATGAATCCCCGGTCGGGCGGCTGTCACCGGCTTCACTGCCAGTCCGTTTCGCGCTCCACAGGCGACGAAATACGGTCGTCTACGTCCCACCCGGTACTGGCTCCGCCTCGGTCCGACGGGCCGCGCGTCGGTCCTGCCAGAGGAGCCACAGACCCATCGCGCCGATACCGAACGACAGCCCGAGGAACGCGAGCACGTACGTCGTCGACGCCGACGCAACCATCGGGAGTGTGATATCGGCCGCGATGTGCCAGCCGATCAGTGGCCAGAGACTGTCGAGTCGGAACGCGACTGCCGCGAGGCCGATCGCCAGGGGTAACTGCAGAACCACACCGAGCATCCACTCCTCGATCGAGGCTCCGAGGACGACCCGGGAGAAGTGCGTCAACCCGAACAGCACTCCGGTCAGGACCGCTGCAAATAGCCGGCCCCGGGGTTCGAGCGCGCGGAGCAAGACACCGCGATAGAGCAGTTCCTCGGCGACGCCGGCACCGAGTGCGACGCCGAACACGATGGTCACGACGACAGCCCAGTCGGGAAGCGTACTACCCTCGACCAGTGACACTTCGGGGATGGATAGCCCGAACGCGACCGGGAGGAAGACGAGCGCAAACAGCGGAAGCAGATACACCAGGGCACTCCGGTTGACGCGGGCAGTGAGGCGGATCTTCGTCCACCACCCGAGCCAGGCGACCAGGCCGATACTGAGCGCGACGTAGATCCAGTTGATTACCAGTGCGACACCATCGGTCGTGAGACGCGGGAACAGCGCTTCGAGGACGACCTGACTGACGACCGTCAGTACGACGATGAAACCGAGCGTTCCGAGCGCGAAACCGACCGGCCGACGTTCGACGATTGATTCACTCACACACTAGTTACTCACAGTGACTATTTAATATAGTGGTATTTTCTGAAATAGTATAATTATTGAGTAACCGAGTGACAGTAGCACAGCGAACCGCAATGCCATCTCGGGCCGTGCAGTTGCGTTCCGGCCTGTTCCCGGCCGTACTGCTAGAGTTATGCTCCGAGACGGCGTCTAGAGATGCAGTATGTCGACAGAGATACAGGCACCAGTCGAACCACCGTCGCTCGTCGCCACCGTCACGACCGATACGATCCCGGGCCAGGAGATCGCGGAAGTACTCGGTATCGCTCGCGGAAACACGGTCAAAGCACGAAACGTGGGTCGAGACATCACCCAGGGAATCAGGAACCTCGCCGGCGGCGAACTCAAGGCCTACTCGACGTTGCTCTCACAGGCCCGCGACGAAGCGATCGCGCGGATGGAAGCGGATGCCGCTGAGATGGGTGGCGACGCTGTCGTCACAGTCCGAATGGAAACGTCCGAAATAACGAAGGGGGCATCCGAGGTGATCGCGTACGGGACCGCTGTCCGGCTCGAATGACCGACCGGCCAGTGAATGTTGCGACTCGCCTCGACGAAACGGAGGTGTAATGCGGAAAGTCGAACCCGTCGGGGACAGGAAACGACTTTACCGGGGCCGGACCACCGTCCCCTATGCGACTGGAGGAGTACTGGGGCATCGGGCCGAAGACGCGGGCCCGCCTCGACGAGGAACTCGGTGTCGAGCGCGCGGTGGCGGCCATCGAATCGGGCGACACGCGGGCGCTGGTCGACGCCGGCATCCCGCGTGGGCGGGCGACGCGGATCCTCCGTCGGGCACAGGGCGGCGACGCGATGGATCTTCTCGCCACGCGGGACACCCGCGAGGTGTACAAGGAACTGCTCGACCTCGCTGGCGAGTACGCGCTCACCGAGGACGCCGCGAGCCGCATCCGGATCCTCACGCCGCTCGAATCGAGGGACGCGATGGAGACGCGCCTCGACCGCATCGACGCGGCCCGCGAGGCGTGGACTGGGCTCGACGACACGTCGCGCGAGGCCGTCGAAGACGCGTTCGCCGACCACGACAGCGCGGGTGGCGAACTCGCGAGCGTCCGCACTGCACTGGCGCTCTCCCGAACGGGCGTCTCCGGCGGTGTATTCGAGCCCATCGCCGACCTGGACGAGGAAGCACTCGAGGACGCCGCCGCAGCGCTCGCCGGGCTCCAGGGCGGCGGTTCCGGCGTCGGCGAGGGTGCAGACGACCGACTCGACGACCTCCGGGCGGGACTCGCCGGGGTGGAGGACATGGCCGCGACGCCAGCGTCGGTCGTCGAGGCCGTCCAGTCCGAGGCACGGAACGCCGACGCCTTCCGAGAGACGCTGGTGGACCACGTCACGAGCGAGACGCGCGTCGACGTGGGCCGCGTCCGCGAGGCCGCGTCCGTCGAGGCCGCCGACGCCAACGACTTCGTGACCTCGACGCTACGCTCGCTGGCCGACGACCTCCGGACGGCCGTCGACGAGCGTGAGCAGGAGGTCGCGGACCGACTGGAGGAGGACATCGAGGAAGCACGGCCGACGGTCGAGGCGGCGGTCGAGGCGGTCGACGACGTCGCGCTCTACCTCTCGCTGGCGCGCTTCGCCGAGGAGTTCGACCTCACTCGCCCGAAATTCGTCGACCGGGAGACGGTCGCGGTGGCCGCCGCCCGCAACCTGTCGCTGGTCGCCGGCGGCGGGGAGGTTCAGCCCGTGAGCTACGCCATCGGCGAACACGACCTCGATTTCGGCTCCGCTCTAGCGGGAACGGAGGGGACCGCCACGCCACCCGCGGGCCACCGCGTTGCGGTCCTGACGGGCGCGAACAGCGGCGGGAAGACCACGCTCCTCGAAACGCTCTGTCAGGTGCAACTGCTCGCCCAGATGGGGCTGCCGGTACCTGCCGAAGGCGCCGAGGTGGGCGTCGTCGAGACAGTCGTCTTCCACCGCCGGCACGCGAGTTTCAACGCGGGCGTGCTCGAATCGACGCTACGGTCGGTCGTGCCGCCGCTCACCGACGAGGGCCACGCGCTGATGCTCGTCGACGAGTTCGAGGCGATCACCGAACCCGGGTCGGCGGCGAACCTCCTCCACGGACTGGTCCAGTTGACCGTCGACCGCGGTGCGCTCGGTGTCTTCGTCACCCACCTCGCCGACGATCTCGAACCGCTCCCGCCGGAGGCACGCACCGACGGCATCTTCGCCGAGGGGTTGACCCAGGACCTCGACCTCGAAGTCGACTACCAGCCGCGTTTCGAGACGGTGGGGCGGTCGACGCCGGAGTTCATCGTCTCGCGTCTCGTCGCGAACGCGACCGACCGGAGCGAGCGCTCGGGATTCGAGACGCTGGCCGAGGCGGTCGGCGAGGAAGCCGTCCAGCGGACGCTCTCGGACGCGCGCTGGTCCGCCTGAGAAGTCGAGAAGTCGAAAAAGGCGTATTCGGCGCGCCGGCGACCGACCGGATTATCGTCGGCGCCGTGTCGCTCTCTCGTGTCGCTTGCGTCGCTGTTCTGCCAGTCGTGCCGCAACGCGCGGCGGGAGGGTCGGTTTCATCGCGTCTCACGGGGACTGTCCCCAGACTCCCCGGCAGGGGTCGAACCTGCCGCCGTGGCACCGTCACGCCCGGGGAGTGTCCTCGACCGTTCACGCCTCGGCGGGTTCGGTGACCAGCACCGAGGCGTCCATGACCGCGAAGCCGTTCTCCAGGGTCTCCTGGACCGCGTCCGGCTCGGGGGCGTGGTCCGCGAGGACCAGCCAGACCGTCGCAGTCACGCGGATGTCGGTCGCACGCGGCGTGACGTCGGTGACGCCGGTGACCTCGGCCGATTCGACGCCCTCGACGTCGGCGACGACGGCGCGGACGCCGCTCTCGAGGTCGCCCATGGCGTCCCGGGGGACCCACAGGTCGACCTCGGCCGTCACTTCCACCGTTTCGCTGGCATGGACAGCCATAGGCCCCCGGCGCGAGTCGAACGCGCACCGCCTCGCGGCGGCCGCCGTGCGGGGGTGTGACCCGAGATTCCGACGGGCAGTGACGCCTCTGTGTGGATAGTGACGTCTCTGTCCGTGGTGAGTGGCGGTTCCCAGCCCGAACGACCGCCCGAGGGCGGCCGGCCGGGAAGTCTCGCCGGGTCGTGCGTCGTCGGACCGCCGACAGCGCGACCGAAGTGTGCTGTCAGCGCGTTGGTGCGGTCAGCATGGGTCCGTGGTCGATGTGGTCGTGGTCTGCGTTGGCTTCGGGAGCTGGTGCCCGACGCGAGGTCGGGACGTCAGCGGGTAGCCCGTACAGCGGGCGCCCCGTGCAACGGACGGTCCGTACAGCGGGCGCCCCGTGCAACGGACGGTCCGTACAGCGGGCGGTCCACGCAGGGTGTCCGGCCGTCGGACGAACCCGTGGCTGGACCCGGAACGTGACAGTCAGCAAGAGAGCCGAAACGGCTCGAACCGACCGTCGACGCCCGGGCCCCACCTGCGAGGGTTCACGCGGCGACGGTCGGTTCGAACCTGCGATCGATCCCTGCCGACCGATTCGCCACGCCCGCCTCCATAAGGGACGGATAGTCGGCACACGCGGGGCTCGCGCCCGCATCGAGTGCCTGTAGCGTGGTGAAGTCGGTCGTCATCGGGATCACCGCTCGACGTTTCGGCCGAGCGTACCACTACGTCACAGGGGGAACATATTAAATTTTTTCCACGAATGTGATCCGTTCGCACGGTGCGTCCGGTGGGTGGGGCCGTGGGTGCGTGGGTCGGTCTGATTCTCACTCGACGTGGACGCGGGTGACGTGGCCGCCACAGCCACACTGGTCGACGTACTCGACAGTGAGGTCGGCGTCGACTCCCTCGTGGACGGCGTCGAAGAGGTACTCTTCCGGGTGGCCCTGTTCGCCGTGGGTGACGAGGTTGACGTGGTTGCCAGCCGTCGTGTGTTCGACCGCGTCGACCGCGTGTGCGAGAAGCAGGTCGCGGTCGTCGGCGTGTTCGGGTTTCTCCAGGTTCGCCGACCAGGAGTTGTCGTGGACCCTGTCGGTGATCGGTTCCGCCGCCTCGTGACTCTCTTCGGCATCGTGTCTCGTGGCCATACGTGTAGCTACGGCACGGTCTGCCTTCCGACTGGGGGCGAATATGTTCGTGTCTTTCGAGTCGGGACCGACTGTGACGAGCGGGGTAGGGCCGTGATGACCGGACCGAGGCATGGAAAAGCCTACCTGCGAGAACGGCGCATTTTCACATATGGTCCCCCAGACGGACGACGAAGCCGAGGAGGAAGACGAGATCAACGAGCCACTCGACCGCCTCGTCAATTTTCTCGCGACGTATCTCCCCTGATCAGGAGCGGTTCGCGAAAGCGGTCTCGACAGTGTTTGTGGTCGCATTGCCGCTCACACCGATCCGATGCTCAGTGACGAGCGAGGGATACCGGTGGGGGAAATCTCGATTGCTGACTGCTGAACTACCGCAGCCGCACTCGACGTGATGCGATGGAAGCCCTCGGCGGGCTCGCGGTCGCTGAGCGGGATATTCTCGCTCGGGCAACCGCACAGCCCCGCACTCGCTCGAATAGGGCCCGCTCAGGCGACTCCGGTCGCTTCGCTCCCCGCGAGCCCGCCTCGCCCTTCCAGTCCGCCAGGGATCTATCTGTGGAGCCTGCTACCGAACGTTCAACGTTGAGGCAGCCGGTGAAACAAGATCTTCCCTGGCGGACTGAAAGGGCGAGGGCCGCTGGCGTTCATTTAGTCGTCTCAGCGACCCCTATCCGAGCGAAGCGAGGATATGTCGCTGAGCGACCGCCAGCGGCCCGAGGGCTTTCGACTCACCACGTCGAGTCCGGTTGCGGATTCACGACCCCTCACAGACGTATTTTCTGAAACGACCCTGCAGACAGTCTTTCGCCGGGGCCGGACGATTTAACGACCTACTCCGCCTACGGACGGGTGATGGTCTCCGAGCGCGCACGCGGCGTCGAGCCGTTCATCGCGATGGACGTCCTCGAACGCGCGAGCGGGATGGACGACGTCGTCCACCTCGAAGTCGGCGAACCGGATTTCGACCCACCCGAGGCGGTCTTCGACGCGGCGGTCGACTCGTTGCGGGCGGGCAACACCGACTACACCGCCGCCCGGGGCAAGCCGACACTCCGCCGGGCGATCGCCGACCGCTACGACCGCGTCTACGGCGTCGACGTCGACCCCGGACGGGTGGTCGTCACACCCGGCTCCTCGCCCGGACTCCTGCTCGCCGTCGCGACGCTGTTGGATCCGGGTGACGAGATGCTCCTCACCGACCCCCACTACGCCTGCTACCCCAACTTCGTCCGCACGGTCTCCGGCGAGGTCTCGACCGTCCCGCTGCGCGCCAGCGAGGGGTTCCAGCCCCGCGTCGCCGACTTCGAGGCCGCGATAGGTGACGAGACTGCTGGCCTCCTCGTCAACTCGCCCGCCAATCCGACGGGTGTCGTACTCGACGACGACGCACTCTCGGCGCTGGTCGAAGCGGCCGAGGAACGCGACGTGACCGTCGTCGCCGACGAGATCTACCACGGCCTCTCCTACGACGTGGCCGAGCACACGGTGCTGGAGTACACGGACGACGCGTTCGTCCTCGACGGGTTCTCGAAACGGTACGGGATGACCGGCTGGCGGCTGGGCTGGATGGTCGTCCCCGACAGGGCAGTCGACGCCGTCAACCGCCTGGCCCAGAACCTGCTCATCTGCGCGCCGAACTTCGTGCAGGACGCCGGTGTCGCCGCGCTCGAAACCGACGACGGCGACAGACTCGATAGCGTTCGCGAGACCTACCGCGAGCGCCGCGATATTCTGCTCGAAGCGGTCGAGGAGTGGGGGCTCGACGCCGGCTACACACCCGCCGGCGCGTACTACCTGCTCGTCGACGTGAGCGACCTCCCGGGAGACAGCCTCGACGTGGCCGACCTGTTCCTGGAGGAGGCCGGCGTCGCCGTCACGCCCGGCGTCGACTTCGGGGAGCGTGCCGCGGACTACGTGCGCCTCTCCTACGCGACCGACACCGAGTCGGTGAAAGAGGGGGCCCGACGGATCGAGAACCTGCTCGCGACGGTCGACGGGCAGTGAGGACCCGGCGAGCGGTCTCGAAGCGGCGCTGTCGACGCAACCGTTATCCCCCACCCGGGAGAGGTGTCCAGTATGCTCGACGAGGCGCTCTCGTACCCGCGAGACGACGACGACCCGCTGATGCCGTTCCTCATCGGGAGTGGGCTCTTGCTGGTGTCGTTCGTCATCGGCGTGACGATCATCCCGCTGTACGGCTACCTCCTGCAGGTGCTCGACGACGGCCGGACCGGGGCGCGCGGCCTCCCCGAGTTCGAAGACTGGGAGACGATCATCGTCGACGGCCTGAAGATGTTCGTCGTGAACCTCCTCTACACCGGTATTCCAGGGGTCATAATGGGCGTCGTGGTCTCGATCACGGTCTTCGCTGCGCTGTTCAGCGGCTTCCTCGACCAGGGTGCGGGCGCGGTCATCCTGGTCGTGCTCCTGGTCGGCGGACTCGTCTCCCTGCTCGCACTGGCGCTCGTGATCGCCGGGAGTCTGATGATGCCGGCGGCCCTGGGGCGGATGCGCGCCGAGGACGACTTCAGCGCGGCACTGGAGGTCCGTGAAGTGTTCGCGATAGCGAAAAACAGCGACTACCTCGTCGCCGTCGTTCTCGCGTGGATCGTCGCGTTCGTGTTCGGCCTGGTCGGCGGCCTGCTGAGCATCATCCTGGTCGGCCTCCCCATCCTCGTCTACGGGTTCATGGTGACCTTCCACCTCTACGGCCAGGGGTACGCCCGGGCCGTCGAGGCGGCAGGCAGGCCGGCCGACTGAGACGTATTTCGGCCTCGATAGCCTTTCACTCGGCCGGTTCGACGCCGACCGCTTCGAAACCCGCGGCGTCGAGGTCGTCGAGGATGGCCGCCTGGTCGGTGTCGGCCTCGTAGTAGAAGACGACGACGTAGGTTCCCTCGCGGAGCAGTTGCTGGCACTCCCAGACGAACTCGTCGCCCTCGACGGTGAGGCCCTGGTGCTGGTTGACGCCGAAGTCGGGGTCGTCGTTGCCCGAGTAGACGTAGGTATCGGCGGGGTCGAAGCCGGCGTGTTCGGCGATCACGTCGCCGACTTCGATGGTGTGCTGGTGGAGCAACGGCTCGTCGTCCGTTGGGACGTCCATCGGGACGATGACGCCGACGAGTTCTATCTCGCCGGGTTCGAGCAGCGCCCGGGCCCGACGCCGGAGCGTCTCGTCGACGACGTCTGTCGCTTCGTTCATACTCCGAACTCCCGCGTGGTGCCTAATACGCCTCACGGTCCGTTCTCGCCCAGAGAATCGAGTCCCCGGGCTATGCCCGGGAGCAGTCGCTCGTCGGTGTGACGGACAGTGCCGCGCGAGCGGCAAAATCCGCGTTTTACAGGCGCGTCAGGTTCTTCGCGCGCGGGCCTTTGTCGGCCTGCTCGATGTCGAACTCGACTTCCTGGCCCTCTTCGAGGTCGGGGCCGCCGACGTCCTCCATGTGGAAGAACACGTCTTCCTCGGAGTCCTCGGTGTCGATGAAACCGTAACCGCCGGTGTCGTTGAAGAAGTCAACAGTGCCTTGTGCCATCGTTAGAGACGCTCCAGGTTCTGGGCTCGTGGCCCCTTGTCTGCCTGAACGATGTCGAACTCGACTTCCTGACCCTCTTCGAGGTCGGGACCGCCGACATCCTCCATGTGGAAGAACACGTCTTCCTCGGAGTCCTCAGTGTCGATGAAACCGTATCCGCCAGTGTCGTTGAAGAAGTCAACCGTACCGGTCGCCATTGCACCCGAACGGAGGAGACGACCCTATATAAGCTTGGCGGGTCGGGCACGGCAGTGTTGCTCACTGATGACCGAAACTGGTGTTCGAGAGCCGTCCTCCGACGTGGTACGCCACGAACGTCGCCCCTTCGAGGACGACCGCGCCCCCCGGCCCGAGTACCCAGAGCGACGTCGCGTAAATTCAGGACCCCAGTGCGTCGCCAAGCCGCTCGATCGGCGTCGGTGGTGAGTCGGTGCCGTCGCGGTCGCCGATCTGGCTCCGGCAGGACGCCCCGGGAGCCACCACCGTCTCGCCCTCGCTCTCGTCGATCTGGTCGAAGAGGATCGAGGCGATGGACTGACTCATCGAGTAGTGTTCGGCCTCGTAGCCGAAGGAGCCGGCCATGCCACAGCAACCCGAGTCCAGCGGGTCGACCTCGTAGCCGGCCCGCCGCAACACGCCGACGGCGTGGTGGTCTTTCTTGGTCGCCTTCTGGTGGCAGTGTCCGTGGTAGGTCAGCGATTCGTCGGCGGCGTCGAGATCGAACTCGATGGCGTCGTCGAGCCGGCGGACGTCGAGGTACTCACAGACGCCGTAGCTGTTCGCGGCGACTCGCTCGACGTCGGCACCGGAGAGCAGGTCGAGGTAGTCAGACTGGAACATCACCGCGTCGGAGGGTTCGACGACGACCACGTCCCAGCCCTCCCGGACGCGGGGTGCGAGCGCGTCGACGTTCTCGGCTGCTCGCTCGCGAGAGACGTCGAGGAAGCCCTTCGAGTGAGCCGCCCGCCCGCTGGCAGTCACGTCGTCCGGGACGTCCACGTGGACGCCCGCCGCTTCGAGGACGCGTACGGCCGCCTTCCCCGCGTCGGGGTGGCTGTAGTTGGTGTAGGTGTCCGGGAAGACGAGTGCTCGCCGGTCTGCCTCGTCTTCGGACACCTGGGGCCCGCGTGCGGCGAACCAGTCGACGAACGACTCGCGTTCGAACGTCGGAAGCGTCCGTTCACGGGCGACGCCCACGACTTTCTCGGTCAGCCAGCCCGCACCGGGGAGCTTCTGTGCCCAGTTCGATACGGGCGCGGTGGCACTCCCGAGTGCGCTGACGGTGTCGACGTTCGCGAACAGTCGGTCGCGGAGGGTCGCGCCCTCGCGCTCGTGGTGTGCGTGTTCGACCTCGGCTTTGAGTTTCGCCATGTCCACCTCGCTCGGGCAGTCTCTCGCACAGCCCTTGCAGCCGATACAGAGGTCGAGCACCTCCGCGCGGAACGCCTCGTCGGTGGGGTCGTCGGGCAGGTCGCCGCTCATGGCCTGGCGGAGCATGTTCGCGCGGCCACGCGTCGCGGTCACCTCCTCGTCGGCCGCCCGGTAGGTCGGACACATCACACCGCCCGTCGTCTCCTGGCCCCCGCGACAGCCACCACAGCCGTGACAGAGTTCCACCATCCCCTGCATCCCGTTGTCGCCGTCCCAGTTGAGGGCAGGGTCGAATCCCGCGTCGAACTCGTAGTCGGGGTCGAACCGGAGGTTCTCGGCCATGTCGACGGTGCGGGCGCGCTCGGGTGCCTCGTCGCGTTCGACGGCCGTGGAGTCGACCCCCACTACCTGTCCCGGATTGAGGAGCCAGTCGGGGTCGAACGCTCGCTTTATCTCCTGGAAGAGTTCCCAGACGTCCGGCCCGTAGAGTTTCTCGTTCCACTGTGTGCGGGCGCGGCCGTCGCCGTGTTCGCCGGAGACGCTGCCCTCGTACTCGACGACCAGGTCCGTGACGGCGTCGGCGATGGCCTCCATGCGCTGGACGTCCAGCGGGTCCTTCGTGTTTATCAGCGGGCGGATGTGGAGACAGCCGGGGCCGGCGTGGGCGTAGAAGGAGGCGTACGTGCCGTTCTCGTCGAGGACGTCCTGGAAGTCGGCGACGAAATCGGCGAGGTGTTCGGGCGGGATGGCGGTGTCTTCGAGGAACGCGATGTGTTTGGCGTCGGTCGTCCGCGAGAGCAGTATCGGGAGGCCGCTCTTGCGGAGTTTCCAGAAACGGGCCCGCTCGGCCTCGTCGTGGGCTTCCTGCCCGTGGAAGGCCCGTATCGGGTCCCCGGTCACGTTCGCCGCCCCGGTCTCCGGCGTCGCGAGCGTCTCCGTCCCCGACGTCCGGTCGGCGAGCAGGTCCGCGACTCTCCGTCGCCCCTCGGCGTCGTCGTCGGCGTAGAACTCGACGAGCAGTACCGAGTCCGTTCCCTCGGGGAGGACGCTGGAGACGAGGTCGCCGAACTCCTCGGTGTCTTCGGCGAGATCCAGCAAGACGTCGTCGAGCACCTCGACCGCCGCGGGGTCGTGTTCGAGGATGGGCTGGACGTCCCGTAGCGCTTCGAGCAACGAGTCGTAGGAGAGCAGGGCGAGTCCCTTGGTCTCGGGGACCGGTTCGAGCGAGACGACCGCCTCCGTCACGACGGCGAGCGTGCCTTCGCTCCCTGCCAGGAGTCGCGCGACGTTGACCGTCTCGCCGTCGGCGAACTCGACGGTTGTGTCAGTTCCTGTGCCCGCCTCGCTCAGTGCCGCCTCGGCCTCGGCGACGAACGCGTCGAGGTTGTACCCCGAGACGTTGCGTTTGAGTTCCGGGAAGGCGTCGGTGACGGTTTCGCGTTCCTCGTCGACGATCCGTGCGAGTTCGGCGTAGATGCGCGCTTCGAGGTCGCCATCGGGGTTCGCCCGGTCCCGGAGTTCCCCGGGCGTCACCGCGCCGAATCGTGTGACGGTGCCGTCGGCGAGGACCACTTCGACCTCCTCGACGTAGGCGTCGGTCTTGCCGTACTGTAGCGAGTGTGCGCCCGTGGAGTTGTTACCGATCGCACCGCCCAGTGCCGACCTGTCGCCCCACGCGGGGTCGGGGGCGAACTTCAGTCCGTGGTCGGCCAGGTCGGCGTTCAACTCGCCGAGGACGACACCGGATTGCGCCCGGACCTGCCGCGACTCCGGGTCGACGTTCAGTACGGCGTCCATATGCCGGGTGAAGTCGAGGACGACGGCCTCGTTGACGGCCTGTCCCGCCAGCGAGGTGCCGCCCCCGCGCGGGAGGACAGGGATCGACCGCTCGGCACAGTACGAGACCACGTTCGCGACGTCTGCAGTCGAGCGCGGGAAGACGACGCCGACCGGCGTCACCTCGTAGATACTCGCGTCGGTTGCGTAGAGTTCCCGCGAGTAGTCGTCGAAGCGGACGTCGCCGTCGACGCGGCGTTCCAGGTCGGCCACGAGGCCCGGCCGCGCGACGGCCCCGCTCGCGTAGTCGTAGTCCGCGCGGTCGTCGGCCGCCGGGTCCGCACCCCCGCCGTCGTCGGTCGCCGGGCCCGCACCCCCGGGGTCGTCGGCCGCCGGGCCCGTACCGGCGTGGTCGCGCTTTGCCATGTCCGGGCCTACGGCCGTCGGGTGTTAAAGCCCCGCCCTCCGGGCAATCGACGCCGGACTCAGGCGGGAGTCGCCCGGTCTTCCAGCGCCGGCACGTAGTCGTCGAGCGAGAGGGCGAACTCGTGGCCGTCGACTTCGGCGGGGTCGACCCAGCAGAACTCGAAGGTCTCGCCGCTCTCCTCTCCCTCGCCGGTGACGACGTGGGACCAGCTGTCGCGGGGTTCGTAGACGGTCGCGTGATAGAAGTGCCGCACGTAACGCTTGTGCGGCGAGAGCCGCCGCGTCCAGACGTCGGTGGCGACGTGTCGCGTCGAGGACAGCGCCCCCAGCCCGCTCTCCTCCAGGACTTCCCGGAAGAGCGCCTCGCGGGGGTCCTCACCCGGTTCGACTGTGCCCTTCGGGACCTGGAACCCCTCGTGTCCGGGGCCCTCGAAGACGAGGAGTTTGCCGTCGCTTCGGGTGATGTACGCACAGACTTTCGGGACGTGCGTCGCCGTGGTCGTCTCCGTCGCTGCCATATCTCCCCCTGCAAGCTCGTCCGGATAAAGTGTTTCCTGGAAGGAATATTAGGTGGGCAATGGGCTACCAGAGAGATGAAGTCTCCGAACTGACAGGTGTCGGGGGTTCACAGCCGGGCGGGTAGCGACCGGGAGTCCAGCGGTCAGAACTCGCGCCAGTCCGTCGGCTGACCGGCGAGACCGAGGAGACGGGCCTGCCGGGTCCCCTCGTGGTCGCGGATCTCGATCATGCCGTCGAAGGCCTGCTTGATGACCTGGATCGTCTGGTCGTCGTGGGCTTCCGAGTCGATGGTGAAGAGGCCGACGTAGCCGGCGGAGTCGAACCGCGAGGAGAGGACGTGACAGAACTTGAAGACCGTCTTGCGGTCGGTGTAGGTCAGCATCGTCGAGAGCGAGTCGAGCGCGAAGCGGCCGTCCGCGGCGCCGTTGTTCGCGAGGGTTTCGAGCCCTTTCGTGATGCCGATACCGATGCCGGTGAGGTCGCCGGGCGAGGAGACGTGGTGGACGTAGGCACCGTCGGAGGTGCGCTCGCTGCTGCGACTGCCCTCGCCCCGGCAGTCGACGACGGCGACGCGGGATTCGTCCAGGTCCTCGACCCGGGACCGGTAGTCGTCGAGGACCTCGTCGGCGCGGTCACCGGTCGTCATGACGACGGCACCCTCGCCCCGGCGCGAGCCGTCTGCGAGCATCGCGTACACCAGGTCGGCCTTGCCGGTCATCGCGGGGCCCGAGACGAGGATGTTCGACCCCGGGCGCACCGAGGCGAGCGCGTCGAACCCGAGCGGTTCGGACAGGTCGTAGGTCATACCGGGATCACCCATCGAGATCGTCGAGCCCCCGGAGCGTCGCGATGAAGTCCTCGTCCGAGTCGATACCGTCCAGCGTGGTCGAGAGGTTGCCCTGTAACTCCTCGATGCGGTCCTGTACCGCCTGGTACTCCTCGTTGTCGGCGAGTTCCGCGCTACTCTTGGCCGCCTCCAGCGTGGCCTGTTTCTCCACCAGCGAGTAGTACTCCTGGAGCAGGTCGTCGTACTCCGAGCGGTCGAGCAGGTTCTCGACCGTGTCGTAGAGCTGGTCGCTCTTGATGGGTTTGCAGAGGTACGCGTCGAAGCCCATCTCCAGAATGTCGAAGTCCGGCTCGACCGCGGTCACCATGGCGACGCGGCAGTCGAGGTCACGGTCGCGGATGCGTTCGAGCACCTCGTCGCCGGAGAGCCCGGGCATCATCCGGTCCAGCAGGACGACGTCCACCGATTCGTCCAGTTCCTCCAGGCCCTCGTCCCCGCTGTGGGCCATCCGGACCTCGTAGTCACCCTCCAGCCAGAGCCTGTAGGTCTCGGCGACGTCGGGCTCGTCCTCGACGATGAGCACCACCGGCGTATCCGCGTCAGACATCTGCACTCTACCCGGGGTTGTCCCTCATCCCACATAGCCCTGTGGGTCCAGTATCGCCTGCTGATAGTCGGATCCGCGACGGAGCGATAATCGTTCAGTACAGATGAGGGGTGTGACACGGAGATGTCACAGTCCTGAATTCGCAGGGCCGACCAGTGTAGATCTCAGTGCATTCTACTTCGGTTGCACCGAGCGTCGTGTATTTCAGTCAGGGAGTCTCCTGGATCGTTAGTTCGCCGTCGTCCGGTTCGGCGAGAAAGTAGACGTGACTGAACTCCGAGTCGGCGTCCTCGGCGGTCCCGTGCCAGTGTTCCTCACCGGGTTCGAACACGACCAGGTCACCCTCTGACACCTCGCGTTCCCCGTCGCGATTGCCGACTATCCCGACGCCGTCGGTAACATACAAAATCTGCACGCCGGCGTGAGCGTGGAACTTGGTGCGCTCGCCCGGGCGGAACGTGACTTCCGCCGAACGGACGGTGACGCCGTCAAAGGCGCTTTCGACGCCCGCCGAGAGGAGCGGCGATCCGACCTGTACCGGATGATCCGTTTCTTCCCTATCGCCAGACGGCAGGTTTGCAACGTCCATATTCCCGTGAGGGTCACTACGGCCTTGAGTCCGACGTTATCTGAAAAACCTATTTAAATACGCCAGGACTGCGACGGGGCTCTCGTCACTCGTGACCGGCGATCGGCACCGGTTCGTACGGTTCTTCGAGGTATTCGAGGTCCGAGTCCGACAGGTCGACCTCGAGCGCCTCGACCGCGTCCTCCAGATGCTCGACGCTGGTCGTCCCGATGATGGGTGCGTCGACGGCGTCCTGTTGCAGGAGCCACGCGAGCGCGATCTGAGCCATCGTGACATCCCTGTCCGCGGCGAGTTCCTCGACGCGCTCGTTTATCTCCTCGCCCCCGCCGGACCGGAAGATCTCGTGGCGCTCCTGGTTGGACTCGGCCTCCTCGCGCGAGCGGTCCGTCGTGGCGAACTCCTCGTGGGGCCGGGTCAGGAACCCGCGTGCGAGTGGGCTCCACGGGATCGAACCGATCCCCTCGCGCTCACAGAGTGGGAGCATCTCGCGTTCCTCCTCGCGATAGACGAGGCTGTAGTGGTTCTGCATGGTCACGAACCGCTCCAGTCCGAGGCGGTCGCTCGCGTGTAACGCCGCCTGGAACTGGTGAGCCCACATCGAGGAGGCCCCGACGTAGCGGACCTGGTTGCGCCGGACCGCATCGTCCAGCGTGCCCAGCGTCTCCTCGATAGGCGTGTCGTCGTCCCAGCGGTGGATCTGGTACAGATCGACGGTGTCCATGCCGAGTCGGTCCAGCGAGTTCTCCAGTTCCTGCTCGATGGTCTTCCGGGAGAGCCCGGACGCGTTCGGGTGGGGCTCGTCCTCCCCCGAGAAGAAGTTCGTGGGGAAGAACACCTTTGTCGCGACGACCTGCTCGTCGCGGTCGTACTCCCCGAGCACGTCACCGAGGATCCGCTCGGACTCACCCATCGAGTAGGCGTTCGCGGTGTCGAAGAAGTTGATACCGAGGTCGATCGCCCGTTCGATGATCTCGCGACTCTCCTCTTCCTCCAGGATCCACTCGTGTACCTCGTTTTCCGTCCCGAAACTCATGCCGCCGAGACAGATCTTCGAGACTTCCATCCCGGTCGATCCGAGCGTCGTGTACTCCATGTGCACCCGGAGAGAGGAAAGACGACCCCATGGATTCGACGCTATCTGGAAAACGTGTTTATTACTCTCGCACGTGCCCCAGAGAACGTTCCACGGCGTTCGAGTCCGGCAGGAGTCGTGCTCGGGATGCCGGAACTACCGTCTCAGGTGTCCCGCTCCATCCCACACAGTCGTTCCACCATCTCGGGGTCGCGATGGTCGAAAAAGAGGCTCTCCCCCTCGTCCAGCGTCGCGATGGTCTCCATCTCCTCGGTGGTGAGTTCGAAATCGAAGACGTCGAAGTTCTCGTGGATACGGTCCGCGTGGACGGATTTGGGGATGGCGACGACCTCGCGATCGAGGAGCCACCGGAGCACCACCTGCGCCGCGGACTTGTCGTAGTGGTCGCCGATCTCGGTCAGCACGTCGTGCTCGAAGATGTCGTTCTGTCCCTCGGCGAACGGCCCCCACGACTGGTGCTGGACGTCGTACTCCTCTAGGAACTCGGCGTCCGCTATCCGCTGGTAGAACGGATGGGTTTCGATCTGGTCCACTGCCGGGACGACGTCGTTGTGGGCGACGAGATCGACCACCCGGTCGGGGTGGAAGTTGCTGACCCCGATCGCCCTGATCGCACCGTCGTCGTAGAGGTCCTCCATGGCCCGCCAGGAGCCGTGGACGTCACCGAAGGGCTGGTGGATCAGGAAGAGGTCCACGTAGTCCAACCCCAGTCGCTCACGCGATCGCTCGAAGGCCTCTTTCGAGGACTCGTAGCCGGCGTCGTCGATCCACAGTTTGGTGGTGACGAACACCTCCTCTCTCGGCACGTCGCTCTTCTCGATCGCCTCGCCGACGGCAGCCTCGTTGCCGTAGGCGGCCGCTGTGTCGATCAGCCGGTATCCCGTCTGAAGCGCTTCGGAGACGCTACGTCTGCACTCGTCGTGATCGTCGATCTGATACGTCCCGAAGCCGAGTAGCGGCATCTCCACGCCGTTGTTGAGTTCGACTGTGTCCATGTTCTGTCAGTCCGTCAAGTACGTGGGGGCCCCGATAGGAAGAAAAATACGTTATCTGGAAAGGGCGTTTAAGTGCACGCCGGACCCGAGTGCGGTCGACAGTAGCTGTCGTTCGGCGCGGCGGAGCAGGTCGGACGTCGCGGGCTGGGAGATTCCTAATTCCTCGGCGAGTTCTTCGGTCGAGACCTGGCGCGGGCTCTCGTAGTAGCCGCGGGCGAGTGCGAGCGTCAGCGCCTCCTGCTGGCGGTCGGTCAAGCCGTACTCCGAGTCGTCACTGTCGGTCCCGGACTCGGGCGACACCGAAAGCAGCTCGAAGCCGATGTCGTGCTCCTGACAGCGCCGCTGAAAGTCGGCGAATCCCTCGAAGGTTCTGAACACCTTCGTCTCGTGCCAGCCCTCGGTGGTGATAGTCGTCGGTTCGACCTGGGCGGCGTCCACCTGTTCCGGGGCGAACGCGTCCGAGATGCGGTCGTGGAGTTCGACGGTGAGTTGGAAGACGACCTCGCCGTTCGCCTGTCCGAGGTGGGTCGTCTCGACGACCTCGCCGAGCGCCTCGAGGTCGGCCTCCGAGACGTCGTCGTCGGGGTCGAACTTGACGGTGTAGATCCGCGATTCGCGTTCCAGGCAAAGCCCGTGGACGCATTCGATCTCGTCCGGTTCGAGCGTTTGAGGGATACTGACGAGCGGCAGCAACGGTGAACTGATAACGAATTCAGTCGTGATCGTCATGACGTGCGAGTTCGTTCCGATTGTAGTTAAGTTCCTCAGGTGAGCAATGATCGCGATAGTGTCGAGTAGAGCTACTTTTTCGCGGATCCCCCGGTAGTATGTTCGCACACACAGTGACCAAGAGAATCCAGGGTCGTCACTCGGTCGTGTACTCGGCGGGGTCGACGTACTCGCGGGCCCAGGAGTCGAGTTCGTCGAAGACGGGGCCGAGCGCCTCCCCTTTCTCCGTCAGCGAGTAGTACGTCGCCACCGGGGCGGCCTCCTCCATGCGCTTGTCGACGAGTCCGGCGTCCATCAGCGCGTCGAGCGCCTGCGAGAGGGTGCGTGAACTCGCGCCGCTCTTCTCCTTGAGTTCGTTGAATCGAAGCTCCCCCTCCTGGAGGTCGTGGAGGACGTGGAGTCGCCACTGGGTCCCGATGACGTCCATCGTCTCCGCCGTCGGACACGCCTGCGGGTCCACCCCCGAGAACGGTTCGTCCGGGTCGCTCGCCTTCATCCTGTCTACTCGACGGACTCCTCCACTGAAAAAACCCCGTCCACTGTCACTCGCTGTGCAACACTCACTGTCTGGTCCCGCTGTGACACACTGCCACTTCGTCCGCTACGTGTCGTAGCATCCTTCACAAACTGCTCCGGCTGTTCGTGAACGGTATGTGGAGGGTGTGAGTGTAACGCTGGTTTCGTGTGTCGACATTCTGGAAGAAAATCGTGTCTGCGACAGCACCGCACTCATCAGTGAGCGTTGAAAGCCCTCGGGCCGCTGGCGGTCGCCCTTTCAGTCCGCCAGGGACAACGTAGGTCGTACAGGCCGTCTCGACGTGGTATGTTCGGTAGCCGTTGACGCAGAAAATCACCTGGCGGACTGGAAGGGCGAGGTGGGCTCGCGGCGAACGCGTAGTCGCCTGAGCGGGCAACTATCCGCGCGGGTGGTGCCGAGAGCGCGGATATCCCGCTCAGCGACCGCGAGCCCACCGAGGGCTTCCATCTCACGAGCACGACTGCGGTTGCGGCGGCTCTCTCAATTCAGAATGTTACATCTACAGTACCCCGTGAACGATTTTGTAACACGCTTTGTGTCAGGTGTACCGCGGTATACCCGGTCTACTCGACCCCACCCGGTATACCGTGGTATGCCTGAGAGTTATATCCCGAACGACGGAACTCCGAGATGCGATGAACGGAACGCAGACTCGCGGCGCGCTCGACAGTATCGTGCGACAGGACGGAGACGTCGATCCGAGTTCGGAGGTGCAGGGTTGATGGCCTTCGAGACGGCACTCGGCGGTGTGGCGCTGCTGGTCGGAAGGGCGCTGTTCGCGGCGGTCCTGGGCGTTCTCGCGCTCGGGAACCTGCAGGAACTCGACGAGACGGTCGCCTACGCCGAGAGCAAGGGCGCACCCGCGGCGCGGCTGACGGTCCCGCTGGCGAGCGTCGCGCTCGTGGCCGGCGCGGGGTCGATCCTGGTGGGGTTCGCTCCCGCGGTCGGAGCGCTCGCCGTGCTCGGGTTCCTCGTCGGCGTCACGCCCGTGATGCACGACTTCTGGAACCAGGAAGGGATGGACCGACAGAACGAACAGATCCACTTCCTCAAGAACGTCGGTCTCGCGGGGACCGCCGTGGTCTTCCTCGCGCTGGCGGTGACGCCCTGGCCGTACGCGGTCGGACCGACGCTACTGTGATCGTGGAGTACCGACCCACGACGGACAGACCGACAAGAAACAGTCCGAACACCGAACACACCCCACACACGACACCAATGGGACGACTCGTCGACGGCGACTGGCGACCGGACGTATCGAACGAGGTCTGGGCGGACCTGGATCACGAGGAGACGAACTTCCGCGAGGAGTTGGGTACCGACGCTCACCCCGCAGAGCCCGAACGGTACCACCTGTACGTCTCCTGGGCCTGTCCGTGGGCTCACGGGACGTTGCTGACCCGGGCACTGCTCGGACTCGACGACGAGATCGGCGTGAGTGTCGTCGACCCCCATCGCCAGAACGACGGCTGGGAGTTCACGCCAGCGAAGGACGGATGCACGCCCGACAGGATCGACGGCAGCGACTACCTCCACGAGGTCTACACGGCGGCCGACCCGGATTACACCGGTCGCGTCTCGGTGCCGGTCCTCTGGGACCGTGAGGCCGAAACGATCGTCAACGAGGAATCCGACGAGATCATGCGGACCTTGGCGGCGAACTTCGGTGGAGCCGACGGCGCGGACTCCGGCGGCGGTGCCGGACACACGGGCGTCGACCTCTATCCCGAGGGCCGACGCGACGAGATAGACGACGCCATCGACGAGCTGTACGGCCCCGTCAACCGCGGTGTGTACCGCGCCGGCTTCGCGGAGACCCAGGCCGACTACGAGGACGCCGTGGCGGAGGTCTTCGACGCGCTCGACCACTGGGAGGCGGTGCTCGCAGAACAGCGGTTCCTCCTGGGCGACCTGACGCTGGCCGACCTGCGCCTGTTCGCGACGCTGGTGCGGTTCGATCCGGTCTACTACACCCACTTCAAGGTGAACCGGCGGCGGGTCGTCGACTACCCCAATCTCTGGGGGTTCGTGCGGGACGTCTACGGGTTGCCCGGTGTGGCCGGGACCGTGAATCTGGACCACATCAAGGAACACTACTACCGGAGTCACGACGACATCAACCCGACCGGGTTCGTGCCCGTCGGTCCCGACGTCGACTTCGAAGCGGCGCACGACCGCGAGAGGTTGCCGGGTGAGGTGCTAGGTGGATCGTCGCGGTTCGCGTGACTGCGGAGTCGTAGGGGGGTGTGGATTCGGATCGTCTGTGCTGCTAACGTTTTTCAGTGATAGCGCCGCCAGAAGTGACCGTGCAGAGAGGTTTAATACGGCGCAATGCATTGCATTGCACATGGAGAACGTCACGACGCGCATGAGCGAGGAAGAACTTGACCTCGTGGAGCGACTCGCCGAGGCACGCGGGGAGAGTCGGAGTGACGCAGTCCGGCAGGCTCTCCGTCGGGGAGCGCGCGAGGAGTTGATCCGCCTTGCACTCCAGCGGTACCAGGACGGTGAGGTGGGAATGCGTGGTGCGGCCGAGCTTGCGGGGGTGACCATCGCGGAGATGATGGCCGAGGCCAACGACCGGGGCGTCCTCTCGAACTACGACGAGGCCGACCTGGCCGACGACGTCGACGCGTTGCGATGAGGGAGAGTGGGAACGGCGGTACCGGTGGCGGTGACGTGGACGACGATAGCCAACGGACGCTGGTGGTCGACGCGAGCGTCTTCATCACACTGGCCGCCGTCGATGCGGTGGACTTGCTCGACGGACTGGACGGGAGGGTCGTGATCCCCGAGCGCGTCGCCGACGAACTGGTCGACGACCGGTCACAGGCCGCGTTCGCAGCTGTTCGTGAACGGGATGGATTCCGGGCCGTGCGTGCAAAAGACCGGCTCGACGACGCTCGATCCCATCTCGGAGACCCTGATGGCGATGCTGGAGACGTTGGCGTGCTCGCTCTCGCGCTCGATACCGACGGTTGGGTCGTCGCAGTCACGGACGACAGGTCACTCCGAAAGGTGTCTAAAGCGCTTTCTATCCCTGTTTCCGGGTCTATCGGCGTGCTGGTGCGGGCTGTGGAGCAGGGGATTTCGGACGGTGACGAAGCGATTCAGACCCTCTATGCGATAGACGAGGTCGGGGCTCGTCTGAGTGCGAGTCTGGTCAGACGTGCCGAGCGGCCGATCGACGAGGCTGGCGAGTGACGCGGGGGGTCGCTCGAGGTCTCAGGACTCCGCCGACGTGTCGGCGTGGGCGCTCGCTGTAGCCGTTCCCGTAGACGGCGCGGTTTCGACTGACGCATCCCCGGTCGTCGCGAAGACGAACCGCGCCCCGTCTGCCGCCCCGTCGAGTTCGACCGTCCAGCCGTGTGATTCGGCGAGAGTCGCGACGATCGAGAGGCCGAGACCGGTGCCATCGTCGCCGCTGTAGCCGTACTCGAAGACGCTGTCGCGGTGTTCGGCCGGGATCCCGGAGCCGTCGTCGGCGACGTAGAAGCCGTCGTCAGTGGTCCCGACCGTCACACACAGAGCGCCCTCGTCGTCGGCCTCGTCTGGAATGCTCGCCGAGCCGTGTTCCACCGAGTTGCGAAAGAGGTTCTCGAAGACGGTCAGGAGTCGACTCCTGTCTGCCTGCAGGGTCGTGTCGTCGACGACTGACAGCGACGCCTCGCCGGTCTCGACGTTCCCCCAGGCTTCCCGTGTGACCGCACCGAGGCGGACGGATTCGGTCTCGATAACTGCCTTGCCGCCGCGGGCCAGCGCGAGCACGTCTTCGATGATCGCGAGCATTCGCTCGTTGCTGTCCCGGATCTTCACGAGGTGGTCGCGGGCCTGTTCGCGGTCGGTTTCGTCGAGGTCCGCCGACGTGAGCCGGTCCTCGAGGAGCGCCGCGTGACCTTCCGCGACGTTGATTGGGTTGCGCAGGTCGTGGGAGATCGTGCTCGCGACCTGTTCGAGCCGGTCGTTCTGTTTGGTGAGGCGCCACCGGGACCGTTCGAGTTCGGTGACGTCCCGGAGGAGTACCGACCGCCAGTCGCCGGCGCGCTCGACGTCGCCGGCCCGTGAGACGGTCACCGAGAAGTGCCGTGACCGCCCGCCGACCGTGGTCGAGAAGCTCCCACCCTCGACGCTTTCGGAGTCGAGTTCGGACGCCAGGGCTGGCAGGACAGCGTCGAACTCCTGGCCGATCCCGTCAGTGACCGCGGGGTCGATCCGGGCGGCCGCCTGGTTGAAATCGACGAGTCGGTCGTCGCCGTCGAGGACGAACACGGGGTCCTGGAGCTTCTCGACGACGGCGTTGCGAGCGACGGGCTGGACGTCGAACAGCCGGAACCGGAACAGTGCCAGCGTGACGAACACTCCGTACGGCAACACGCCGAACTCGGCGTTCGACAGCTCCGCGACCGGGAAGACACCGAGGTTCCCGAGCGCTATGGCGATCATCATCGAGAGCGACCCGAATACGAGGAAAACGAGCTGGACGGCCGACCGTCGGGGGGTCGCGAGCATGTGTCCGACGAGGTGGTAGAGGCCGTACGTGGCGAGCACTGCGATGACGATACCCGTCGTGGCGTAGCCCACGGTCGGCTCGGCGACGACGTAGTCGAACGGCTCGCTCCGGGCGACCCACTCCCCGTAGAAGAGGCCGCGAAACGGGCCCGTCCACGTTGGAAGCAGCGCCACGAGCGCGACCCCCGCGAGCGGGGCCCCGAACACCGGCCGTCGGTGGAACTCGACCCCGGTGTATCGCGACGCGAACACGATGTTACAGACGAACGACAGCACCGCGAACTTCCCCGCGAACGTGGCCGCGAGTATCTGTAGCCCGGCATCCGAGAGCAGGTAGTGTGCGATCTGGGCCACCATCCACGCCATCCCGAACGAGAGAGAGAACACGAACCACCGCGACCCGCGGACGTGACCGTAGCGAGTCCATACCCAGGTGACGATGGCTCCGTTGACGACGACTGTCAGTGCTGGTATTCCGACGTAGAGCGCAAATACCAGCGACATACCTCGATATTCGTCCTTCCGCTCTTAGAAGTTGCCCGCGTACAATCAGGATTGATACTGTCGATACCTGCGCTGCCTTCAGTCGTCGTCGGCGCGCGGGGCGGGTTCGAGTTCGCCGTCGGCGCCGGCCGTGACGACGCGGTCGCCGCGCGGCCCTTCCAGATCCACGTCGGGCAGGAGGTCACGCAGGTACTGCCCGGTGTAGGAGTCCTCTGTGCGGGCGACGTCTTCCGGGGTGCCGCTGGCGACGAGCTGCCCGCCGGCTTCGCCCCCCTCGGGGCCCAGGTCCACGATGTGGTCGGCGTTCTTGACGAGGTCGAGTTCGTGCTCGATGACCACGACGGTGTTGCCGTCGTCGGTGAGCCGGTGGAGCACCTCGATGAGTTTCCGCTCGTCGTGGGGGTGCAGCCCCGTGGTCGGCTCGTCGAGCAGATACAGGGTTTCGCCCGAGTCCTTCTTGCCCAGTTCTTCGGCGAGTTTCACGCGCTGGGCCTCACCGCCCGAGAGTGTCGTCGAGGGCTGACCCAGGCGCATGTAGTCGAGGCCGACGTCCTTGAGGAGTTTGAGCCGGCGGCGGATCTGGGAGTGGCCCTCGAAGAAGTCGTAGGCCTCCTCGATGGTCATGTCCAGCACGTCGGCGATGGTGGCGTCCTTGTAGGTGACGTCGAGCGTTTCGTCGTTGTAGCGGGCGCCGCCACACTCCTCGCAGGGCACCTTGACGTTCGAGAGGAAGTTCATCTCGATGGTGACGGTGCCCTGTCCGCCACACTCCTCACAGCGGCCGCCCTTGACGTTGAACGAGAAGCGACCCTGGTCGTAGCCCCGCTGTTTGGCGAGGCTCGTCTCCGAGAACAGTTCGCGGATGTGGTCGAAGACGTTCGTGTAGGTGGCGGGGTTCGACCTGGGGGTGCGCCCGATGGGCGACTGGTCGATGAGTCGGACCGTCTCGACGCCGTCCAGCCCCTCGATGGCGTCGTGTTCGCCGGGCTCGACGTCCGTGTTGCCGTGCATCTCGCGGGCGAGCGCCTTGTAGAGCACGTCGTGCATCAGCGTCGACTTGCCCGACCCCGAGACGCCCGTGATGGTCGTGAAACAGCCCAGCGGGATGTCGACCTCCAGGTCCTTGAGGTTGTGCTGGCGCGCGCCGACGATGGTGAGGTGGCCGTCGGGGTCGCGGCGCTCGGCGGGCACCGGGATGGCCTTCTCGCCCGAGAGGTAGTCGCCGGTGACCGAGTCGTCTGTGGCCTTCACTTCCTCGACGCTGCCGTTGACGACGATCTCGCCGCCGCGCTTGCCGGGGCCGGGTCCCATGTCGACGACGGTGTCGGCCCGGCGCATCGTCTCGGTGTCGTGTTCGACGAGGATGAGCGTGTTGCCGAGGTCACGCAACTCTTCGAGCGTGTCGAGCAGTTTGTCGTTGTCGCGCTGGTGGAGCCCGATGGAGGGCTCGTCTAAGACGTACAGCACGCCCACGAGGCCGCTCCCGATCTGGGTGGCGAGGCGGATGCGCTGGCTCTCGCCGCCCGAGAGCGTGGAAGCTTCCCTGTCGAGTGTGAGGTAGTCGAGCCCCACTTCACACATGAACCCGAGGCGAGCGCGGATCTCCTTGAGGATCTCTTCTGCGATCTTCGTCTCGCGCTCGTTCAGGTTGGCTTCCATCGCCTCGAAGTGTTCGAGCGCGTCGCCGATCGAGAGTTCGCTCACCTCGGTGATGGCTGCGCCGTCGACGAGCACCGCGCGGGACTCGGCTTTGAGACGCGTGCCCTCACACTCCGGGCAGGTCGTCGTCGCCATGTAGTCCTCGATGTGGTCGCGAGCGCGGTCCGAGTCCGTCTCCACGTAGCGCCGCTCGAGGTTCGGAATGACGCCCTCGAAGCGCTCGGTCTTCTCGCGGGTGCCGTTCTTGGTGGTCCACTCGAAGTGGACGCGGTCGTCGGTGCCGTAGAGGAACTGCCGGCGGATCTCCGGGTCGACCTCCTCGAACGGTGTGTCGAGGTCGATATCGAAGTGCTCGGCGACGTTGTCCAGTTGCCGCGAGTAGTACGTGCGGTTGTAGCTCCAGGGCTCGAAGACGTGCTTGAGTGCCTTCGACGTGTCCTGGATGACAAGGTCCTCGCTGACCTCCTTCGTCGACCCGATGCCCTCACACTCCGGGCAGGCGCCGTAGGGGCTGTTGAACGAGAACGAACGCGTCTCGATGGTACTGATGTCGACGTTACAGTGCGTGCAGGCGAGTTCTTCGGAGAACTCCACGACGAGGCGGTCCTCGCCGGCGTCGGTGTCCGCGTCCGCGTCCGCGTCGGAGACTACGTCGCTGTCGGCACCGGCGTCCTCGTCCGCGTCGCCAACACCGGAGAGGTCGCCGACCGACCGGGAGACCGACCCGCCGATCTCCGGGTCCTCGGGCGGGTCCGGGACGATCACCTTGAGGAGACCCTCGGCTTCTTCCAGGGCGGTCTCGACGGAGTCGGTGATCCGCGAGCGGGCGCCCTCGGAGACCGTCACGCGGTCGACGACGACGTCGACGGTGTGGTCGTAGTTCTCGTCCAGGTCCGGGTCGTCCAGCGAGAGGTCGTAGGGTTCGCCGTCGACCTCGACGCGGGCGTACCCCTCGCTCAGGAGGTCGTCGAACAGGTCCTCGAACATCCCCTTCTGGTCGCGGACGACCGGCGCACAGATCTTGATGCGAGTCCCCTCGGGCAGCGAGAGGATCCGCCGGACCATGTGCTGGGCGGACTGCTCGCCGACCTCGCGACCGCACTCCGGACAGTGGGGCGTCCCGACGCGGGCGTACAGTAGTCGGAGGTAGTCGTGGAGTTCCGTGACCGTACCCACCGTCGAACGGGGGTTGTTCGCGGCGTTTTTCTGGTCGATGCTGATCGCGGGCGAGAGCCCCTCGACGTTCTCGACCTGGGGTTTGTCCATCTGGCCCAGGAAGTTACGGGCGTACGCGGAGAGGGACTCGATGTAGCGGCGTTGCCCCTCGGCGTATATGGTCTCGAACGCAAGCGACGACTTCCCCGACCCCGACAGTCCGGTGACGACCGTCAGTTCCTCCCGCGGGATCTCGACGTCGACGTCCTTGAGGTTGTGCTCCTCGGCCCCGCGGACCTCGATGACGTCCTTGCTCATCTATTCGCGTCCAGGGAACGGGGCAGGGAAACACTGTCGATTCCCCCAAAGGTGACGCCCTTCGAGATGGCCCTGTGGGGGACGCGGTGGACCCGATCCGAGAGCGTTGCCGCCGCTACCCCGGGGACCCGGGCGACCCCCCGGCAGTCAGCCTTCACTCCGAGTAGCCTTCCTGGAGGAACGCGCCCTCGGTCTCGTACATCGAGACGAGTTCCTGGATGAACTCCGCCGTCGTCTCGCCCTCTTCGCAGTGGCTCTCCAGGCGCTCGGCGAGATCGTCCGGGACTTCGATAGTCGTGGGCATACCCGGACGTTGGAGGCCTGATGGTAAGACACTTCCGCGGGTGGCCAGGGTGTGGAGCGAACCCCCGGCGGATCGATCCATCCGGCCTGAGACAGTACACGGGTCTTTATCTCGGCGGCCGGCGAGACACGACGGGAACGATGGTCCAGTCCTACGACATCTCGGGGATCGACCTCACGGACGACCACTACGTCGTCGAGCAGTCGTTCATCCGGAACAGGTACCGCGCGAAAGACGACAGCGGCGACGTCGTCCTCCGGGGGAAACAGAAGCTGTTCAAACTCAAAGAGCAGTTCCCGTTCGTCGACGGCGACGGCAACGACGTGTTCACCGTCAACGCCGGCCGGATGCTCGACGTGGCGGGCAACTACGCCCTCACGGACGCACGGACGGGCGAGGAACTCGTCGTCCTCGACAACGACTTCTCGGTCTTCCAGGACACCTGGCGGATCCGCGACGCCGATACCGGCTCGGAACTCGCCGAGTTGAACTCCCGCGGAGCGCTCTACACGGTTGCGCGCCACTACCTCCCGCTCGGCTGGCTGATCCCCCACAGGTACGAGATCACCGACGCGAGCGGCGGCCACGTCGGCACGATCGAGTCACGGGTGACGCTCCGGGACCGCTACGACGTCACTATCGACGACGCCAGTTCGGTCCCGAAAGAGCCCGTCGTCGCCGCTGCGATGGTCATCGACGCGATCCAGAACCACTGACCGGGCGCTGGTCACTCCTCGGCGCGGGCCTTCCACTCGCGCTCCTGCCGGCGTTCGGCGACGTGACTCTGACCGTCCGCCACCTCCCGGCGCGTACGCTCGGCGAACGCAGTGGCGTCGTCCATGAACCCGTGCTGGAACGACTCCACGAGGTCGTAGGACCACCGGTCGCCGTCGACGACCCCCCGCGGCAGATACCGGTCACGGACGTCGTCGGCGATGTCGTCGTGGCCGCTCTCGCGCAACAGCGCCTCGGCCGCCGCGAGGTGTTCCATCGCGTGGCCCGTGTTGTGGTGAAAGGCGAGGAGTGTGCCGTGGGCCCGGTGGAGCCACTCGACGCCGAGTTCTACCTCGTGTAGCGCTTCTACTTCCGTCTCCGTCAGGCCAGTCGTGTCGCTCGTTCTATCCGTTTCCATGATCTATGGTACCGTCACACAATGTATATGTGTGTCGGCGGGAGATCCCGTTTCTCTCCGTCCTGGTACGGACACGCCGGGTACTGCGTCGTGACCCGGCGGTCGTCGAACTGTCGCCCGCCGGCGGGTTGTTTGCGACGGTCAGCGTCGCGTCGCCCGTCCGGAGTGAGCGGCTACTGTTCGGGGTCGAGGCCGGTCTCGTCGCTCTCTTCGCTCACCAGTCGGCTCCGCTCTTGCTCCTGGGCCTGCCGGTGTGCGTCGTTGATGAGTCGCAACACCTCGGGGAGCACTTCGACCTCGATCTGGTCCTCGATGGTCGGGTCGACCGCCGAGACCTCGTCGAGTTTCTCGGCGTACTTGTCGGGGAGTTCGATCTCGAATTTCACGTTGCACGGGACTGGCCCCGGAACGTACAAAAATCTGCCCTCACCTACGACCGACATTACCGGCGGCGGGCGAGCAGTGTGACCGCGAGCAACGCGACGAGGGCGGCGAGGGGGCCGAACCCGGGGCCGAGCGCGCCGCTGGGGGCGGTCGTGGTCGGGACGGGGCTCGGAGTCGGCGTCGCGGTCGGGGTCTCCTCCGGCGCGGGTTCGACGCCCTCGACGGTGGCACTCGCCGTGAGGTCACCGCTACTGGCGCCGATGGTGTGGCTGCCGGCGCTCTCGATCGGGACGCTGACGACGCCGTTCTCGTTCGTCTCGCCGGCGGTCGACCCGTCGACGCTCACCGAGGCGTTCGCGACCGGGTCGCCGTACTCGTCGGTGACGGTCACCCGGACGGGTTCGCCGACGACGACGCGCTGGTTGTCCGTCGTGATGTTGATCGCGGGGATCCGCCGGATGGTCGCGTTGAGCGACACCGCCGATTCCTCGACTTCGAGTTCCCGGGTGACGCTGGCGTAGCCGGGTTTCGTGATGCCGATCTCGTAGCGGTCGTTGACGGGGACGCTGACGGTCACCCGGCCGTTGCTCTGGGTCGTGACGTCGGCAACGCCCGGGACGGTGACGTTGGCCCCAGTCAGGGGCTGTGTGGGGTCGAAGTGGTCGTCACGCACGCGAAAGGTCGCCAGCACGGTCGATTGCTCGATGGTCATGGACTGTCGGACGTCGCCGTCGACGGTCACGGTCGTCTTGTTGCGGAGGTAGCCTTCCTTGAACGTGATGAGCGAGTACTCGTCGCGTTCGATGGCGGGCGTGGTGAACGTGCCGTCGTCGCCGGTGCGGGCGTTGATCACGGGCCGACCGTCCTGGAACATGCGGACGATGGCGTCCGAGACGCGACCCTCAGAGTCCCTCACGACGACGGTCGCCTGCCCGCGCTGTGCCATCTCGATGGTCACTTCGCGCTCGCTGGCGTTCTCGACGACGTACGGCCTGTTCCGGATGTAGAACGAGCGGTCGACGCGGATCGTGACGTCGGCACCTTCGGCGACGTCGAGGAACGCCTTGCCGTTGCCGGCGGTGGTGGCGTTGACGGGCCCGCCGCCGTCCCAGGTCGCCGACAGCTCGGCGTCGTCCAGCGGGTTGCCGCTCTGGTCGACGACGGTGACCGTCAGCGTCACCTGCTCGGCGGACTGGGTCGTCAGACCCGCCGCGGCGGGTGCCCCGACTGCCCCGGCGACGACGAGCAGTGAGAAGAGACACGACACGACTCCCGTTCCTGTCCTCGGCATGTCCGAATGGTCGGCTGGCCGGGTCATATCTCTGTCGACCGTTCAGAACCCTGGCCGGCCGCCGTCTCGCTGTCAGTCGCTCCTCGACGGTCGGCCAGTAGTCAGTCGGTACGCTGTCGGTTACCGGCCGTTGCCGAGTTCCGAAACGAGGTCGTCGAGTTCCGCCCGGGTCGCGGTCGTCATCGCGCCGGGCAGCGTCCGACAGAAGGTCGCGCTCGCCACACCGTATTTGAGCGCCTCGTCGACTCCCGCGCCGTCGAGGGCACGTCCGAGGAACGCGCCGACGAGTGCCGAGTGCTGGCCCGACGGGTCGACGGTGTCGGTCTCGATGCCCTCCTGTTCGTGGATGACGCTGTCGTGCCACGCGAGCGCCCCCCGGCCGCTGCGCGTGATGACGACCGTCTCGAAGTCGTGGGCTGACGCGATGGCGTGGGCGATCTGTCGCGGGTTGCCCGACCGGTCGAACAGCGCCTCGGCCTCGCGTTCGTTGGCGACGAGGACGTCCACGGCGTCGAAGACTCGCTCCAGCGTCTCCCGGGCCGCCTCGGGTGACCACAGCCCGGGCTGGTAGTCGACGTCCATCGCGACCAGGTTGTCCCCCGCGGCGCGCATGACCGCCTCCGCCGTCTGGACGATATCACCCGAGAGCGCGAGCGTACTGCCCGCGACGAACGTGGCGTCGGCCCCCTGGACGCGGTCCATCGGCAACTCGCCGGGCGTGACCGTCGCCGCCGCACAGGCGTCGCGGTCCTCGTAGCGGCGGTCGCTCCGGGGCTGGGAGCCCTGCTCGTCGAAGACGAGACTCTGGCGCCCGCCCTCGCCCCAGGCGATCTCGGTCTCGATGCCGTGCTGGTGGAGCGCCCGCTCGACGCGGTGGCCCAGCGCCGTGTCGGGCAGTTTCGACAGCCACGTCGCCTCGGCCCCGACGCTCGTCGCCGCGACAGCGACGTTGCTCTCGGTGCCCGAGACCCGTAGCCGGAGGTCTTCTGTCGTCTCGAACCGTTCCCCGTCCGACGGCGACAGTCGCAACGCCGTCTCCCCGAACGTGACCAACTCGGTCATACCCCCCGATCACAGTCCGGGGCTATAATTCACAGGGTCGGTTTCCCGTGCAACGCCGGCCTGAACCCGCTCGCTCCCTGCGGTCGGCGCGAGAGTGACTCCCCGTTGGTCGCCGCGGGAGTGACTCCCCGTTGGTCGCCGCGAGAGTGACACCCCGGCGGTCGGCGCGATAGCCACTCTGCTGTCGGTTCGCCGGTGACTACTCCCGGCGGCCGGGGTGGCCGGGGTAATCGCGCTCGAAACGAGCTTCGATCTCGTCGGTGTCGAACTCCACGACGACCGGGCGACCGTGCGGGCAGGCCCACGGGTTCTCGCAGTCGTCGAGCGCCGTCAGCAACTCCCGCACCGACCCCTCGGTGAGCGAGGTGTTCCCGGTCACCGACGGGTAACAGGCCAGGTCGGCGAGCAACTCGTCGGCGGCGGCTTCGACGGTATCCCCGGCCGCGTCGTCGCCGCGGACGAACGCCCCGAGGACGTCCCGCAACAGTTCGGGATCGGCCGCTTCAGCTACGAGCGACGGGACTGTCCGGACCGCGACCGTCCGGTCGCCAGTTCGTTCGGCACGGAACCCGATCGTCGCCAGCGCCTCGGCGTAGCTCTCGAACAGTTCGGCCTCGCGAGCGGTCAGCGACACAGTGACGGAGTCGGCCAGCGCCTGCGTCGTCACGTCGCCCGAAAAGCGGTCTTTCAGCCGCTCGTAGTTGACCCGCTCGTCGGCCGCGTGCTGGTCGATCAGGACGAGACCCTCGGCCGTCTCCGCGACGAGGTACGTGTCCTGGAACTGCCCGAGCACCCGCATCGACGGGAGCGAGTCGAACGACTCCGCCGCTCCCCCCGCTTCGACGGGTTCGAGGCCATCACTGTCCCCGTCTCCACTCCCGAGGCGCGCCTGGTCGTGTCCGCCGCTGAACTTCCGGTCGCTTCCATCGTGGGCGCCTCCTGGTCGCGTTCCGGTCGGCGGGTCCGCCTCGGCCTCCGTGCGTCTGCCTGACGCCGCGGTGCCCCTCGACTGCTCGGCAGCGGATCCGTCGGCTGTGTCACCGGCTGTCCTCGTCGTGTGGCCGGTGGCGCCATCGACGTCGGGGTCCGCACTGGAGGTCGAACCGGCACTGGAGGTCGAACCGGCACTGGAGGTCGAACCGGCACTGGTATCGACACTGCTGTCGGTGGTCGTCGTTCTGTCTCGGTCGGCCTCGTCCGTCCGGTCGTTCCCCTGGACGGTACCGTCGGCCGTCGCGTCGTCCACTCCACTACCACGCTCGGGTCGAATTTCGGTCTGCTCGGGTGCGGACTTCCCGCGGGGCGCGCCGCTGCGCAGGAGACCGGCGTCGAGGAGCGCGTCTTCGACCGCCGTTCGGACCTGCTCGCGGACGCCCTCGTCGTCTGCGAATCTGACATCCAATTTGCGCGGGTGTACGTTGACGTCTACGTCGCCGGCGTGTACGTCGAGAAAGAGGACAGCGAAGGGGTAGCGGTCGGGTGCCAGCTGGGTGTCGTAGGCCTCGACGACGGCGTCGCGAACGGTGTTGGCGGTGACGTACCGGCCGTTGACGTACGTCGAGAGGTACTCACGGCTGGCCCGGGTCGTCTCCGGGTGACTGACCAGCCCCGAGACGCCGTCGAGTGGGCCCTCGGGCAGCGATTTCGTCTCTTCTTCGGCGGCACCGACTTTCGCGTCCACTTCGACCATCGATTCGGCGATATCGCGGCCGTAGACGGACATGACGGCCTCGCGGCGGTCACCACCCCCTGTGGTCGCGAACGTCTCGCGGTCGTCGTGAGAGAGTGAGACCGCCACGTCCGGGTTCGCCAGGGCGTAACTCGTCACGACCGTGTTGACGTGGGCGAACTCCGTCCCGTCCTGTTTGAGGTACTTTCGGCGGGCCGGCACGTTGAAGAAGAGGTCGTCGACCTCGATGGTCGTCCCCTCGGGACAGCCAGCGGGCGCGACGCTCGTGACTTCCCCGCCCTCGACGACGAGTTCCGTCCCGCGCGGGTCGTCGACGTCGCGGTCACTCCGGGGTCGCGTTCGTATCGTCACGCGAGAGACCGCGCCGATGGCGTGGAGCGCCTCGCCCCGGAAGCCGAGGGTCGCGACGCCGGCTTCGAGGTCGTCGATGTCGCGGATCTTCGAGGTAGTGTGTTCCTCGACGGCGCGGCGGACCTCGGGTTCGGTCATGCCGATACCGTCGTCGGCGACTGTGACCCCCGCTTTCCCGCCGGACTCGACCGCAACCTCGACCCGCGAGGCGTCGGCGTCGAGGCTGTTCTCGACGAGTTCCTTCACGACCGAGGCGGGGCGCTCGACCACCTCGCCCGCCGCGATGCGCTCGACGGTCGCCTCGTCGAGTCTGCGTATGTCGGCCATCGATTCACGGTGGGTGCGACACCGTGAAAACACTCCCGGACCTGCGCGTCGAGCGCCTGTCGTGAACTCGATCCGGGTGCCCGCGGGTGGTACGTTTTCGGTGTAGCGGTAACACCCGGTTCTTTCCCGATTGTCGTGACCGCAGTCGTGCTCGTCGTGACCGCACTCGACGTGGTCTGGTGGAAGCCCTCGACGCGCTCGCGGCCTGAGGGCTTTCGACCCTCACGAACGAGTCCAGTACTGTTTGCAGAGAGCGTCTGTCTCACAGCCCCCGACGCGAAAGAGTCAACGTAGCGCGATGTCGGTCAGGTCGGCGAGGCGGTCCGCGACGTCGTCCTCGAGGGCTCCGGATGCGACCCGCCAGCGCCAGTTGCCCTCGGCCGTCCCGGGGGTGTTGAACCGCGCGTCACTGCCGAGTTCGAGCAGGTCCTGGACGGTCGTCAGGGCGAGTGCGGCGTCGGAGTACCACACTGCCTCGACAAGGTCCCAGGCGATCCCCTCGCCGTCGGTCGCCAGCGCGTAGTGGAGACAGTCGCGCTGTTCGTCGCCGAGGCGCTCGTAGTAGCCGACCGCGGTGTCGGTGTCGTGGGTCGAGGTGTAGGCGACGGCGTTGCCCGGGTAGTTCGTCGGCTTGTAGCGGTCCCACTCGGCACACCAGTCGGCGTACTGGGGGACGTACATCCCGGGGAACTCGAAACGGTCGCGCAGGGCGACCATGCTCTCGTCGAGAAAGCCCAGGTCCTCGACGAGGAACGGCAACTCGCCGACACGCTCGCGGACGACCTCGAAGAACTCCGCGCCGGGGCCCTCGCGCCACTCTCCCGCGGCAGGTTCGTCGGCCTCGGCCGGGATCGCCCAGAACTCGTCGAAGGCCTTGAAGTGGTCGATGCGCGCCAGATCCACTCGCGAGAGCAGGTGTTCGACGCGGCGGACCCACCAGTCGTACTCCGTCTCGCGGAGCGTCCCCCAGTCGTAGACGGGATTGCCCCAGCGCTGGCCGCTGTCGCCGGCGTTCGGCGGGACACCTGCGACCGCGGTCGGAGACCCATCGTCGTCCAGTTCGAAGACGTCGGGGTCGGCCCACACGTCCGCCGAGTCGGCCGCTACGTAGATGGGCAGGTCGCCGACCAGTTCGACCCCGCGCTCCGCCGCGGCCTCCCGCAGGGCCGTCCACTGTTCGTCGAACACCCACTGGACGAACGCACGATAGCCGATTTCGTCAGCGTGCTCCTCGCGGGCCGTGTCGAGCGCGTCGGGGTCGCGATCGGCGAGCTCTGCCGGCCAGTCGGTCCAGGGCGCTCCGTCGTGGGCGTCTTTGAGCGCCGAGAACAGCGCGTAGTCGGCCAGCCACTCCGACTCGCGCTCGCGAAAGGCCGCGAACGACTCACGGGCGTCCGTGCTGGCGACTGCCTCGAAGTTCTCGAAGGCCTCGCGGAGTCGCTCGCGCTTGAACGGGGCGACCCGCTCGTAGTCGACCTGGTGGGGGTCGGTCCACTCCGGTGGTTCGACGGCGTCGCCGTCGAGGTAGCCACGGTCCGCCAGGTCGTCGAGGTCCACGAGGAGGGGATTGCCCGCGAACGCCGAGTCAGAACCGTAGGGAGAATGCCCGTACGCGCCCGACGTCGGGCCGACTGGACATACCTGCCACAGCGACTGGTCGGCCCGGTCGAGGAAATCCAGAAACGTGCGAGCCCCCGCGCCGAGGTCGCCGATCCCGTGACGACCCGGCAGCGAGGTGAGGTGCAGAAAGACGCCGCTTCGCCGGTCGAGGGTCATACCCGGTCGTGGGGCCCGTCACCTCACAAGCGTTGGGATCGGTCCGGGGTTTGCCACCAGTTGTCAGCCACGTAGTCGGTAACATAGTCAATTGTTTGGGGGAGAATCACACAATCATTTCAGTATTTTCCGCCCATCAGTGAATATTTATACGACTTTGCCGTATACTATCGCACATGTCACGATACCCACGAAACGTCAGGAACGCGCGCCTGAAGTGCGTCAGTTGCAACGCGCCGGTCGTCAAGACCACCGAGGAACAGTTCGTCTGCGTCGACTGTGGCACGTCGCCGGTCGAACACGCCTGAGCACCGGCCCGCGTTCGACCCGGCACGGCCCCCGCGAGTGGCCCGGAACTGTCCTGGACTCTCCGACTCTCTCGCTCTCCCATCACCCTTCTCCGTTCGCTCCTTCGGTCGCATCTCGTTTCGCTTCGCCGACAGCCAGCGAACCGGTCAAGTGGGTGCCCTCCGAAGCCGCCGGTATCATGGCACCGAAGGTGTTGATGCTGGGGTGGGGGTTTCCACCCAACGTGACCGGCGGGCTCGATACGGCGGTGGGGGAGCTGTTCGACCAGTTCGAGGCCCGTTCGGACGTCGAGATCGAACTCGTCTTGCCCGCCGAGTACGCGCCGGAGGGCCGACCCAACATCCACGGCGTCCCCACGGGGGAAGGGGGCGTCCGTGACCGGATCAACCGTCTCACCGGCGAGTTCGTCCAGTACGCCGCCGACGCCGATATCGTCCACACTCACGACTGGTTCGGCTACGGACCGGGATCGCGCGCCCAGGGCACCCACGACGTCGAGTGGGTGACGACCTTTCACTCGCTATCCTCGGACCGCAACCGCAACCCGCCCGACCAGGAAGTCGAGACCGAACAGCGCATCGCGGACCGCACCGACCACCTCGTCTCGGTGAGTGAACTCGTCCGGCGCACGGTCCGGGACGAATACGGTGCCGACTCGGCGGTCATCTACAACGGCTTCTCGTCGGTCGAGCCGACGGGCCGAGACCTGAAAGCCGAACTCGACATCGACGGTGAGATGCTGTTTTTCATCGGTCGCCACACCCACCAGAAGGGGATCGACCACCTCATCTACGCGATGGAGAAGTTGCGCCGGGACGACGTGACACTCGTCGTCGGCGGGACGGGCCACCTCACCAAGCGCCTCGAGTCGTTCGTCGAACTCCTCGACGTGGAAGACCAGGTCGAGTTCGTCGGCTACGTCCCGGAACCGGAACTGGGCGACTACTACGCCAGCGCGGACGTGTTCGTCTCACCCTCCCTCTCGGAGCCGTTCGGTATCACCATCGTCGAGGCGCTCTCGGTCGGAACACCAGTGGTCGCGTGCGAATCAGGCGCGGCGGAAGTCCTGCCGGAGGGGTGTATCTTCGAGGTCGAACCCGACTCGGGCTCTATCGCCGACGGTGTCGACGAGGCGCTCGCGGCCGGCCCGGTGCCCGAGTACGAGGAGCGGACCTGGGAGACGGTCGCCGACGAGCACGTCGAATTCTATCGGGATATTCTCGCGGACTAGCGTCCAGTTCCCGTCCCTCACCGTAACAGTCGCACGTCGGTGACGGGTTCGGGGTGGAAAATCCGGAAGCCGTTGGCGCTGGGGTTCATCCCCATCGAGGGCGTGACGCGCCGGCCGGAGTCGTAGGGGCCTTCCTCGCGGATGCCGGCGTAGGGGTCGCTCTCGCCGCCAGACCCGTAGGAGGACTGACCGGCCGGCCGGTAGGAACTGTCGTCCTCGCCGGGGTCCTCGGGCGGGAGGTAGATGCGCTCGCCCGACTCGGATTCGACGACGACCGCCGCCTTGCGCTGGCCCGAGACGGAGACGAGCGTCCGGCCGTCCTCGACCTCGATCTCGACCGAGACCTGGTCGTCCGCTGTAGCCGCGACCATACCCGTCCACCGGAGACCAGCGGCTTAAGCGTTCGCGTCAGTGGTGTCAGCACCACAAGGGCAAAGAGGTCGACAGGCGACCGTCCTGTATGCATCACCCGGGCCCACCGAGATTCGTCGCGACCGGCGACACTGTGGAACTCGCGCCGCGGGACCCGGACCCGGCGGCGACCTACGAGTGGCGGATCGTCCAGGCTCCAGTCGCCTCGACCGAAACGCTCGGCGACGACCCCGTCGAACACTTCGTCCCCGACGCTCACGGAACCTACGTCGTCCGACTCTCCGCACCCGACGGCGAGCACGACCTCACGGTGCGGGCGTTCGACGAGGACCGCACACCGGAGTCGGCGACCCGCACACCCGACACCGGCACCTCCGGGTCCGGCGGCCGGAGCGGTTCCGGGTTCGCGACCACCCACCGTGCGGGCGACTCCGACGCGGATAGTCGGGTCAGTGCCGGCCTGGGGACCGGCGACGTCTCCGGGGAAGGCGCCGGCCGCCCGCGACTGAGTCTCTCCGCCAGTGTCGAAGCGGGGAACGTCGTCGTCCGCGCGGACCCGGAACCCAACCCGCGAAGCGACGAGACGCGCGCGGACCTCGACGTCGAGTTCCTGCTGGACGACCGCGACGACCTCAGGTGGCGTGACGTCGGCACGGAGGGGCTCGCGCTCGTCGTCCCGCTCGAAGACTTCCCCGAGCGCGGCCGGTTCCACGCCGTCGCGCTGGGCGAACACGGCTACAGCGTCCCCGCCGCTATCGACATCTCGCGTCGGGAGGGACAGGGCGACGGGGAATCCGCGGTGAGCGAGCGCGACGACGAATCTCCCATCGAGGTCACGCATCCCTATCACCCGCCATCGTGGGCGGAAGATTCCGTGATCTACGAGATCTACGTCAGGACCTTCGGCGACGGCGAGGGCGGGGCCTTCGACGAGATCACCGACCGACTCGACTACATCGAGGGCCTGGGCGTCGACATCATCTGGCTGACGCCGGTGCTCCAGAACGACCACGCGCCACACGGCTACAACGTCATCGACTTCTTTTCCATCGCGGAGGACCTCGGGACTCGCGAGGACTACGAGCGGTTCGTCGAGGCGGCCCACGACCACGGCATCGACGTGCTGTTCGACCTCGTCTGTAACCACTCCGCCCGCACGCATCCCTACTTCAAGGCGGCCGTCTCGGACCCGGACAGCGAGTACCGCGACTGGTACGAGTGGCGCACGGCGACCGAACCCGAGACGTACTTCGACTGGGAGCACATCGCCAACTTCGATTTCACGCACCTGCCGGTCCGCCGGCACCTGCTCGACGCGGTCGAGGAGTGGGCGCCCCTGGTCGACGGCTTCCGGTGTGACATGGCGTGGGCCGTCCCGAACGGCTTCTGGCGGGAGATCCACGACGAGCTCAAGGAGCGAGACCCCGACTTCCTCCTGCTGGACGAGACGATCCCCTACATCGCGGACTTCCAGGCCGGACTGTTCGACGAGCACTTCGACTCGACGACCTACGCCGCGCTCCGGCGAGTCGGACGGGGCGACGCACCGGCCTCTGACGTCCTCGACGCCATCGAAGAGCGCGGGGCAGCGGGCTTTCCGGCGTACGCCGCGTTCATGCTCTACGCCGAGAACCACGACGAGACGCGATACATCGTCGAGTGCGGGCGACAGGCGGCGAAGGCAGCACTCGGCGCGCTCTTTACCCTCCCGGGTTCGCCGATGGTCTACGCCGGTCAGGAGTTCGGCCAGCGCGGCCGCAGGGACGACCTCGCGTGGGAACACGCCGACGATGACCTGCGCAGACACGTCGAGCGACTCGCCGCTGCCCGTCACGACCGGCCCGCGCTCGGTGCGGACGCGTCGCTGGAACGACTCGACGCCGAGGTTCGCCAGGGAGACGCCGACCGCGTCGTCGCCTACCGCCGGTCGACCGACGCGGGGGCTGTCGCTGTGGTCCTGAACTTCGCGGAGGGCCCGGCCACGGTCGCAGTCGACGTGGCGGACGGGACCGACGTCGTGACCGGAGAGGACCGCGCGACGGCCGATGCCGCGCTCATGGTCGACAGCGTGGCGGTCCTCCCGGCCGACGAGTAGCTGGACGAAGCGGTGTCTGTGCCTGCGCCTGCGCCTATGCTTCTGCCTGTGTCTGTGCCTGCACCCATGTTTCGTCCCTGATCCAGTGATAGAACGTGGCTTCGACGACAGTACGCACTCGACGTGCTAGTCGGAATCCGAACGTTCAACTGCGACCACCGGTTGCCCCGGGTATGGAGGTGCTCCGGCGGCTGGTGGTGTTGCTCGCCCTGCTGGGTCTGGGAATCGGGGCCCGGCGTGGTGGTCTGCTGACCGAGCGCCGGACGGACTGGCTGACGACCGCCGCCTTCTACGTCGCGCTCCCGGCGCTGGTGTTCGGCGCCACCTACGACCGCCCGCTCGGCGAGTTGCTCTCGCCTGCACTCCTCGCCGGCGTCCCGCTGGTCATCGGGACCACCGCCGCACTGGCGTGGTTCGTCGCCCGCCGCGAACCGACACACTCGCGCCGGAGCGTCGCGATCGTGCAGTCCTATCACGCCAACCTCGGCTTCCTGGGGGTGCCGCTGGTCCAGCTCACCCTGGGCGGCGAGGCCGCGGCGGTCGCGAGCGTCGTCCTCGGACTGAGTCTGCTGACCCACGTCCCGCTCACGATCGTCACGCTGGTCACACTCAACGACGCCGATGCCGCCATCCGTGACGAACTCGTCGCGCTCGCTCGAAACCCGGTTCTCGTCTCGCTCGCGGCCGGGCTCTTCGGTTCGGCCGCCGGGCTCTCGCTGCCCGCTGTCGCGGACGCGGGACTCGGGGTCCTCGGCGAGTTCGCCCTCCCGCTCGCACTCCTGGGAGTCGGCGCGTCGCTCCGTGTCGACACCGACGGGTTCGACCCCCGCGGGACCGGCTCCGTCGTCGCGCTGAAAGTCGCCGTCATGCCCGCCGTCGCTTTCGGTGTCTTCTCGCTCCTGGCAGCCTCCCAGGCCGCACTCTCGACGGCCGTCCTGATGTTCGGGATGCCCAGCGCGGTGTCGACGTACGTCTACGCGAACGAACTCGGCGGCGACGCCCGCTTTGCGTCGGTCAACGTCTTCGCCACGACCGTCGCTTCGCTCCTGCTCGTCGCCGTCGCGATACAGGTACTGTGAGCGGGTGTCGCTACGTGTGAGCGGGTGGCGGGGTGCGTGAATGTGCCGAACGGTTGCGTCGTCGGGAGGACACGGCCACGTCGTCGGGACGACTTTTGTCCCGAGCGGGCGTTGAGCGAGTATGGGTTACCACCGGATCGACCCCGACGAACTGGACCCGACGCCGGACTACCCCTGTGACCGCCGGGGAATCTCCGACGCGGCCGAACTCGCGGCCCTGCACGCGGCGACCTACGAGCTGGCTCCCGGCGAGCAACTCCCCCGGACGTACCACTACCACGAGAACCGCGAGGAAGCCTTCTACGTGCTGGAGGGCGTCTTGCACGTCGAGACACCCGAGGAAGCGTACGTCGTCGAGACCGGGGAGGTGTTCGTCGCCGAACCCGGGAGTCCCCATCGGGCGTTCAATCCCGGAGACGCGGCGGAATCCGTGCACGTGCTGGGTGTCGGCGCGCCGAAATCGGATATCGCCCACCCCTACGACCCGGAAGCAGAAGGGATAGACGAACGGATAGAGTAGCGCCGTCAGGCGTTGCCGAACTCCCAGCCCGAGCGTTCGAGTTTGGCGTCCTCGATGCGGTCGGCTTCGGCCTCGAACTCCGCGGGGTCGTGCTCGGGGTGTTCGTCGGCGAACTCGGCGGCGCGCTCGACGTAGCCGATCGCCTCGTCGTAGTACTCCTGGGCGCGGTCGTCGTCGCCACACTCTTCGGCTTCGGCTTCGAGCATCGACGCCTGCGAACCGAGCGCGTCGAGGAGACTCGACGTGACCCAGGTCAGCTGGAACTCGATGGCGGCGGGGTCGACCGGGGACTCACCGTTCCAGCCCGCCTCGACTGCGGCCCGGTACCGGTCGAAGGCTTCCTCCCAGGCGTCGACGGCGACTGCGGGTTCCTCGGCCGTCAGCGCGGTCTCGCACTCGGCGTCGGCCGCGTCGAGGAACGACTCGCCGACCGAACGGACGTCGGTCTCCACGTCGTCGAGCCGGTCTTCGGCGTCCGCGGGCGCCTCGTCGACTTTCTCCACCGCGTCGCGGGCCCTCTCGACGGCCGACGTCGCCTCGACGTAGGTCTCGCAGGCGTCCTCGTAGCGACCCTCGTCGACGGCCGCCTCGATCGCGTCGCGACGGTCGGCGGCGCGGTCCAGCCAGGCCTCGACGTAGCGGCGTTCGACCTCGGCTTTCACCTCGTCGACTCGGGCACGGATCTTCGCTTCGGGCGCTTCCTCCTCGCGACTCGCGCACCGTCGGGCCTTCGAGATGTTGGACCTGGCGTCGAGGAACCTGTTCTGTCCGGCCCGCCCCGCCGAACAGGCCTCCTCGAACTCCGCGATCTCGTTGCGTGCCCCCCTGAGCGCCGCGTCCATGTCGGCCCAGCAGGAAGCGACGCTCTCGATGTACGCCTCCGTGGCCTCCAGGTCCCCCTCGTCGGGCGCGAACAGCACTTCCTCGTCGTAGGTCTTCACGAGGAGTTTGCTGTTGAGCAGCCCCTTGCGGAGGTGACTGGCGCTGAAATCGCCCATATCGAGTTCGATCTCCGGCTCGCCCGGCTGGTCACCGAGTACGTAGAGTATCCGCTCGTCGGTGACGATGACGTAGGCGTTCTCGTCCCCCTTCGGCTCGACCGTCGTCGTCCGCCCGTCTTTCGTGTGCTCGATGCTCCCACCGTTGGCGAGGACGTGCATCGGCTCCTCGTCGTCACCCAGCAACCCCGGCAACTCCCCCGGGTCCACCTCCGCCGACTCCGACCCCCCTGTCAGAGAATCCGACAGGTCGTTGACTCGCTCGAACATATCTCTGTACCCTTGCCCCTTATTCCCAAGGCAATAATAATAATCTTCGGTGTATATTCTCGCTGTGAAAATACCCTCCACAGAGCTCTGTATCGCCCCTTCGTTCGGGGAAATAGGCGTGCCGAGCCTGTCCCGGAAATCGAACGCTACGGTCAGTAACCGACAGCTCACACGTCGCGACGCCAGCATAGTCGGGGGCGGCGCGACGACACTCACTCCGCTGATATAACGGCGAGGTGTCACCGGCGGCCCGGTGTCGTGCGAACTGCTGCCTCGGAATCCTTTTCCGGGGTAAGGACGTATCGACGGGTACCATGGGTATCGGCGGCTCGGACATGTACCGACAGCAGATCCTGGACCACTACAAGAACCCCCGGAACTACGGCGAGATAGAGGGTGCGACCTTCTCGCACACCGGCGAGAACCCGATGTGCGGGGACACCATCCAGATGGACGTCGTCCTCGACGACGACGAGGAAGTCATCGAGCGGGTGGCGTTTCGCGGCGACGGCTGTGCCATCTCGCAGGCCTCGGCGTCGATGCTCTCCGAGCGCCTGACGGGGATGGCCGTCTCGGAACTGCGCGAACTGGATCGGGACGACGTGACCGAGATGCTCGGCGTCGACATCTCGCCGATGCGCGTCAAGTGTGCGGTGCTGGCCGAGAAGGTCGCACAGGACGGCGCCGACATCTACTTCGGCGAACTCGACGTCGACGAGACGACTACGGAACCGGACGACCCCGACGTCCCAGACGAATAGTAACTCTCGCCCGGAGCAAGCCGGTTGTCGCGCTCACTTCCCCGGTTCGTTTTCGTGTCCTGTGTCGTGGGTCTGTTCGGACGTGTTCGTTCGTCATTGAATGATCAGTACAGGCCATGTTTTTCCCGCTCGGGTGTCCTCGTTCACTGGGTTCGCTGCGGGCACCACTCGCGGCAAAAACATGGGTGAAAAAGGCCGGCTCCGGCGGGGTCTCGCGGAGTGCGACGACGCGAGGCTCCTCAGAGTCCGCTCTGACGGCGAACCGCCTCGCTTCGTCCTCGTGAGCGACGTGAACGAGGGCTCGGAAGTGTTCGCTCTTCCGGCGCTCGGCGGACGTTCGACTCACCGCAATCGTTCAGTACACACGCACTGTCCCTATCGAATATCGACGTCGACACCCGAACGGAGACTGGTCGCCTTGACGGTGTTGTACAGAAGCATCGCACGGGTCATCGGCCCGACGCCGCCGGGGACGGGCGTGATGGCGCTCGCTTTCTCCCTCACGCTCTCGAAGTCGACGTCACCCACCAGCTCGTAGCCTTTCTCGTTGTCCGCGTCGACCTGGTTGATACCGACGTCGACCACGACTGCACCCTCCCCGACCATCGAGGCGTCGATCATCCCGGGGACGCCCGCGGCGGCGACGACGATGTCGGCCTCGCGGGTCTTCGCGCCCAGGTCCGCCGTCCGGGAGTGACAGACCGTCGTCGTGGCGTTGCCGCCGTCGGCTTTCTGGGTCAGGAGGTTCGCCATCGGCTTGCCGACCAGCCGCGACCGGCCGACGACGACCGCGTCTTTCCCCTCGGGGTCGACGCCCGCCGCGTCCAGCAGGACCTGCACCCCGTGGGGCGTACAGGGTTTGTAGCGCGTCTCGCCGGCGACGAGTCGGCCGATGTTCGTCGGGTGGAGGCCGTCGACGTCTTTCTTCGGGTCGAGACTCCGCAGGACTCGCCCGCTGTCGACGTGGTCGGGCGTGGGCATCTGGACGAGGATCCCGTCGACGTCGTCGTCGGCGTTGAGGTCGTCGATAGCGTCGTAGAGCTCCTCCGCGGGGGACTCCGGGTCGAGCTCGACGTCCGCGGTGGCGATCCCGACCTCCTCACAGTCGTTCTGTTTCATCGAGACGTACGTCTCGCTGGCGGGGTCGGTGCTCATCAGCACTGTCGCGAGTCGGGGTGTGACGCCCGCGTCGTCGAGTTCCTCGACCGCCGCTGCGACGTCGTCCCGGACCGACTCGGCGACTGCGTTCCCGTCGATGATCTCCGTCATACTCGAGGTGGCGGCACCCGCGGGTATGAAAGTCCCGGAGACGACGGCGTCACGGTCGACAGCGAGTCTACTGTCGACAGTGACGACACGGCGGCGCATCGTTCGACCGGATCCAGCTCCCGCTTCAGCGTCATCGTCGACCGTTCAGTACGGAAACGAGGTGACGTGCTATCGACGATCCGCCCGTCCTCTGTGAAATCACGCGGGAAACCACTGCAACAACACACTGCACTTTTCTTTCCCAATTTGATCTGTCTCGGTGTGCTTATCGTCGAGTTTCGGTCGGACGGTCCGCTGTTGAAAGACACCTTCGAGCGTACCCCGGAGATGGTGGTGTCTCCGGAAGAGGCGTATCTCGAAGGCGAAACGACTCACTACGTCTTCTGGGCCGAGGGTGGGGACTTCGATGCCTTCGAAACTGCCCTCGACGCGGATCCGACCGTTACCGACCCGCGAACACTCGCCGACATGGGAGCCCGAGGACTGTACCGGGCGTCCTCGACCGAGCGGAGTGAAACTGCGGTCTCGGTGTGGCGTGACCTCGACCTCGTGTTGCTCAACGCGGAAGGATCCCGGGACGGCTGGACGTTTCGGATGGGAGTTCCCGACCGTGAGACGCTCGCCGAGTTTCGCGATCTCCACCGGGACCACGGACAGCCCTTCGAGGTCCAGAGGATTTACCAGGCGTCCGAATCGCTGGCCGACGATACCACGACGCTGACTGACCCACAGCGGGAGGCTCTCGTCGCTGCCTACGAGGCCGGCCACTTCGACCTCCCGCAGCGAGCGTCACAGGCCGACGTCGCCGCTCGGGTCGGTATCTCCCCACAGGCGCTGTCCGAACGACTCCAGCGTGGCATACGAACGCTCGTCGAGGAGTCAGTTATCGAGGAGTAGGCTATAAACCCCAGGATATTCCAGCATCGACGCGTTGTGTCTTCGGGATCAGGTTCCGTACGATGGGACGCAGTCCAGCGGTCTTCGAGGCGCTCGCAGCACCGCGGCGACGGACAGTCTGCCGGTACGTGGCAGCCACTGACGACACCGTCGTGATACTCAGGGAACTGGCGACGTACGCCCTCACGGACGAACGAAACGAACGGGATAGGTCGGTCGCGGACAGGGAAGCCGATCGTCGAATTCTCGTCGAACTCCACCACCGGCACCTGCCAAAATTAGCCGACGCAGACGTGCTGCAATACGACGCCGACCAGAAACTGGTGAGAGCCGGTCCGAACCTGTCGATCGCCGACGAACTCGTCCGGACGTGGCAGAAGCATACCGAGGATGTAGCCCCACAACTGTAGTCGCCTCGCGAGCTGGTTCTCCGCACAGTCGACCGTGAACGGCCGGACCGTGAGACTTCGGGAGACTCGCTCGATACATCGAGGTCGGCCAGGACCGGGTCAGGTCAGGACTCGACCGCAGTGTAAGGCACGACAGGGACGGACTCACCCGCGACCAGATCCCCCTCGGTTAGCACGAATCCGTCGGCCGTCGACAGTCGAGCGCAGGTCGCGACGCGGTGTGGGCGGAACCGCTCGCCGTAGAGCCGGACCGTCGACGTGGGGTGGCCGAACGGGACGACCTGGAGGGTGGCAGTGCCGTCCCCGGAGCGGCCCGCTTCCGCGAACTCGACGGGGACGACGAACGTCAACTCCCGGTCGGGAACTGGGAGGTCACAGGACAGTTCGCCTGCGAGTGTCGGCAGCCGCGACCGGCCGACGAACAGCGGGCGACAGAGCAGGGTCGCACCGGCGAACGCCGCACCGGGCGGCCCCGGCAGCGAGACGACGGCCGTCTCGGCGTCGGGAAGCCACGCGACAGTCGTACTCGAACCCGGGCGAAGCGACGGGTCTCGCACTCTGATCTGCGCGCGGTCCCCGAGGACGCCTCGGGTCTCGTCCGTGCGCCCGACGCCGGTCCCGCCGGTCGTCACGACGACGTCGTGGTCGGCCGCGAGCGACTCGATCCGCTCCTCGACGCGCCCGGGGTCGTCGGGAACGCTCCCGGCCAGCACGGGTTCGCCACCCCACGACCGGACGAGATTCGCGAGGAACTCCGAATCGCGGTCGGGTTCGCGGCCCTCGTGGATCTCGGTGCCCGTCGCGAGCACCGCCGTCGAGAGGCGCGGCCGTACCGGGACGTCGTCGTACCCGAGGTCGCGCAGTGTCGCGGCGTCCCGAGGGGCGAGGCGGCGACCCGCTTCCAGCACGGTTTCGTCGGCCTCGACGACGCTCCCGCGCGAGACGACGTGCTGGCCCGTTTCGACCGGACCGACGTCGACGGTTCCGTCGTCCGCGTCCACGTCCTCCCGTGGGACCACTGTGTCGGCACCTGCGGGGAGGGGAGCCCCGGTCGCGACGCGGCGTGCGGTTCCGGGTTCGTGAACAGACGGGTCGTCGCCAGGTGTGACCCGTTCGCCCGCGAGGGAGAGTGGGGACCCGTCACCGGCGTCGACGGCCACGCCGTCCATCGTCGCCCGGGACTCGGGCGGGACGTCACTCTCGGCGACGACCGACTCGGCGAGGACTCGTCCGGCGAGGCGGTCGAGCGCGACTCGTTCGGTCTCCGGCCCGTCAGGTACGTCGTCCAGGAGGTCTTCCCGCAGCGACAGTACCGCCTCGACCGGCCCGTCGTGGGGTCGCCCGTCGTCGGTCATGCCCGTCGGTTGTCCCGCCCGAACCTTGTAGCTTCGAGTCGCCCGCTCGACCTATCGAGGTGACTACTCCTCAGAGGTCGTCGGGCCGCGGTGCGTTCTCGTATTTGACCATCTTCTCCGGTTTGTCGGAGATCGTCTCGTAGATCCGCTGGAGCGTCTCCTCGGCGGCCAGCAGGTTGTGCTCTTCGAGGAACTCGCGTCCCTCTTCGGTGAGGCCGTAGAACTTCCAGGGGTAGCCCTGTCGGCGCTGGTCGTCGTCCAGTGCCACCTCCTCGACGATGCCAGCGTCGATCAGCTTCTGGACGTGCTTGTAGACAGTCGCGTCACTGACACTCGGATTCAGTTCCTCGAGTTCGTACATCGAGGGCAACTGGTCGGGGTGCTGGAGGACGTTGTTGACCAGCGAGAACCGCGTCTGCTGGGTGACGAAGTGGACGAGTTCGCGGGTTTCCATGCCCTCGGCAGCCCCCAGATCGGTGCTCATACGTCACGGTACAGGACCCTGCGACAAGTAGTTTATCCTCAAGTAAATCACTCTGGAGTAAATCAGCACTGCTTTGATCGGTAGTTTACCCCAGAAGTTCGACCGGGAGGGACGGCTCTACCGCTGGCAAACCGAAGCCGGACTGGTCGACGTAACTGAAGAACTTCCGTGACAGGTGACACCACTGTTGTGGGTCGCGGGTGACCACACGCCAGTCACGAAGTCGCAACACGAGACAGCCTGTTCGCCCGGAAGTGTAACCTTTCCTATGAGAATACTTAATGTACTATCATCCGATTTTTGACGGTGACGGCACCGCCCGACATATGATACCGACTTACAGCGACAACAGGGAGGCGTGGTGAACCGTGGAGTTCGACGGAACCGTCTCGATCGAGGAGGTGACCGCCGACGAGGTCTGGCTGGCGCTGTCGGACCCGGTGATGATCAAACAGGCGCTGCCGGGCTGTCAGTTCCTCGTGGCGGTCGACGACCCTGACGACGTCGACTTCGACGCCCTGGCGGAGTCCGCGCCGGACGAAGACCCGGAGACGCTGCCCGAGGCCGAACCCGAGGAGATCGCCGAGCGGGCCTTCGTCGAGGGCGGGACCTACGCCGCGCTGATGGAGATAAGCGTCGGAAGCGTCGCGCCGAGTTTCGAGACCGTCGTCACCATCGAGGAACGCGAGTTCCCGAAGATGCACGCCTCGGGGGAGGGGAGTGCCGCGAACTCGTCGTTCGAGATGTCCTCGGGGATGGAACTCGTCGAGACCGACGACGGCGTCGACGTGGAGTGGTGGGCCGAGGCGGACGTCTTCGGCCGGATCGCCCAGATGGGCCAGCGGGTCATCAACCCCGTCGCCAACCGCGTCGTCGGCCGCTTTTTCGACAGCATCGAGAGCCAGTTGAGCGACGCCGCCACGGACGATTCGAAGAGTCTCCGCGACCGCGTCTCGGGGCTGTTCTGATACCAACCAACGGAGAGAGACACATGGAAGACATCACACTCACAGTAAACGGCACTGAACACGAACTCAACGTCGAACCACGGACGCTTCTGATACACGCCCTCCGCGACGAGATGGGGTATACCGGCCCGAACGTCGGCTGCGAGAGCAGCATGTGTGGCGCCTGTACCGTCCACGTCGACGGCCGCGCGGTGAAAGCCTGTACCGAACTGGCCGTTCGGGCGGAAGGGTCCGAAATCACGACCATCGAGGACCTGGGCGAGGAAGGCGACCTGCATCCCCTCCAGAAGAGTTTCCAGGAGGAACACGGCCTCCAGTGTGGCTACTGTACGCCCGGGATGGTCATGACCGCCGCCGAATTCCTCGAAGAAGAGCCCGACCCCTCCCGCGAGGAGATCCGCGAGGCCCTCGAGGGCAACCTCTGTCGCTGCACCGGCTACCAGAACATCGTCAACGCCGTCGAGTCGGCGGCCGCCGAGATGTCCGCCGCGGTCGAACCGGCTACCGACGGCGGGACCGTCCGTGACGACGGAGCGACCGCTGACGACGAGGCGCCCGTCGAGAGCGGGGGTGACTGAGATGGCGACCGAGGAATCGAGCGCGGACGTACGGTCCGAGGGCGTCCAGACGGTCGACGCCGAGGACGTCGACGCGGCGGAGATCCTGGGATCGGCGGTCGAACGCCGCGAGGACCCCTCCTTGCTGACTGGCGACGCCGAGTACACCGACGACATCCAGCTCCCCGAGATGGCACACATGGCCATCGTCCGGAGTCAGCACGCCCACGCGCGCATCGAGGGGATCGACACGAGCGCCGCCGAGGAGATGGCGGGCGTCGTCGGCGTCTACACGGCCGACGATCTCGACGTCTCGGGGAACGTCCCGACGGCGTGGGAACTCGACGACCTTCGCGAGGTCGACCACCCCCTGCTCGCCGAGGACGTTGTGCGCTACCAGGGTGACGCCCTCGCGGTGGTCGTCGCCGGGGAGCGCTACCAGGCACACGACGCCGCCGACGCCGTCGACGTGGAGTACGACCGCCTCGACGCCGTCGTCGACCCGGGCGACGCGCTCGACGACGACGCGCCCGTGCTCCACGACGAGGAAGACAACACGGCCTTCACCTGGGAGATCGGCGACGCCGACGAGACGGACGCGGCCTTCGCCGACGCCGACCGGGTCGTCGAACTGGACGTCACGAACCAACTGCTCATCCCGAACGCGATGGAGCCGCGGGCGACCGTCGCCGACTACGAACCCGGTGACGACGAGCTGACGGTCCACATGACCTCCCAGAACCCGCACGTCCACCGCCTGCTGATGTCGGGAGTCATCGACCACCCCGAACACAAACTCCGGATCAACGCGCCGGACGTCGGCGGCGGGTTCGGCTCGAAGATCCACCACTACCCCGACGAGGCGCTCGTCGCGTGGGCCGCCAAACGCCTGGAGCGGCCGGTCAAGTGGCAGGCTACCCGCACGGAGACCTACCTCACCGACGCGCAGGGTCGGGGCCACGAGACTCACGGTGAGATCGCCCTCGACGACGACGGCTCCATCCGGGGGCTGCGCATCGACACCGCCGCCAACATGGGGGCGTACCTCTCGACGTTCGCACCGGCCGTCCCGACGTACCTCTACGGGACGCTCACGTCCGGCCAGTACGCCATCCCCTCGATCCACTGTGAGGTGACCGGCGCGTTCACGAACGTCCCGCCGGTGGACGCCTACCGGGGTGCCGGTCGACCCGAAGCGTCGTTCATCGTCGAGCGTCTCGTGAATCGTGCGGCCGCAGAACTCGGGATGGACCCCGCGGAGTTCCGCCGGCAGAACTTCGTCGATAGCGACGACTTCCCCTACGAGACGCCGGTCGCCCTGGAGTACGACTCGGGCGACTACGAGAAGACACTCGACCGCGCCCTGGAGATGGTCGACTACGACGCGTTCCGCGAGCGCCAGGAAGAAGCCCGCGAGGACGGCACCTACCTCGGCATCGGCTTCTCGGCGTACATCGAGGCCTGCGGGCTCGCGCCCTCGGAACTCGTCGGCGCGCTCGGCGCTCGCGCCGGCCTCTGGGAGAGCGGGCTCGTCCGCTTTACCCCGACCGGCACGGTCAGGGCGATGTGTGGAACCTCGGGCCACGGCCAGGGCCACGACACCACCTACGCGCAGGTCGTCGCCAACGAACTCGGCGTCGACTACGACGACGTCGAAGTGGTCGAGGGCGACACCGACGCTATCCCACAGGGGATGGGTACCTACGGCTCCCGCAGTGCCGCAGTCGGCGGGAGTGCACTCGTCAAGAGCGCCAAGGAAGTCGTCGAGAAAGCGCAGAAGATCGCCGCCCACCAGCTCGAAGCCAGCCCCGACGACGTCGAGTTCGAGGACGGCGAGTTCCACGTCGCCGGCGCGCCGGACCGCTCGATGGCCATCGGCGACGTCGCGCTCGAAGCCTACCTCGCACACGACCTCCCCGACGACGTCGACCCCGGCCTGGAGGCGACGGCGTTCTACGACCCGGACAACTTCGTCTATCCGTTCGGGACCCACGTCGCCATCGTCGAGGTCGACCCCGACACCGGCGAGGTAGAGTTCGAGAACTACGTCGCGGTCGACGACGTCGGCAACCAGATCAACCCGAAGATCGTCGAGGGCCAGATCCACGGCGGCGTCGCCCAGGGTGTCGGCCAGGCGCTCTACGAGGGGGCCGAATACGACGAGAACGGTCAGTTGACGACGGGGTCGATGCAGGACTACGCGGTCCCCAAGTCGATGCACATCCCGGACATGGAGACCGACAGCACGGTCACGCCCTCGCCGGTCAACCCGCTGGGCGTGAAAGGCGTCGGCGAGGCCGGCACCATCGCCGCACCGCAGGCGGTCGTCAACGCCGTCGTCGACGCGCTGGAACCGTTCGACGTCGAACACATCGAGATGCCGCTGACGAACGAGCGGGTCTGGCAGGCGGCCCACGGCGACGGAGGTGAGAACTGATGTACCCCGACGAATTCGACTACCACCGGGCGGACAGCGTCGAGAGCGCAGTGACCATGCTGGCGGACAACCCCGAGGCCGAACTCATCGCGGGCGGGCACAGCCTGCTCCCGACGATGAAGTCCGGGCTCGCCAGCCCCGACGCGCTGGTCGACATCAGCGGCGTCGACGGCCTCGAAGGCATCGAGCGCGGTGACGGGAGTACCCACGTCGGCGCGATGACCGTCTACGCCGACATCGCGGACGACGACCAGCTCTGGGAGGATTCGACCGTCCTCGCGGAGGCGACGAGCAAGGTCGGCGACCGACAGGTGCGCAATCGCGGGACCATCGGCGGCAACATCGCCCACGCCGACCCCGCCTCGGACCTGCCAGCCGCCGTGCTCGCGGCCGACGCGACGGTCCACGTCCACGGCCCCGACGGCGAACGGTCGGTCGCCATCGACGACTTCTTCCAGGGTATGTACGCCACCGCCGCGGGCGAGGAGGAGGTCGTCACCGGCGTCGACGTGCCCCACGAGGGCGACGATACAGGGAGTGGCTACGTCAAAAAGCCCAGCCCCGCATCGGGATACGCGCTCGTGGGCGTCGCCGCCCGCCTCACAGTAGACGGCGACACCGTCACGGACGCCCGCGTCGCGGCCAACGGCGTCATGGACCACGGGACCCGTCTGAGCGCGGCCGAGGACGCCCTCGAAGGTGAGACGCTCGACGAAGACACCGTCGAGGCGGCCGCGGACGCCGCCGGCGACGACCTGGACGAGTACATGGTCATGGAAGACCAGCAGGCCTCGCCCGAGTTCCGCCTGCAGTTGCTCTCGGTCTACACCGGCCGGGCACTGGAGACGGCGGGCGAACGCGCCGGCGTGCTGTAGCGCGTCTCACGACGGTTCTCTTTCATCCGTCGTTCGGGTGTAGCGTCACTCTCGATACTCCTCGACGTCGACGACCTGTTTCGTCTCCTCGTGGGTGAGATCACCGTCAGGCGAGACGACGGGAGCATCGAGTTTCCGACCGACCGCGGCCACGAGACCGTCGACACCGTCGAGGTAGGGGCCCTGTGGCCCTATCTCGTTCGCGATCCGGGCCGCGGCGAGCGACAACTCCTCGTCGACGGCGTAGACTTCACCCCACCCCAGCGCCTCGATCGCCTCGTCGAGGTCGGCAGTCGGGTGGTTCCCGACACCGACGAGCGCCTCGGCGTGGGCCGGGGCTGGTACGACCCAGAGTTCGTCGGGGCCATCGTGCGCGCTGTAGTAGGCTTCCGCGGCAGGGTCGCCACTCAGATAGTCGATGAGAAAGTTGGCATCGAGCACCCTCATGCGTTTTCCAGCCGGCGCATCCGCTCTTTCCGGTCTTCTTTGGCCTCCTCACGGTTCTCCCGGATCCAGTCCCCCTCGTCGTCCGAGAGGATACCGAAGCCGTCGTAGAAGTCGGCACCGGTGTCGTCCGAAAGCAAGCGTTCGAGGACGTCGTTGTAGGATTCCCCCTCGCGCCGGCGCCGGTCCAGCTGTGTTTTCACCCGGTCGCTGACCCGGATCTGCTCGTCGGCAGTCGCCATCTGTACGTTGACGTTGGCGTCGACGCGGCTTAGTCGTTGGGCTGACCGGGCCTCGGGGTCGTTCGCCCACGACCGTGGCGGTGGCACGTTCTATCGCGGCAGAAGTCGTACAAATAGCTTCCGGCGCTCGGCGGACGTTCGTGTGTTAACGCGATTCCCTTTCTGGATCACTCACTGGTCGGGCGAGAGTTCCACGCGGTCGTGGATCCGCCCCTCGCGCTCGCGCAGGTGACCGGGCTGGCGGTCGTTACTCACCGCGACGACCTCGGCGACGATGCTCAGCGCGATCTCGTAGGGCGACCCACCACCGAGGTCCAGCCCGACGGGCGTGTAGAGGCGGTCGAGTTCCGACTCGGAGAAGGTGCGACCCTCCGCTTCGAACTCCTCGACCATCTCCTCGAAGCGCTCGTGGGGGCCCATCAGCCCGACGTAGGGGACGTCCGTCTGCAGGAGTTCGTCGATCGCCAGTCGGTCGTCGATGAAGTTGTGCGTCGCGACCACCACGGAGGTGTGCTCGTCGAAGTCGTAGGCCTCGCGGATCTGTGCGGGCGAGGTCGAGCGCACGTCGTCGGCGTCGGGGAACCGCTCGGCCTTCGCGTTCGCGCCGCGGAAGCCGATAACGGTGACGCGAAAGTCCGCCTGCGAGCCGATCTCGGCGATCGGGCCGACGTCGTGGCCGGTGCCGACGACGACGAGTTCCTCGGGCGCGGCGACGCCGTCGACGAACACCGTCAGGCCGTCCACCTCGAAGGAGTCCGACCGGCCGCGTTCGGTGAGTTCCCGCGTCGCCTCTCGGACCTGCTCTGTAAGATCCGCCGGGAACCCCTGACCCAGGGAGAACTCGTCGGTCGCGGGGTCGTAGTAGGCTCGTCCGCCCACGATCTCGGAGTCGTTCGCGTCGTCCGCGTCGTCCGCATCGATCACCGTGACGACCCCGACGTCCTCGCCAGCGTCGTGGGCATCGACCACCCGGCGATAGGAGTCGTCGAGCGGTTCGAGCAGTATCGTGATGACGCCGTTACACCCGACGCCGAGCCCCCAGACGTCGCTTTCGCCGTCCGGTCTGAGGTCGTAGGTCTCGACCCGGGGCTGGCCCGCCTCTATGACTTCGCCCGCGATCTTCTGGATCTCGTCTTCCAGACAGCCCGCGGTGATGTGGCCGACGCCCTCGCCGTCCTCGGGGATCACCATCTTCGCCCCCGGGCGGCGGTAGGCGCTGCCCTCGACGTCGATGATCGTCGCGAGGACGCCCCGCAGGTCGCTCTCCAGGACGTCCCGTACCCCTGCCAGTACCTCCGTCTCCGGTACACTCCAGTTCGCGTCTGTCATTGTCGATCGTTCGTGTTCAGTCGGCTTGCCGTTTGCGCCCCCGTCTCCGATTCCGGTTCCACTCCCAGACCCAGCAGCGGCGGGATCCCGTCACCATCCGTCGCGTCGGAGACGTACACCTTCTCGACGCCCGCCTCGTGGAGGTCGGTCCCGCAGTCGCCCGCGGCCACCCGCTCGCGGACCCGGTCGACGTCGGTCACGAGCGCCCCGGCGACCACGTCGACGCCCGCCGCGAAGGCCGGTTCGGGGACGTGCGAGGCCGTCGCGCCGACGAGTACGACGGGAGACACGCCAGCCGCCGCGAGCGCCGAGAGGTAGCGGTCGATACCGCCGTAGATCAGCGTCGACCCCGTGACGAAACAGACGTCCGCACCGTCGAAGGCCTCGCGGGCCGCCTCTTGCGGGTAGGTCCGGACCGACACGCCCGCTGGTGTGTCGACCGACTCGGGCGGGTCGCGTTCGACCACCCGTACCTCGACGTCGTCGAATTTCCTGAACGCCGGCCGGAAGAGCCCGACCGTGGCGACCACGTCGACGCCTGTCCCGAGTGCGGCCATCGGGTCGCCGGCCCGCCAGTCGACGAGGGGGGACGACAGCGCGTTCAGCGTCGCGATGCCGACGGCGCGCTCGAGGCGACTGTCCGAGTCGGTCGCGAGCTCCGCAAGCTGTTCGACCGACGACCAGTCGCCGAGACCCGCGTCGCCCCGCGGCCGGTGTGCGAGCCCGGCGAGTCGGCCCTCGTCGGGGCCCTCGGGGTGGTCGACCTCGACGAGGAGGACGCGCTCGCCGACGGTGACCTCCGGGTCGGTCGCCGCCGCGGCGCGGTCCCACAGTCGGTCGAGGACGGCGCCGAGCAGGTCCGCGTCCGCGGTCACGACCGTGCGACCCCCGTTCGACCGCTCCCGTCTCCGCCCGAGTCGTCGTCCGCGCCACCGGCGTCCGGTCCGTCGCCGACGGGCACCCTGTCGCGGAAGTCGTGTTCGTAGCCGACCGGCCCGCCGGGTCCGTACCGCTCCAGCTGGCGAGCGACGTCTCTGAGGTCGTCGTTCCCGCCGAAGGCGAACAGGGCGTCGACGTAGGGGAGCGCGGCGGCCATCCCGCGACAGGTCGGCTCGTAGCGGGGCGAGGCGGCGAGCGGGTTGAGCCACACCACGGCACCGGACCGCCGGGCCAGCCACGCCATCCCGCCTTCGAGGTCGTCGAGTTCGCCCACGTCGAGGCCGTCGCTGACGACGACGGTCGCAGTCTGGCGGTCGACGGCGTGGGGCCAGCGTGCTCTGAGGGTGGCGAGCGAGGCCCCGATCTGCGTCCCGCCGCCCCAGGTGACCTCCGACCGCTCCAGGGCCGCCGCGGGGTCACCGCGCTGGCGGGCGAATACCTCCGTCACCTCCCGGATGTCCGTATCGAAGAAGAACACCCGGACGGACCGGCCGTCGGCGACGAGCGCGTCCAGCACGGAGAGGAGAAACCCCCGGTCGATAGCATCGAGGACCGACTGGCTGACGTCGACGAGCACGCAGGCGCTAAAGGCCGACCGGTCGCGCTCGCGGGCGGGCAGTTTCACCGCGACGCCCCCCGTCGAGAGGCTCTCGCGGAGCGCCCCGCGGACGTCGACGGCCGTCCCGTCACGCGAGCGCGACCAGCGACGCCCCGCGAGGGTGGCCAGCGCCGCCTCGAAATCCTGGACTGCGCTCCGGTCGAGACGCGCTCCGTCCGTCGATTCATCGTCGATCTCCGTGGACGCACCGACGGCGCTGAACGTGCTGGAGCGCTCGTCGTCGCCGTCGAACTCGTCGGGCGGGACGGCCGTGTCGGCGATCCGCCGCGAGCGCACCTCCAGTTCCCCCTCGGGGTCGCCCTCGCCGTCGCCGTCGAGCGTCTCGGCCGCGTCGGGCGAATCGGCGGCCGAGGGGTCCGAGAGCGCACCGTCCACGTCCGTGTTGCCGTCCCGCTCGTCCGCGCCGCGGTCGCCCCACTGTTCTCCGTCGTCGACGGCCGCCGCCGCTTCCAGGCCGGTCCGCAGGCGGTACCAGAACTCGGGGAAGAGTTCGTCGAAGGTCTCGCTGTCCCGCGCGTTCGTCACGAGCGTCGCGTGCATCGCTCCGCGGACCCTGGCACGGTCGCCCAGGCCGACTTCGACGAGTGCCTCGGTCGCCGGGAGCGCGGCGTTGGCCGGGACCGTCGCGCCAGCCAGCCGGAGTTTGCGGGCGAAGCGGACCACTTCGTGGAGGACGTGGTCGCGCGCGGCGTCGAAGTCGGGTGTGTCACTCGTCATGTCGGTGCCAGTCGAGTGTGTCACTCGTCATGTCGGTGCCAGTCGGGTGTGTCACTCGTCATGTCGGTGCCAGTCCTCAGTACTCGTTCGAGTCGACATATCAGGTATCGACCCGTCCACGCGCCTCACGGGCGGCAGTTTCGAGGCGTTCGAGCAGTTCGGCGTCGATCCGCTGGACGTCCTCGGCCTCCTTGAGGAGCGTCCCGACGGAGCGCTGGATCTCCTCGGCGGTGAGGTGTGACTCGTCGCCGTTGGACCGCAACGTCGCCACCGCCCGCGCCCAGTCGAGCGTCTCGGCGACGCCCGGCTGTTTCAGGAAGGCCTCCTCGCGGAGTTCCTGGACGATACCGCAGACCTCCGCGGCGACCGCGGCGTCGAGTTCCGGGACTTTGCGCCGGACGATCTCCAGTTCCGCCTCGAACTCCGGGGGTTCGACGTAGCAGTAGAGACACCGCCGTTTCAGCGCGTCGCTCAGCCCCCGCGTCCGATTGGAGGTGATGACCACGACCGGCCGCTGGTCGGCCGCGACGGTGCCGTACTCGGGAATGCTCGCCTGGAAATCGGAGAGCACCTCCAGCAGGAACGCCTCGAACTCCTCGTCGGCCCGGTCGACCTCGTCGATGAGGAGGACGGGCGGCGTCGGTCCCTCGTGGGTCAGCGCCTGGAGGAGCGGTCGCTCGAAGATGTACTCGTCGGAGAAGACCGACTTGTCACCTGTGCCGGCCGCTTCGGGTTCTTCGACGGTTCCCCCGCTGCCCTCGACGTTGCCCTCGCCGGACTGGACCGCGAGCATCTGCTTCGTGTAGTTCCACTCGTAGAGGGCGTGTTCGGCGGCGAGCCCCTCGTAACACTGCAGGCGCACGAGCTCCGTCTCGAAGCCCTCCGCGAGGACCTTCCCGAGTTCGGTCTTCCCGCTGCCGGGTTCGCCCTCGACGAGCAGGGGTTTGCCCATCTTCAGCGAGAGGTACACCGCCGTCACGAGTTCCTCGTCGGCCACGTAGTCGGCCCCCTCGAACACCCCACGCAGGTCGTCCTCGGTGAGGTCGGCGAACGCCGCGGCGCCCTCAGACATCGGTCGGTTCCTCCTCTTTCGTCTCGCCCACGCCGTCCCCCGCCTCCACGTATCGGTCGGGCTCGGCCGCGAACGCGTCGGCACAGCCCTGCCCACAGAAGTGGTAGGTCTCGCCCTCGTGGTCGACCGCCGGAGTGTCGGACTCGACGGTCACGTCCATGCCACAGACGGGGTCGACGACGGTGGCCGTCGCGGTGTCGTCGCTCTCGCCGCGTTCGTCCCTTTCGCTTTCGGCGGTTCCGGGGCTGTCAGGGCCCCACGAACCGGCGAACGCGTCGCGGGCGTCGATTCGTATCGGGTCGTCAGCGCCGCGCCGCAGCGCGACGAGTTCTGCCAGCACGCTCACTGCTATCTCTTCGGGGCTCCTCGCACTTATATCGAGTCCTGCGGGCGTCGTGACTGCCGCGACCACCTCCCCGGTGTCGACGCCCAGCGACTCGGCGACCGTCGCGGCCACGTCGTCGCGCCGCCGGTCGCTCGCGACCAGTCCGACGTAGCTGGCGCCTGCACGCAATCCCGCCTCGACGCCGAGCTCGTCGGACTGCCCCATCGACGCGACGACGACCGACGTCACACCGGCGATAGCGTCCGCGACCGTCCCGGCGTCGGTCGCCGCGAGCGTGTCCGGGTCCGTCGCCGGAATCACCTCGGAGCCATCGCCCGACGACTCGACCGTGTCCCCGGCGACGACGGTCACGCCCGAGACCACTTCCCGCCCCAGGCGTGCGACGGCGCGTGCGACCGGCGAGTCGCCGACGACGACGAGTTCCGGCCCCGGAACCACGGGCTCGACGAACAGTTCGAGGGTGCCGCCGCTGTGGCAGGTCATCGGGAACGCCTTCAGTCCCGGACGATCGACGTCCGCGGGGTCGGGAGCCAGCCCGATCAGGACCGACTCGCCGCTCTCGATAGCCGCTTTCGCCTCGCGGATCGCGACCGACTGTGCGCACTCGGCACCGCCGACCCAGCCGACCACCTCGCCGTCGGCAGTCACCAGGGCGCTGTCACCGACGTGTGCCGAGACCGGCGCCTCCCGGCGGACGACCGTCACGCGAGCGTAGGGTCGCCCGTCCCGCTCCAGTTCGCGAGCCCGGTCCCGGACCTGCGTGGCCGAGGGGACGTCCGTGCGGGCGTCGGACTCGCTGGCACCGGCGTCGGGGTCCTCGGTCATCCGTCAGTCCGAGGCGGCCTCCTCGTCGCCGAGTTCCAGTTCGAGGTCGATTCGCTCGGCGGGGTCCTGGGCGAGTCCCGCCCCGTCGAGGGCCTCCCAGACGCGGTCGGCGGTCATCGGCATGTCGACGTGCGTGACGCCGCCGTGTGCCATCGCGTCGACGACGGCGTTGACGATAGCCGGTGGCGACCCCACGGTCGGGGACTCGCCGACGCCCTTCGCGCCGATGGGGTGGTGCGGTGACGGGGTGACCGTGTAGTCGGTGTCCATCTCCGGGATCTCCATCGAGGTGGGGAGCAGGTAGTTCATGAAGTCGCCCGCGGTGACGTTCCCGTTCTCGTCGTAGGTGACTTCCTCCAGCATGGCCGTGCCGATGCCCTGGGCGAGGCCGCCGTGGACCTGCCCCTCGACTATCATCGGGTTGATGCGGTTGCCGCAGTCGTCGAGCGCGTAGAACTGCCGGATGTCGGTCTCGCCGGTCTCGCGGTCGATCTCGACGACGCAGACGTACGCGCCGAACGGGTAGGTCATGTTCGGCGGGTCGTAGTAGTTCACGGCCTCCAGTCCCGGCTCTTCGTCGGCCGGCGAGTTCATGTAGGACGCCCCGGCCACCTCCTCGACGGTGACCGTCCGGTCGGGCGCACCCTGGACCTGGAAGGCGCCGGTCTGGCGGTCCCAGACGACGTCCTCCTCGGCGACTTCGAGTTCGTTCGAGGCGATTGAGCGGGCCTTGTCCCTGACTTTGCGGGCGGCGACCGCAGTAGCAGCCCCACCCACCGGCGTCGAGCGCGAGGCGTAGGTGCCCAGTCCGTACGGTTCCGTGTCGGTGTCGCCGTGTTCGACTTCGACGTCCTGGACGTCGAGTCCGAGTTCCTCGGCGACGATCTGGGCGAAGGTGGTCTCGTGGCCCTGTCCCTGGGTCTGGACGCCGATTCGCACTGTCGCTTTACCCGTTGGATGCACCCGGATCTCCGCGGAGTCGAACATCTCGATGCCGGCGATGTCACACTGCTTGCCGGGCCCCGCGCCGACGATCTCGGTGAAGGTCGAGAGCCCGATACCGAGCAGCTTCCGGTCGTCGTTCTCGATCCGTTCGGCCTGTTCTTCGCGTAGCCCCTCGTAGTCGACCGATTCGAGTGCCTTGTCGAGGGCTCGCTCGTAGTCGCCCGAGTCGTAGGTCCACCCCGTCGCGCTCTCGTAGGGGAACGCCTCCTTCGGGATGAAGTTCTGCCGGCGGACCTCGGCGGGGTCCATATCGAGTTCCTGGGCGAGCACGTCCACGAGGCGCTCGATGAGGTAGATGGCCTCCGTCACGCGGAACGAACAGCGGTAGGCGATACCCCCTGGAGCGGTGTTCGTGTAGTAGGCGTCGAGTTCCCCGTAGGCGGTGTCGATGTCGTAGGATCCGGTAAAGATCTTGAAGAACCCCGCCGGGAACTTCGAGGGCTGTGCGGCCGCGTTGTACGCGCCGTGGTTGGCGATCACGTCCACGTCGACAGCAGTGATCTCCCCGTCCTCGGTGGCGGCGATCCGCCCGGTCATGTCGTAGTCGCGGGCGAACGAGGTGGTCTGGACGTTCTCGGAGCGCTCCTCGACCCACTTGACGGGGGTGCCGAGGACGTACGACGCTGCGGCGGCGACGACGTAGCCCGGGTAGATTGGCACCTTGTTGCCGAACCCGCCGCCGACGTCCGGCGAGACGATCCGGACCTTGTGCTCGGGGATGCCCGAGACCATCGAGAACAGCGTTCGGTGGGCGTGGGGCGCCTGGGAGGTCATGTGGACGGTCATCTGCTCGTTGTCCTCGTCCCAGTCGGCGACACAGCCACAGGTCTCGATGGGCGCCGGGTGGAGGCGCTGGTAGAACATGTCCTCCTCGACGACCACGTCCGCGTCGTCGAAGGCCGCCTTCGTCGCGTCCTCGTCACCCGTCTCCCAGGTGAAGATGTGGTTGTCGTCCTGGTCGAGGTCCTCCCGGACCACGGGAGCGTCGTCTTTCATCGCCTCGCCGGCGTCGGTGACCGCGTCGAGTGAGTCGTAGTTGACGTCGACTTTGTCGGCGCCGTCCTTGGCGGTGTAGCGGTCGGTCGCGATGACGGCCGCTACCTCCTGGGACTGAAACTTGACCTTGTCCTGGACGAGTACCTCCTGGGTGTCGTCCATCAGCGTCGGCATGGTCGCGAGGTCGTAGGCGGCCAGGTCCTCGGCGGTGAGGACGGCAACGACGCCCTCGACGGCTTCGGCCCGCTCGGTGTCGATGTTCTCGATGCGGGCGTGGCCGTAGTTGCTCCGGACGATCTCGCAGTGGAGCATCCCGTCTTTCTTGACGTCGTCGACGTAGTTGCCGTGGCCGGTGATAAAGCGGCGGTCCTCCTTGCGTTTGACGTCCTCGCCCATCCCGCCGCGGCCGTGACCGTGGTGTTTCTCCGGGTCCGGGCCGCCGTCGTCGTCGTGTCTGAACTCCGCGTCGGGCGATTCGTCGGCGTCGCTGCTCATCGGTCCTCGCCTCCCGTCGGGTAGTCCATCGTGAGATCCGGGTCGTCGCTACAATTGCATCCACCATCAGTCGCCGGTTCGCCGCCGTCCGCGGCGGTTTCGAGGCTCGCGTCCTCGTGTTCGACGGGCGACTCCGGCGGTTCGCGGTCGTTCAGCACGTCAGAGGCGTACTGGATCGACTTCACGATGTTCTGGTAGCCGGTGCACCGACAGAGGTTGCCGCTGATGTTGACTCTGATCTCCTCGTCGGTCGGGTCGTCGTTCTCCTCCAGCAGGGCCTTCCCGGCCATGATCATCCCGGGCGTGCAGAAGCCACACTGCAGGCCGTGCATCTGCCTGAACCCCTCCTGGATCGGGTGGAGGTCGGAGTCGCCCATGCCCGCCTCGGGCAACTCCTCCATGCCCTCGACGGTCGTGATCTCGGACCCGTCGGCCTGGACGGCGAACTGCAGGCAGGACTTGACGGCCTGGCCGTCCTTGTAGACGGTGCAGGCGCCACAGTTGCCGGTGTCACAGCCGATGTGCGTGCCGGTGAGATTCAGGTCCTCGCGGATGGCGTGGACCAGCAGTCTCCGGGGTTCGACGCTGAGTTCGTGTTCGGTACCGTTGACGGTCATCGCGACGTCTTTCTCGGTCATTGTCAGTCACCCACTGTCAGCTGGTCGGTGCCGTAGCTCCCGGCTGGTCCCTCGCCGCGGGCACGCTCGACGGCGTCGGCCAGTGCGCGCTGGGTGAGCACGCGTACCATGTTCTCCTTGTATGCAGCGCTCCCGTGTTCGTCGCCCTCGGGGTTCGACGCCTCGGCTGCGAGTTCCCCTGCCTCTCTGAACAACTCGCCCGACGGGACCGCTCCCGACAGGTGGTCGGCCGCGTCCGGTACCGGAATGTTCGTGATGTCGACACCCGTCAGCGCGACGCCGGCGTCGGCGATGGTCTCCCCGTCGAGGGCGACGCGGGCCGCGACGGCCGCCATGGCGTAGTCGCCGACCTTGCGTTTGAGTTTGTGATACGCGCTCCCTTCGTTCGCGCCCGAGACCGGGACGCGGAGTTCGGTGACGAGTTCCGCGGGTCGAAGGTCCGTCTCGTAGGGGAAGAGGAACAGTTCGTCGGCGGGGATGGTACGTTCGCCGTCGGGACCCCGCGCGACGACCTCGCCGTCGTGGGCCAGCAGGACCGTCCCCCAGTCGCCCTTCGGGTCGGCCTGCGTGACCGAGCCGACGACGGTTCCCTGATTCCTGATCTGTGGGTCGCCGATCAGCGGCGCGGCGTCCGCGAAACTGCCGTAGCTCTGGTCGATCAGTGCCGACTCCTCGACGTCGGCGTGGCGGGCGAGCGCGCCGACGCGGAGGTGGTCGCCCTCCTCGCGGAGATAGTCGAGCGAGTCGATGCCGTTGATGTCGACGACGTCGTCCGGTTGCGAGAGCCTGAACCGCATCGTGGGGACGAGACTCTGTCCCCCCGCCAGGATCGTCGGGTCGTCGAGGTCGTCCAGCAGTGTGACCGCCTCGTCGACGGTGCTCGGTTCGTGGTGCTCGAAGTGTGCTGCTTTCATGATTGAGGTGTGTTCGGTCGAGTCGGTGCCGCCGTTTGCCAGTTCGTCCGCGCCGATACCACCGCTCTCCCCGGTCAGAGGCGGGTTCGCCCCGGACCGAGCGCAACCTGCGTCCGACGACCGGTCAGCAGTGTCGAGTGGTAGCAAGTGACGGGATACGACGCCGGGCGTCCCGCTCGCGTCCGTCTATGCACTGCCACGAACGCGTTTACGGAGAGCAACTGTATAATTCTTCCCTAACTTTCGTTATAATCGGCTGGCGGCGAGGTGTCCGGCCGGTCCGTGACCGCCAGCAGATTCCGTGACCGGTGACACTCCCTCCGACGGCCCCCGCGCGCTATCGTCGTCGCTGTGCGACGTTCTCTTCGGCGGTCTCCTCGGCGACGACCTCGTAGAGGATCGCCCGCCCGTCGTCGTCTTTCGGTCGGAGGATACGCCCGAGACGCTGGGTGAACTCCCGCTCGGACCCACTCCCCGAGAGCACCACCGCGACGTTGGCGTCGGGGACGTCGACGCCCTCGTCGAGCACGTTCGCCGTCACCACGCGGGAGTAGTCGCCGCGGCGAAACCGCTCCAGGATCCGCCGGCGTTCCTCGGCCCCGGTCTCGTGGGTGACGGCCGGGATAAGGAACCGCTCGGAGAGTCGGTAGACGAGGTCGGTGTAGGCAGTGAAGACGATGACCCGGTCCTCGCGGTGGCGGTCGAGGATAGTTTCGAGTTCCGTCACCTTGCGCTCGGCGTTCATCATCACCTCGCGGGCGCGTTGCTTGGCCAGCAGTGCCTCCCGTGCTTCGGGGTCCGTCCCCGAGCGCTTGACGAGTTCCTGGTAGTCGCTGCCGCTCTGCATCCGGATGCCCGACCTGACGAGATAGTCCGTGAACGTCTCCTGGTGGCGCTCGTAAGTGTCCCGTTCCGCGGGCGTGAGGCCGACCTCGACCCGCTTGATGTCGTATGCCGCGAGGTGTTCGCCGGCGAGGTCGTCGACGGCGACGCGGTGGACGAGCGGCCCGACGAGTTCCTCGACGACCTCGTGGGCACCGTCCGGGCGCTCGAACGTCGCGGTGAGGCCCATCCTGGCGGGGGCGGCGAGCAGGCGTGCGATGTCGCGATACCCCTCGCCGCCGAGGTGGTGGACCTCGTCGAAGACGGCGAGCCCGAACCGGTCGCCGAGTTCGTCCGCGCGCAGGTACGCCGAGTCGTACGTCGAGACGGTCAGATCCTCGACGCGCTGTTCGCCCCCGCCGAGCTGGCCGACGGGGACGTCGAACTCCGTCTCGAGTTCGCGGCGCCACTGATTCAGGAGGTCGATCGTGGGCACGACCACGAGCGTCGGCGTCCCGAGCGCCTCGATGGCCGCGATGCCGATCACGGTCTTGCCGCTCCCGGTCGGCAGTTCGAGGACGCCACGCCGGTCGGCCTCGCGCCAGTCGTCGAGCGCAGCCCGCTGGTAGTCGCGCAACTGGTAGGTCGAGACGAGGTCGAGGTCGGGAAGGTCGAAGACCAGGTCCTCGTAGCCGACGTCCGCCTCGTCGAGGGCGGTCACGAGGTCGCGGTAGCGATAGGCGGGCGCCCGGTCGGTCTTCGAGCGTTCGTCGGCCGCGACGCCGGGAAGGTCGCTGTCCAGCCCTGCCGCTCCCTCGACGCGGACGGTCCCCTCCTCGTAGGCCAGCAGTACCACGCCCGAATCTCGGCCCGCCACGGCAAAACGCTACCGGGGTGTGGCGACGGCACCCCGTCGTGACGCCAGTGGCCGGTCGCGACGCCGGCCTCCTGGTCCTGATGCCGGCATCTGGTCGTGACGCCAGTGCGACGGACTGCTCGCGACCGTCGTGACTGAACGGAGAGTATCGATCGAGCGGTCGATATGCAAGTAGATGTACTCCGGATGTGTCCGAAACAGATCGGTGGCGTTCGGGTACGAATCCGGAGAGAAGGCTTGAACTCCCGTCGCTCGAACCGCCGCCGTCGGGCGCTTACACGTCCGACACAGGGGGAACTACTATGACAGAACGGACTGCGAAACTGACGCTGCTGACCACGGTAGCCGTGACGGTCACACTCGTCGCGCTGGTTCCAGCGACTGCGACTGCCGGCGTGGCAGACGACGCGTCGCCCGGACAGGCGGTCCTACCCGGCGCGGCGACCGCACCAGCCGATCCGCAGTTCGGTCTCGACTCGGTCGATGCCGACGAAACGATCGCGACAATCGTCGATACCGACGAGGCGATCGCGACTATCGTCGACGCCGACGAACAGATCACGACGGTCGTCGAACGTGTTCCCGCGGACTCGCCGGAGACGGTCACGGTCGTCCTCGCGGGCTACAGCCGCTGGGACGACTCCGACCCGCTCGTCCACGAGACGCGCCGCGAACTCCACGACGCGGTCGTCGAGTCGCCGGGCGTCTCGCTGTCGACGCTGGCCGACCGAACGGGGACGAACCCTTCGACGCTCCGGTATCACTGTCGCGTCCTCGAACGGGAAGGACTCGTGGAGTCGGAGAAACGCCACGGGCAGCGCCGACTCTTCCCCGCCGTCGACTGGATGGGGGAGGACGCGCCGATTGACTCGGCCCTGTCGGCAGCACTCGAAGACGAGACGTTGCGCGCAGTGCTCCGTGTCGTCTACCGGACCGAACCCGTCTCGGTCGGCGACCTCGCGTCGGAACTCGACGTCACGCCGAGCACGGCCTCCCACCACCTCGGGCGACTCGCGGACGACGGGCTCGTGGAGCGACAGAGCCAGGGACGCACCGTCCACACGTCGCTGACGGCGACGACCCGGTCGGCCATCGAAGAGTCGGTCGGTCCCTGACCACCGCGACCGTTCGACGGTTCCGTCACAACCCCCGTTTTTCGCGTTCGCATCGCCACGAGCGATCCCCGGACGTCTCCACGCGACGACCGACATCCGACGACCGATATCCGACGACCGACAGGCGACCGGAGACCGGTCAGGTGTCGTCGTGACCCGCGAGAACGGCGTTGACAACCGCTCCGAGGACGAGCAGCAGGCTCGCGAAGTAGAGCCACGTCACCAGGAGGACGAGCGCGCCGAGCACGCCGTAGACGGGGTACCGGTTCGCGACGTCGAGATAGGCCCGGAAGGCGGCCCGGAGTACGATCCAGCCGCTCGCGGTCAGCACGGCGCCGGGGACCACCTCGACGAGACTGACGTCGCTCTCGGGCAGGACGTAGTACAGCGGCGCGAGCGTGACCGACAGCGCGCCCGTCAGGAGCACTGCGCGGATCGGCGCGGAGACCGACCTCACCTGTGCGAGTGCGAGTCCCCCGCCGACGACCACGGTGACCGCGGCTGCCACCGCGAGCGCAGCGACGGCACTGTCGGCCCAGCGGCCCGCGACGCCGTTGTTCTCCCGGTAGACGTCGGCCACCGCCGTCTTCAGCCCCCGGAAGAGCCGGAACGACCCCCAGCCGAGGACGACGAGCCCGGCGAGCCCGATCTCCGCACGACTGGTCGTCCCTTCGAGCGCGTCCCGGACCACTCGCTGTCCGGCCAGTGACAGCGCGTCCCCAGCCGCGTCGAGCATCCTGAGCGCGGTCTCGTTGCCCACGACGGCCGAGACGACGACGAACCCGAGGACGAGCGTCGGTAACAGCGACACCTGTGCGTAGTAGGCGAGGCCAGCCGCGGTCAGCGACGCGTTCGTGTCGAGTGCGTGTGTGACGACCCGCGAGGCCGCGCTCCGGACCGACGACGGGCGGTCGGTCATCGGTGTCGCGTGCTACCGGCGGTCGACCGCCTCGGCTCCCTCGAACGGCGGTCCTCCCGGTCCCGACGCGACTCGTCGACCATGTGACTGGGACGTGCTGGCGGGTCCGGAGACTAAACTATGGGGCGGCTATCCGACAGAACCGGCGCTTAGGGGACCCCTATTCGCGCGCGTCGATGACCCCACTCGCTGCTGCTCTGACCCGGCTCCTTCGGTCGGCGCTGCCGTCCCTGCAGCCGATTTCTCAACCCTTTTGGTCGTTCCCACCTTTCCTCCGGGCATGACAGAGCAGGACGCCGCCGACGCCGTCGAGGCCGACGAGGCCGACGACGAGCACGCCGGGGACGGGGTCGAGGCCGATGTCGGCGACAGCGACGAAGCCGACAGCGAAGCGACCGGTGGCGCGACCGAGGTCGACGACGCACTGATAGAGCGAGTCGCCGAGTCCGAGCCCGAGTCGATCGCTCGCGAACTCGCCGGCCTCCGGACGCGGGTCGAGGGGCTCGAAGCCCAGCTCGACGCCAGCGATGAGGAGGTCGAGGAGCTCACGACCAAGCTCAAGCGCAAGCAGGCGGACTTCCAGAACTACAAAAAGCGCATGGAGAAACGCCGCGAACAGGAGCGCCAGCGCGCTACCGAGGACCTCGTCGAGCGCCTCCTCGACGTCCGTGACAACCTCGTACGCGCTCTCGACCAGGAAGACGCCGATGCCGACGCCGATGCCATCAGAGACGGGGTCGAGACGACGCTCTCGCAGTTCGACCGCGTCCTCGACGACGAGAACGTGGACGTCGTCCACCCCGAACCCGGCGACGAGGTCGACCCGCACACCCACGAGGTCCTCATGCGCGTCGACTCCGACCAGCCCGAGGGAACCATCGACGAGGTCCACCGGCCCGGCTACGTCATGGCCGAGAAGGTGCTCCAGACGGCACAGGTCACGGTCAGCGACGGCGAGTGACGGACTGCTCCTCTCGGACTGCGCTGGGCCCACCTGGGGCGAATAGACAAACATTAACCGCACCAGCCTATTAGCACCGAGCAACATGGCGAGCAACAAGATTCTCGGTATCGACCTCGGGACCACGAACAGCGCGTTCGCGGTCATGGAGGGCGGTGACCCCGAGATCATCGTCAACAGCGAGGGCGAACGGACCACTCCCTCCGTGGTCTCCTTTTCCGACGGGGAACGCCTCGTGGGCAAACCCGCGAAGAACCAGGCCGTCCAGAACCCCGACGAGACGATCCAGTCCATCAAGCGCCACATGGGCGAGGACGACTACACCGTCGAACTCGAGGGCGAGGAGTACACGCCCGAGCAGGTCTCGGCGATGATCCTCCAGAAGATCAAACACGACGCCGAGGAGTACCTCGGTGACGAGGTGGAGAAGGCGGTCATCACCGTCCCCGCCTACTTCTCGGACAGCCAGCGCCAGGCCACCAAGGACGCCGGCGAGATCGCCGGCTTCGAAGTAGAGCGTATCGTCAACGAGCCGACGGCCGCCGCGATGGCCTACGGCCTCGACGACGAGACCGACCAGACCGTCCTCGTCTACGACCTGGGCGGGGGCACCTTCGACGTCTCCATCCTCGACCTGGGTGGGGGCGTCTACGAGGTCGTCGCGACCAACGGTGACAACGACCTGGGCGGCGACGACTGGGACGAGGCCATCATCGACTACCTCGCCGACGAGTTCGAGGCCGAACACGGCATCGACCTGCGCGAGGACCGTCAGGCACTCCAGCGCCTGCGCGACGCCGCCGAGGAGGCCAAACACGAACTCTCCTCGCGCAAGGAGACGACCGTCACGCTCCCGTTCATCGCGGCGGACGACGACGGCCCGAAGGACCTCGAACAGGACATCACTCGCGCCAAGTTCGAGTCGCTCACCGCCGACCTCATCGAGCGGACCGTCGGTCCGACCCAGCAGGCACTCGAAGACGCCGGCTACGACAAGAGCGACATCGACGAGGTCATCCTGGTCGGCGGGTCGACGCGGATGCCCCAGGTCCAGGAGCAGGTCGAGGAACTCGCCGGCCAGTCACCGAAGAAGAACGTCAACCCCGACGAGGCCGTCGCGCTCGGCGCGGCCATCCAGGGCGGCGTTCTCTCGGGCGACGTCGACGACATCGTCCTGCTCGACGTGACGCCCCTCTCGCTGGGGGTGGAGGTCAAGGGCGGTCTCTTCGAGCGACTCATCGACAAGAACACCACCATCCCGACCGAGGAGTCGAAGGTGTTCACCACGGCGGCCGCCAACCAGACGCAGGTCCAGATCCGCGTCTTCCAGGGCGAACGCGAGATCGCCCAGGAGAACGAACTGCTGGGCGAGTTCGCGCTCCGGGGCATCCCGCCGGCCCCCGCCGGCACCCCGCAGATCGAGGTGAGCTTCTCCATCGACGAGAACGGCATCGTCAACGTCACCGCCGAGGACAAGGGCTCGGGCAACCAGGAGGACATCACCATCGAGGGCGGCGCCGGTCTCTCCGACGAGCAGATCGAGGAGATGCAGGAGGAAGCCGAGGAGCACGCCGAGGAAGACCAGCAGCGCCGCGAGCGCATCGAGGCACGCAACCAGGCCGAGAGCACGATCCAGCGCGCCGAGACGCTCATGGAGGAAAACGAGGAGGCCATCGACGAGGACCTCGAAGCGGACATCGAAGAGCGCATCGAGGACGTCGAGGAAGTGCTCGAAGACGAGGACGCCGAGACCGAGGACTACGAGGAAGCCACCGAGGCGCTGGCCGAACAGCTCCAGGAGATCGGCAAGCAGATGTACCAGGACCAGGCCCAGCAGGCTGCGGGTGCCGCTGGCGGTGCGGGTGCGGCCGGCGCTGGCCCCGGCGCTGGGGCGGGCGCGGGTCCCGGCGCTGGGGCAGGTCCGGGTGGCCCGGGCGGTGCGGGTGCGGCCGGCGCAGGTGCCGGCGGCGAGAGCGGCCAGGGCGAGGAGTACGTCGATGCCGACTTCGAGGACGTCGACGACGAGGACGAAGCCGACGACGAATCGGCGTAAGCCGTCCTGCTGACCACGACACATCGGGCTGCGGCTGTTTCCCCGGCGATCACGGCTGACCGTTTTCCCGGCGAGTTACACCAGAATCGGTCGCTTGCCGGTTCCGCCGGCCCCAAGCGCTCACGGTCGCTATACCGACCATGCGAGTCACCGTCATCGGAGCCACGGGACACATCGGCACCTATCTCGTCCCGCGACTGGTTCGGGCCGGCCACGACGTCGTCTCGGTCAGTCGCGGCGAGCGCGAGCCCTACCAGGACGACGGCGCGTGGAGCGACGTCGAGTCGGTCGAGATCGACCGCGAGGCCGCCGAGGAACGCGGCGAGTTCGGCGAGGCGATACTGGCGACCGACCCCGACGCCGTCGTCGACCTGATCTGTTTCGAACCCGAGAGCGCCAGGGTGCTCGTCGATGCGTTGCGTGGCGAGGTCCAGCACCTGCTGCACTGCGGAACGGTCTGGGTCCACGGGCCAAGCGACGTCGTCCCGACCACGGAGGACGAACCACGGACCCGCCGCCCGCTCGGCGAGTACGGCCGGAAGAAAGCCGGGATCGAGGAGTACCTGCTCGACGAGGCCCGCCGGAACGGTTTCCCGGCGACCGTCCTGCATCCGGGCCACATCGTCGGCCCCGGCTGGGTCCCGCTCAATCCGGCGGGCAACTTCGACCCCGACGTGTTCTCGCGCCTGGCCCGGGGCGAGGAAGTCGCGCTACCGAACTTCGGGCTGGAAACCGTCCACCACGTCCACGCCGACGACGTCGCACAGGCGTTCCAGCGAGCCATCGAACACTGGTCGGCGGCAGTCGGCGAGAGTTTCCACACCGTCTCACCGCGAGCGCTCACGCTACGGGGGTACGCCGAGGCCGCTGCGGGCTGGTTCGGGGAGGAGGCGAATCTCACGTACCTGCCGTTCGACGAGTGGGCCGACCGTCCGGAGTACGACGAGGACGCCGTCGCGGCGACCGAGGAACACATCAGTTACAGCCCGAACGCGAGCATCGAGAAGGCCCGGGACGTGCTGGGATACGAACCTCGCTACAGCTCGCTCGAAGCGACGCGCGAGGCGGTCGACGCGCTCGTCGACGAGGGGAAAGTCGAGACCTGCAAAGTCGAGACCGAGTGACCTCGAACCGACGAGAACGGCCGATTCAGAGCGTGTGCTCGTCGAAGTCTCTCCCGAGTTCGCAGTCGACCTCGCCGGCGTGTGCTTCGAGCGCCCCGGTGTGCTCCCGGCGGGCGTGTTCGCTGGCGTTGACGAGTACCGTCCGGTCCGCGGATAGCGCCGCGACGGCGGGCAGGAGGTCCGTTTCGTCGCCGTGATTGACGCCCACGACCGGGGACCCCTCGCAGACGAAGAGATCCACACCACCGTCGACCGACGGTGGACCGTCGACGAACCCCTCCATGTCCGGGGCGTAGGCGACCGCACTCTCGCCGTCCGTGACGACGAATCCGACCGTCTCGTAGTCCGGACGCATGTGCTCGACCGGGAACGGGCGGACGTCGAGCGACCCGACAGCCATTCCGTCCGCGTTCCACTCCGGGTCGAGCAAGTCGAGGAAGTACCCGAAGGCGTCCCGGAGGTGGTCGGTGGCCGTCCCGGTCATGTACAGGTCGAACGCGTGGGCGTCCCCCGCGTCGTTCCAGGCCGCGTCGGTCCCCGTCCGGAGCGTCTGCAGGAGGTCGAGCAAACCGTCGGCGTGGTCGCGGTGGAAGTGCGTAAGGAAGAACGCGTCCACCTCGTGGGTGTCGGTCCGCCGGAGCTGGTCTGCCAGGTCGGGGCCGACGTCCAGCACGACGGTCGTCCCCTCGCTCTCGACGAGGAGCGCGGGGCGACGGCGCGGGGCGCTCTCCGTGCAGTACTCACAACGACAGAGCGGAGCGGGAACGCCCGTGGCGTCGCCCGTCCCGAGGAGGGTGACCCGCATGTACGAATCCCGTGGTGCATCGAGTTTGATTCTGTCGGTCGTTCCCTACAACTCCGTCTACGGTCTCCGGGCCGTCGACGACCAGTGTGGCGTTACCGGACGTTCAGGCGGCCTATAACCAGACGGCTGGCCCACAGAGAGTGAGGTGTCAGCCGGGCACCCGCCGCACGCCGCCCGCTGACGGGAGAGACAGATGTCAGAACTGACACCGGCACCGCCGAACCCATCCGCCAGGGGCACGGTCAGGTACGAGGACGTCCGAATCGGGATCGTCCCGGAAGGCCCCTATCACTACGAGGTGATGGTGAGTCGTGCTGACGGCGACTACGACTACACCGACCACGCCGTCGAGTACGTCGCTATCAACGCGACAGTCGTCCACATCGACGGCCCGCTCTGGTTCACTGACGCGGACCTCGACGTCGGCGTTCCCGGCACCGCGGCGGGAGAGACCGCCTGGGTGTGGCCCTGACGCGACCGGTACCGCCCCTCTGTCACGTCGATCGCTCTACCGCTCGGTCTCGACGCCCTCGTCCGCTTCCTCGGGAGGGAGCGCCCGGAACGCGTCGACGATGGCCTGTTTCGCGACCGCGCCGCGGGTCGTCCAGTGGTGGGCGTAGTCGAGCATGTCGTCGTAGACGTCGGGTTTACACCCCGCCGCGCGGGGGTGGCCGCCGCCGTTGACCTGGCCCGCGACCTCGTGAGCCCGCTCGAACGTCTCCGAGCCGCGGATCGAGGCGCTCCCGGCCGGTTTGACGATGACCGATGCGTCGGCGCCCTGCTGGCGGAGCGCCTCGGCGACCTCGTTCTGTGAGCAGCGGCCGTAGGTGACGCCGACGGTCCAGCCGTTCACCTCGCGCAACTCGGCGCGCTCGACGGCCTTCTCGATGAGGGCTTCCTTCTCGACGCGTTTCTCGCGGAGTAACTCGCTGACCTCGGGCGGGAAGTCGACGCCGTGTTCGCGGATTGTCGCGACGTACTCCTCGGGTTCGGACCAGCGGCCGTAGTCGGCGAGGTCGTCGCTGCGCTCGTCTTCCTTTATCCAGAGGTCGTGGTCGCGGGTGACGCGAGCGAGTTCGGCGAAGCGCTCGGGGAAGTCGTAGTCCAGTTCCGCGAGCGCGACGTCCGTGGTACAGACCTCCTCGGAGTCGCCGACGGTGAGGTCGACGCCGGCCGTTTCGACGGCTTTCGCGACCTCGCCGTCCCACTGGTGGTGGTCGTACCACGTCACGGTCCCGCGTTCCGCGAGGGTCTCGATGCCCGCAACCTCCTCGGGACTGTCGGGACAGAGGTCACAGACGAACAGGGTCGCACCCTCGGGCAGGTACTCGACGGCCCACTCGATGCTCTTGCGGAGTTCGTGGGGTCCCGAGGGGACGAGCGCGGCCTCGCCGACGGCCTCGCGGATCAGCGCCACACAGCCGAGCCCGTCCGCGTCCGTGTCGGCGATTACGACCGTCTCCGCGCCGGTGAGGGCTTCTGCGGCTTCGCTCTCTTTCCGTTCTTCGCGCAGTGAGTCGGGGTAGAAAAAGCCCTCCCCGGGGAGCAGCGACCGCCGCTCGCGCGGGAGGCGTTCGTCGTCGATGAGCCAGTCGTCCATATGGTCTCGAACCCGTCTGGAACCATGAAATCCCCGGTCGACAAACGAAAGCGGTTCCCGGTCGCCGTCCCCAGTCCCGCTATGATCACCAACGTCGCCGCGGGACGGGAGGTCTTCACCAGCAACGCGTTCCTCGTCACCGGCGAGCGAACAGTGTTGATCGACCCGGGCAACGACTTCGACGCCGTCGCGGCCGTCCGCGAGCAACTGGGCGACTTCGACGGCGACGGGGACGACGCGACGGACGCTCTCGACGACAGCGGGGGCGAGGCGACGAGTGCTCTCGACGATAGCGGGGGCGACACGCCGGGTCTGCTCGACGCGGTCGTCCTGACTCACACCCATCCCGACCACGTCGGCAACGTCCCGGCCGTCGTCGACGCGTTCGACGTCGAGGTCTGGGGGTTCGATCCCGACCACGAACTCGTCGACCACGCCATCGCCGACGGCGAGACGGTCCGCCTGGGTGACGACGACTACCGGGCGCTGCACACACCCGGCCACAAGGACGACCACCTCTGTTTCTACGCCCCGGAATCGGGGGTCCTCTTCGCCGGTGACCTCGTCTTCGCCGGCGGGAGTTTCGGCCGCACCGACCTCGCGGAGGGGAACCGTGCGACCCTCGTCGCGAGTATCGAGTCACTGCTCGAAGCTCTCGACGGGTCGGTCGCCGTCCTCCACACCGGCCACGGCCCCAGCGTCACCGACGACCCCTACAGCCACGTCGAACACGCGCTCCGGGCTGCGCGACGATGATTCCCGAACGTGGTATCGTCGCGTTCAGTGTGTATGCATAGCTATCAGGTGTTACAGACCGAGACTTAGTGAAAGAAACCGATATCGACGACAGCACCGCGCTCAACGTAGTGGTTGAAAGCCCTCGGGCCGCGAGCGCGCCGAGAGCTTCCATCCCACGAGTACGACCGCGGTTGCGGAACCTGCGGCAACTCGAATTGTTACCTCTACACCCTGTACGTAACAGTCACTGAGAACCACAGTCGGATCTACGAACGGTTCTACGAAACGCTGTCTTACAGCCGAAACCGAACAGCAACAACGCGAGACAGTGATGGAAGCGTCAGCGGGGCGAAACGGAGGTGGAAGCGTCAGCGGGGCGAAACGGAGGTGGAAGCGTCAGCGGGGCGAAACGGAGGTGGAAGCGTCAGCGGGAGCAGGAACGAAAACCAGATTCGGTCAGTCGTCCTGAGAGAGCGGGCCGGCACTGGTGCGGGCGGCACTGGACGGCGCGGTGTGGAAGTAGCGCGCCCAGACGGTGATCAGGCTCGGGAGGACGAACACCGCGACGACGAACGACGTGACCATCGCGAGGACGACCAGCGTCCCGAAGCTCTGGATCTGAGGGTGGGGGTGGAGCAGGAGGGCACTGAACGCACCGACGGAGGTGAGCGTGCTCCCCAGCAGCGCGCCGCCAGTCCCGGTCGTCGCCTCGCGGAGCGCGCCGGGAACCGTGCGACCGCGTTCGAGTTCCTGGGCGAACCGGTCGCTGATGTGGATGTTGTAGTCGATGCCGAGCCCGATGACCAGGCTCAACAGGAGGGCGGTGATGAGCGTCAGCGGGACCTCGAACACCCACATACCGCCGACGACCAGCGCCGTCACGACGACGATGGGGATGGCCGTGACCGCACCGAGGATCGCGCTGCCGGCGACGAACCGGTAGACGAGCGTCAGCAGTGCGCCGACGGCCGCCAGCGCGAGGATCAGCGTCCGGAGGATACCGTCCGAAACCTGGGAGAGTTCGGCGGCGGTCAGCGTCCCCGACCCGACCGCGATGCCGCTGACGGCGTCACCGTTTCCGTCGGCCGCGCTCGCGACGTCGCGCATCGCGTCGGTTTGCTCGGAGACCGTTGCGCCGGGTTCGATCGGGACGACGACCCGGAGCGAGCGGTAGTCGCCGCCCGACCGGTCGATGACCTGACTCGCGGCGTCCGGTGCGGCGGCGAACAGCGCGTCGTAGACCGCCCCGACGTTCCGGTCGGGCACGCCGTCGCCGTCGGTGTCCGCGTCGGCGAAGGTGTTAGCGAACTCGTCGTTCTGAGCCGCAACGGCCTGCATCACGGTCAGCGGGGACTGCAGCGGGACGGCGTCACCCTGACTGTAGACCGTGTCGACCTCGCCGGCACGGTCGTGGACGGCCTGGACACTCGCCAGCGCCGCGGGATCGGTGACCGACCCTTCTATCAGCACGTTCGAGCGGCGCCGGTCGTCCTCGGTGGCGGCCCGGTACTGCTCGTCGACGTAGTCGAGCTGGTGTGAGGCCTCGGAGACCTCCCAGGCGAGGGGCCCGGGGAGGTTCTGCTTCCACTCGGCGATGCCGTCGGTGTCCTGCTGGAAGGACTGCCTGTCGAGGTCGGTCCAGGCGACCGCTCCCGCCGACCCCGCGACCAGGGCGAGGACGATGACGACCGGCGCGGCCCTGCGGGCGAGCGTCACGCCGCCCGACAGCACCGGTTCGAGCAGGCGGGTCTTCCCGAGGGGCTGTTTGCGCCGCTCGAACCCGACGCGGCCCAGCAGGCTGTCGATGGTGACCTTCAGCGCGGGCACGAGCGTCACCGAGACGACGAACGTCGAGAAGACGCCCAGCGAGATGCCGTAGGCGAGCTGTTTGATGCTCGTCAGCCCGTTGACGGCGTTGGCCATGAACCCGACCATCGCCGTCAGCGTCACCAGCCCGAGCGCGATCGAGACCGAGGAGAGCGAGCGGACCATCGGCTCGCGAATGGATTCCTCGGCGCCGCGCTCCTCGCGGTAGCGCATGAACACGTGGAGGCCGTAGTCGACGCTCAGCCCCACGATGAGGACCGGGCCGATAGTCATCGTCATGCCGGCGGGGATCTGCATCCAGCCGAGGATACCGAACATCCAGACCACCGAGAGGACGACGCCCGCGAAGCCGACGAGCACGTCGACGACGTCGCGATAGGAAAAGGCCAGCACCGCGAAGATCATCAGGAGCGCGGCGGGCACGATGAGTTGCATCGTGTTCTGCATGTACTGGGCGTTCATCTCGTCGATGGCGTGGGAACCGACGGTGAAGAACTCGGAATTCTCGGTGTCCCCGGTATCCTGTGCGGTCTCGTAGAGAGCAGCGGTCGCGGCAGGGTCAGCCGACGGCCCGCGTGCGCCCGAATCCTCGGCGGCGAACTGGAAGACGACGCGGGTACTCTCCGCGGTCGCGGTGCCCGGCTCGTAGGAACTCGGGACGAGTGCGAGGGCGGTCGACCCCTCCTGGAGCGTCGACTCGACGAGGCGCTCGACTTCCGAATCGCTGGCCGACCGGAGAGCGGCGACCTGCTCGTCTATCGTCGCGTCCTGGCTGCCCGCCGCCCGCATGGCGACGAGGTTCGCGACGGAGAACACCTGGCGGTCGCCGAGGCTCGCCGCGACGGACGCGTTCTTCGTGACGTTTCGCTGGTACTGGAGGGTGTCGACCAGCGCGGCTTTCGAGAGGGCGTTTCCGTCCTCGTCACGGACGTAGACAGACGCCGGTACCGTTCCGGTCGACCCGTTGGTTTCGTTCGTGCCGTACCCGGACCGGATGTAGTCGAGTTTCTGTGCGACTTCGGTGTCCCCGACGGTACCGGACGCGTTGGCCTGGCTCTGGGTCTGGAGCTGCCCCGTCCCGGCGGCGACGCCGGCGGTCACCAGCAACATGAGCACGAGCACGACGAGGTTGTGCTCGGTGACGAACCCGAACGTCTTCTCCAGTGCGTCTCTCATCGTCCGGCCTCCAGTGCGGAGAGGAGCACCCGAGAGCGCGAGTCGCTGTCCGGACTGCGATACGAGTTACGGTCCCTCCGCATCCACCTGAACGGGGGACCAGTGGGCGGTCGCGTGAACATTGCACTCGAACCGTCTCCCCCCACCCCCATATAAACGGAAACAGGACTTCAGGGTCAGAAACTCTGCGAAAATCCCTGCCAGCCGACGGGAGTCGGTCGACAGTCTTATACTTACCGAACGTTCAGTCAGTATATGGGAAACACTACATCGGGCCGTCGTCCGGTCGTCGCCGCGCTGCTCGCGGTGGTGGTGACGGGGCTCGGCCACCTGTACCTGCGTCGCTGGACCAGAGCGCTCGGGTGGATCACGGTCGGCTACGCCGCTGTGGTCCTCTTCGTCCCGGAAGCGACCCTGATAGCTCTCACCAGCGGCGGTGAGGTCGCCCCGTTCACGCTCGTCCCGGTCGTGCTCGTCGGACTGCTGAGCGCGGTGGACGCCTACCGGATCGCGTTGTTCACCGAACGGCCGTCAGCCGGGCCGGCCGGTACCGACGACCGGGTCGACTGTCCTGCTTGCGGGAAGCCGGTCGACCCCGAACTCGGGTTCTGCCACTGGTGTACGACCGACTTCACCGAACTTCGGGTGGCCGAAGCCGACAGTGACGAGATGCCCACGAGAGACACCGACGGCGGCGAACGGGGTGACTGAGCGTGGTGGACGATTCGACCGGGTCGACCGCGGGGACGGATACGAACTGGAGCCCCGCGGAGGAAGACATCATGAAAGCGACCTATCGCGCGCTGCTCGAACACGGCTACGCGGGGCTGTCGATCTCGCGGATCGCCGAGGAACTCGACAAGTCCAAGGCCTCGATCTACTACCACTACGACTCGAAAGACGCGCTCCTGGTCGCCTTCCTCGAGTACGCGGCCGACCAGTTCGAGTCCTCGGTCGCGACCGAGACCGGCGACGACCCGCGGGCCGACCTCGAACACGTGGTCGAGAAGCTACTGCCCCGCCAGCCCAGCGAGGAGCAACGGCAGGTCCAGTCGGTGATACTGGGCCTGCGCGGGCAGGCGACGACCAGCGAGTCGTTCCGCGAGCAGATCACTGCGATGGACGACCGCCTCGCAGCGACGGTCCGGAAGATCGTCGACCGCGGCATCGAGGAAGGTGCGTTCCGTGACGTCGACTCGACGCGGGTCGCCGAGCACGTCCTCGCGACGGTCAACGGAGCGATGTACGCGCGCGCGACGACCGACCGCGAGGACGCCGCCGCCGCGGTCCGTGACTCGCTGTCGGCCTATCTCGACGCGACCCTGGCGGCTGAGTCTCCACTGGCGGCCGAGTCGTCGACCCTGGAGGACGAGACGTCGACCCCCGAGAGCGAGTCGTCGAAAATGGAGGACGAGACGTGAGCGGTCGGGACGTCGACGTCGTGGACGGCGACCTCTTCAAACCGCTGGTCGTCCTCTCGCTCCCGATCGTCCTCTCCCAGATGCTCCAGGTCGGCTACAACCTCGCCGACACCTTCTGGGTCGGCCGCCTCGGCCAGGAGGCCGTCTCGGCGCTGTCGTACTCGTGGCCGCTGGTCTTTCTGATGATCTCCGTCGCGGGCGGTTTCACCGTGGCGGGCACAGTCCTGGTCGCCCAGCACAAGGGGGCCGGCAACGACGACCGCGTCAACTACGCCGCCGGGCAGACAATCGCCTTCGTCGGCATCCTCGCTGTCTTCTTCTCGGTCCTGGGTTACGTCCTCACGCCCACGCTCGTCTCGCTCGTCGGCGCGACGCCGGGGTCCGCCGAGTACACCCTCTCCGTCGAGTACACCCGCACTATCTTCGTCGGCGTCGTCTTCATGTTCGGCTTTTTCATCTTCCAGGCGCTCCTGCGCGGGTGGGGTGACACACGAACGCCGCTGTATCTCATGGCGCTGGGCGTCGCGCTCAACGTCGTTCTCGACCCGTTCCTGATCCTCGGCTTCCAGGAGAACGTCCTCTTTTCGGCGCTGGGGCTCGACGGCCTCCAGTCGTGGCTCTACGCACAGACCGGCTTCGCCGGCTTCGGCGTCCAGGGGGCGGCCATCGCCACGGTCTTCTCCCGGGGCGTCGGCGCGATGCTCGGCCTGGGCTGGCTGTTCTCCGGGAGCGTCGGGATCCACCTCTCGCTGTCGGATCTCAAACTCGACCCCGAGATGGTCAGGCGGATCGTCTCGCTCGGTGCGCCATCCAGCGTCGAGCAGTCGACGCGCGCGCTGGGGATCACCGTCCTCACCGCCCTCGTTGCCCTCGCCGGTGACGACGCCGTCGCGGCGCTCGGTATCGGCAACCGGATCAACTCGCTCGTCTTCCTCCCGGCGCTCGGCCTGGCTCGCGGGACCGAAACCGTCGTCGGGCAGAACCTCGGGAGCGACCAGGTCGACCGCGCCAAGCGCGCAGTGGGTTACAGCAGCGGCATGGTCGCGGGCGTCCTCGCGGTGGTCGGCGTTATCGCCTACGTCTTCGCTCGCCCCATCACGGCGATCTTCATCCCCGGCGCGCCCGACGTCATCGCCATCGGTGCGGACTACCTGCGGATCATCGGGCCGACGTTCCTCTTTATCGGCGTCTTCCAGGTCGTCCAGGGTGCCTTCCGCGGCAGCGGGTCCACCCGACTCGCGATGGCCTTCGCAATCCTCTCGCTGTGGGCCTTCCGGCTCCCGCCCGCCTACCTGTTGCTCGCCGTCTTCGACATGGGCGCGACCGGTGTCTGGTACGCCATCGCGCTCTCGAACGTCCTCGCGATGCTCGCCGCCAGTCTGTGGTTTCTGCGGGGTACCTGGACCGAGAACGTCATCGAGGACGAACCGAACCCGGTCCCCGGCGACGACGATTGAGAGAGAACAGCACGGACATTCCAGCGGGACGCCACGTCCCTGAGTCTGAGAGAAACCGACTGCCGAACGCAGCGGAAGAGCGACCCACCGTTCAGACCGGGCTCGGCGCCGTGATCGTCACTTCGAGTTCGATCGCCAGGTCGTCCAGGGTGACCGGACCCTCGTCTACGATGTACTGCGGGGCCATCTCCGGTGGCCCGATCGCTGGATCCTCGGGTGGGAGCCCGGTCCCGAGGAGTGCCGCTGTCATCGGGAGCGGGGGCCGGCCCGGTTCCCGCACTACGTCGCCGGGGTCGTCGCCGACGACGATTCGCATGCCCATCCCACCCCACTCGTGTGGCGCACAGAACAGGTCGTACACCCCTTCGTCTTCGAAACGGTACAGCCAGAAGCCGTGGTGTTCGTTGACCGTCGAGGAGAACGCCGGCACGCAGTCCGGCACGCGCCGTTGGCGCTCCTGACCGGGGTGATACGCCGTAGCCGTATGTTCGGGAGTGTGGAAGTCGAACTCGACGATCGCACCCGGTTCGACGTGTAGCCCCACGGGATCGAAGTGGAACGCACCGAACTCGACCGTGAGTTCGGGGAGGTTCGAATCGTCGATTTTCCCTTCTTCCACGTGGAGTTCGACTGTCTCGTCGGGCGTCAGGCGGTTCGGGATCTCGTCGTCACTCGTCCCCGAATACCCGAAGTGCGAATGGATGATCGGTGGTCTCGCGTCGTCACCGTCCTGTTTTTGCCCGGTCGGTGGCCTCTCTCGGGCCGTGGCGACACCACCGAGCAAGGGCAGCGTGGCGCCGACGCCCGTCGCTTTCAGCACTGAACGGCGTCCAACGACCGAGTTGCTGGCCGATTCTTCGTCGGTGTCCGCGGTGTGGTCTGTCATTGTCGACGAGAGTGTGTCGTGGTGTTGTGGGTAGTGGCTCGATTTCGCCTGTCAGCTGGTTTCTGGGGGTGATACGACGACCGCTACGCCTTGACCACTCGACTGCCGGTGGGTTCGACGACGTCCTCGAACTCCCCGACGACGGTACTGTCCGAGAAGAGTCCCAGGCATCGCGCGGTCACGTCCCCGGTGTTCCGGAAACCGTGAGGGACCATCGGCGGGACCACCAGCAGGTCGCCCGCACCGATCGTTCCCTCGGCATCTCCGGCCCAGACCTCGATCCCGTCTCCGGCCAGACAGACGACGAGTTCCTCGGGACTGTCCTCGTGCGTGCCCAGTTCCCTCCCGGGTTCGAGTTCGAAGTAGACGACGGTGTGACCCCCCTCGAGTTCCAGCCCTGTCGAGGCCGGGAATACGGGCGAGAACGGGAAGCTCGCGCGAACTTCCATGTCCGTGTCTTCCTGTGCGATCTCGACGAGGTCGAGGTCGTCGAGGTGGATCGTTTTCAGCTCTGCCATGGCCGATTCGAGCTACGCAACAGTCGGGGATAGTTGTTCGGAGAAGTACATTTCTCTAATCTGGGCTAGTGAAATCCCGTTCACCGCCGGATCCGGATCCCCGTGACACGTCCGCGAAATCCAGTCCCGGGCCCGCCACCCCCAGAACGGTCACACTGCCGTTCCACGGTCGAGGTCGACAACGTTCATTTCGTCGTCTACCGAGACGTCGAGCGTCTTCGCCTCGCCCTGGATGGAAACGGTGACGCGAAACGGGTCCTCCGAGACGGTCGTCTCGACACCGGCCCGAAGCAACTCCACGATCTCTTCCAGGGAAGGTGCGAGGACGTCGATCCCCAGTTCGTCGAGGAAGGCGATCACGGGGGTGTGCCCAAGTACGAACACCTCGACCGGCAAGCGTTTCGCGAAACCGCAGGTGTCACACCGATGAGTCGCCCAGGCCTCCGAGCGAGTGCCACAGTGCGGACACAGGTCCCCGGCCCGGTTCTGGTGGGTGGAACAGACAGAGACCGAGGCCGAGACCGGGCCCGCACACTCCCGACAGATGCCGTGCATGAAGTAGGCGTTGTCCAGCATACATCGATAGAAGCCGACCGTGAGCGCCTCGTCGGTGGTACGGTCGGTCAGTGCCGCGGCCGGGTAGTTCGAGAGGAAGACCGACCCGTGGGGCGTCTCGTCACCGAACTGCCCGTCACACTCTGTACACCGCACGCGGAGCCACTGGTCCTCGTAGGTGGCCCGCATCGCTGCACCGCACAGCGGACACGGCTGGTCCAGGTCGGCGGCGAGATCGAGGTCGTCAGTGCCCGAGATCGCGATCACCGTTCTCGCGATGTGTTTCCCGGCGCCGCTCAACCGGTACCCACTGTCGGTCTGTCGGACGAAGTGGGGGACGAGCTGGGAGAGGTGGTAGTTGAACTGCCCGTTGTCGTCGACGTCGACGTCACGACGCAGGTCGGTAAACGAGATCGTCTCGGTGACGTCCGAAACCTCGTCGTACTGGTGGGCAGCGTCCGCCTGCCAGAGTGCGCGGACGATGTCGAGTCGGATCTCGTTCCCGAGGACGGCAAACGCCTCTTCCGGAGACATTCCCTCTAATTCGACGTCGGGGGTCAAACGGGTCTCACTCATGCTAGCAAATCGCACGCCACGTTCAATAAGTCTACCCCGGGTCGTGCCGGCTGCGATAACGGCAGTCGGATTTCGGCGACGGCGCTCGACCGACTGGCGTGCGGATATCCGAGGCAGCGACTGCGAGCCACGATGTGAGTCGCGAGCAGGCCGATGGCCTTCGACAGGCACCGTCGAGTGCGGTGCAGTCTCCTACTCGGGTTTCTTCACGGAACGAGGACCGGGATAACTCCCCAACTCGCACACTCTACCGAGGACGCTCGGTCTCGGGAATCAGATGAATCGACTCCGGCGGAACCAGTACCCGGAGCTCGGACCCGGTATCGATTCCGAGTCGTTCGAACGTCGGCGGGCGAACGCTCGCGGTGAGAGTGAGGCCGCCCTCGACCTCGACATCTACCCGATACTCGTTGCCCTCGTTCAACCAGCGAGCGACGGTACCAGTGACAGTGTTCGCCTGCTCCGCTCCGCCGTCGACGGACGCGTCGACGGGTTCCAGTTCGACTCGCGACGGGTGGATACAGACCGTGACGCTCGATCCGGGGTCAGCCGCTCCAGAGACGCCAGAAGCAGAAGCGGCCGACCCGGAGACGTCCGAGGTTGACGTCCGAAATCGCACGTCCCCGACCTGCACCCACACCCCCTCCCCGCCCCCGACCGATTCGGCCACCGTGCCCTCGAAGACGTTCTCGGTGCCGGTGAAACGCGCGACGAAGCGACTGGCGGGCCGGTCGAGCACCGCCGACGGCGTCCCGACCTGTTCGAGTTCGCCGTCCCGCACGATGGCAAGTCGGTCGCCCAGGGCCGTCGCCGTTCGCTGGTCGTGCGTGACGTAGAGAACGGGGATGTCCAGCGACGCGAACAGGCCGTGGAGTTCGTCCCGGAGCCGTTTGCGGATCGGCGCGTCGAGACTGGAGAGGGGTTCGTCCAGCAACAGGATATCGGGGTCGGCCGCCAGCGTCCGTGCGAGTGCGACCCGCTGGCGCTCGCCGCCCGAGAGCGTCGCCGGCCGTCTGTCGAGCACGCCTTCGAGTTCGAGGGTCGCCGCGAGTTCCGCGACGCGTTCGTCACTCGTGGCCGCGTACTCGACGTTTTCGCGGGCGGTCATGTGCGGGAAGAGCGCGCCCTCCTGGAACACCATCCCCACGCGCCGGTCTTCGAGGGGGCGGCCGACCAGTTCGCGCCCGTCCAGCACGATGGACCCCGCATCGGGTTCGGCGATGCCCGCGACCAGCGAGAGCAGCGTCGTCTTGCCGCTGCCCGACGGCCCCAGGACGGCCAGCACTTCCTCCTCGACGGTCAGGTCGACCGGTCCGAACGTGAACTCGCCGTAGGCGTTCGTCAGTCCGGAGAGTTCGAGCGTCATCGCCAGGGGTTCGACGCGACGGTGTTTAGCACGAGCAACGCTGCGACGGAGATCACGACCAGCAGTATCGCCACCGGATAGGCGCTGTCGAGACCGAGCGACTGGAAGGAGACCCAGATCTCGACCGGCATCGTCCGCGGGTAGTACGCCACCATCATCGTCGCACCGAACTCACCCATCGCCCGCGCGAACGCCAGCGTCACCCCGGCGAGGATGCCCGGACCGGCCAGCGGCAGCGTCACGTTGCGGGCGGTCGCCCACCGACTCTTGCCGAGCGAGCGCGAGGCGTGTTCGAGCGTGCGGTCGACGCTCTCGAAGGCGGCTTTGGCCGTCACGACGACGAACGGCGACGCGACGAACGTCTGGGCGAGGACGACGCCGGCCAGCGACCGCGTCAGTGGCAGGCCCGCGGCGGCCGCCGTCCCGCCCAGCAGCGTATTGGGGCCGAACACCGTGAGCAACACGACCCCGCCGACCGTCGGCGGCAGCACCAGCGGGAGCACCACGACGGCCAGCACCCCGTTCTTCCAGGGCGTCTCGGCGCGTGCGAGCCAGTACGCGAGCGGCAGGCCGAAAACCGTCGCAACGACTGTCGTGATCGACGCCGACAGCAGCGAGGTCGTCGCCGCAGACCGGACCGAGGGGTCACCCAGCCGGCCGAGAACCTCACTCGGTGACGCCGAGAGAAACAGCGACAGCAACGGAGCGAAGTAGTAGACGAGCAACAGCCCGCCCAGCACCAGCGCTATCGACAGCCAGTCGGCCGACCCGAGGCGACGCGCGTGCGTCGATTTCGTCGGTTGCGTCGAATCCGTCGATCCGGTCGGTTCCGTCGCCATGGCTGAATCAGCTCGGAACAGGTACTTCGGACACATCGTTCACCGACTCGCTCGTCGCCCGTCGGACTTCCGCGGGCACGTCGCCCTCGTAGCGCGGGAACCCCTCGCGGACCAGAAATCCCGACTCGTGGAGGTACTCGCCCGTCGTCAGGGCGTCGAACACCGAGACGGCGGCGTTACTCGACTTCCGGATCGTCGCCCCGTACCCGATGGTGTCGCCACGGACCTCCTGTCCGTTCGGGAGTTCGTAGGAGACCGTCGCGTACCAGTCCTCGGCGTACTCGGGGTTACTGAGGTCGATCTGGTCCGGGAGGTCGACGTACTCGTAGCCGCGCTCGACGGCCATGTTCCGGTAGGCGAGCGCGGCGTCGACCGCTCCCGTCTCGAACTGGCTGACCAGCGCCGTCTCCGGGTAGACCTGCTCGCGACGGGGAATCCGCTCGTGCAGGGCCGGGGCGTCGTCGTAGTACTGCGAGGCGAGTTCGAGCGCGAACAGCGCGCGATACCCCAGGGGATCCTGGTCGGGGTCGGTCCGTCCGAGGCTGACGTCCCCGTCGAGGAGTGGTTCGTACCACCGTTCGGTCCCCGCCTCGGCCTCGGCGATCCGCTGACCGCCCTCGGTCTCGGGGTTGTACGCGAGGACGACCGCGTTGCTCGTGAACACCGAGTACCACGGCGGTGAGAGCGGCGTCTCGAACAGTGCGGTGTCGGCGACTGCGACGATATCGGGGTCGCGCTGTCCCTCGTCGATCATCCGGGCGACCGTCGCCGACCCGTGTGACTCGACCTGGACCGGGACGTCCACCGCGGGCTCGAACCCGGTTTCGAGTGCGTGCTGGAGGCTCCCCGCCGAGAGGATCGTGACTGTCGCCGGGTTCGTACCAGCGGCCGTGTCGCCGGGCCCCTCCCTCCCGGAGGAGACGCCGCTCGGACACCCCGCGAGTCCCGCGACCCCTGCGACCGCACCCACACCGGCCGCTCGCAGGAACCGCCGGCGTGTACAGGGTGAACGGGGTGAACAGGGCGAACGGGACGAACTGTTGTGCGCGTCCCCCCGTTGTTCCCACATGGACACAACGATCGTTATGTCGGTATCGGCATAACCGTTTTGCCCGTCGGCGAACAGTGGACCGCATGGACCACGAGGTGGACGTCGACGCCCGCCTGGACAGGGAAGGGGTGCGGTTCGCGGCGCGCGACGCCCAGCTGCTCCGTGCGATACGCGAGCACGGGTCGCTCAACGGGGCCGCGAACGCGCTGGGGCGGTCCTATTCACGTTCGCAACAGCGCGTGGTCGAACTCGAAGACGCGTTCGGACAGCTGGTCGAGCGACAGCGTGGTGGCTCGGGTGGCGGCGGGAGTTCGCTGACCGAGACCGCCGAATCTCTCCTCGTGGAGTTCGACCGACTGGAGGCCGAGTTCGCCGGCCTGACCGAAGTCGAGGAGACCGTTCTTCGAGGGAGGGTCGTCGAGCGGGACGGCGAACTCGGAACTGTCGAAACCGGGGCGGGACTCGTCCGGGCGATCGTCCCCCCGACGGCCGAGGAGGTTCGCCTCGCGGTCCGGGCGGACGCCATCACGCTCCATGCACCGGGGAGCGTCCCGGAGACGGAGACGAGCGCACGGAACCAGTTCCGCGGTGAGGTCCGAGAAGTTCGTTCGGGTGACGCGCTCGCGCGAGTGATGCTCGATATCGGCGCCGACACCGACCTGACCGTCCTCGTGACCCGAACGAGCATCGACACCCTCGGTCTCGAACCGGGGACACCAGTCGTCGCTTCGTTCAAGGCGACTGCGACGCGAGCCTATCCTGCTGGTTCGTCCCAGGCTGACTGCTAGGGACTGCTGTGACTGTTGTGTGTGCAGCGAGACGGTTGGATATTGGTGTGACAATCCGAGTTGACGCAACTGCCGCGACCGCTGTCGTGCTCGTCGTGACCGAACTCGTGCTCGTGAGATGGAAGCCCTCGGCGCGCTCGCGGTCGCTGAGCGGGATATCCGCGCTCGGTCACCCGCACCGCGCCGCACTCGCGCGGATAGGGCCCGCTCAGGCGACTATACTCGCTTCGCTCGCGCGAGCCCGCCTCGCCCTTCCAGTCCGCCAGGAAGAAATCTGTTGAGTCAGCTATCGAGTGTTTCACGTTGAAACAGCCTGTGCCACAGACATCCACCCTGGCGGACTCAAAGGGCGAGGGCCGCTGGCGGCGAACGAAGTGAGCGGAGTCGCCTCAGCGACCCCTATCTGCGCGGGCGGTGTTGAGAGCGCAGATATGTCGCTGAGCGACCGCCAGCGGCCCGAGGGCTTTCAACGCACCACGTCGAGTGTGGTCGAGATGCTGCCTCCAGATCGGCCTTCCTCGACAGAACCACGATAGCCCCAATCAGGTCGAACCGATCGACAGGGCCGCGACGCTGTTGGGCGGGAGCGTGACGACCAGGCCCCCATCCTCGGTCGCGACGTCGAGGTCGGACGACTCGAACCCCGCGGCGTTCTCGCGGGTGGAGTAGTCGTCGGGGTCGTGGTCGGCGAACAGCACCTCGCCGGTCGCGTCGTCGAACTCGCCCTCGACGGAGATGGCGACCGTCCGTTCCTCGTCGAGCGCGCGGTTGCTGAGCGTGACGTAGGTGTCGCCGTCGCTGTCGTCGTCGCTGTCGCCGTCGCCGCTGTCGTCCCCGTCGCTGTCGCCGTCGCCACCGTCCACCGTCGCGGAGGCGCTGACGAGCGGGAGGTCCCGCAGGTCGGTCTCCACCGTGTCGGTCTCGACGACCGTCCGGACGGCCGTGGCACCGGCGTGTGGGCCGTAGAGGTCGAACACCCGGTAGGTGGGCGTCGGCCAGGCGGTCTCCTCGTCGGTCTGGACGACACACTGCAGGACGTTCACCGTCTGGGCGAGGTTCGCCATCGACACCACGTCCGCGCGATGGTTGAAGTCATCGAGGACCCCCGCGGCGGCGACGGCGTCGCGTACAGTGTTTTCCTGTTCGAGGCCGTTCTCGTCCGTGGCCTCGGGATACCAGGCACCCCACTCGTCGACGGCGATACCCACGTCGTCGGTCGAGAGATACGTGTCGAGGGCGGCCGCCGCGTCGTCGATATCGAGGCCGACCTGCAGCGAGTGGGCAAAGAGGGTGTAGTACTCCTCGCGGTCGAACTCGGTCGGGCTCCCACACTCCGGGCCGAAGCGCCCGAAGTAGCGGTGGACCGAGAGGTGGTCGACCAGGTCCGGCGCGGTGAGTGCCGAGAGGAAGCGACGGTTCCAGTCCTCGTCGATGTGGCCACAGGCGATGGTCTCCTCGGCACCGGAGAGGCGCATGTAGTGGGCGAAGCGTCTGAACTCGTCGGCGTAGGTCTCGGGGTCGAACTGGCCGCCACAGCCCCAGTTCTCGTTGCCGACGCCCCAGTAGGTCACGTCGTGGGGCTCCTCGCTGCCGTTTTCCGCCCGCTCCCTGGTGAGCGTCGTGTCGCCGTCGTTGTTGCAGTACTCGACCCACTCTCTGGCCTCCGTCGGTGAACCCGAGCCGACGTTCGCGGCCAGGAACGGTTCCGCGTCGACGAGTCGGCACAGCCGCATGAACTCCTCCGTCCCGAAGGCGTTGGACTCCTCGTACAGTTTCTCGCGACCCTGCGCCCAGAAGTCGTTCGGACGGCGTGGGCGCTCCTCCCGGGGACCGACGCCGTCGCGCCAGTGATACGCGTCGGCGAAACAACCGCCCGGCCACCGGAGCAGGTGTACCCCCAGATCAGCCAGGAGGTCCACGGTGTCCTCGCGGATCCCGTCGGTCGTCCCAACGCGGTCGTCGTCGCCGACCCAGATCCCCCCGTAGATACACCGACCGAGGTGTTCGGCGAAGTGACCGTGGACTTCGGGATCGACCCGATCGATCTCTTCGTGGCGTCGAACGCGAACGGTGTCACGTGCCATCGACGATGTCTATCGCACCCGCGAAGCGGATAAATAACTCGGCATCAGTATCGTCGCCCCGGCACTGCCACCCCGAATTGGTATCGCGAGACGCGGTTTATCCCACATATCGGGACCGCTTTCGGGAGCGACGATAACAGTTACGTCACTGGCGGGCGCGTGTTCTGTATGGCGCTGAGACAGTCGCCCCTGGCCGACGCACACGCCGACCGCGGCGCGAAGACGACGGACTTCGGCGGCTGGGAGATGCCCGTCGAGTTCGACTCTATCCGCGCCGAACACGAGGCGGTCCGCACGGCCGCCGGCAAGTTCGACGTCTCGCACATGGGCGAGTTGCTCGTCTCCGGTCCCGAGGCCGCCGAGCTCACCGACCGCCTCGTCACGAACGAGGTGCGCGATCGCTCGCGCGGCGAGGCGTGTTACGCCGCGATCTGCGACGACGGGGGCGTGATGCTCGACGATACGGTCGTCTACCACCTGCCCGACGGCTGGCTCGACGGCTCGCACCTCGTGGTCCCGAACGCGGGCCACGACGCCGAGATGGCCACACACTGGCGCGACCACCGCGACGAGTGGGGACTTGACGCGACCGTGGACAACCACACCGAGTCCCTCGCGATGATCGCCGTGCAAGGCCCCGAGGCTCCGGCCCTGCTCGCATCCGAAATCGACGACACCAGTGCTGCGGCAGACAGCGACCTCGACGCGCTCGGCCGCTTCGAGGCGACCGTCGTGGACGTGGCGGGCGTCGAGTGTCTGGTGGCCAACACCGGCTACACCGGCGAACCCGGCTTCGAACTGCTCGTTCCCTGGGACCGAACGACCACAGTCTGGGACGCGCTGGACTGTCAGCCCTGCGGGCTCGGCGCCCGCGACACGCTCCGTCTGGAGATGGGCTTTCTCCTCTCGGGGCAGGACTTCGACCCCGAGGAGAACCCGCGGACGCCCTTCGAGGCGGACATCGGCTTCGCGGTCGACCTCGACACCGAGTTCGTCGGTCGCGACGCGCTCGCGCGCGTGAGTGATCCCGACGAGCGACTCCAGGGTCTCCGACTCGAAGCACGCGGCGTCCCTCGCGAGGGCTACCCGGTGACGACTCCTGACGGCGACCCGCTCGGGACGGTCACCAGCGGCACGATGAGCCCGACGCTCGGCGAGGGCATCGGGCTGGCGTATCTCCCCGCGGACCTGGAACCAGGGACCGAAATCGCGGTCGAGATCCGCGGCGAAGGGAAAGAGGCACGGACCTGCGCGACACCATTCCTCGACAGATGAGTTTCGACACCCCAGACGACCTGCGCTATCTCGACTCCCACGAGTGGGTGCGGGTCACCGACGGTACGGCACGCATCGGCATCTCGGACTTCGCCCAGGACGAACTCGGCGACGTGGTCTTCGTCGACGTTCCCGCCGAGGGCGAGGAGATATCGGCCGGCGACTCCTTCGGCGTCGTCGAGTCGATCAAGGCGGTCTCGGACCTGTACGCGCCGGTCTCGGGCACCGTCACCGACCGCAACGGCGCCCTCGAATCCGAGCCCGAACTGCTCAACGAGGATCCCTACGGCGAGGGCTGGCTACTGGAAGTCGAACTGGCCGACGAGAGCGAACTCGACGACCTGCTCGGCGCCGACGACTACGCCGACCAGATCGCCTGATTTTCGCGGTTTCGCTGTCGGCCTGGCTGTCCTCACGCCCGACCGACCGGTTTCGCTACCGACTCGTAAATCGAAACTCGCGATATCAAATCTACTCCCGGCCGCCGGCCCGACTTCGCAGGTCGGATTTCGACAGAGCAGTATCTCGTCGACGAGGTTCCCACCGACTGGATCCGAACCCGAATCTGACGGACCCGTCGACCGGCACTCCGGGCATCGGTGACGTGTCTAGCTGCGATTTCGCCACCCGGTCCCCCGATGGACGACGTGATCGACCGGATATCCAGATATCGCGACGTAGAAGCCTTCGAGTCCACTATTTAATCCCGTTTAATTCGGCAGAAATCGGTGTGACTGTCGGTCCGATACATGGTGGCCCGGTGTGACAGTGGACTGTATATGGGTTCAGACACGGATCCGGTCGGACAGGTGTCGAGAGAGGAACGCCTCAGAGCCGCCAGTACAGTCGTCCTCGGTGTCGGTGCGCTCGTGTTGCTGGTGGTGCTCGTCTCGCTGTTGCCGGCCGCGGCCGGAACGGACGCCACTACGCTCGGACTCCTGGGCGTGCTGGGACTCGGACTCCTCGGATACGTCGGCTGGGGCGTCGCGACGCTCGTTCGTACCGACCCCGACCCCCGGCGAGACGAAACGGGTGAGACGACTTCGCTGGTCCAGTGGACCGTCGTCCTGACAGTCCTGCTGGTCGTCTACACCGGCCTCGGCCCGGTCGTGGTCCCTTCCCTCGGCGACGCCGGCGTAGTGTACGACGTCGTGTTCCTGCTGGTCGCGGCCGTGCCCGTCGGGGTCATCGCGAAACGCCTGGCTCCGTCCCGGTCGGGGGAGAACTCCCTCGCCGAGCGGATCGCCGCCGTCCGGGAAGACCTGAACCCCGATTCCTCGACCGACCCGGACTGCGCCGACGACTGACCACGACGGCCTCACACAGGCATCGTCGAACGAGAACGGCCTGCGAACCGCTGTGTCACTCCTCGACCTGCGGGGCCGTGCGCTCCTCGGGCGTCGCCAGTTCGAGTTCGACGACGACCGTCGTGCCCTCGCCGTCGGACTCCCGGCGGACGGTGCCCTGTGAGGAATCGACTACCCAGCGGGTCAGCCAGAGACCGAGTCCGCTGCCGTGGCTGAGCTGGGTGATCTCGGTCTGACCGGTGACGACGTGCCACTCCTCGTCGGGGATACCCGAGCCGTTGTCGGCAAACCGGATCGCGACACTGCCGGCGTCGTCGTCGACGGTCGCGTCGACCCGGAGTTCGGGCTCTGTGGCGTCGCTGTGTTCGAACGCGTTCTCGACGAGTTCCTCGAACGCCCGCCGGAGGGCAGCGCTCCCCCGGACAGGCAGGTCAGCGGGCAGGTCGACCGTCGCGCCGGCCCGCGGAAACCGGTCGCGGTGTTCGTCGACGGCCTCGCGGCAGAGGTCGGCCGCGTCGACCACGCCAGTCCCCTGTGCGTTGACGACCTGTTCGATCTCGCGTGCTTTCTCGCCGAGAGCGGCGACTTCTCTGGCGTTTTTCAGGAGCGTCTCGACGCGGTCCCGTCGCTGGCCGTCGACTTCGGTCGCGAGTTGCTCGCCCAGGCCGATGACGACGTTCATGTCGTTGCGGATGTTGTGTCTGAGGACGCGGTTGAGCACCTGCAGGTAGCGCTCGCGCTCTTTCTGGTCGGTGATGTCGGTGTAGACCGCGAAGCAGTACGTCTGCCCGTCGCGCTCGTAGGGGATGGCGCGCAGGAGGAAATCGCGGACGCCCTCGGCCGTCTCGCGTTTGACTTCGACACTGGTCCCTTCGCCACTCCTGGCCCGATCGTCGACCTGTCGAGCGGACCCCTCGTCGTCGTCGGGGACGATGAGCGCGTTCAGGTTCGCACCGACGACCGACGCCAGGTCGTGGCCGAACACGTCGGCGAAGGCGTCGTTGACGTACTTGACGACCGGCGTCTGGCCGTCGAAGCGCACCTCGGCGACGGGGTCGGTGATGTTCTCGACCAGTTCCCGGAACCGGTCGCGCTCGGCCGCGAGCTGGCCGCGCGTCTCGGCGAGTTCGCTGATGTCGTCGGCGATACCGGCGACGCTCGGGCTGTCGTCGTCCACGGTGACCGTCGACAGTTCGAGTTCGACCGGTCGCGTCCCCGCGTCGGTCTCCAGGTCCACCTCGACGGTGAGAAGATCCGACCGCGGAGGGCCCCGTATCTCGCCGAGCGCGGCTTCGAAACGGTCGGTACTCTCCCCGCTGACGAGCGCCGACAGCGCAGTCTCGACCAGGTCCGAGCGGTCCCGGCCGAGATACGTCGCGAACTGCTCGCTGACGAACGTGAACCGGCCAGTCTCGTCCAGCAGGAACACCATCTCGTCGAGATGGTCGACGATTCGCTGGAGCTGGCGGGTCTCACGCTCGCGCTCGATGCGGTCCAGCGCACCCGTCGCGGTCAGTACCAGCAACTCCACGAGCGCGACGTCCTCGTCGGTGAACGCACCCGTCTCGACGGCGCCGACGCTGAACACGCCGTGGTCCTCCAGCGGGAGCACCATCGCGGACTCGAAGGGCCCGTAGCCGTCTGCGACCGCCGCCTCCGAGAGGTCGTCGAGCACGACGGACTCGCCCGACCGGTAGACCTCGCCGACGACCCCCTCGTCGGAGTCGTAGACCGGATACTCCTCCAGGAGTCCGTCGTCCGGCGAGGCGTGTACCACCGGTAACGTGTCGGTCCCCTCGTCGTGAAGGCGGACGATGGTGTGCTCGTAGCCGAACACGTCGGCGGCCGAATCCATGAGCGTCTCGACGAGTTCGTCGACGTCGCTCACCCGGTGAAACGCCTGGCTGGCTTCGAGGAGGTCGTCGAGGATCCGCTCGCGCTCCTTGCGTTCGGTGACGTCCGTGAAGTACACCGAGAGCCCGTCCGCGTCGGGATAGGCGTTGACCTCGAACCAGACCCCCATCGGTTCGTAGCGGGCCTCGAACGACGCCGACTCCTGGCTCGCCATGGCCTCGTGGTAGGTGTCGTAAAACGCCGTGTCGACGGCGTCCGGGATCGCCTCCCAGAGGCGACGCCCGACCAGGTCCGTCTCGTCGGAGTCGGCGTCCATCGCCCCGCGCAGGACCGCTGCGCCCGCTTCGTTGACGTAGGTGACGTGCCAGTCGTCGTCGACCGCGAAGAAGGCGTCGTCGACTCGTTCGAGGATCTTCTCGAGTCGCCGCCGAGCGTCTTCGGCCTCCTCGCGGTAGGACTGCCGTTCGAGTTCCTGCCGGAGCCACTGGCCCATGATCTCCAGCAGGAGTCGTTCGTCCTCGGAAAACGACGACCGCTGGGGGTCCCCGTCGGCGAAACAGAGCGTCCCGTAGACCTCGCCGTCGACGACGATTTCCGTCCCGACGTAACAGCCCAGGCCGAACTTCTCGTAGGCCGGGTCGCCCGCCATCGACTCGTCGGCGTCCGCGATCAGCCGGCTCTCCGGCCTGTCGTCACCGACCAGTCGCCGACAGTACGTCTCGGAGAGGGGACTCCACTCACCTGCCTGGATGAGTTCGTGGTCGCCCCGTGCCGCGACGACGTCGAAGTCGCCCGCGTCCGGGTCGATCTCCGAGAGGAAGGCGATGTCCATGCCGAACTGGTCGGCGCCGAACTCCAGTAGCTGGTCGACCTGTTCGTCGAGCGTGAGCCCCGGACTGGCCGTGATCCTGTGGAGTCGCCGGAGCGTCTCACGGCGCTCGCGGAGGCGCTGCTCGGTCCGCTTGCGTTCGGTGACGTCGCGGACGAACGCGAGCACGCGCTCGGAACCACCGATCTCTGCGGGTTCGAGCGTGACCTCGACCCAGCGGTGGTCCCCGTCGGCGGCCTCCATCGCCCACTCGAAGGTCCGCGACCCCTCCTCGACCGTCTCCCCGACGAGTGCCCGGGCGGTTTCGACGCCCTCACCCTCGGCGCTGGCACCGATGGCTTCCATCGTCAGCTCGCCCGGGTCGTCGGGGTCGCGTCCCAGAATCCGGTGGAACTCCCGGTTGGCCTCCAGAATATCGCCCGTCTCGGGGTCGTGGACGACGATGCCGTCGCTCGCAGCCTGGAAGATCTGCTCGTAGGTGCTGCGTTCGTAGTTTTCCGAGACGATCGACTCGATCCGGTGGGTGACGACCCCGCGGTGGAGTCGCCCGTCTGTCACCTGCAGGACGTCCGCCGGCCCCTCCGGGATCACGTCGTCGACGTGTTCGAGTTCGGTCGCAAAGAGCACCGGCAGGTCCGGCTCGTCTCTGCGGAGTGCCCCCAGCACCTCGATGCCGTCGACCGCCGGCGGGTCGTGTAGACAGACCACGCAGTCGACGTGTTCGCGCGCGAGCACCGCGCATGCGCTCTCGACACCGGTCACCGTCGTCACCGCCAGTTTCGCGTCGTCGCCCGTCAGCTGCGATTCCAGGTCCAGTCCGCCGTCGCCCGCCGGTTCGACCACGAGGACCCGTATGGCTGTGGGGACGCTACCCCTGTCCATTTCGAAACAGGTAACGGATTTACGAATTTAAGTGTAGTGGTCGGCGAACATTCACTAACTATCGTTATGGCATCTGGCATACAGTGCCGCGTACTGTCGCAACAGGCGCCCTGATAGCGAAGTTTCGAGTCAGAACGCTCGGTCGTCCGACGGTCCAGATTGTCCCGACCGACAATTGTCTATTTCCGAGTGGTTCCGACGCCCTGGTCGCTGTTCACCCGATGGACCGTCGCTCGCGGCCCCAGTTCTCTATAGCCTGTGGCGGTTTATCGTCTCGCAGTCGCCGACAGAAGCCAGAGTGGCGCATATCGTGAAATCCTACGAGATAAACCCTGTCACGGACGAATTTAATACCCCAGGGCGCGTCAGTACGGTCGAGTGACAGACCGACGGTGGTGGGTCACGCGACACCCACCGTCGGCCGACGTTATCTCACGGAGCACACCCATGACAGAGACACGAACGGTATCACGGACGTGGCGCGGTCGCACCCGACTCCTCCTCGGCGGACTCGTCGTCGTCCTCGGGGTTCTGCTGCTGGCGGACACCACTGGCGTCCTCGACGTCGACGGCTTCGACGTGTTCCTGGCGAGCGCGATCGTCCTCTACGGCGGCTATCGACTCGTGACCGAGCGCGCCCGCCACCTCTTCTGGCCGGGCGTCTTCCTGCTGGTCGGCGGCGGCTGGCTCCTCGTCGAGTTCGGCGTCCGCACCGGAACGGAGGTCCGCCAGTTCTGGCCGCTGCTCGTCGTCCTCTTCGGTCTCTCGGTGTTGCGCTCCCGGGGACGCAGTAGCTGGGGGTCGAACACCGTCGTCGTCGACAGTGGCGATGGCGTCCGCGAGACCGAGGGCATCACCGCGGTGTTCGAGGACGCCCGCCTCGACCTCCGGGGGATCGAGCACCCACCCCAGGGGTTCGTCGAGGCGACGGCAGTGTTCGGCGACGTCGACGTGGTCGTCCCCGAGGACTGGGTGGTCGTCCTCGAAACAACGGCGGTCTTCGGGGGCGTCCGCGACGACCGGCGCTCGCGCCCCTCGGGGGAACCGGACCTCGTCGTCGGCGGTGTGGCGGTGTTCGGTGACGTCCGCCTGACCGACTGATTCGAACTGGCAGTAGTTTTCACGTTCGCGTACGCGGGGACAGCCGAGAGTCGAATGGAGCACGAGCCATGACGACCCAGAACGCGTACGACGTCTGTATCGTCGGCGGCGTCGCGGGGCTGTCGGCGGCGGCCTTTACCGCCCGCCACGACCTCACGACGCTCGTCCTCGACGCGGGTGAATCGATCCTCCGGCGCAACGCCCACCTGGAGAACTTCCCCGGCTTTCCCGCGGGGGTGAACGCCCGCCTCCTGCTGGATCTGATGGCCGACCAGGCCGAGAACGCCGGCGCCGAGCGACACACGGCCGAAGTGACCCGCGTGGCGCGGGCCGACGAGGGAGACGGAGCCAGCGGTGGAGGCGCGACCGGTGACGGAGACGAGACAGGCGACGGAGGTACGATCGACGAGCGGTTCGTCGTCGAGACGGCCGAGAGGGACCGCTACGGGGCCGAGTACGTGGTCGTGGCCACGAAAAACGAAGTGGGGTACCTCGACGTCGACGGCGTCGGGATCATCGACCGCGGGAAGGCGTTCGTCGACGTCGACGAGGGCGGACGCACCGGCGTCGACGGCTTCTACGCGGCCGGGCGACTCGCCGAGAAACCCCACCAGGCGGTCGTCGCAGCGGGTCACGGTGCGGAAGTGGCAGTCGCCCTGCTGGAAGACGACGACCGGCCGTTCTACCACGACTGGGTGACTCCCGACGGCTACTTCACCGGTCGTGGCCGGGACCTCCCGCCGGGCTGTGAGGAGATCGGCGCAGACGAAGGTCGCCGTCGCGAGTCGGAATCACTCGACACGATGTCGGAGTACTTCGCGGAACGTCACCCCGACCAACAGGAGACTCACCCGAGTCTGACCGAGTCGGAGTAGCGAGAGGCCCACACCGTGGCCGTAGCGACGGACCTGCCCGGCCTGTGTTCAGGCCACCGATTTTCCGATTTCTCGGCCCGGTCACGGCGATTCACGGCAGGAGGTGCCCCGGTAGCGCCGGGTCCGACAGCGATGGGTGAATCGTATATCGCTATATCAAATGCCGAGACAGCAGCGATCGACGGACACAGCGACGGTCTGGAGAAGTGGTAGCTGTCGTCGAACGCGGGAGACCACCGAGACCGCCGAAGACCGATCTATATTACCCGCGGCCTGGTAGCTGACGGCGTGCAACCGACATTACAGGACCGGCAGGTGCTGGTGACGGGTGGGGCAGGGTTCATCGGCTGCCACCTCGTCGACGCGCTCGCCGGGGACAACGACGTCCGGGTGCTGGACAACGGTCGGACGGGCGACCTCGGCGAACTTCCGGAGGGAGTCGAGTTCGTCGACGGCGACGTTCGCGACGCCGACGCGGTCGAGCGAGCGGCGACGGACGCGGACGTTGTCTTCCACGAGGCGGCGGTCGTGAGCGTCGCCGAATCCGTCGAGAAACCCGCCGAGTCGAACGACGTCAATCTAACGGGGACGCTGACGGTACTCGAGGCCGCCCGGCGCGAGGACGCCCGACTCGTGTTCGCATCCAGCGCCGCGGTCTACGGCCGCCCCGAGCGGGTGCCGGCGAGCGAGGACGACCCCACGGAACCGCTCTCGCCCTACGGCCTGCAGAAACTCGCCGCGGACCGCTACGTCCGCATGTACGCCGACCTCTACGGCCTCCCGACCGTCGCGCTCCGCTATTTCAACGTCTACGGCCCCGGACAGACCGGCGGGGACTACGCGGGCGTCATCACCGCGTTCCTGAATCGGCTCGGGGAGGGGAAGCCGCCGGTCGTCCACGGCGACGGCACGCAGACCCGTGACTTCGTCCACGTCACCGATATCGTCCGTGCGAACCTGCTGGCGGCGACGACCGACGCGACCGGCGAGGCCTACAACGTCGGCACCGGGGAGAGCGTCACGATCACCGAACTGGCGGACCTCCTTATCGAGGCGAGCGGCGTCGACGTCGAACGCGAGCACGGCCCCGCGCGGGAGGGCGACATCGACGAGAGCGAGGCCGACATCTCGAAAGCGCGGAACCGACTCGGCTACGAGCCGGAGACGAGTCTGCGCGAGGGGTTGACGGACCTGGTGGAACGGGCCGATGGCGTCTGAGGCCGACGGTGGACCGGACACCACGGACGGCGACCGCTCGTCGCCCGCCCCGCAATCTACGGGCGAATCACTCGCCCGCCGGGAGCTCGCCTGGCCGGTCGACAGGCAGGTGTATCTCACGCTCGACTTCGAGTGCGATTACGGGACCGCCCTCCCGGAGAACGTCTACGAGGCGGTGACCCACGTCGACGAGCTGGTCTCCCTCCTGGAACGACTCGACGTGCCGTTGACAGCCTTCGTTCAGACGGAACTGTTCGACGAGCGACCCGAAACGGTGGAGGCGCTCCGCGACGCGGGCGTCGACGTCCGGTTTCACCCCCACTCCCACACCCACCGCGGGCGCGACCACGACCTCGACCGCGACCACGAGCGCACCCGGTGGGAGATCGAGACGAGTACGGCGCGGTACCGCGACTTTTTCGGGGAGGACCCGGTGGGCTACCGGTTCCCGGACGGCAACGTCCGGCAGACTGACTACGAGTTGCTCGCGGAGGCGGGCTACGCGTTCGACGCGAGCGTCTTCCCGTCCTGGCGACCCGGTCGCTTCGACAACTCCGACGAGCCCACGGTGCCGGCGTACCTTCCCGACCAAGATCTCGTCGAGATCCCCTTCACCGTCTTCGACGACCGTTTTCGCGTGCCGACTGCGCTCTCGTACTGCCAGTTTCTCGGGCGGGCCTACACCGACCTGTTGCTGGCGCGACCGCCCGAAGTCGTGATGTTCAACGTCCACATGCACGACCTCGTGAGGCCCGCGAGTTACGCCGACCTCCCGCGGTTCTATCGCGGAGTCTACGCCCGCAACCCCGACGGGTTCGCGTGGCTGGAGCGGGTCCTCACCGCGCTCGACGACCGCGGCTACTCGTTTTCGGTCGTCGACCACGTTCACGACGTACTCCGCGATCGATCGTCGGCGGAAGCGTGAGCGCGTCGGAGAGACCGCCTCAGAGTTTCATTTCGCCGAGCACTGGTCTGCGACACCTGTTCACTGTGTGCGAAGATGACGCTCGCTTCGCTCGCGTGAAGTGAGTCGACTCTATCGATCGCTCGACATGCCGGCGTCCTTCGCTCTCATCACAATGTTGAAGAACACGAGCGGCGACCTGACAGTATGGAAATCAGCGTTCTCGGGAGCGGCTACGTGGGGACGACGGTCGCGGCCTGTTTCGCGGACCTGGGCCACGACGTGACTGCGATCGACATCGACGAGGACATCGTCGCGGCGATCAACGCGGGCGAGGCGCCGATCCACGAACCCGGCCTGGACGACCTCGTCGCGACGCACGCGGGCGAGAACCTGACCGCGACCACCGACTACGCCGCGGTCCCCGAGACCGACGTGACGTTCATGGCGCTGTCGACTCCCTCCAAGGCCGACGGCTCGATCGACACCTCGATCATCGAGTCGGCCGCCACTTCGCTCGGTGAGGCCATCGCGGACACGGACGAACCCCACCAGGTCGTCGTCAAGAGTACCGTAGTCCCGGGGACGACCGAGGAGGTTATCGCACCGCGGATCGCCGACGCGTCGGGGGGCACAGTCGGCGAGGACTTCGAGATCGGCATGAACCCCGAGTTCCTGCGGGAGGGCTCTGCTGTGGGCGACTTCCAGGACCCGGACAAGGTCGTACTCGGTGGGGAGACAGACGGGATCCGGGAGACGATGCGAGCGGTGTTCGACCCGCTGGTCGAGCGCGTCGAGACGAGCGTCGTCGAGACCGGTATCAGGGAAGCCGAGATGATCAAGTACGCCAACAACGCGCTCCTGGCGACGAAGATCTCCGCGATAAACGAGATCGGCAACGTCTGCAAGGAACACGGCGTCGACACCTACGAGGTCGCCGATGCCGTCGGACTCGACCACCGCATCGGCCGCGCGTTCCTCGACAGCGGCGTGGGATATGGGGGAAGTTGTTTTCCGAAGGACGTCGCGGCGCTCATCGCGACGGCGCGGGACGTCGACTACGACCCCTCGCTGCTCGATGCGGTCGTCGAGGTCAACGAGAAACAGCCCCGGCGGATGCTCGGATTGCTCGACGACCACGCCGACGTCGCGGGCCAGCGCGTCGCGGTGCTCGGCCTGGCGTTCAAGCCCGGGACCGACGACATCCGCGAGTCCCGGGCGATCCCGGTGATCGAGGGGCTCCAGGAGCGCGACGCGGAGGTCGTCGGCTACGACCCGGTCGCGACCGAGGAGATGCGCGAGCGCTTTCCCGACGTCGAGTACGTCGCCTCGGCGGGCGAGGCGCTGGAGGGGGCCGTCGCCGCGATGGTCGTCACCGACTGGGACGAGTTCGGCGCACTCGACGAGGAGTTCGACCGAATGGCCGACCCCGTGGTCGTCGACGGCCGCCGGATCGTCACCCGCCGTGACGGCCTCGTCTACGAGGGGCTGACCTGGTGAACAGGGTAACGTCGAACCACGAAGCGCGACGATGGCAGACCCTGAAGCGACGATGACAGACCCTGCAGAGGAGACCATGCAACCGACCGCACATGCACGGCTCCAGTTCGCGGCGGTGATATCCGGGCGGATTCGGCCGGCGATATCTCGTGGTAAGGACGGCCTACCCCGGCGGACGATCAGCCACCGAGCAGCGTGGCGTGGGAAGCCAGAGTGGTCCCGATATCGGGCCGATCCTAGTCACCGTCCGGGCGGAGGGGGCGCCACTGTCCGCTTCGCGGGGGGTACACCCGGTAGCGCTGCTCTCCCGAACGTCTTGCGCGGTTTTATACAGTATCCGTTCACAGTAGAAGCGGGTAGCGGATCCGGACAGGTCCGACGCGTCGCTCGTCCGCAGGCCGGTCGACGGGGCCTCCGATTATCACCGCGGATATCCGGGGGGTCGGTTTAATACCGGAGACGAACGAGTGGTCGAACAGACGGTGACACGGCGTCGGGTGCGACCGGCGCGGGACCGTCCGACGGTTGCGGGGGGCCGTGGGACAGGAGGGGGTCTCTGGGAGCGACAGGCGGAACACACGGACATGAGACGAACCCCACCTGATCGGGACGGCGGCGACAGCATCGATAGACGAACCTACCTGGCGCTGGCCGGCGCAACGCTGGGAACGGCCACACTCGCGGGCTGTCTGGGCAGTGACGACACGACCGGTGACCAGCAGGTCAACTTCGGCTACGGTGGCGGCCCGTTCCTGCTCGCAGCCGGGTCGGCTGCGCTGGCCGCCACGGCCGAGAGCGAACCGAACGACGCCTGCGCGACCGCGGCGTCCATCGCGGCGGACACGACCGTCTCGGGGACGCTCGAAGCGGCCGGCGTCGACTGGTTCGGCGTCGACCTCGACGCGGGCGAGGAGTACGAAGTGGTCTTCGACCGCGCGCCCGCCAGCGGCGTCACGAGCGTCGTGCTCTACGGGCCGGGCTGTACCTTCGAGACGCTCCGGCAGGTCGGGACCGACCGGGAGATCAGCATCAGTGCGACCGCCGACGAGGCGGGCACCTACTACGTCGAAGTGGTCGACATCCAGGAGAGCGACGGCGACTACTCCCTGCGTGTCGACACCGGCGGTTCGACGAGCACGACGACCGATACTGCGACCCCGACGTCGACCGACACTGCGACCGCGACGGACACGCCGACCGCGACGGATACGCCGACTGCGACGGATACGCCGACTGCGACGGATACGCCGACTGCGACGCCGTCACCGACAGCGACGCCAGTCGTCGACGAGTACGGCGAGCAGGGCTACGGCGAGTACGGCTACGGCGGCGTCTCGAACTAGCGACGCGGGTTGCGACTCGGGCTACCCAGTCCACCGGGCAGTCTTCGACTGGTCTCACCCCAGAACACGACCCAACTGATGCACACCAAACGACCAACGCCGTGTATCGGGCGATGATTGGTACGTATCCGGCGAGCGAGTCGGCGGGACCGGGCGAGTGAACGTCGCTATCTCGAACGGACGGGACAGTCGGCCGATAGCTCGCAGACAAGTATATACGCGCTGTGGCCCTACAGATCAGAGATCCACAGCGCCCACACACGGATCCAGCGTACCCGCACACGGATACGCATCCGCACGCGGAATCGGAAACGCACGGACACCGAGCGTAGGAAACGCACGGACACCACGCGTAGCGGACCGGGGCACACGGCGCGATGCGTACCGGATCGGAGCACACGGCGCGATGCGTACCGGATCGGAGCATACAGACGCGATGCGTACCGGATCCAAGCATACAGACGAGATGCGTAGCGGATCGGAGCACACGGCGCGATGCGTAGCGGAACACGGAGAACGGACACAACGACAATGACCGACAATCACAACTACAACACACCGAGTGAGGGGACACTCAACTGGGACGTCCCGCTGAACGAGAACTTCGAACAGATCGACACCGACATCGAGATCCGCGATACGGACGCCAGCCGGTCGGAGTACACGCCCAAGGACGGGGCGAAGTTCCTCGCGACCGACACGGGGTCCGCCTACGTCGGGAACGGCAGCGACTGGGAACAGCTGGGGTCGCTGACGAACGTGACCGTCGGCTCGACCGAACCCAGCTCCCCCACGGAGGGGGACGTCTGGATCGACACGAGCTGACATGGCCGACTACTACCTCGCGACGGACGGGGACGACGGCAACCCCGGGACGGAGTCGGCACCGTTCGGGACCCTCGACCAGCTCCTCGGGAGTCTCGGCGCCGGCGACACCGGCTACGTCCGCGGCGGCACCTACAGTCCGACGGGCTTTGTCGACGGGAGCCAGCAACAGGGCACCGACACCAGTCCCATCGGACTCGAAGCTGTCGCCGGCGAGACGGTCGTCTTCGACTTCGGAAACGACACCTACGGGGGCCTTCGCCTGTGGGACTGTGCCTACTGGGAACTCCGGGGCTTCGAGGTCCGGAACGCGCCGAGTTACGGCGTCTACCTCTTCGGCGGGACCCACCACTGCACGGTCGAGAACGTCACCGTCGACGGGTCGGGCGGCGACCCGAACACGAGCGGTGCGGGCATCTACCTGTACAACGCGCCGGACAACGTCGTGCGCAACTGCGTCGCACGCAACGCCTACGACCCATCCAGCGGCGGGGGCAACGCCGACGGCTTCGCGGCCGAGGCCGCCATCCGGTCGGTGTTCGAGGACTGCGTCTCGTACGGCAACTCCGACGACGGCTTCGACTTCTGGCAGGCCGAGGACCAGACGATCCGCGGCTGTGTCGCCTACGGGAACGGCTACGACCCCGACGGCAACGAGGCGGGCGACGGCAACGGCTTCAAACTCGGCGGCGGGAGCGGCCCGAGCGGCGGCCACCGCGTCGAGCGGTGTGTCTCCTACAGGAACGCGGCCCGTGGCTTCCACTACAACGAGGCCAACGTCCCCGTCGAGGTGTTCAACTGCACCGCCTGGGAGAACCCGACGAACTTCTGGTTCGCCGAGGTCGAGCACGTCCTGCGCAACAACCTCTCGGTCGGGGGTAGCGAGTCCCTGGGGAGCGCCGTCGACGACGCGTTCAACTCCTGGAACCTGTCGATCTCGTCACCCTCGTTCGCGAGCACGGACCCCGGCAGTCCCGACTTCCTCCGGCTCTCGCCCGACAGTCCGGCCATCGACGCCGGCACCGACGTCGGACTCCACTACGAGGGGTCCGCACCCGACCTGGGCGCCTACGAGACCGCGGAGAGTGACACCGGTTCCGGGTCGGACTCGGGGAGCACGACGACCGACCCAACGCTCCGGGTCGCGACGGCCGACGGCGGGAGCGTCGCTTTCCAGTCGGGGACGGTCAACTACTTCGACGGTTCCTCGTGGGTCCAGCCCCGCGTCGCCTACTACGACGGCTCCTCGTGGGTCGAAGTGGCGGCGGCCGGCTCGGGCGACGGGTCGAGCGGGAGTGAGAGCGGATCCGGCGGAAGTGACTCCGGCGGCTCGACCGGCGACGGCCTCGTCGAGAGCTTCGAGAGCGGCGACCTCTCGGCGTACGCGGGCGACACGAACGCCTTCGCCGTGACGACCGACCGGGCGGCCGACGGGAGCCAGTCGCTCGTGAGTACCGGCGGCGAGTCCGACTGGGCGAGCGTCCTCTCGACGAGCGGGCTGGACACCTACGTCCCGCACGGCTCGACGATGCGGGTGAACGTCTTCCTGACCGACGCGAACGACAGCGCCATCCTCCGGTTCGGCGTCGCCGGGAGCGACAACTGGGTCGGCGCGGGCTACAACACCAACGAGGGCGGCGTCCAGATCTCGGAGTCGGTCGGCGGGAGCTGGTCGCAGATCGGCAACGGCCCCCTCTCACCCGCGACCGGAGAGTGGATGGAGTGGGAGATCGCGTGGGGTGTCGACAGCGACGACCAGGTCGCGATCACCTGCTACGACGCGAGCGGTACGGAGATCGGCGGCGGGAGCGCCACGACGAGCGACCACCAGTCCGACGACGGCGTCGGCTTCGAGTACACTCTCCAGTACGGCGGGACCGGCCCCGTCTACTTCGACGACCTCCGGTTGGTCTGAGCGGCGACTTCACGCCGGTCCGACTGGCAACCGCTTCTGGTTTGCCTGGAGATCCGCCTCGAAGCTACCGACCCGGTACCCGGACCAACCGGCAGATAAAGTACACAAAAGATAATGTACTTTGGAGACCTTTCTCCGGACATGAGTCGCGAGATACGGCTGAACGAGATGACCTCGGTGTTGCGCCCGCTGGATTACCCGCTGAACCCGACCGCGGCGGCGGCAGCCTGTGACGACGTCACGCTCGTGCTCGCCGACGGCGAAGCGAACATGGGGGAGATCCTTCGTCACTCCGACCGCGACACCTTCGCGTCGGCCGAGGACGCCGAGGCGGAGGTGATGAGTCTGCTGCCCCGCAACGCCGTCGGCGAACCGTTCCAGTCCGAAGGCGACGCGTAGTCGGGGGATTCAAGCGACCCACCGTCCTACCACGGGGCGATGGGAAACGCGGACATGCGGGACCTGGCGGCGCTCTCCGAGGTGAGCTTCGACGACCTGTCGGGGTCGGTCGTCGCCGTCGACGCACACAACTGGCTGTATCGCTACCTGACGACGACCGTCAAGTGGACGAACGACGGCGTCTACACGACCGCCGACGGCGAGGAGGTCGCCAACCTCGTCGGCATCGTCCAGGGACTCCCGAAGTTCTTCGAGCACGACGTCACGCCGGTGTTCGTCTTCGACGGCGCCGTCACCGAACTCAAAGACGACGAGGTGGCCGAACGCCGCGAACAGCGCGAGAAAGCCGAAGAGAAGCTCGCGGACGCCCGTGAACGCGGTGATGCCGTCGCCGTCGCCCGGCTCGAATCGCGCACCCAGCGCCTGACCGACACCATCCTCGATACCACCCGCGAACTGCTCGGACTCCTCGACGTGCCGGTCGTCCAGGCGCCCGCGGAAGGCGAGGCACAGGCCGCCCACATGGCTCGCGCGGGCGACGTCGACTACGTCGGCACCGAGGACTACGACGCGCTCCTGTTCGGCGCGCCGTTCACGCTCCGCCAGCTCACGAGTTCGGGCAACCCGGAACTGATGGACTTCGAGGCCACGCTCGAAAAGCACGACCTCACCTGGGAGCAACTCGTCGACGCCGCCATCCTCATGGGGACCGACTTCAACGAGGGCATCTCGGGCATCGGCCCGAAGACCGCGGTCAAGGCCGTCCGCGAGCACGGCGACATCTGGGGCGTCTTCGAGGCACGGGACGTCCACATCGAGCACACCGACCGCATCCGCGACCTCTTTCTCGACCCCGCCGTCACCGAGGAGGACGACTTCGACCCCGATATCGACCCCGACGTCGAAGCGGCGCGGGCGTTCGTCTGTGAGGAGTGGGAGGTCGACGAAGCGGAGGTCGAACGGGGCTTCGAGCGCATCGAGGAGAGTCTCGTCCAGACAGGACTCGACGAGTGGACGTGAACAGCGCGACGACAGCGATGGATCACCCCGGACAGCCGAATTCCAGGGGGTCGTCGCGGGCTTCGGCCGGCACCTCGATCGAGACCGACGCGCCGTAGTCGGAGAAGCGACTCGTCACCGTCGCAGTCGCCGTATTCCCGCCCTCTTTCACCTCGAATCGGAGGTCGGTTTTCACCGGTCGGTAGGTCTCCGCGTCGAGCCAGACCTGGATGCGCGCGTTGTCGACGCTCGGGCCGCCCAGCAGCGACCGCGACCGACGTTCCTGGTAGCGAGTGATCGCCTTCCCGGTCGGCTCGCCGGTCAGCAAGATAGCCGACTCGCCGTCCAGGTCGACGGTCCCGTTCCAGTACAGCGACCCAGACTGGAGGAGGTCGAGCTGCCTCCGTGCGGGCGTCTGGACGCTCCAGTTGGTCTCGGTCTCGCTTTTTCCCCACGGCCAGGGTTCGGCACACTCCTGGTAGACGGTGCGGTTGAGCAGGTACGACCGGTAGGTCTCGCCTTCGATGGTGGCGTTCGTTCGCATCTCGCGGGCGGCGACGTCGATGGCGCCGGTCAGGTCGAGGTCGACGCGCTCGGTCCGGTCGTCGGCAGTCGCGACGACGCTCATGTCCGAGTCGAAGCGGTACGTCTCGGTCCCGTCGAGGGTCGCACTGGCGTTGTCGAGCGCCCTGGTCGCGCGCTCCTCGCGGGTGTGGGAGGGGCCGAGCAGCGAACACCCGGCGAGGAGGACGCAGACGGCGAGGGCTACGTGGAGGGCGGGGCGGTTCACGGACCGTGGAAGGACGCTCGCGATCAAAAGTCTTGGGGGCTGGAGGCGGCGATGCCCGTCGCGGGTGGCGGTTCCCGACCCCGGACGACGGCTCCCCAGGGGGTGACGACGGGTTCCCGCGAAGCGATATTCTTCGGTGGCTTTTACGCCCGCGCCCGCGTCGGTCCGGACGTATGACCGACGAGGACTATCGCACGGAGCAGGACAGTCTCGGGGAGATGCAGGTGCCGGCCGACGCCTACTGGGGCGCACAGACCCAGCGCGCGATCGAGAACTTCCCCATCAGCGGGGAGACGTTCGGGCGGCGCTTCGTCCGGGCGCTCGGCGTCGTGAAGAAAGCCGCCGCGCAGGCCAACCGCGATCTGGACCTCGTCGAGGACGAGAAAGCCGACTGTATCGTCCAGGCGGCCGACGAGGTCATCGCGGGCGAACACGACGACCAGTTCCCGGTCGACGTCTTCCAGACCGGGTCGGGCACCTCCTCGAACATGAACGCCAACGAGGTGATCGCCAACCGCGCGACCGAGATCTACGGCGGCGAGATCGGCTCTCGTACTATTCACCCCAACGACCACGTCAACTTCGGCCAGTCGAGCAACGACGTCATCCCGACGGCGATGCACGTCGCCAGCGCCGAGGCCGTCGCGAACGACGTCCTCCCCGCGCTCGGATCGCTCGCCGACGCGCTCGGCGCGAAAGAAGACGAGTTCGACGACGTCGTCAAGACCGGGCGCACGCACCTCCAGGACGCCACGCCCGTGACGCTGGGCCAGGAGTTCGGCGGCTACCGCACCCAGATAGAGAAAGGCGTCGAGCGCGTCGAGAACGTCCGCCCCCGCCTGCAGGAACTCGCACTCGGCGGGACGGCCGTCGGGACGGGCCTCAACACCCACCCCGAGTTCCCCGAGCGCGCCGCCGAGTACATCAGCGAGGAGACCGGCATCGAGTTCCGCGAGGCCGACGACCACTTCGAGGCCCAGGCCGCCCACGACGCCATGAGCGAGGCCCACGGGGCGCTCCGGACTGTGGCGGGTAGCCTCAACAAGATCGCCAACGACCTGCGCCTGCTCGCGTCGGGTCCGCGCAACGGCCTCGGCGAGATCGACCAGCCCGAGAACCAGCCCGGCTCGTCGATCATGCCCGGGAAGGTCAACCCCGTCGTGGCCGAGGCCGTGAATCAGGTCCACAAACAGGTCGTCGGCAACGACGCCGCCGTCTCCGCAGGGGCCGCCGAGGGCCAGATCGACCTGAATCTCTACAAGCCGATCCTCGCACACAACTTCCTGCAGTCCGCCCGACTGATCGCCAACGGGAGCGAGACGTTCGCCGAGAAGTTCGTCGCGAAACTGGAGGCCGACCGCGAACACTGTGCGGAGCGCGTCCAGCAGTCGATGGCACTCGCCACGGCGCTCAATCCCGCCATCGGCTACGACAAAGCCAGCAAGGTGGCAAAGCGGGCGATGGCCGAGGACAAGACCATTCGGGAAGTCGTCCTGGAGGAGGGGTATCTCGACGAGGACGAGGTCGACGACGTGCTCGACCCGCGGAAGATGACCGAGCGGGGCATCCTCGGTGACGACTAGAATTTCAGCGCTTCCAGTTTCCGCCAGGAATCTGTCTCGTTGGTGTACAGGTTTCGACACTGTCGGCAGTACCTGAACTCGGTTCCGTCACCCTCGTAGTCGATCACTGCGCCGAAACACTCCCCACCGCACTCCGGACACGACGAGTACCGTCGCAACACTGCAGGTCCGAACAGTATCTCGCCGTACTGCTCGGCCACCATGTCGAACGAGTTCAGGATATCCGCCACGTATCGCACGTCCGAGTCCGGTTGGAGGTCCGGGCCGAACCACGGTGGGGGAGAGACGCCCGCCCGTTCCGCTTCGCGGTCCGCGGAGGCCGTCGAACCGGAGGACGTGGTCGAGTCAGCGGAGGCCGTCGAACCGGAAGAGTCCGTCTGGTCGACCGTCGTATCGGAGTTCAGGTCGAGATGCTCGCCCAAGACCTCCGCTGGGCCGACTTCGGAGACGATTTCGTAGACGTCGTCGCCGTCGAGTAGTTTCACGTTGAGGTCGGCAGCCCTGTCCCGGGCGCTCGACGTGAACCCGGCGGTCGTGAGGACGACGACGCCGTCGACGCTCGTGTCGCTCTGTCGCAGACTGCTGTACTGCTGGATGCCAGGAGAACCGATCCGATTGCCCGGCGCGTACTGCTTGACCTGGACGACGTACGTCTGAGCGAACGGGTCACGTTTCTCTGCGACCACGTCGACCCCACCGTCGTTCGATCCCGGCGTGACCGACGTCTGCCATCCCCAGTGTTCAAGCAGGTCGGCGACCAGTTCCTCGAACTCGTACTCGTCGACCTGACGTAGCAGTGTGAGGACGCCGCCCTTGCTCAAGTCCATCTCCGGGTGCCGGATGGTAGTCGACGTCACGCATAAACGTATCCCACGTGGAGACGCGTCCTTCGAATCGCGTGATCGCCATCCGGGCACAGACCGGGGTCCACGCTCGCTCGTTCGAGTTACCTCCGGCAGTCGTCCAGGGCCTCGAACGCTTCCTCCACCTTCCCCGCGAGAAACCGTGCACGCTCGCCCATCGTCGACAGCCACGCTTCCCGAGAGACGCCGAACAGTTCCTGAAAGACTTCGGCAGTCCCCGGATCGAGATACGGCTCCCGGACTTCGCCGATACTTTCGAGCCAGTGTGTCAGCGTGACGGTCGCGTAGCCGGCCCGGACCAGGTCGGCGTCGCCGTCCCACCCGGCGTCGCGCAACCCGTCGAGGTAGGCGTCGAACACGCGGTCGTCCAGTTCCGGGAGCCGCTCGACGTCGGCGTGGCCGGCCACCGGACTGGCCGCCACCAGGAGCGCGGCGTCGGCACCGAGCGGGCCCTCGCCGCAGAACTCCCAGTCGATGGCGACCGTCTCCCAGCCGTCGTCCGTCCGACGGGCGAACAGGTTCCCCGGCGTCGGGTCGAAGTGACAGAACGTCCGCGGGAGCGACGCCTGGAGGTCGCGCAGTCGGTCGCGCTCGGCCCACACCCGACGGAGCGGGTCGCGGACGGCTGGCGGGAGTCCCCGTTCGAGTCCGGGGTGGTCGGGCAGTTCGTCCAGCGCGGCCACGACCGGCGCCGCACTGCCGTGGTCGAACTCGTACGGACGACACCACTCGCGGTCCGGGACCTCCCCGGCGAACGCACCGTTGAACTGTCCGAGGTGGCGCGCCGCCCGTTCGAACTGCGCGAGCGGCCACGTCCCGTCGAAGGCCCCGTCGACGTCCGCCAGCCACAGCCAGCACGATTCGGGCGCCTCGACCCGCTGGACGTCGAGACAGCGGACCGGCCGGAACTTCCCCATCCCACCGATCCCGCCGGTTTCCCCGGTCGCGACGGCCGAGCGGTAGAACCCGATTTCGCAGTCCGACTCACGCTCGGTCGTCGTCTCCACGTCCCCCAGATTGTGTATCTTCAGGACGAGCGACCACGAGAAGATGTCGCTGCCGTCGCGGCCGGTCCCGGAGAGTCGATAGTGGGCGTTCCCGGAGAGCTCGCTCACCCCACCATCCAGGCGTTCGAACGACCAGTCCTCGACCACGGCGGCCTCACGCCCGACGGCCTCGCGGACCCGCGGCGCCAGCGCGTTCCCGTCGAGGTCGCGGAGCACGTCCTCGTACGTGGGCCCCGACCGCCGGTTCGTGTTTCGTGACACAGTATCACAGCATAGCGATAAATGCCGCTAAATAGTTTTCCCGCGGACCGGTGGCACTGCGACTCTGGCAGCGACGGGCCGGGCGAGCCACCGACTGGCAGCGACGGGCCGGGCGAGCCACCGAGCTAGTCGTCGCCGGGGGCACCGCCCGCGTCGGACCGGCTGGCGACGATCTGCCACTTCCCGCTGGCGAATCGGACGGTGTTGACGCCGGCCTGGACGTAGAAGTCGACGAGGATGGCAGCGTAGGCGGCGACGAGACCGAGCCCCATCCCGGGCGCGATCGAGAACCCGAGGAACGTGAACGTCATCCCGGCGGGCAGCGCCAGCGCGACGATGCCCAGTCGCCCGACGAGCCCGAGTATCTTCCCGTAGAACGGCCAGGTCGTGTCGCCAGCGCCCCGGAGCGCCCCCTGGAGACTCCGGCCGACGCTGAACCCGCCGACCGTGAGCGCGAACACCCGGATGAACTCCGTGGTGAGTTCGACCGTCTCGGCGGTGAAGACCGTCGCGATAGGACGGGCGAACAGCGCCATGACCCCGGCGATCAGGAGCTGGGTGATCAGGGCGATGCGGGTCGTGTCCCAGCCGTAGGCGGTCGCCTCGGCCTCGTCGCCACCGCCCAGCGACTGTCCGACGAGCGTACTCGATGCGGTCGAGTACCCCCACGCGGGCATCATCGCGAGCATGATCACCCGACGACCGATAGCGAAGGCTGCGACCACCGGCGTGCCCAGTATTCCGAGGACGAACAGGAACGGAAAGCGGCCGAACGTCCCGACGAGGCGGCTCCCCGCGAGCGGCGCGCTGACGCGGACGAGTTCGCGTGCGAGCCCCATATCCCACTGTTTGCCCCCGAGCCGTAGCGTCACGTCGTGGTTTCCGGCGACGAGGAGATAGAAGAAGATGAGCGCACCGAGCGTCTCCGAGATGGTCGTCCCCCAGGCCGCGCCCGCGATGCCGAGTTCGGGGAACGGTCCCAGCCCGAAGATGAGGACGGCGTTGAGCGCGATGTTCGTCGGGACCGTGATCAGGTTGACGTACATCGGCGTGCGGGTGTCGCCGCTGCCCTGGAGCGCGCGGGCGGCGATCATCGAACAGAACCGGAAGACCAGCGCGTAGGTCACGATCCGGAGGTAGATGGCGCCCTGTTCGATGGCCGCGGGGTCGTCGGTCAGCAGGTCGACGAGCGGCGCGGCGAACAGCTGTGCGACCGCGGTCAGCGGGAGCGCTATCAGCACCGCGATCCACAGCGACTGTTTGATCGCGAAGTCCGCGCGGTCGTGACTCTCGGCACCCTTGAGCCGTGAGACGACGCTTATCGTCCCGCTGGAGAGGGCGAGCGCCAGCCCGAACCCGACGAAGAAGTACTGGAAGGCGAACTCCAGTCCGGCCACTGCCGCCGCGGGAAGCGCGAGACTCACCATGAAGAAGTCCGCCGTCCGCAGGATCGTCCGGATGGTGCCGGTCACCATCACGGGCAACGCGAGGTCGAACGCCTCCTCGCCCCGTCTGCGGTCGACGAGTCCGAGTCGACCCAGGACTGCAGGGAACAGGAAGAGGACGCTCCGTATCCGCTCCCGGAGACCCGCGACAGCACCTGCCATCGTTATTCCAGCCCGACAGTCACTCGACTGCAGTCACTTCGTCCCCGACACATGCGTGGCTGACTGATTTGTCAGTCAGCTCTATAACTGTTTTCCTTGCGGGCCGGCGCCCTCTGTCGGGGGTCTGCGGCCGGTCACTCCGCCCGTCGCTCGGCGGTCGCGACCCAGGCGGGGCGTTCGACGGTTGCGGTCCCGACGCGGCGGTAGCTGAAGCTGTAGCGGACGTCGACGCGCCGGTCGGGTCGGTTCCGTTCGACGGTGTAGGTCACGTTCAGTCGCCTGACGAACCCGTCGGCGCGGACGACGGCCCGCGCCCGGTAGTCGGTGACCGCACCCTCCCGAGGGAGTCGCGACCGGGTGCCGACGACCTCGTAGTGGGGTCGCTCACCGCGGTCGAGTCGCGTGACACGCGCCGACTCCAGCGAGAGGTAAAGTCGGACCGGGGCGGTCGCGAACCCGACGAAACTCGGGTCGACGGACGGAGTTTCGAGTTGCCGGTAGACGACTTCGCCCTCGACGACCGACCGCCAGGTCTCGTAGAGGACGCGTCCGTCGGCGTACTGCTGGTAGTCCTCGCGGAACTCGAGGTCCTGGCCGACCCGCCGACTCTGGACGTCCGTCCAGCGGTAGTAGGTGCTGGGACCGGCAAACCGGACCAGTTGTCGGGTGGTGGAGTTGGTCGCGACGCTACCGTGTGACCGGTTGACGCGCCGCCGTTCCCGCCAGACCCAGCTGGTCTCCCTGGCAGCCGCAACGTGGGCGACGACGAGCGCCCCGGGGTCCGCGACGCCGGTCGTCGAGAGTCCGGGCGCGACGTCCGGAACCGGGTCCGCCGGCGTCGGCGTCGCGGTCGGCACCGGTGCCGGCGTCAGCGTCGCGGACTCGGCGGCCGTCTCTGCCCCCCCGCCGGCGAGGCTACACCCCGCGAGGAACACGAGCCCGATCACCCCGAGGAGCCGCCAGCCCATACGTCTACTGCGGGTGGAATCGGCAAAAATCGCCCGTCCGTTCGAACGACCCACGGGCGTCGGCTGTGTGCCCGGAGCACCCGGCGCGAACGCCGGCAACCTGGCGGGGGAACACGAGCGCGTTTCCGGGCGGCGCTGCAACTGCCGACGATGGCAGGTCGCGAGGACGACGAACCGTCGACCGCCCGGAGGGAGACGCCCGAACCGGCGATGCTGGGGGAACAGGCGCCACGGCGGGCGTACGCCCTCGTCGTCGCCGGCGCGTTCTCCTACACAGCGCTGACGTTCGTCTGGTTCTCGCTGCCGGCCTACCTCACGACGCTGATCGCGGACCTGGGCCTCTCGGGGACCGAGGCGGGGCTCCTGGCGGGGGCGGTGCCGGCCACCTACGTCCCGCTGGCGCTGTTTTCCGGGCTCGTCGTCGACCGCGTCGGGCCGACCCGGGGACTGGCCGTCGGGCTGGTCGTCTTCGGCACGGCGCAGGTCGGCCGGAGCGTCGCGACCGGGTTCCCGGCGATGCTCGCGCTGACGCTGTTACTGGGGGTCGGCGCGACGGCGATCACGTTCGGACTGCCGAAACTCGTCTCGGTCCTGTTCCCGCCAGCCCGGACGGGTTTCCCGTCGTCGGTGTATCTCGTCGGCGCGTCGGCCGGGACTGCGAGCGCCTACGCACTGGGTCGGCCCGTCTTCGGTCCGGCGCTGGGCGGGTGGCGCCCGCTCTTCCTGTGGAGTGGCGTCGTCGCCATCGGGTACGCCGTGGTCTGGCTCGTGACTGCACGAGCGCTGGGCCTCCGAGCGGGTGAGTCGTCGAACATGGAGACGTCGAGAGTACCGTCGGTCCGCGAGGACCTGGTCGCCGTCCTCACCCACCGGGAGCTCAGACTCGTCGTCGCGGTGGGCGTCGCGTATCTGCTGATCACGCACGGGCTCCAGGGGTGGCTCCCGACGGTACTGGAGGCGCGGGGGCTCGACCCCGACACCGCGGGACAGACGACGACGCTGCTGGTCGTGGCCAACGTCGTCGGCGTGCTCACGGTGCCGGGACTGGCCGACCGGTTCGACGCGCGCCGTCGCGCAGTGATGGGCAGTGGCGCCGTCGCCGCCGCGGGCGTCGCGGGTATCGTCGTCGGCGGTGCGGGTCCAGTCGCGGCGCTGGGCATCGTCGCGGCGGGCTACGGCGTCGGCGGGCTCTCGCCGCTGGTCCGGGCCATCCCGCCGGACCTCGACGGGCTCGGCTCGCGACTGACGGGGACGGCCGTGGGACTGGTCTTCGCCGTCGGCGAGGTGGGCGGCTTCCTCGGGCCGGTCCTCGTCGGGTCGCTCCACGACCTCACCGGCGCCTACGCGGCCGGACTGGCCGTGCTGGCGGCCGGGGGCGCTGTCGCGGTACTGGCCGGTGGCGCGATGCGGGACGTGTGACGGCGTCGCGTAGCCGGGCGAACGCGTCGGGGACCCGGCCGAACCGCACCCTTTTTTGACCGGCGGGTGCGGAGATGAGGCCAATGAGCGCTGCCGACTACGACTACAAGGCCCTCGGGCTGGTGGCGGGTCTGGAGATCCACCAGCAACTCGACACGGGCACGAAGCTGTTCTGCGGGTGTCCGACCGATCTACGCGAACCCGAGACCGCCGCCCGGACGTTCACGCGATACCTCCACCCCACGAAGAGCGAACTCGGCGAGATCGACGAGGCCGCCCTCGAAGAGACCGTCGTCGACCGCGAGTTCGAGTACCTCTCCTACGACAGCACCTGCCTCGTCGAGGAGGACGACGAACCGCCCAGCCGGATCGACGACGAAGCGCTGGCGACGACCCTGGAGATCGCCCAGCTACTGGATGCCGCGGTCGCCGACCAGGTCCACGTCATGCGCAAGATCGTCGTCGACGGCTCGAACACGACCGGCTTCCAGCGGACGATGCGCGTCGCCGGCGACGGTGCCATCGAGACGCCCCAGGGCGCGGTCCGCATCGAGGACCTCATGCTCGAAGAGGAGTCCGCCCAGCGCGTCGACGAGACGGCGGGGGGTGTGCGTTACTCGCTGGACAGGCTGGGCATCCCGCTCGTCGAGATCGGCACGAAACCCGACATCAGCTCCCCCGAACAGGCCTACGACGCCGCCGAGCGCATCGGCATGTTACTGCGGTCGACGGGCAAGGTCAAGCGCGGCCTCGGCACCATCCGTCAGGACGTCAACGTCTCCATCGCCGACGGCGCCCGCGTCGAGATCAAGGGCGTCCAGAGTCTCGACGACATCGACGACATCGTCCGCAACGAGGTCCGCCGACAGGTCGACCTGCTCGATATCGCCGACGAACTGACCGCGCGCGACGCGGCCGTCGACGAGCCTGTCGACGTGACGGGGGTCTTCAAAGAGACCGACAGCGGCGTGATCCGGGGTGCGGTCGACGACGGCGGGTCGGTGCTGGCGGTCCGCCTGGGCGGGTTCGACGGCCTCGTCGGCCGGGAGATCCAGCCCGACCGCCGCCTCGGGACGGAACTGTCCGACCACGCCAGGCGCCACGGTGCGGGTGGGATCTTCCACACGGACGAACTCCCGGCCTACGGCGTCACCGAGGTGGAGGTCGACGCGCTCCGGGACGCCGTCGACGCCGGACCCGAAGACGCCGTCGCGCTGGTCGCCGACGACGACGGGACGGCCGAACTGGCTATCGACGCGGTCGTCGAGCGGGCCGAAACCGCCCTGTCGGGCGTGCCCGAGGAGACCCGCGACGCGAACGAGGACGGCACGACCCGCTACCTGCGGCCCCTCCCCGGTGCGGCACGGATGTACCCCGAGACGGACGTGCCGCCGGTCGAACCCGACCCCGACGAGGTGCCCGAACCCGAACTCCTGACCGAGAAGGTCGACCGCTACGAGGCCGAGTACGGGCTGGATGCAGGGCTCGCCGAGCAGGTCGCCTACGACGAGCGGATGCCGCTGTTCGAGCGCGTCGTCGAGTCGGGCGTCGACCCCACGCTGGCCGCGGGGACGCTCACGTCGACGCTGACCGAACTCCGCCGGGACGACGTGGCCGTCACGAACCTGACCGACGACCACCTCGCCGAGGCGCTGGCGCTGGTCGCCGACGGCGAGGTCCCACAGGAGGGGCTCGACGACCTCCTGCGTGCGCTCGCCGCGGACCCGTCGCTCACCGCCGAGGAGGCAGTCGAACAGGAAGGCCTGGGCGGTGTCGGCGAGGACGAGGTACGCGAGGCGGTCACAGAGGTCGTCGAGCGCAACGCCGACCAGGTCAAGAGCGAGGGCATGGGCGCGTTCTCGGCGCTGATGGGCGAGTGTATGGGCGCGCTCCGCGGGAAGGCCGACGGCGACGTCGTGAGCGACGTGCTGCGCGAGGAGATACAGGAGCGAGCCTGAGCCATGCGAACGCGCCGTCAACTCGCCGTGAGCGTGCTCGTGGCGACGGGACTGCTGTTCGCCGCGACGGTCGGGCTGGCGTCGCTCCCGCCGCGGCCGCTCCGGAGCGCGCTGACGGTCCTGCACACGCTCACGTTCAGAGTGGCCACCGACTGGCTGGCGGTCGTCGCGTTGCTCGCCGTCGGCGGGCGCTACGCGAGTCCCGGGACGACAGTCGACCGGCGGACGGTCGGTCGGCTGGCCGTCGGTGTCTTCCTCGGCGGGCTCGCCATCGAGGCGTCGCCGCTCGTCCGACTCGTCGTCGCGCCGGCGGCGCTCGGCCTCGAACCGCTCGTCGAGGGGCTCGTCGTGGCCGTCCAGCGAGCGCTCTATCCGGCAGGACTGTTCCTCGCGACGGTCGTCAGCGCCGCGACAGCCCGGGACCGACTCGCGGGCCACCGGGAGAGCGATGCATCTAGCCGAGGCGGACACACGCTCGCAGACGGCGGTGGGCACGGGTCGAGTACCATCCGCGGGAGCGTCCTGCCGCTCGCGCCGTCAGTCGACTGGGGCCTGGACACGGCACTCGCCGCCATCGGTCGTGCGATGGGCGTTCTCGGAGCCGTCGCAGTCGTGTCGTTCGCCGTCGCGGCAGGGGCTCGCATCGCGCTCGGCGAACCGTACTTCTGGCTCGCGGTGGTCGACGCGGGGATAGGTGCCCTCAGTGCGAGTGCCGGGTACGCCGTCCTCGCACTGGCGTTTCTCGCACTCGTCGTCGACGGCGTCCGAATACGCTCGCTGGTCGGTGTTACGGCGCTCCTGTGGGTCGGACTCGTGCTCGCGGGCATCGCCGTCGCGCTCCTGAGCGCCGGCATGGGCGTGGCACTCGTCAGTCTGACGAAGACGCCGATGGCCGCCGTCGAGGCGGCACGACTGGGCCGGTGGCCGGCGCCCGACTCATGGACCGTCCTCCTGCGGGTCGGCACGTTCCTCGCGGGCGCGGTCGGTCTCTTCGCCGTCCAGCACTCGGGGACACGCCGTGACCCACCGAGCGAACCCCCGAGTGGAGTCGAAAGCGGGAACCCAACCAGGGCCCACACCGGGTCCGGGACCGCGGGCGGGGCGGCCGGCGGAAGAAGTCCCCGTGACTCGCGTGAGCTATGAAATCGGGTGCCCACGCGGCCATCTCGCTGGTCGTCGCTGGATTCGCGCTCGTGCTGACCGACCCCCCGTTCTCGGCGCCGGTCGTCGTCGCAGTGGTGCTGGTCGCGGGCGTGTTGATCGACCTCGACCACTTCGTACTGGCCGCGCGACGGACGGGCGGAGTGGCCGCGGTGCGCCGGTGTGTCCGCGACCCGACGATCGTCTTCTTCGACCAGAACAGGATCTTCGAGGACGGCGAGGTCGGGATGGTCGAGCGTCTGCTGAGTCACGTCGTCATCGGCGGCGTCGCCGTTCCGCTGTGCTGGCTCTCCTCGCCGTACCTGGCCGGACTGGTCGGCGTCACGGTCTACGCCCACGTCCTCGCGGACCTCGTCGCCGACAGTCGTAACGCGGTCGTCCTCGACGCCGACGACCCGCGCATCCAGTGACGTCGCGCCGCCGAGTCGCCGAGCGTCTGTCGGGTCGCTGAGCGCCGGTCCTCGGCCCCTGGGCTGCAGAACGTTTGCGTGGCTCTCACTCCTCGCCGTCGCGTTTACTGGTGGCCGCGTCGGACCCGTTCTCTTCGATCCGGCGAGTCGCCCGTCGGAGGATCCCCTGGAGCGTCGTCGCCTCGCGGCCGGTCGGGTGGGCGCGACCGACGAACCGCCGCCAGAGTCGGCGGGCCTTCGCGCGTTTCTCCGGCGGGTGCTCGACCGCCGCCAGCAGTCCGTCGAACCCCTCGTGGAGTCCCTCGACGACGCGCTCGTCGGCCCGCTGGTGTCGGGTCTCGGGATGTTGTGTCTCCTCGACCGTCAGATCCCGACACTCGTAGAGGACGACGGTCGCCGCCTGACCGAGGTTGAGCACGGGGTAGTCGGCCGCGGCGGGGATCGAACACACTTCGTCGAGGCGCGCGAGTTCGTCGTTGGTCAGGCCCACGCGCTCGCGCCCGAAGACGAGACAGGTGTCGGCGGCGACGTCCCGGAGCGAACCGGCCAGTTCGGCGGGCGTGGTAAACGGGTAGCGGACGTGGCTGCGCTCGTCCTCGTTGGTGACCGCGGTGGTCCCGACGGTGTGGTAGTGTTGAACGAGATAGTCGAAGGATACCTCGCGGGCGTCCGGGAGGATATCCTCGCGGGCCTGGCCGGCGAAGCCGTAGGCCTCCCCGTCCGGGTCGAGTTCGGGCGGGTCGACGAGCAGGAGTTCGGAGAAGCCGAAGTTCTTCATCGACCGCGCGATGGTCCCGACGTTTCCGGGCGTCTCGGCGTCGACCACCGCGACGGCAGGTGCCGGGGTGTCCGGGACGTCCGCTTCGTGGGGACCACCGAGGTCGTCGGATACCATCTCAGAGATCGAGGTCGGTCAGGTCGACGTCGACGGCGTCGAGTTCCTCGTCGTCCATCGCGGCGATCTCCTCCTCGATGCCCGGCAGTTCGCGCTGGGGGTCCGGTGCCTCGGGGACGTCGTCTGGTGCCTCCTCGACGTGTTCGACGTCCGGGAACTCCTCGGGGGCGCGGCCGCCGTCGGCGTACCACTCGTGGAACCGGTCGGCGAAGTCGTCCTCGCCGGCGAGGTCGCGCCCGCCCGCTTCCTGGAACCAGTAGACGAAGTCGGTCTCGTGGGCGTTACAGAGCAGGACCTCGGTACCGGCCTCGCCGTAGATGACCTGTGCCGGCCGGACCTGCTCGACCGCCTCCTGGCCGTGCGTCAGATAGCAGGCGTCACAGGGCTCGCCCATCAGCCCCGACAGTCGGAGGATACGCTGGCGCGTCTCGGGCGGCATGTTGTCCAGCGGCCGGACCGTCCCGTCCGCGGCGAACACCTCGTCCTCGTCGAACCGCCAGCCGCGAAACCCGATCGATACCTTGCCCATGGCCGGGGATAGCAGGTGGGACGACAAAAACCGTCCGCGTTGGCCCCGCCGGTCCACGTCGACTCCACAGCCTCTCCCGACTCGAACGACCGCCAGCACTTCGTGGTAACCAGTGACGCATTTTATCACGATTCAGTCCGTAGACCGGTTCATGGGCGACCTTTTCGTCTTCCTGGGACTGGTGGCCGGCGTCTCGGCGGTGGTTGGACTCGCCGCCGCGGGTGGCGCACTCCTTCTCGACCGGCTGGTCGACCTCTCGCCGCGGGACGCGGCCCTGCCCTCTCACTACGCCGGCACGCTCCAGTCCGGACACGGGCGGTCGCCGGGGCACTGCTCGAACTGCGGGACGAACAACGACCCCCAGCGGGCGGCGTGTGAAGACTGCGGCGCGCGACTTCCGTTGCGTCGTCCGCGGCGGCGCGACCGCGACGTCAACAGTTTCCTCCGGGAAGAGGGCGGTCGCTGACGCGAGTCACAAGCGTTTTTGCCAGTGGCACCGCGCTCTCGGGTAATGACAGCCTTCACCGCGACGGTCGAGGTTCGGCTGAAACGGGGCGTACTCGACCCCGAGGCGGAGACGACGGCGCGCGCGCTCGAACGGCTGGGGTTCGAACTGGAAGGGCTGCGCTCGGCCGACCGCTTCGAGGTCGACATGGAGGCCGACAGCGCCGGGGACGCTCGCGAGCGGGCCACCGAGATGGCCGAGCGCCTGCTCGCGAACCCCACGATCCACGACTACGACGTCACCGTCGAGGAACGCGACGAATGACCGTCGCAGTCGTCCAGTTCGGCGGGAGCAACTGCGACCGGGACACCGTCCAGGCGCTCTCGGCCCTGGGGATCGACGCCGAACTCGTCTGGCACGAGGACGGTCTCCCGGCGGACGTCTCGGGGATCGTCATCCCGGGCGGGTTCTCCTACGGCGACTACCTCCGGGCCGGCGCGATGGCGGCTCGCTCGCCGATCATGGAAGACGTCCGGAGCGCTGCCGACGCGGGGACGCCGGTGCTGGGTATCTGCAACGGCGCCCAGATCGGCTGTGAAGCGTCGCTGACCCCCGGCGCGTTCACCACCAACGAGAGCGCGCGCTTCCAGTGTGAGCACGTCCACCTCCGCGTCGAGAACGCCGACACCCCCTGGACGCGCCGGTACGACGAGGGCGAAGTCCTCGAACTCCCGATCGCTCACGGCGAGGGGCGCTACGAGATCGACGACGCTCGCCTCGACGCGCTGGAAGCCGACGACCGGGTGCTCTTCCGGTACTGCGACGCCGACGGCGAGGTGACGCCCGAGGCGAACCCGAACGGGTCGAAACACAGCGTCGCCGGCGTGACGGGCGAGCGCGACCACGTCGCCGTGTTGATGCCCCACCCCGAGCGCGTCACCCTCGCCGACATCGGCGGGACTGACGGACAGGCCCTCCTCCGCGCGTTCGCCGAATAAATGGCTCGCGTCGCTCGCCATTTGAGGTGGTCTGCGCCGGCCACGTTCGGCCTGCGAGTACGCTCGCAGCCCTCGTATTCGGTGGCCAGGTATCTACGACACCGGGCGAATACGACGCTGAGACCGCCAGGTCTAACCAGTGTGCGAGTGACGTGGACGGCACCGACTGCTGCGGTTCGACGCGAACCACGAGACTTACGGGGGAGAGTCCCGAGAGGTGAGGTATGAGCGTTACGGACCGTTTCGACGACCGCCTCGAGCCGGTGGGCGTCGGCGTCGGAGTGCTTCTCGTACTCGTCGGACTGGCGACGGTGGCCGGCATGCCCTGGACGACCAAGGCCACGATGGCGGCGGCTGCCGTCCAGATCGTCGGCGCCCTCGGCACGGCCGCCGTCGGTGTCGGCCTCGTCTGGCTCAGCCGTCAGGGCTGACGCGGCTGGACCGACTGCGTACAATTCTCGACGTGTAGGGGTGGGTCAACGGAGCGTCCACTGACGCCGATTGGAGTATCGTGACCTTCTGGCACCGACTACGAGGGTCGCGAGCGGGAGGCGCGCAGCGCCTCGAAAAGCGAGCGGGCCGAACGTGGCCAGCACCAACTGCCTAACGCGAGCGAAGCGAGCGTTACCCGCGAACGGGAAGCAGCGCGGTGGCGACGAGGACGATCGCGGCGACGATGCTCAGGTCGACGATGCCCCAGAAGCCGATGACGCGCTCGTCGTAGTCCTCCGCCCTGTCGAGAGACGCCTTGTAGTCGCTGTAGCGCTCGTCTGTCGGGAGGATCCTGACCGAGGAGTCGTCGGGGAAGTGTGCGAAGTACTGGGTGCCCTGGATAGTCGTGTTCTCGCCCTCCGAGAGGCCGACCGTCTCGACGATGGTTCCCGGCCACGTCAGCACGACCGTCTCGTTGGTCACGGCGTCGACCGTCGTCTCGTTACCCTGGTAGGCGAGCGTGTCACCCTCCTCGAACGTGTAGCGCTCGACCGGGTCGAAGTACTCGGAGACGGGGACGTTCGTCTCGTTCGCGCGGTAGGTAACGACCTGGGTCCCGTTGACGGTGTTGATCTCGTTGTAGAGAGCGGGGTCGAGCGTGGCAGCCTGCTCGAGATCGCGCTGTTCGACGAGCGTCGCCTCTGTGGGGTTCGTGACGTTCTCCACGTCGATCGTGAGGAGATACGAGTTGCCCCAGACGACCGTCGCGCTGTCGCCGGAGACGGCGGTCACGGTCGCGTCGTACCCCTGGTAGGTGAACGTCCCGCCGACCTCGACGGTCGTGTTGTCGGCGGGGTTGTCGGGGTTCGTGAGCGTCATCGACCCGGCAGAGCCGTTGGTCGAGACCTCGTACTCGCTGCCGTTGAACGCGATAGTCGACCCGGCGTCGAACGTCGCCTCCTGGCGGGCGGTCTGGTCCTCCCAGACGACGTCGGTCGGTGGGACCGTCGACCCGTTCTCGACCGTGGCCCGGAAGACCGCGGACTCGTTCGTCCACGACAGTTCGCCGCTCCCGCCCGAGACCGAGAGGTCGTAGGTGCGGTCGCCGAACGTGACGTCGGTACCGTTCTGGTAGGTCTGCCCGTCCACCGAGACGCTCGGCGCTGACGTCGTCAGTATGAGCCCGTACGCAGCGGCCCCGAGGATGGCGAAAAACACCAGATAAATCGCCACTGCTCGTCGTTGCATATCCGGGTTGTCAGTCTCCCCGGGGTAAAACGATTACCAAATCGCCCGCAACTGCTGGCAGTCCGACGAACGCTCAGGACTGGACAGTCACGTTCCGCTCGCCGGGTTCTGGGGGTTCGGCTCGTCAGTCCGACACCGCCGGTTCCGGACGGTCCGAGGGCTGTTGCACCGATTCCTCGTCTGTCGACGCTGGGGGCGACGCCGACGCCAGCGCGTTCGCGAGTGCCTGTACCGCCCGAGCGTGTTCGCTCTTCGACCCGTAGACTGCCATCGGCGAGATACCGAGTTCCTCGTAGCGCTCGAACGCCGAGGGCGAGACGACCCCACGCCGCTCGTACTCCGCCCGCAGGACGGTGAGCAGGCTGTGAAGGTGGACCAATTCGTCTTTTTTCATGGTGTCCGAGTTAGGGGCTCGATACGCCTAAACCTCTCGGCGAGGTGTCTACTGCTACCACCCCACATACAGGACAGACCGCAGTACAGCACACCACCAGGACCGGGGTTCGCGCCACCACAACCGGGATGGCAGTCGAGTCACAAGCGAGTGGCATGGAGCCGCCCGACCCCTCCCTCCCGCGGCGGGAGTTCGCGAAAGCGGCGGTCGCGCTGGGAGGAACCGCTGGCCTCGCGGCGTGTCTCGACCGTCGCGACGCCGACCCGGGACCCGGAACCCGACAGACGGGCGACCTCACGACCGAGGACGGATCGACGAGCGACGCCACGCCCGATACTGTCCCGACCGGCGATCCCGGCGCAGTCCCCGACCGCCAGCACGCCTGGGGCGAGTACGTCCGCCGGGACGAGCACGGCAACGCACTGCTCCCCCGCCACCAGGTCCTCCTCTATCTGACCCTCGACGGTGCCGGACCGCCGACCGACGACGAGCGCGAGACTGTCGCGACGGCCTTTCACACGCTGGAGCGGGCCTACGCCTGGCGCCACGACGGACTCCTGCACAGCGTCGCTTACTCGCCGGCCTACTTCGACCGCTTCGAGGCGTCACTCCACGACAGCGTCGACCTGCCGCCCCCGCGCGCGCTGTCCGACTTCGAGGACCCCACCTTCGACACGCAGGACGCCGTCGTCCACCTCGCGAGCGACCGCGCGGACGTCCTCCTGGAGGCCGAGCAAGCGCTCGTCGGCGAGGGAGAGACGACCAGCGGCGTTGCCGTCGACGCGAAACTCACCGACGTCGCGACGGTCGACTCCCGGCGGACGGGCTTCGTCGGCGCCGGCCTCCCCGCCGACAACCAGGACGCCGCCGGCATCCCCGACTCCCACCCGGTCCCCGAGGCGTCGCCGCTGTTCATGGGTTTCGAGGCGGGCTTTCGCGGGAATCAGGCCACCGAGGACTACGTCACGATCGACGAGGGACCGTTCGCCGGCGGGACGACGAAGACGATCTCGAACCTCCGCCAGCGACTCGACGACTGGTACGGCGAGCAGACCTTCGACGAGCGCGTCGCCGAGATGTTCAGCCCCTCACACGCCGAGCAGGGACTCGTCGAGGGGATCGGCGACAATCTCGGCGACGACAGCGGCATCGACCAGTTCCTCGACGACGTGCCGGCTCGGGCGCGCGAGGCAGGGCGCGTCGGCCACGCCCAGAAAGCCGCACGGGCCAATCGTGACGAGGACGGGAACGTCCGACTGCTGCGCCGGCACTTCGAGTCGACCGACGACATCGGCTCGGACCAGCGCGTCGCGAGTCTGCACTTCCCGTCACTCCAGCGCGGGATCACGGCCTTCGAGGAGGTCCGGCGGGCGATGAACGGCGCCGACATCACGCGAGCGACGCCCGCGGTGCGCCAGCGGGTGAACAACGGCATCCTCGAGTACATCTTCGTCCGTCGGCGAGGGAACTTTCTCGTGCCCCCACGGCGATATCGCGCGCTTCCGACGCCGCGACCGGATTCGGGCGAGTAGCGGCCGCGGCCGGACTCGGACGAGTACCCGCTGTGGCCGGACTCGGACGAAGTGCCGGCGATTCGACGGGCGGACCAGAATCCCTTTTCTCGGCCGGCCGTTACCCGACGGACATGGACCGCCGCCAGTTCCTCGCGACGACGGGTGCCCTCTCTACCCTCGGATTCGCCGGCTGTCGCGGTACCCCCGCCGGTGAAGACCCCCCGGACACGCCGGAGGCCAGCCCGGACGGGTCCGTGACAGCCACCGCGGGCACCGGAACGTCGGCCACGGAGACGCCCCCGACCGACGGAACGCAGTCGACGCCCGCCGACGGCACGCCGGCTCCCGACAAACCGCCCGGAATCTACGTCCAGACGTTCCGCGAACGGATGTCGATGCAGGGGACGGCCGAGTCCGTCGACTACGCTTTCGCGCTCATGTTCACCGTCCCGCACACCTTCTGGACGGTCACCGGTGCCGAGTTCTCGAAGACAGTCATCGAGGACGGCGACAGTCTCCACCTGATGGCGACGGTCTGGGACCCCGAGAGCCGGACCGTGCTCCCCGACACCGGTCTGTCCGTCGAGGTCACTCGCGACGGGAGTCTCGTCTCCCAGGAGGTCATCTACCCGATGCTCTCTCAGCCGATGGGGTTTCACTACGGCGGAAACTTCTCGCTCGACGGCGACAGCACCTACACCGCGACACTCAGCGTCGGCGGAACGACCGTTCGCCGGACGGGCGCGTTCACAGACCGGTTCGGTGACCCCGCCTCCGTCGAGATCCCGCTAGAGTTCACCCCGGCGACCCGCGAGGAGATGGCTTCGCGGCCGTTCGACCGGGGCGGTCAGGCCGGCGCGCTCCGCCCGATGGACGCTTCTTTCCCCCAGTCTGTCCTGCCCGCACCCGACGATCTACCGGGGACCGTCCGCGGCGAAGCGATGACTGACGACGCCCGCTTCGTCGTCACGACGCTCGAAACCCCGCCGACAGGCGTCGACGGTGACGGGCCGTATCTCGCCGTCTCGGCACGGACCCGGTACAACGGCTACGTCCTCCCGGCGATGGCGCTCGACGCGACGCTCACACGGGGCGACGAGTCGGTTTTCGAGGGGTCTCTCCGGCGGACGCTCGATCCCGACCTGCGGTATCACTACGGTGCCACCGTCGACGGCGTCGAGTCGGGCGACGAACTCTCGCTCTCGGTGACCACTGTTCCGCAGGTCGCGCGCCACGAGGGCTACGAGACCGCCTTCCGGCAGATGGACGACCTCTCGGTGACGTTCTGACGAGTGGCTGGCGAACTGTTTTCTGAGTCTGTCGCTGATGGTCTCGAAGGATAGGTGCAGGGTGTAGAGGTAGCAGTCAGCCGTTTTCAGATTGTCGCGACCGTCGTCGTGATCGTGAGATAGAATCCCTCGGCACGTTCGCGGTCGCTGTCACCGAAAATCGAAGATTTTCGAGATGCCGAGAGAGCCACGGTCTCTCGAACCACGCGGGATATCCGCGCTCTCCGCACCGCCCGCTCACGGGTCGTGTCCCCGTTCTGCCAGTGGCGCGTCGCGCCACGCACGCCTCACCCTTCCAGTCCGACAGGGAAAATCTAGTTGCACAGGTCGTCTCGGCGTGGAACGTTCGGTGGCCGACCCAACAGATCCCTTCCTGGCGGACTGAAAGGGCGAGGGTCGCTCGCGCTCGTTTTAGTCGCCTCAGCGACCCCTATCCGAGCGACGAAGGAGCGAGGATATGTCGCTGAGCGACCGCGAGCGGCCCGAGGGCTTTCAACGCTCACTGACGAGTGCGGTGCTGTCTGCGGACACACTTTTTCTCACGGAAAATCTACCTGAACCAACTGCTCAGTTCACACGCTCCGGTGAACGTTTGCCAAACCGTTCGGTCAGGGAGGGAACCGACTGGAAATACGTCTGAACGAGTCTCTCTCGTCACTCACTCTCGACGAGCGTCGTCTCGTCGTCGGTCGCGTGGTGAACAGTGACCGCGTGGCGGGTGTGTCGAGCGTGGGTCTCGGCCCAGCGGAAGGCGCCGCGTTCGCCCAGATGCTCGGACCGTTCGGGACAGTGTCGACACGCGGCGCGCCAGGTTTCGACCTCGTCGGGGAAGTGGCCGGTGTGACGCTTGTGGTCGAGCGCGAACTGTTCGACGGCCTGGTTGCCGGTGTGTAACTCGTCGAGTTCGTAGCTCAGGTCCCACTCGCTGTCACACCGCGTGCAGGCGATCGTCGGCGTGTCGTCGACGTCCTCGGCCGGCGGTACGTCGGCGGGAGACCCGGAGTCGCTGTCGTCTGCCACGACCGTGTTATCGGCGCGACCGTCTTGACGCTGTTGACTGGCGCCGCCACGTCCACCCTGCACGAACCGTGCTCGTCGCCCACCCACACGTTCGGGAACCAGTTACACACACGTTCGGGAACCGGTGTGTCTTTGTGCGCGACCACCAGAGGTCTGACGATGACGGTTCGTCGGCTGGCGCGATTCGACGCCCTCGCGTTGACGGCGCTGGTCTGGTTTCTCGGCAAGTTCCTCCGCTACGCCTTTCCGCCACTCTTCGGGACGCTCGAAGGCACCTACGGCGTCTCGCGCACCGCGCTCGGCACCGCCTTCACCGGGTTCATGGTCGTCTACGCCGCGATGCAGTTCCCCTCGGGCGCACTCGCCGACCGTATCGGCGGTGTGCGGGTGATCGCGGCCGGCGGCGTGGTGACTGCCGTCGGTGCGCTCGTCCTCGTCGTCGACTCCCCGTTCGTGGTGCTCGCGGGCGCGATGGTGCTGATGGGCGCCGGCACCGGGACGACCAAGACCGTCGCCGTCGACCTGCTCTCGCGTGTCTATCCCGCGCGAACCGGTCGGGCGCTGGGCGTCTTCGACACGATCGGTGCGATGGCCGGTGCCGCCGCGCCCGCCGCAGTCGTCCTCGCGAGCGGGGCGCCCGCCCTGTTCGGTGCCCCCTGGCGCACGCTCTTTCTCGCCGGCGGCGTCGGGACGCTCGCGATCACCGTCGCGTTCGCCGTCCGAGTTCCTCGTCGGCTCCAGAACAGGCAAAAGCCCACCGCTGACGGGGTGGAAAGCGGGGAGGAAGACGACGACAGTGACGCCGCCACCGAGGGCGCTACCTCGCAGTACCTCGGACTCTTCCGGCGGCCACGTTTCGTCGCGTTCGTCGCCGTCACCGTCCTGTTCTCGTTCGCCTACAACGGCGCCGTCGCGTTCCTCCCGCTGTACCTGGCCGAGGAGACGGTCCTGTCGGCCGTGACCGCCAACCTCCTCTTCAGCGCCCTCTTTCTCGTGAGTCTCGTCCAGCTGGCGACCGGCGACGCCAGTGACCGCGTCGGTCCGCTCCCCGTACTCGCACTCACGCTCGTCGTCGCGACCGGCGGGCTCGTGGCGGTCCTCGCACTCTCGGCGACCGGCGGCCCGATCGTCCTCGGCGGTGCCGTCGTCGCACTCGGCCTCGGCGCCCACGGCTACCGGCCCGTCAGAGGTGCCTATCTGATGGCCGTCGTCCCCGAATCTGTCGCCGGCGGCGGACTCGGCGTCGTCCGCACGCTGTTGATGACCGCCGGTGCCGCCTCCCCCGCGATCGTCGGGTACCTCTCCGAGACGGCGGGGTTCGGCCCGGCCTTCGCCATGCTCGCCGTCGCGATGGGCGGCGCGGCGGCGCTGACGGTCGTCCTCTGGGCGCTGGATCGGTGACGGCGCTTCCGAGGGAGGAATATACTGCGATATTGGACAAGTTTATAACCAGTCGAGAGTGAACGATGGACACGATGCGGGGGAGTCGCGCTCAGCTCACCAGGCGGGGGCTGGTGGTCGCGTTCGTCGTCGTACTGGTCGGGGGTGCAGTGTTCGGTGGTGCCGTCTTCGGGTTCGGTCTCGGTGGATCTGGGGGTACTGCACCCGCGACGCCGACGGTTGCACCCGGGACGGTGATCGCCTTACCAACCCAAACGGCGACGTCAACTGCAACTGTTACTACAGTACCGACGCCAACACGGACGCCTACACCGACGACAAGAATCATATCGACATCTACAGCCACACCGACGACAACCTCCACCGTGACGCCTACGCCAACATTGACGCCGACCTACAAAGCATATTCAGAGTTTATTAACACGTTTCTCGGTGAGATGGCGGCCGAGACAGGAGTCCCAATTCGGTCAAGGGGTGGTGCGATCGTAGATGGCGAGATGTGGTTCGTGGTCAACGCGACAGATCGGTCGGTCAACGATACCCGCCGAGTGAGTGAGTGGGGTGGAATTATTACGGGATATGTCAGATCGTACTATTTCTATAATGAGGGCAATGTTAGCGGGAAATTACCCGATCGACTGCGTGTTCTTGAGATTAACAATACAGATCGCCCGCCGAAAACGTTTGTGCTAAACAACTCTGTCGCCCACGGTAGTCTGTACGGTGGTGTCAGTGGGGTTGAACTCGTAGAATCGTATCACAGTACGATTCGAAATCAAACCAATACAGAACGAAGAATCGTTCGAAAGAACGACATTCAAAGTACGAACATCACTTACGGACCTGATGGTTATGCAGAACCCACAAATGGATAGAATAGTACGAGTTTTTTCTTGAACTAATCGCGGTATATTCTCATCTCAGTACCCATCAACAACTGGTTTGATAGCGTGAAGGAACTTTTTCACAGTGAGGGCTGTTGTCTGTCGTTCCACTATCTGAATTCCCGAAGGCAGATTCACTATCAACGCCACTGCTCACTTGGTTTTTCTTTCGCTTCGCTTTGAGATAGATCCCTTTGACATCGAATTTCTCTTTAAATTCGGCTCGTGTCATAGTATATGACCGTCCCATCCCACTATTAGAGAGATCAACAGAGAGTGTCACGCCGTGGAGAGTGACTTCGCCGTCGTTGTCTGAGTCGTGGATGATGATGTGCTGAGAGTTGCCGTACATGACCCTGTCATTGTTGCAGTAATAGTCGTCGTCACGGCCATAGCGCGAACAGGCAGTCCCGGATCCGCCATCGTCGGTCCCCAGGTCTCCGATGAGCGTCGACGAAGAGTCACATCCGCTGGTGTCCCACCCGCCCTGGGACAGGTT